>ERZ1034691.56-NODE-56-length-89723-cov-10.290193_pt1 | contig 89723 bp, 97 predicted proteins | sample MGYA00520638_ERZ1034691 | MGnify/ENA primary metagenome ERZ1034691 (study PRJEB33766, sample SAMN09781763) | gut metagenome | biome: gut microbiome | host: Homo sapiens | place: Madagascar | study: EMG produced TPA metagenomics assembly of the PRJNA485056 data set... | reverse complement strand
CATCTTTTGTAATGGTAATACATCCTTCCGTATTAATGTGTTCTTTCATATAATAATTCCTCCTGTAAACTTATGAAATAATCCTTTCGTTCTCATAAAAATATAAAAGCCATGATTAGCATTGTTATTGCTATTACAAACCAAAAACCTAAAAATCCTGCCATATCCGCAATCGCCCTTTCATATTGCAATGTTTCCGCAAAAATCCACAAAGCATTCATGATATACTGTTGTTTTCACATCTTTTTTATCAAAACAATCTATCCATGCATCCAAAACTCTGTAATTTTTTCTTCCTGTATCAATAGCTTTCATTGCTTCTTTTAATGATAAAGAACATTCTTTCATTTCCGCCAACCATGGACGACTATTGTCCTTATCTTGTATCAGTAAAGATACCCAATATCCAGAGTACTGCAATTCCCCTCTCTTTAATCTTGTAACATAACCTTGTAATTTATTAAGACCTTGTAGCATAGATTTATTGTTATTCCGTAACGATCTAATAGAATTTTTTAATCTCGAATTTTCCGCTTCAAGTTGTTCAATGTATAATTGAAGTTCTTTAATTTCATTATTCTCATCCATATATCAATACCTCCAATGTGTAGGTGTGTAATATACATACATGTTTCCATCTGGAAGAAACCATAAATTATTCTTCCTTTTTAACTTCTGAACCAATCTACAACCATTTCCATCATCAACTTTTGTTTCTACTACCAACACCGTTTTCTGGTAATCCATATCTTACTGGCTGCCACATACTAAAAATCCTCCTTTAAAGCAATCCTTTCATATATTGACAATGCTTCCTTTATAATTCTTTAACCTGTCAAATTCCGTCTTCGCTCGTAACAACTCAGGTGAATTATAGAAATAGAATATAGTCCTCTCTCCATCTTCATGACTTTTCTGAAAATCTTCCATTCTAAAACCTTTAAGTAATAAATATCCTGCTAATTTCCTCGAATAAATTGTTATATAAGCATTTTTCATTTAATTTTCTCCCTGCAATTGTTATTTCCTTATATTATTCAAAATGGTCATAAACTAAAAAATAGTAGCCAGATTGACTACTATATTCAGTTTTTAATTATGAAAGCAAAGCATAAAATACAAATCCCACAACTGCATATGTGATACACTGTCCTAAAAAGTAAGTCATAATATTTTCCTCCACTTATTCTTATTATTATGTAATTCTAGCTGATTTTAATTTCCAAATTCTTCTATTAGTTTTTTCTCTGCATACTTCTCAATTTCTTCTATATAATCTAATTCTCCATTCCACGATGTTTCATACGGATATTTCTTCTCAAAATCTTTAGCAATACGAATGATCACATTATTCGCGTCAAAATGATCTTCCGGCATAGTAATCACTTTGTTAAGAACCATGCATGTATATTTTTGTGTAATTTCAATAATATCTTCCATTAATGATTCATTTAAGTTTGAACACATACTATTTAGCCCTTTCAATAAAATCCTTCTTTTGTCACTTTTCTACTTTCGATTTCTTCTGAAAAATCCTCTGAATGAATCATTGCCATTTTAACTCCGCAAATTCCACGTGAAATTCTGTCATAAATTGCTGAACATTCCAATGCACGGATATTACAATGATCCATTAATTCATTACTTTTTTCCAATAATTTAAGAGTTTCATTTAAATTTTGATATACAGTATCATTAATAGATTTTAAGTATTGATATTCTTCATTGTTTAATACTCTCGTTCTACTCATTTGATTCTTTCCTTTTCATACATTCTTTTTCTCTTGCTTTCTGATGCAGCCATTCAACCCATTCATCAGAACCACCACGCTGTTTGCATCTTCTAGCAAGCCGTTCATATATATTCAAATCTTTCCAACGAGGTTTATTTTCTTCCCCCATATCTATTTCTCCTTTTGAAATGCGGTTTTCATCTACTTAAAAGCATTTCTCCATCTGTATCAATAAATTTCTGAATGATTTCTTCCGCTGCTTTCAACGTGACAATTTTACTTTCGTAGTCATAATCCCGGTCACTATACGCATGATTTTCAAATGAACATTCAGCAATAATATCATCAAGCTGCCCTAACGGAAGTTCATAGGATTTTTCCATTGACGGAATATCACTATAATATCCACTAATCGCGCATTCTATATCCTGCAATGACATCTTTGTAAGATCTTCCACATTTGCAACTACACAATATTCATTTTCGTCTAACAAAATCCCCTGTACAAAAATATATTTTCTATTTCCTATTAACTTCCTGTACTGCATACAATCGTTATCTGTGCATTCAAAATCATTTCTTTCTTCTATCATATTAAACAACTTCCTCCTTTTAAAATTTCCGTTTCAAATACTTTCTCTTCCGCTCTCAAATCTTCTTTTAAAATCTTCCAGATTCCTACTACATCTCGAATTATCATTCATTTCTGACAATCCTCTCAAGATACAGTTCCAACTGTTTTCCGCGTATTCTGATAATTCAATAACTTTCGCTACATTCTCATGTGATGGATCTTTTTTCATTTCTTCTAACGCTGCAAATAATTCATTAATATGCATCACGGTTACGCCCGCAAAACACTGATTTGCAAAACACCTATCTTCGCATTCAATCTCTTCCAGTGACATAATTCTCTGGACTAATTCCTCTTTTGTTTCTTTACTGTATTCTGTTACCATACGATCATATAAAAATCTTTTCATTATTTCCTCCGTTCTTGAAATCATCATTTCATTCGTTTACCACTGCGTCTTTTTTAATTTTCCATTTCTATCAAATTCCCAACATAAATTTTCAAGTTGCTCTTTAAATGATAAATCATACCAACTTTTATTCCTATCACAGAATGACGAAGCTCTATGAGCATACAGTTTATTTTCTCTTAACCAATACTCCATTGTATCTTTGTCGTCCACTGGACTAACATAATGAAATTCTTTACCATATCCAGTAGTTACAGTTTTTACAAAATTAGCATTCTCATCAAAAACAATAAAGATGGATTTCTGTCTTGCCTCTTTCTGATTTAAAATGCCAAAATGTTCATTAAGCCAATTATCAATAAATTGTTTTTCTTCTTCCTTTTTTACATCTTCTCGTTCAGCTTTTAAATGTTTTATGCTCTGTTCGTAAGAATCAATTTGTGTATATAATTGATTATATAATTGATTCATATAACCATATTCTCTTACTATCTCTTCGTCTATTTCTTTTGTAGTTCTCATCTTAACCACTCCTTTTGTCTTTTACAGTTTAACTCCGTCTGTGGGAAGTCCAAATTCTTTCGCCAGTTCATCAAATACATCGTCTGGCATCTGGCTCAGATTATCTTCAATATCTTCTCTACTGAATCCATGTGGTGCATATCCGAAAAATTCTTCAATCTGTTCATCATTTGCCTTATTTAATAAAAAATCAATCATCATTTCTTCAATATCCATCTTAAATCTCCTTTCATAATCCAAAAGAAACTCTTGTTTCAAGTTTAATCATTACATGTATCACAAGCCATGCAATTTCCATCTTCCATCATACAGAAGTGTGATAGAAGCAAGTTACCAATTTTATTCATTCCAGCCTGATTGGAATAATCATTTCCGTTGAAAACTCAGTGAATACATCCTTGTCTCCATCTGTGTCCCACTTAATATTTATTGCCTTTAACATATAAATCACTCCTTATCAATTTCATTTGCACATAGACAAGCTGCTAATCATCCAGCTTCCATACTACTATCTGTATTGGTAATTACATCTTCTATTAAATTCACAAAAGAATCTCCTTCTCCGTGTTCTCTCTGTGGGTTTCTTGTGACCATTTCTGGCATCAAAACTTCAATAATATCATGTTCTCCCATATTATCAATACTATTTGTATCACCACGATTTAAAGCAACTTGTTTTCCATATGTAATCGCCTTTTCTCTTTCAAGAGCATTAAAATAATTTTTATTACTAATGTTTGAATTGTAATTATACCGTATAAAAAATCCTGTTCCTCCGTGATTGTGTCCAAGTCCAAAAGTTGTAACATTGTACATTGGTTCTCCGCAAGTTTCCCAAACCTTACCATCGAAAATCACATAATTTTCTGCTCTTGAAAAAATAATTTGTTTACATTCTTCTATATTGCTTTCCTTTACGATAGATTTTTCGGTGAAATCTTCTCCACCTTTCCAATATGGATCATAATCTTGTATTCTCTGTTTAATATAGTCAAACGATTCAAAGTTTGTGCTAATTGCTGTTCCATGCGAAATTCTTACTGGCTTGAATAATTTTCTATTGTATGTTCTCATTTCTTCCGAAAACATTCTATATTTACCGTTTCCATAAAAATCATCATAAGATTTTGCATTTTCATATACACTTTGATAATCATGTATAATAAAAGCAACTGGAAAATCTGTTTCAATCAATTCTTTAATATTTACATCTATATTATTTTTCACATAACGCTGCCTTAAATTCCTACATCTTTTTGTAGGTAAATACTTTTCCATGCTCCAAAATTTTATATTAAATATCATATAAATCAACTATCCTTTCTTCCAGTCAAAACTTCCATTAACTCACCAAATGTTTCAAAATACAACTGCGTTTCACTTAACACGCAACTAACAACAATATCGTCATTGGTTGGAATATCTATATCGTGCTGCCAAGCATAGATTAATTCATTCACCGTCAAGACTGTTTCTATTTGTTCATCGTTTGCATTTAATGTAATTACTGTGATATTATCCATAATTTTGTTCTCCAATCTTAAAATGAAATTGCTATTTATTATATTCTTTTATTCCATGTATCAATCAGTGGATACGGACTTTGATCGTATCCTCTGTCTATTCCTGCCATACATCCAAAACACACTATTCTCCACCGATTCCCGACAATGGTTTTATATTCTTCAACTACAATGTCCTCTGTTTCGCCACAAAAAGGACAAGGCTTTACTTCTGTATCTATTGTTAATTCTTTTGCTTTTTTTACACTTACAATTTCCATTCTCATTTCCTCCGGCTATCTAAAATTTTAAATAATTCATCCGCTGTCATATCAGTCCCATCAATCAGAAGATCAACCGCTGCATCTTCGATTTCGTTCATAACGTCCGTTGCTTCTCCGGCATCCATCAGATCATTTTCCAGTGACAAATAACGTTCTGTGAGTTCTCTTAATTTCTTGATTGCTAAATATTTTCCGTCAGGTTCCCAACCGTCCAGTCTGTTATATAACTCAAATAAATTAGCTCTTCTATCTTCCATATAATGAACTGTGTCTGTTATACTAGAAAATTTGTTTCTATATTTTTCCACTGCATCATCAATATTGAAATTACATGCTGTTTCGTAAACACTTTCGATAAAATCTCCCGTTGTTCCATCAAATGAGATTGTCCAAAACCATTTGACAGAATATATCTGTTCGTAGATTTTAGCCGTATATTTTCCGTTGTCATTCTGGATTACTTCTTTACATCCAAAATTATTTCGCTCTAAAATATCCATAACTTTCTTTTCCAGCATCATAACTTTTACCTCCTATTCACGAAACGTGCATTTCATCCATAAAAAATAGCCTTATAGATTTTCCTATAAGACTATTCTCTGTTCTTGTTTAATTTGTTTCCGTTCTTACGAAAGATACATTTCATGGTATGTAATCAAATTCTTTTAAACCGCCGTTATCCATCACATATGCCTGTGCTGCGTCTGTATACGTTCCGTCAAAGTTTCCATTCTCTGTATCATATTCACTTGCATAGTAACCGATTTCTTCTTCATAGAAATAAAAGATATTATGGATAAGATTTTCCATTGATGTTTCCGGCTCGTAACCTTGTTCTCTTATCCAGATTGCCATTCTATCATAATCGCACATTTTTTCCTCTGGATATGTACTATAATCCGGTTCTTCTGTCCATCTTCCCCATGTATCAACCATTTTATTTTTCTCCTTATTGTTTCCGTTCAATGGTTCAATCGGCACGTAAAATTTCCGTTTTACGTACCTATCAGCCGTCAAACTCATTATAATTCTGCAATATCACACCAACTATCCTCACATTCTTCTGGTGCATTCTCTTCTCCATTACAGATCATATCTCTTAAAATTTCCTCTGCTTCTTCTGGTGAATTTGCTTCAACTTCATATCTTCTTCCATAAGTTTCGTGATATTCAATACAATATGTTTTCATTCTTTTGATTCCTTTCTGTTAAGTAAATTTCATTACATTCTATATTTATTTGTAAAACTTTGTATCTCCTTCATATTGAAATGTGAATTTCATTTATAACATATCCGAAAATTCTTTCATTTTTGGATGCGTAAAACCAATAGTAGCTAATGCGTCATAGATACCTTCTGCATAACTTATTCCATCCTGGAATTTCCGTAAAGATGTTTCTGCTAATACAAGATCATTCTCTTTCTTGCAACGCTCGTATTCTTTCCAATCGTCAATTGCGTTCTTGTGTTTTCTGATAGCTTCATCAAGAATCTTTTCCGCTTTTGTTTTCTCTTTATTTGTCATGATTATATTCCTTTCTAATTTAAAATTCCGTATCAATAACTGTTAAAACTGTCACCCATAAATCAATGTATTGGGTACTCCATCTATAATTATCTCTATCTTCAAAATCAGATTTTCCAGTAATAATATATCCAACCTGTTTTATTCCATCTGAAGTATCAACAAACATATCATGTTTTGTTTTCAGAGCGTTTTTAGAAATTTCAATATATGAATTTTCATAAACCCTCTTCTGATATTCCAACAGGGCTTCCTTTAAAGTTTCGGCTTTGATTCTAATTTCTGGAACTATATCCGAAGCAATCCACCATTTTTTATTGCTATACTTTTTCATAGTAGTTGTTGTTTTAAATATAAAATTCTTCATTTTCTGCCTCCCGTTGAAATTGTACTTTTATCAAAATTTTCCGTTCTATCAGTTGCAAATTCTATTGATAAATTCCGGATAATCCCACATATCAATGTGAAATTCCGCTTTTAACAGTTCTTCAAAGCTGCGATCCTGTGCACAGTATTCTATTAAAAATTCTTCATTACTACATGGTGCTATGTAGTTATGTACGCGCTCTCTGATATCATCGTCCATATATCCCACAATCGCGTCATATGTATATTGATCTAATTTCGGCATTTCCTTTCCTCCAATTATAAATCTGTAGTACGCAGCCACTTTTTCAAATCAAAATTTTCCGCCCGTTCTTCCCGGGTCTGTCGGTCTTCCATGTCGGCATTTTCATAGATTCCGGCATAAGATCTCCTGAACGTTGTTTCAACTTTTCCGTCCTCTTTGTTTCGTTTATATTTCCCCATGGTGACACCTTCTTTCAATCAATATCCCGTTGACAGAAAGAAGTGTGCTACCATGCAGAGAGGCACGGCAAGAATAATCAATGTTATTGATAAATCCGTGTAAAACACTTTCATGCGCCTGTCGCATTCCCTTTTTACATCGCGTTTAAACTTCCTATCTATATCTTTTTTGTAATCAAGTTCCCATGTTTTTTGATCCATCAACAGAATAACTTCTTCATTTCTTGCCATTTTCCGTTCTCCTCTCTGATTCCCGTTTGATGTTGTTGTTTTGTGTTCTTGTGAACACTATAAAACGCGCCATGATTGACGCGCTCTAACTGGTCACAAGTATTATTCTCTGTTTTTTCCGCTAGGATTGATAAAATCGTTGTATATATCTCGCTCTTTGATATATTGATACAGATTTAATAACATAACCATATCCGCAGGTGAAATAGTATACTTTTCTCCGTAGTGTGTAACATCAATGGCACCATCCTGTTCTTGCTGCTCCAAAGTTAAAAGATTATGATTGTTGACATTTAAGCTGATCATCTTTTACCCCCCCCCTATTCAAAATCAATTTTTAAAGGTCTTATTTTTCCGCTGCGCAATTCTTCCAGCGCGATTTTATTAACTTCATTTGTAAAATAATCCACCTCGTAAGAATCAATAATTTTGTTTTGATTGTGCATTCTTGTATAAAATTCTTGTGTATTATCTTCCCAATACCATACAAAATAAGTATGAAGAATACAATTTACATCATCATATACACGCTTACATCGTCTTTTACTGCCGTTCATCAGGAAAATATCTTCATGCGCGTTTAATGCGTCAAATTCTATATCAGAAAGATGATGTTCTATTTCTTTATATGTCCAGATAACAGCACCGCCCCATGTATTTTCTCCGGTCACAACCGCTCTTTTAGTTCTCAACCATGCTTGCATTTCTTCTTCAGTTCTCCATGCATAGCTACTCATTCCAGCTTTAGAAACAAAATATTGATAATCTCCGTTATTTTTTGCTTTTCTATATGACAAATAATATTTATCATGTGTTTTTGTGGAAAACATTTCTTTGTTGTCATCACATTCCCACAAATTAACAGTTGCGGTAAAATAAATCCCACCATTTGCACAAGCCCCGGCACTTCCCCAAATCCAAAAAGTTTTAGTTGTTGTGCCTTTATATGCAAATTCAGATTCTTTGTGATGACTAAATGAGCCACCGGAAGCACTCCCACACAACTCATTATCATAAATACTCAAATGCACTCCGGCATTCTCACAAAGTTCTATTTTTTCTCCCCTTCTCTTTGTTGCTGTTGCTTTTGGAAAATATTCCCCGTATTCGTTTGTATATTCTACTACGTCATATTTTTGAATAACTTCTACAGAACGCGATCTTTCAATCATTTCGATAATATGGTTTACTCTTTCCACGTCTGACTCGTTAATTCCATAATAACCGTCAAAAAGCTCGTTCTCTTTCTTTAATGTTTCAATCGTATATTTTTTCATATTTATTTCCTCCTGATTTCATTCTATGAGATATAAGCAAAGTCACCTTGTACACCTGTTACGATGATCATTTTTCCGTCATATCTGCGATATACAACACCGCATCCGTGATTTATTGATGACCAAACAAGCCATCCTTTACCCGTCACAGGCTTTTCTTCCTTGTAATCCCACCATGCATAATGCGGTTTGATTCCGGCACGTTCCTGTTCTAACGCGTTCTCAATAACCTCTTTTGCGGTTACAACTATACATTTTCCGTTCCTTTCACCGATAATGTAAATATTTTCCATTCTATTTTATCTCCTGTCTGTCAAAATAGTAGCTTTCACCGTCTGCCGTGATAATCTCGAATCCGGTTTCCGTTGCCTTTACATCAGCGATTTCATCCAATGCAAGAAACTGTTTTCTTTCCGGTTTATACACGTCCTGCGACTTGTACGCGTATGCTTCTGTATCGTCCTGTAATGCAAGTGATAACTCTTTCCCATCCGTATTCCAGTCTACAATGTCCTCGACTGCGATATATGTCTTTTCATTTGTCTGGACTGTCGCGTTGGTCATCTGACCGCCCCAAAAAGCTGTAAGTGCTACTGTTGTAGTAACTAATGCACTAATGATTCTCTTTTTCATGGTTTAGTTCCTTCCTTAAATAATTGAAATGATTCTGTAAAGATCAATATATTGATCGAGTTGCATGACCACCGCCCTGTCAAAGATTTCAATAAGCCGTGGTGTTAAGATGCCGAAATGGGCGTGTAACGCGTCAATGATCGCGTTGTAAACCATGTTTGGCATCTCATACAATTTTTTTGTTTGGATTTCTTCAATGGTATAGAATTTTTTTGCCATGTCCGGCACCTCCTTTTGATATGCTTATGAGCATTAAAAAACACACAAGAAATCTTGTGTGCTATGCTAATGTTCACAAACAACGAAAATATTCATTGCTATCATTTCAGCAAGCCAACTATGAAACGTCGTGCCTTGCTCTTTTTGGTTGCCATCCACCATAGTACAAAATTGACGGTATGCTTTTCGCATTGTTATATGTTTTTCGGTGCCGTCCTCATAATATAGAAATGTTTTCATGTTTTCGCCCCCTGTTTTATATTGTTTTCGGTATGCCTCTAAAGTCCAATTCTCCGCTTTCACAGAAATTCGTGAAGACGTTTACGATATCATTTTCGTAAAAATCAGAAGTAAAAAGCATCTGTTTTACTCCAACCTTTACCGCATCAATTAATGCTTTCGACTGTTTATGCGGTAACTCTGCGATTCTGTTAATCTCTTTACATGCTTCAATAGCGTTCATTTTTACCCCTCCTGTTTATCTATTCTCTTTTTGTTCTCATTTTTGCAAGCCATGCGCCCGACATTAGAAACAACGTTACTTGACTACTACTTACTGCCCATCCAGGTCTTATGTTTTTGCCCGTCTTTCGCGTTGCTTTGCTTGCCAGTGGTGACTTGCAAAGTCAAAACAAAAATTGTACAGTTACGGTTTTTATTGTGTTCCGCTCACATTCTAAGAATCTGTACTATCCCACTTTTTTGTTTTGCACCGTCTTTTCATCGGTGGCAAGTTGTATTATTGTTTACAACTTCCGTGTGGTTTTTTGTCCTCCGTGCCACGGCTACGGACAGGAAACGTTTACGGGTTTTACCATACCGCCGTTTTTTGATCGGATACGGACAACCGAATTTTTGCATTTTTAACCTGTCGCGTGGTCTTTTGGTTTGACTTTTGTTTTACTTGCTACCATGTCAAGTTGCTACCCTTGCAAGTTTTTGTTACTGTCGTGAACATCACATTCTTTTTTATAGTGCGGTTGACTGCACTTTTTGAGGCTTTATAAAAGGGACTTGCTTTTCACAAGTCCCCCGTGCTATACTATTTACAAGTATTTTCTAACTTTTTTAAGTCTTCTAAATACTCATAATATTCAGTGTCAGATGCAAATTCGGTTTTGCAGTCGTCAAACCTAAAACTAAATTCTGTATCTGACATGTTTTCATATGGCATATAAAGCCCTCCTAAAAATAAGGTTTACGGTTACGTCCCATTTTACAATGGGTTTGAATAGTTAACGGGTTCATATGTATTTATATACCGCATTTTGGGTGTAGCGGTCAGTGCTTTATTCAGTAAAAGCCTCAATAAAAACCTGTCGTTTTAGCCCTCTCATTTATTATGGCTATGGTTTTGACAACCAGTAGGGACTTTTAAGGTATCCCGTTATTACGTGTAGCCTGTCGACTAAACCCTTTATTTAGTTGTCAATGTTCAGGTTGTGCGCTCTGGACTTATTTGATTAATGGTTACGTCCTACATGATGTAGGTTACATCAACTGTTTGATACTTGTGTATCTCTTGTTGATGGTTATACTATACATGAATTATCAGTGTATGTATATTGACATAATGCACAAATATACATTAGTTTTTAGTGTATTATGTACATTACTTTTTAGAGTATGTATTTTTTGCACATAACAACGCGTAAAAAAAGAGGTGGTATTGTTGATAATATACAAAATAGATGTCATAAAGACATTAAAAGAATGCGGATATAGTACCTATAAAATTAGAAATGAAAAGATTTTTAATGAATCTCAATTGCAAAAAATGCGGTCAGGTGAGCAAATACCATTTGAAATTTTAAGCAAACTTTGCAAGCTAACTAATTTACAGGTCGGAGATATACTAGAATATATACCCGACGAAAGTAAGGAGTAAAAATATCATGGATTATTTTGTCGGTAAATTAATCGGATATGTTATTTTTATTGGAATCCCTATATTTTTATTTTGGATTTTTACGTCATAATTTCACGCCTTATAATAAGAAGAAACACGCTCACAACGTCCTGTGATCTCGTGCCCCGTGACCGTGTACACGCGCCTAGAACGCGCCATTGTGCGCCATGTAAGAGTTATATATAACAAGTCCTGATATCATGTTTTTCGCGCTTATATAAAAATTTTTATACACGCAGCGACGTATGGTACTATGATATGGATATATTAATATAACATGCACCAACGTGTCATGGCTTGCGTCTGGTGATCACAATATATACAGATAATACAAGTCATTATCATCAATGCATGTACAACTATGATAATATAGTATATATACACATAATATAATATAGTGTGTATGTATGATACAATGTTATGGCTATTGTGTGATAGTATAATATCATTGTAATGATATGCGCGTACTACTTGTGTTATTGTATGCAACAACTATATCAATAGCATAACTTGTGTGCGAGATGTATCAGTTGTATATGTGTTACAGGCAATATGATATAATTGCATCATTGTGTTATGCAATTATGTGATGCTGTCGCGGTATGATATGCAATTGATATATGTGTATGAAATCAGGCGAAAATAGTACACGACGTCGCGCAAAGCGCTATATATTTCATAATTGTATATATAATATTACAAATTTGTTACAATATTGTACATAATTATTACATATTGTTACAATATTATATTGCTAATATTAAATTGTTTACAATATTATATCATATCTGTTTAATTTGTGTTTATATTTTGTTATAATTGTATTGCATAATGATATAAATGTTTAAATTGTATTGAAAAGTTGTTAATTATTGTAATGGAATTGTAAATTATAGTTTATTTTATTCGATATATCCGAACAATTAAAATTATATATACGGGATATCAAAGTGTCACCCTGTTTTCAATCAATAGGGGCTATAGCACAAGCTTATCAAAATATCTTAAAAGTTGAAATTGCATACACAATTAAAATATCTTTACCACTGGCAACCATGATTTTAGTTTTTACCAGATCGTAATAGTTTATCATGTTTAACAATTCCATTTCCGCAAAAAATCCGATTATATCAACTTTTTTAAGGATTGCTTAAATTATTTTTATTGTACATATTTTATATAATAGGGGGGATAATAAACATTATTGCATGAATTGTCTGACTAATTATCGCTCACATGAGTTCCACTTCCACTGCTCCCAAATTTTTCCATTTCCAAATTTTTCATCGTTCCCGTTTTTCGCCCGAAATTGTTCGATACCCTTTTCGATAGAAACCCACTAAATCCTACTTTTCCGCCGTGTCTGTGCAGATTATTTCCGGAAGGACATTTCCAGCGGCGAAATTCCCGATAAAGGCGGTGTATCCATGACGCGGGGATATTTACAAGCGGAAAATCACACAGGTACTTCGGCAACATCCAAGACGCAAAAAATCTTAGCGAAATTTGCCGAGTAAAGCACGATAAATCCAGTATAAAGTAAGAGTTGCTTCCTTATTATTATGTGCATTGGTATCGAAGTCGGGATAAATTCATAATGAGGAAATGATTTTTGCGGGCAAATTAAAGCTAAAACGAGCTGCGTGAAAATCCGATACAGACAAGTGGAAATAAATATAGCAGCGAAGTCATAACTCGAAGTTACCGATATATGAAAAATAAAAAAATGTTTCCATTAAAGATCAACAACTATGTTGGTCTTTTTTATTGCGCAAAATACGTAAGTAGTAAAATCGCAGTTGAATTACATATGGAAAGAAAAGAAAAAGAGAATTCCATTAATGAAACAAGATTTTACTACACTCTTCCATCTCAATATTACACCCACGAATTTAGATTCATCCTGGCATACTCATCTTCTATCTCATCCGGAAGTTGATGAATACAACTAATCGCATTATTCACTATGCGCTCCACTGAGGTTCCGCGATATAAAAAGGATAAAAAAGTATTAAAATGGATTAATTTATATAAAAACGAATAAAACATATTTATTTTTCTTTACTGGAAATTCCCAACGGGAATCGGGTGCGTAAGCACCTTTATATATCCTCAACCTAGAGGAGCCAATAAAAGTAAAACAGAAAAATGAATAATGAAAGAAAAACGACATGGATAAAACAGAAAAGAAAATAAATCAGATTTTAAATTTATTAAACCTCACGCATGAGGAGAACATGTTTTTCATGGAAACACTTTCACATTCCATTGTAAAGGAAGAAGATTTGCAAGTGTTACATGAATACATGAAGAAATGTAATACAAAAAGAGAATGTATATGTAGTGGCATGTACGAAGATTCAATTGAGAGGACTCATTAATTATATGTTTTATTTATATCACTTTTATAGTATGTTTGCTTTAATAAAAAAGTGTCACAAACCCACTAAAATCAAGGGGTTCAGGATTTTATTATCACTTTTATACATATTTTTAGAACCCCTTACCTCACGGTAGCTAACAGGCAAAAATGCCGATAAAACCGCGTGTTTAGAACAAATCACCTTATACAAAAAAAAGGCGATATTTTTAAGGAGGTATATTTTATGGTTTTTAATTGCAACGTAAATATTGTGGATGCAATCATGGGAGCTGGAAAAACCCAAAGTATCATGAACTACATCAACAATTCACAATCAGATGAGAAGTTTATGGTTATTACACCATTTCTTGACGAGATTACAAGATACAAAAATTACTGCAAGGTAAAGAATTTCAAACAACCCAAATTTGAATCCAACAAAACAAAGTTGGACAACATAAAGATATTAGTGAATAAGGGGGAGAACATTGTATCTACCCATGCATTATTCCAAAAATTTGACAATGAGATGATTGATCTGTGTCGAGCAGCTAATTACACACTTGTAATGGACGAAGTTGCAAACGTAGTTGAAGAATATTCAATTTCAAAACAAGACTTCGATACATTGATCAATACATACGTAGATATCAATCCAAATACAAAACAATTAATATGGAAAGATGAATTTTCTGATTATAGTGGCAAATTTGACAAAGAGAAACGTTTGTGTGAATTAGGTAGTTTAGTCTTTTACGGAAACAACTTAATGGTTTGGCTATTTCCCATTGAAGTATTCAACGCATTTAGAAATATTTACATTTTAACGTATCGTTTTGATTTGCAGTTACAACGTTACTACTACGACTATTATGGACTCACGTATGCATATTGGTCGGTAAAAGGAAACAATTTAGAGAATTATCATTTAGTAGAATTTAATCCTGATATTAAATATCTTCCATATGATTATAAGGAACTAATACATATATGTGATCTTCCGCGTATGAATATGATTGGCGACAGAGAAAGTGACTTGTCTTTATCATGGTACATTCGCAACGCGAAAAACAATTCTATGAAATCATTAAGAAATAACATTACAAATTTTTTCAGAAATATAAGAAATGACAATTCTTCTGATAATATTTGGACAACTTTTAAGGATTTTAAAAATGAATTAAAAGGTAAAGGATATACAAAAGGATTTCTTCCAATAAATTCCAGAGCTACTAATGTATATAGAGACAGAACATCGGTCGTATATCCTGTTAATAGGTTTCTAAATCCATTCGTAAAGAGATTTTTTACTTCTAATGGAGTCAGTGTGGACGAAGGAGGTTATGCTCTCACGGAAATGCTACAGTTCATCTGGCGATCTGCGATTCGTGACGGCAAAGAAATTTGGATATATATTCCGAGTATACGTATGAGAAGACTTCTAACTGAATGGATAGAAGAACAAAGTACAAAGGAGATTGTCAATGACGGAGAATAGGTTATATGAGATCATCGATGATCTTGCTACTTGCATAGAAAAAAGAAATGATAATTCACTGACCTGGATTTTGGCGAACACTTCTATCTCACAGGAAGAAATTGATTTTTGTCGCGAGGTAGCAAAGAAAAACAAAGAAACGAAAATTCAGATTGAGATTGGCGGAGAATATAAAGTTGTAAATATCTTCTATGGTAATTGTAATGATAAAACAGTTATCGTTCTTGCGCCCGTAAATGATGAATCCGATTTGTATCAGTGCGTAATAGCGGATCAGTATAAAAAGAATCCGAATTATTTTTGGCAGCCAAACGGACAGGTGGACTACAAGAACGGAAATGTGCTTCTTCTATATGATTACGAGTTGGGAAAATATAAGTAAAAACAAAATGAATAGAGAATTATATTTTAGAGGATGGTGAATCAATATATGATTGCATGAAATTCAATAGAAACCTTTTGTTCAACGTTCAAAGAATGGAGAATGATCATCATGAAAAATAAATTTGTAAATTTAAAGGAGACAGTAATTACATATGACAGCAAATACAGCAAAGAGACATAATACATATAAAGCCCCATATCACAATTTTACAAATCCTACTCTTCTATCCCGCGAGGAGTTACACCGCACATTTGGCGGTATAATTTACTCTTCCGACTTTGATACGGAATTTTCTGGAAAATCGGATAGTGAATCAAAACATGCGGCAAGAATCATCTCGTCCTGGCGTTTCGATATGCAATGCGAAGCAAATTTAGCAAAAAATGCCGGAGGTATGTGATATGGCGGTGGAAAGAAATTTTGACAAAATAATGAGAACTGCGTTGAATTCCTTACTGGTGAGCATTACGCAGTTTGTACATATACAAATCCTAAACATAAAAATCGTATCCGGAAGCTTTACGAGGAACGTGGCGACGAATTCAAGTACTTTTACGAGAACAAAGACGGATCAATTTGCGCGAAGTTCCCCATTAAAATGGTTAAAGATGAATCCTGGTGCAAAGCCTGGCACAGAATCCGGACGCAAGCGTACTCCTGAACAGATTGAGGAATTTAAAAATAGAATGGCTGAGTATCGCACCAAGAATAATAAACATCAGAAAGATTATAAGCCTCAACTTATCGAGAAATTATAATGAATTAGACATCTATTTTCAATTCTACACAGCTTAGCGCATAGTTGTTAGGCTGCGACTATTAAATCGAAAATCGGCTCCAAAAATACATGATATTTAAAGGAAAAATTGAACAACGAAAACAGATATCAGATACTTTCGCAAAGCAAAGCATGTTGCGTGTGCATCGGATTATTCCAAAATCCATATCGGGTGCGTCGCGGTATATCAAGGATCTATTATCGGTATAGGATGTAATACAAACAAAACTCATCCCATCCAAAAGTATTACAACCCCTATCGCACAGTGGACAATGATTTTGATAACGCAGATTCTCTTCTTCCAAAACTCCACGCGGAAATTAATTGTATTAATAGCATCCGGCACATGAATATTAACTTTGCAAAAGTAAAACTGTATATCTATAGATTAAGAAATGATGACAGACCATACGGGATTTCTCGCCCATGTCCTTCCTGTATGGCAGCCATCAAGGATTTAGGTATTCGCGAAATTCATTATACAACAAATGATGGATTCGCAACGGAGTTTTTGGAGAATAAATACATATAAGAAAATTTTGGAGGAATGGAAATGTGTGAAATTTGTAGACACAATCCATGTGTATCAACATGTCCGAATTTTAATCCGGATGTGGATTTAAAGAAATTCGAGTCTGGACATTATTGTAAAATTTGTGGTGACAGGATATATCGTGGTGATTATTACTACGAAAATTACAAACACGAAATGATACATATGGAGTGCGCGTCCAATTGGGGATGCGGAAAACTTTTGAATTGGTTTGGAGAAACTGCAAGTGTAATGGAGGATAAGAATGAGTAATAAACTAATTAAATTTGCATGGAATTTCGGAAATATCACATTTCATATGTGTGGGCTAGATAAGGAAAAGAATTTTTTAGAGTCACCGAAATGTGAATGCGGATGCGGTGAAAAGACATATCTTATCTTAAATAGCAAAGAAGAAGCTACGGATTTGGCTTGGCAGTTGCTAGAGGATAATGATTGTAATTGTTGTGCCGTATTCGTTATTTTAGAGGATAATTCTATGGTGTTTACTTATCGTCACGGTGAAAACATAGATAATATCTCTGTGTATGAAACTAATAAAATTGAGGATTATTCAGATATTGGGAAAATAGCAGATGAGTTGGAATTACATTGCTATGGGCTGATCGCGCATGTAAAAGAAAATCAGTACAGCATTATTGAAAAATAGAGGTATATATGGAAAATAACACAGGAGTATACATACCCAGTATAGACGCAAAAGATATTTATCTTGCGTCTCATTATTACAATGGAAATAACGATGGATATAATCTTAAACTAAAAGACGGAAATTATAATTTACGAAAATTTATAAACACTCTTAATTATAGTCTTGATTTGATTGAGCTATTAGATATTTATTATAAGCAGTACCGTCGCAATGACTTTATGTTCACGATAAAAAAACATAAGTATTCCACGCAAGTTATTAATCTTACATTCAAATATTCTGTAAAAGAATGGAATCAGATGAACAAAAATACTTTTGTGAAATTTGGATATGATTACAGAGAACTTGTATTTGAAGATTGTATTGCTATGAATGATGATGGAGATATTGTTGGTGTCAAGGTTGGCGAACCAGTTTTTGAAATCAATGATAAATTATCTCGCCCATTCGTAGTAACATATATCGATGATAAAAATGGCAAGTATGTTAGTTATAAATTAAAGGGTGAACCAAAAGTATTAAAAACAAATTCACAATTGCGTAATGAGCTATATAAAAATGGCTTCGTATGTAACGGCGTAAAGTATTGCCGTATGAAAAGATCTACAGGATCAGCTCGTGTTGGAAAGTGTCTTTTTATAAATGAGACATTATTCAAGCCAATTCTTAATTTTAGTTCCGGAGAAATTTGTCTCGAAGAGGGACAAGAAATTGATTTGGCTGCATATGAGGGGTATATTGCACTTCCATCAAGTAGTATTATTGATATTCTCCCGATCAAACCTGAAAATATTCTTTTGATTAAATCGTGAACGCACACTCGTGACTTTAGTCATGAGTTAGTGAACGTTTTACGAAATAGTCAGCACGTAGGGAAACTTGCGTGTAGAGGCGTAAAATCGTCCAATATTACTCGTAATTGCTGGAACCCCCTAAAGCTATTCAAACTACAACGCAATACCGTACAGGTATAAACGTGAATGTTACGAAAGTAGAAAAAATTGAATAGATGGCACAAGGTTAAATCCTAAATGCTATAAAATGGGCAATCAGCATGGAATCTCGAAAGAGAGCCTTCAACGACTATTCCTCTTGAGGGAAGTACACACAAGCGTGTGGAAGTGAGTAACCCCTAACGTAAAGTCGAGGGTGAAGATATAGTCTGTGCTTGTATGAAAATACAAGATACCTACTACTAAAAAATAAGGTAGACAAGGATGCATAGAATTAGCGACTCTATGTGAACGACAACCTTTAATACGACTAAGAATTCCTATGTTCTAGTGTATATTATTTAAAATTTAATATGATTCTCGCTTTCAAAAAGAGAATTAATAATTGAGAGCGAGGTGAAATTGTGGAAAAAGCATTTAAGTATAGAATTTATCCAACAAAGAAACAACAGGTGTTAATCCAGAAAACTTTTGGATGCTGTAGATTTGTGTATAACTATTATCTCAATATAAGAAAAGAATCTTATGAAAAAGATAAGATATCTGTGACTTATAATATGTGTTCAAAAGATATGACAAGTTTGAAGAAACAATTGAAATGGTTGAAAGAACCTGACAAAGACGCTTTGCAGAAATCTTTGAAAGACTTAGACATGGCATATCAGAAGTTTTTTAAGTAACATTCAGGTTATCCAAAATTCAAATCTAAAAAGAACAGATATAAGTCTTATAGAACTAGCTGCACAAATAACAATATCAGATATGATAACAGAAAAATTAAACTTCCAAAAATCGGATGGGTTAAAACAAAGGATAAACAACTTCCTCAAGGAAGAATACTGAATGCTACTATTTCACAAGAATCCAACGGACATTATTACTGTTCATTGTGTTGCACTGATGTAGAAGTTTCACGATTCACAAAAACAAATAAAAATGTTGGCATTGACCTAGGAATCTGTGATTTTGCAATATTTTCTAATGGAACGAAAATTGAGAATCTAAGATTTTATGAGAAATCAGAAGAAAAGCTTGCAATGCTTCAACGTAGACTGTCTCGAAAAACAAAAGGCGGTTCAAATTGGAATAAAGCAAGGATTAAAGTTGCAAATTTACAGAAACATATCTCTAGTCAAAGAAAGGATTTCTTACAGAAATTAACCACAGATATTGTAAAAAATTACGACATCATCTGTATTGAGGATTTAGATGTAAAGTCATTAAAAGAATCTGATAATACTCAGACTAATAAACATGTTTCCGATGTTTCGTGGTCAGAGTTTAGAAGAATGCTTACATATAAAACTCAATGGTACGGGAAAGAATTGTCTGTCGTAGACAGATTTTATCCGTCATCACAGACATGTCATATTTGTGGACACGTCTCTGGAAAGAAATCAATCGACATAAGAGCATGGACATGTCCAAATTGCCAGTCTGAATTAGATAGAGATATCAATGCTGCAATAAATATTTTAAACGAAGGATTAAATTCTAAATAATATACACAAGAACCGTAGGGACTACGGGGATAGCCTAGTGATACTTAGCACATTGGTGCTATTGACTAGGAACCCCGCGACTTTAGTCGTGGGAGGTTCAGTGATGATTTTGACAGTACATTCAAAGAAAAAGTTATTGAGACGCACGACGAAAATGGGTGGCTAAAAACCTCTGAAAAGGAATGCGAAATTACCAATACTATATGGGATGGGCAATCTCTCATGGATATTTCTTTGTTTGGTGAATACACTGAATATGGAATGGTGCTTCTCAGAAATCTGATGTTTAAGTCTTGTTGTTTTAATTGTAATATTCAACAATGGTTTAAGGATAATAATATTACTGATATTTCTCAGCTGAACGGAAAAACAAGAGCCACCAAAATCGAAGACGTAAAATTAATTACTACCCCTAACAGTATAAAATATTTAAAATTTAGTACATGGGATAGTTGGTTAGACAATTTATATCCGAATTTCGGAGTTGTTAAGCATGACAAAAAGACGCATTTTTTTGGTGGTAGATTAGTTCAGACACATTATCAGCTCATTAATACCTTGCAGATGTCAAAAGATGAGGTTAGAGAATTTTTGCAAGAATCTCTTGACTTTGCTCAGATGTTACGAGATCGTCCGGAAGTGGTACGTCATTTCATCAAATATCCTGATGTAGATGATATTGAATTAATGGAATGTCCTATGTCTAGTAAAAATGACGTAGTATATTCTCTTATGTCCGTAAATGATAATTTCACCAAAACAAAATACTATCATGATTTTTTGGTTGATTTGCTACGTTCTTATTATAAGAATCTGAAAAATGGACATGTATATGTAAATGGTAACTATTCCACTCTTTTGGGAAATCCAATTGAAATGTTGCAACAGGCGATTGGTAAATTTGATGGTAAAAGTCAAATTGGTGTCGGTAATATACATAGTACAAGATTTGCGTATAATCAAACTTTATTAGCAAGTCGAAGCCCTCACGTCACTATCGGAAACATCTGGCTCCCTTACAACACAGAAAATAAATTAATTGATTGTTATGTCAACATGACGGATGAAATTATTTGTTTAAATTCTATTGGAGAAAATGTATTACAGAGACTATCTGGCGCAGATTTTGACTCAGATACGGTAATGATTACTGATAATAAAAAACTGATTCGCGCTGCTAAACGAAATTACCATTTGTTTAAAACTCCTACTTCTTTTGTTTCTGCTCGCAAGATTAAAAGGTATTACACAGCAGAGCAACAGGCAGATTTGGATATCAAGACCTCTGATAATAAAATTGGAGAAATTGTAAATCTTTCACAGGAATTGAATTCATTACTGTGGGATCGCATGTATCATGGATCAACATATGACGATATCAAAGATTTATACTATGATATTTGTCAGTTAGATGTAATGTCTGGAATCGAAATTGACAAAGCCAAAAAAGAGTTTGATATTGATAATGGCAAGGAATTGGATAAACTCCGAAAAAAATATGAAGAATTTTTGAGAGAATACGAAGAAAATGAAAATGGAGATCTTGTTAAAGGCAAGAAAAAGATGCCACATTTCTTTTCTCATATATCAAAGCAAAAAGGATATTATAATCCAGATAAGAAACATTATTGCAAGTATCATACGTCCATGGATTATTTACAAACAATTATCAATGGATTTAAAATAAAAAATTCCTATAAAAAAGATTGGTTGCCATTTGTATCTATACTCGATAATTCACTGTTCCGTACATCCGGAGTTAATCAAAAGCAGATTAACAAAATATACAGTATTTTGAAGAAGTTTATTAATGAACGGAAAAAGATTTATGGTAGTGATTTAGGGACACCAAAAGAAAAGGCTGAAAAGGTTAATATTTTACGAGAACGTTTAATTGCCGATATTGAAAGTGAAACAATCGGGTTCTCTACTTTATATCGTCTACTGTCTTCAATCGAAGATAAAGAAAATTCCCAGATCAAAAATTTGCTTCTGGAAGTATTATTCCTTTGTGGAAATGCTAGTTTTAATAAAGCAATCCTTCAATCAAAAAAGGAAATTTTACAAATTGAAGAAAACGGAAGTGACATAGAAATGTTCAATATTCCGTATAAAATTACAAAAAAACACGCAAATTCGGAAATGAAAGCCTGATTTCACCACTCATATGAGGGCGTTTTTTACGTTACTTAGGAAGGGGTAGTTTTCTGTCTATTATTTTCATATGATTACTGCCCTATTCCCGTGGTAACATTTGTTACAGAGGAGGATTTCATTATTAGATTAGATGATAAATATTTTCGCCAATCTGATTTAGCTGACGAAATAGGAAATAAAATAAACTGCTCCACTACTGATGTTCTAAAAGTTTTGAACACTTTAGGCGATGTTGTAAAGGATAAATTTAGTGACGAAGATAAATCTGTTACTATAAAGATTTTTCCAGGACTAAAAGTAACTTCGAGAAAAATACTTCCGGAGCAATCTAAATCCAATTTAGAACTGAATTCGGATTATGTATTTAAAACAACAGCTAAATTCTCTGATGATTATAAGAAAAAAATCAGAGAATTGTACAATATGAAATATTTAAATTAGTCAAAGGAGAAAATAGTTATGATTTTAAAGGACGCTTATCGTTACCAGAAATGTTTGTCTACCATGATTGGACAGGCAGAGACACTTTTGTTAAACAATAGTTTTGTTACCAGTACAACTCAAAAACATAACCGTAAGAAAGCTAATTCTGAGGCAGAAGATGAAATAATTGAAGTAGATAAACCAATTACTGATTTTACTGCCATGGATGTAATCAACTTCATTGCGGATGCGATTAAAGAGAAACAGAAAATTTCAGATGCGATTGTTACCGCTAAAAGAAATACAGACATTGACATTGACTCTTCTATTTCTCTGAATAAAATCAAGCAGGAATATATTGGATATCTCCGCCGCCTTGCTGCAATGGATTCTTCTGAAAGAAAAACATATGGCACAGATTATAAATTTGATGTAGACGGTAAACAGACATCTTATAGATATGAAGTAATCGAAACCACTACTATCGATTTTGATCGCAATGATGTGCGTGGCCTTGCGAAGAAACTTCAGAAAGAATGTGATAATATTTCTTCTAAATTAGACCTTATTGAGCTTACAACAGATGTTGAGTTTACGCCAAAATGGGATGTAAACGACACGCTGGAAGAAATTATTACTTCCACTAAATAATAAATGCTCCTTCGGGAGCATGTAAAAGACTGAGATTGAATAGTTGTCAATCGGTTCAGCCACGGATGAACTATGATGCCGCGGAGCAGATATGCTAGAAATATCATAAAATCGTAAGTGTATATTACGCAGACTAATGCTTAATATTTGTTTACATATATTATTAACAGTTTACTTTTTTTAGGAAAAAGCAAAATGGTTCCCTTGCTATGGGTATATGAAAATATGACAAGCACTTCGATAAATGCAATCTTGAAATTTTGTTCTTTCATCAATTTGTTACCTTACTCTCTCATTATTTCGTTATACGATTCGTGATAAGACTTTCTTAAAAGATAAATTTGGGGTGATCCTCCTGATAAAGAATATCTCGTCTTACAGGATATTATTAATTTAAAATGGTGATTACATGTGTAGTCAAATACAAATTGGTTGAAATTACGACATCTCAGTTTTTTACATGCTTCTAAAATTCATAGAACTCCTTTCTTGTGGTGGCGGTGCTGTTTCGGTGGTATCGCCACTATCGTCTTGCGGGATAGAGCAGTCCGGTAGCTCGTCTGATTCATATTCAGAAGTCGTGGGTTCAAATCCTACTCCCGCCATTCTATCCAATCGGATAAATATAATAATAAGGATGTGCAAAATTTGGTAAAAATTTCAAAGGAAGATGCAAAAACTTTGAATAAAGAATACGGGATTCCATACGGGGCTTATGGAATCAGTCATACAGATAGTTGCTCTCATAATAGAAAGACATATTATCTGTGTACAAGCTTTAAAAATATGAAAGCTTATAACGCTATTCGTGCAAAGAGACACGAAATCTAAAAGAAAGGTGGTACGCTACCATCGCTACTAAAAAGAAAAATAGAGTAAAAATTTCTTTTATAGACTCTCCCTCATCTGAAGATGTTACGGGGAGTCTTATTTATATTGAGACATTTAATCACAGAATTTTAGTGGACTGTGGGATGCATCAAACAAATGATAGATACGAAGATTATATTGTAAATAATAGAAAATTCAAAGAATTCAAAGTAAAAGATATTGATTTTGTTTTTGTAACTCATAATCATATTGATCATGTCGGTTTAATTCCTAAATTGTATAGAGATGGATTTCGTGGCGTAACTATTATATCCGAGAATTCAAAACAGATTTTAAAAGATATGACATTGGATTCTGCTTATATCAATGAACGCGATATTTTGATGATTAATTCTCAACATAATAAAAATTACAAACCTTTGTATTCCGTATCAGACGTATATAAGATGTTGGAATATACTCTTGAAAAACCAGTAAATCAAAAAATTGTAATAGATGATGAACTATCATTTGAGCTAATTCCGGCAGGTCATATTCTTGGAAGTTGTCAAGTGAAATTATATTTTACAATTGATGGAACGACAAAAACACTTCTTGTTACTGGTGATTTAGGAAACAAAATAGTTGGAAATAGATTTGTTGGTGAATATCAACAGGTAGAATATGCAGATGTCGTTATTGGTGAAAGTACATATGGCGACAGACCTGATATTAAAACTGGAATCAAAGAACGGAAAAATGATTTAGATAAATTTAAATCCATTATAGATACACAGATTCATGAAATGAATGGACGTGTTATTATACCAAGCTTTTCTATGTCCAGGAGTCAGCAATTAGCACTCATGTTATATGAAATGTATAAAGATTCTGAATGGAAACCCAAAATTTATATTGATTCACCATTAACAATTAAGATTTTTGAAGATTATGCAGAGTGTCTTGACAGACAGGATAAAATCGATTTTGATGCCATGATGACAAGTAATATGTTTACTTTTATAAAGGAATCTGAAGATAGTAAATATTTGGTCGCAAGCAATGAACCATGTTTAATAATTTCAAGTTCTGGCATGTGCCAATCGGGACGCATTAGACACCATCTTAAAAGATGTATTCCGGATTCAAATGCTACGATTTTGTTCGTTGGGTTCAGTACCGAAGGAAGTTTAGCAACATTATTGAAGGATAATAAGCGCAAAACGATTACGATTGATCAAAAGGAATATCCTTGCAGATGCGCATCATATTCTTTGAAATCGCTCAGTGGACATGCCCCTTTCTGGCAGCTCGTCGATATATACACGAATATCAATACGAATAAAATTATCTTGCATCATGGATCAAAAACCGCAAAAGAAACTTTAAAAAAGGAACTTGATAAAAAATTTGAAAAAATGTGCAAATCTACTAGAGTTGTAATTTCTAACTCTAGCCTAAAAATTACATTATAAAAATATTACGAAAATCGAGGAAAATAAGTCTATGAATAAAGATTATGTAGAATTCTTTGACGTTACGGAAGATATTGGTGATTGGGCGAATTTAAAATTACCAGATCCTTCTCTTCTGGACTATTATAAAAGACTTAAAAACAGAGAGATTCTGATTAATCAGAATATTGATGACGGAACTGTGGAATGGACGCAGGAAATTATTCAGTGGAATCGTGAAGATAAAGATATTCCTGTAAAAGATAGAAAACCAATTAAGATTTTTATCAACAGCAATGGAGGTTCCTTGAATAGCATTATGGAACTAATTACCATGTGCAATCTTTCCAAAACACCTGTGTATGCAATTGGAATGGGTAAATGCTATTCCGCAGGGGGTCTTCTTTTAATGGGAATTCCAAAAGGAAATCGTTATATCCTAAATACAACAGAAGCACTTATTCATGATGGAAGCACTGGAACATTTGGTGATACTGGCAAGGTACTTGACGATTTGGAATATACAAGGAAGACAGAGGAATTTACAAAGAAATTCATTCTCGATCATACAGATATTCCAGAAAATGAATACGACAAAAATTACCGACGTAATTGGTGGTTGGATTCTAACGAAATCATTGAGTATGGCGTTGCTGATAAGATTGTAGAAAATATCGATGAATTATTTTAGGAGAGTTAATTGCTCTCCTATTTTTGTGAAGAAAATTGAGTATTAGATTTAAAGGAGAATTAGTCGAATGGCAAATAAAAAATCAAATGGTTATTCTTATACAAAAAGCACAACTACAACTAAAAAGATGGTTGGTGTATACGATGCAGAAGCCGGAATCATCACTGTGGATGGAACTGAAGAAAAGGAACTTCTTACAGAACTTCAGGATTTTGAAGGTGCAATTGTAGAAATCTCAATCACTGTTAAAGATAAAGAAAATCTTGCAGATGAGTAATGTGGTTGGGTGGTGAACATTATAACTTCATATAGAAGATTTGAAAATGAAAGTGATGAAGAATTGATTTATCGTATCACGGGCGAGAAAGATAAAATCGGTTCATGGCAGGAAGTTGCGAATATTCTTAATGAACTGCTCGGTACGGAATATACAGAATCCAAATTCCGAAAACAGCGTCAGGCATTTGACAAAATGCTAGACGCGAATCGAAGTAAATACGTAGATTCGAATGAGCAATTACAGGAAATTGTTGTTGCCAAGCGCGAGCTTGAAAAAGAAAAAAGGAAACTTTATGACGCAAGGATTGAATACAATCGTTTGATCCGGCAGGAAGCGCGTAAAGAATCTTATATGGATATGGTCAAAAAAGTCATCTGCGAAGATGTTAAACCAATTAATATTCCAATACATTATGATTTGTTTAATAGTGACACAGATTTGCTTGTTCACCTTACTGATATTCATACGGGAATCGAAATACATAACTGGTGGAATGATTTTGATCAGGATATATTAAAGAAAAGAATTGAACAGTTCACATCTAACATTCTGGATATTCGCGGTTTACATGCATCAGAGAATTGTTATTTAGTAATCGGAGAAATTCTTAGTGGTATCATTCATAATAATCTTCGTTTGCAAAATAATATGGACTTAATGCATCAATTTAAATATATTTCTGAACTTATTTCCGGCATGTTGTCCCGTATGGCGAATCATTTCAATCATATTTATGTATATGTCACACCTGGTAATCATTCCAGGATTTCCCCTAAAAAAGAAGATGCGTTAGATGGCGAAAATATGGACGTGCTACTTCCCTTCTATTTAAAGGCACGTATGCAAAATATTAATAATATTACCATTTGTGATAATACTGTTGATCCGGAGATTGCAATGTTTAGCATTCGCGGTAATAAAGTATTTGCTGCACATGGACACAAAGACAATCCTAGCAATGTAGTACAGAATCTTACAATGATGACAGGAATAAAACCTAATATTGTTCTACTCGGACACCGCCATACTAATGGGATGTCTACTGTATATGACACCAAAGTAATTCAGTCAGGATGTTGCTCCGGATCGGACGATTATGCAACTTCCATTCGAAAAGTAAATAAGCCTGAACAAACCGTTTCCGTTATTGATGATAAAGGGTTAATTTGTTTATACGATATTCAATTAAATTAATTTGGAGTATCTGTTTTTGCAGGTACTCTTTTCTAGTTAAAGGAGAAAGTAGTCAAATGAATAAAGCTGAAATGATCAGAGAAGTAACTGCTAAAGCGAATGAAAAGTATTTAGCAAAATATAAAGAAGAAGACAAGGTAAAGCCTCTTACACAGATGCAGATTGAGTATGTATTAGATTCATTCTCAGAACTTGTATTAGAAGAAGCTCCTTCTTTTACAGAAAAAGATAAAATTGTACTCCCTGGAATCGGAAGTTTTAAGAAGAAGACTGTAAAGGCGGCATCTGGTTCTTGTAATGGTAGAGCATGGTCAAAACCTGCGTATGATAAGCTTGAATTTGTTGTTTTCAAATCAGTCAAAGTACTGTGATTGGTGGTGTCATATGAATACATTGTATTTTGAAGATATTGAGGAACTGTGTCTCGCGGCAAATGGAATGTATGATGGACATAATGAAGTCATGTTTATTTGCAAATATGAAGATGCAAAAGAAATTCTTCGTGAGCTAGTCTTCTATGATCATAAATTCAAAGAGATTCTTTTGGGAGATCCTGAATGGACTGGATACGAAGATGAATATTATGTAACCATTAACGACGCTGGTATTTGGTGTGAGAAAGCAAAACCTAAAGACGTATATCTTTATGATGGTGGCGACATTGTGTTTATTTCCGGAGATTCAAACACAAAAGTTCTCAAGAGACTCAATGAAGATGCAATCGTGTATGAATATTCTTTTGACGAAGGAGAAAATTCTGAGGAATACGACGATTTTTGCGAGTGCTGCTATGACCGCAAAGAAGATAAATGCTTCCTAGACGACGAGGTTGAGGAAGGCGAAACCTATGTACATACATTAAAAGATGGTGATGATGTACATGGTTTTAGTCTGAGCAAATATGAAGATGGCGCATATAAAAGCTATTCATATTATGACAGCGACGTACTGAACGAAGACAGAGTACGTGATATTTTGAAAAAGATTGATTTTTAATCACGGATATTCCGTGTTCAAATCGCGGCGGATGTGTTGAAGAAATCCGAGGCGCATGTTGTGAAACAGAGATAAGTCCTCTTCTATCTCAGTGAATAAAAGGAAAGGAAGTGAGATTATTGGATGGTAAAATAGCCGACAGATCAGAAGAAATTACAGATGAAGAATGGGAACAAGTCAACGAATTTAATCGCGAAATGGTTCAAGACTATCTGGATAATCAAGCTGATCTTTCTGTTAAGACAAAACCTGCATATAAATCTGGTCTTAGAGTATTTTTTGTGTGGGTAAAAAATAATCTTAAAAATAAAGATTTTACTGAAATTAAAAAGAAAGAATTTCAAAAATATTTAAACTGGCTAACAAATAGAGGTATGTCAGATTCTGCAATTAAATTTAAAAAATCTGCTGTAAGCACATTTTGCAATTATGTAATGGTAATGTATGAAGACGAATATCCTACTTTTAGGAATTTTACAGTTGGATTAAAAGTTGTCCAGACGGGGTATGTACATGAAAAAGTTCCTCTTACTCCAGACGAATATGTTCATTTATGTGAAGAATTAGAAAAACGTGAAGAATGGCAAAAGCTTGCTTATCTTGTATTTTCTTATAGTACAGGATGTCGCCGTGCTGAAGCAAGACAACTTCTAAAAGAGGTTGTTGATTACGCTGCAAAAGAAAAAGAAATAAAAATTGTGGATGAAGATGGTAAGGAAGTAACTGCAATCTCAAAACAATATTTAACCAATACGATTCGATGCAAAGGGAAATCTGTTGTTGGTAAACAACGCAAATTAAAATTTGGGGAAGATGCTATGCATTGGTTAAAAAAATGGATTGAAGTTCGTGGAAAAGACGATTGTCCTTATATGTTTGTTATCAAGAAAAAAGATGGTAGTGAAACGCGTCAAGTTGGAGAAGGTGTATTTAATGACTGGTGTTCTACTATTTTTACAGAAATTGTAGGAAGACGTGTACACCCACACATCCTGAGGGAATCGAGAGCTACAAACATCGTCGTGTACGAGCATAAGTCCGCTGAAGTTGCTCAAAAACTTCTTGGACATGTTGATGTTTCAACAACAAAAAACCATTACATAATTAAACCAGATGAGGATGATGAATCAGATGAAGCATTTATATGATCTATAACGAAACTCCAATTTCATATGATTCCTAGTGTATAGACCTCTGTTTTCGGACAAGTTCGCACTTCGTCGGTAGTATTGGTGTAATTAGCACTCCGACGGCAGAAAAAATATAGATACGCAGTGACCACTTATCAACAGTGGTTAAAGAATTAATTACATGGGGAAGTGCTAAGTGCAATTACTAATTAATAAGGGAATTGTAAAGAAGCTATCTTTATTATAAATAAAGGTCTGAAAATCTATATACCGCGGATATGTATAGGTGAGTAAGTAACAAGAAAAATAGTTTGGCAGAACACCGCTTCTCAGAAAATAGAATATACTGCGGGCATATAAGCCTATAATAATGTTCGGTTTCTAAATCGTATAAACTGTCTGTGTGTCAGTTGTTATTATAGATGTGCTCATTAAGGTGAGAATATGAAAATTTCAAAAGAACAATTATTATCATTAATTATCAAGAAAAGTGGAATTGATGATCCTACATTATTTTTAGCCGATTCAGAAAATAGATGTTATTATCAATTCGATTATAAAGAAGAATCTAATAAATTTACTGTAGAATTATTCCGACCTAATACGGGAAAGAATGATACAAAAACTTATCGTATATTATTGGAAGAATCTTAATCACTTATTCTTTTGTAACGAAATATTAAACAAAAGAGTGCTGTCAGTCACCAAGAAATGACTAAAATCTTTATCAGAGAATTTGATTCGGCTCTAGGTAAAAAGTTTATATCTTGCCTATCGGCTAGATAAGGTAGTGTGGGAATCTATTTTGTCCGACGAGGACGACCTTAACAAAGGAAGAGGGGCTTGGATAGCCCCTCTATTATTATGCGGTAAACCTGAAGCCAAAGTCTTCTGTCTGGGTGCACATGGACTTTAGACATGTAGGTTCATCACCTACTACCGCCCTACTCTTCTATATCTGCAAGATATTTGATAAACGTGCCAATTGGTAATTTATCAACATCTTCTACTTGAAGCAATTTATTCCCATCAGAAACAAGTTGACGCAGATAATCAAACATATGCGCAGTATGTATAATTCTTTTCACTTCATCGAAGGTAATGATTTCCATGGTATTCATTCTAAATATTAGTATTTTAACACCTGGTCGATTTCGATGCAATGTAAGAAACTTGTCTATGTCTTCTTCTTTGTTTGTATTTACTTCATCGACAATATAACTTTCAAAATGATCCACGCGGATGCAAATTAATTTAATGTAATTTTCAATTTCAAATGTTGCCATGTAACACTCTCCTATTTTGTAATGAATTAATTATAGCAAAACTAAATAAGAAAATCATTGGTAATATATGGAATAATAAATCAGAAAGGATGTGAGTATTTGGCTCAAAATAAAATACAATCAAGAGATGAAAAAATGGTTGAGCAGACAAATGCTCCCATTAAATTAAATACTTCTATCAAAATTATGATGCCTAGGTCTTATGTTACTGAGGATGATAAAAAGTTTAAATGTACCTGCTGTGGCAAAAGCTGGAATACACAGAAGAGTCATTTTTGCAAAACAGCATCACCACTTTATCAGAGTAACAATGGATATTTAACAATTTGCAATGATTGTCGCGATAAATATTACTATCAGCTAGTAGATTTATATAACGGGAATGAAGCCCATGCTATTAAACATATCTGTCAACAATTCGATATAATCTTTAATATTGACGCTCTTACCGCTTCTCGTCAAATTTCAGTGGATCGAAGCAGAATTTCTCATTATTTAACCCAAAAGAATTTAGGACAAACCGCTCGTATCGGAGTTACTTATATAGATGGAATGAAATATGATTATGAAAATCAATTAAGTTCTGTAATATCTTCCAAGCAACAAACAAAGAACGATAATGTTGCTGTTACAGCTACTGCTATCGACCGATGGGGAGTTGGTTTTTTAGAGGCAGATTATAAAAATCTTGATGATCATTATAAAATGTTGAAGAAAAATAATCCTAATGCAGATAATAACCAAGAGATTTTTATTAAAGCTCTTTGCAATATTAATATGCTAATGATCAGAGCATTGAATAAAGGTGATTCAAAAGAATATTCTTCTCTTGTGGAACAGTATAGCAAAACATTCACACGAGCAGGTCTTAGGACTATAGAAGAAAAAGATTCTAGTAACGACGAAGTATTTGGTGTTACTCTCGCTACTATTTCTCAATATACACCAGAAGAGTTTTACAAAGATAAAAAACTATATTCAGATTGGGATGAAATTGGCGAATATTTTGATCGGCATGTTTGTAGACCAATGCAAAACATTATGACAGGTAGTGATATAAGAGATAAAGAATTTTTCGTCCCAGAGGATGAAGATGATGAATAATTTAACTCAATATCCTGCTGATAGAAATCAAAAAGATTTATATAAAAAATTCCCGTCTACTCATTATTTGAGTAATCCTACAAATGTATTGCATACTTTAGCATGGTGTACTTTTTGGCGTAGAAATATGCACCGTTTTGTAAAGGACTATTTAAAACTATCATTATATATATATCAGGAATTAGCTATTTATTTAATGGGCATTTCTAATTTTATATGCATTATCGCAAGTCGTAACGATGCGAAATCTTTTATTATTGCTTTATATGCTTGTTGCAGATGTATATTATATCCGGGAACAAAATTTAGGATAGGTTCAAGCACTAAGAAACAGGCTAAACTTATCGTGTCAGATAAGATACTTGATGAGTTATGTGAGTGGAGCAAGCCATTAAAAGCAGAGATTGAGGACTGGAGTACGAGTGAAAATAATATTTTTGTAAAATTTAGAAATGGATCAAAAATTACTGTTTTTGTTGCAAATGATAATGCTCGTGGGTTAAGATCAAACGCAATTTGCCGAGAAGAATTTCGTATGATCGACAAGAAAATTGAAGATTCCGTTATTTCTCCGTTCCAGACCGTTAGAAATCAACCATATATGCTTAATCCATATTACGGTGAAAATACAGTTTTACAAGAAGACCCTGTGGATGTCTATATAAGTTCTAGTTGGATTGATAATGGTGCGTGGATTTGGGATATTGTTGATCAAGCATATGAGGGTATGCAAAAACATAATGGTGCCGTTTTATTGACATTTGATGAAAGCATTACTCTGAAACATCATCTTAAAACATTAAAACAGTTAATTAGAGAACGTAAGAAACAAGACCCTGTTACATGGAAAATCGAATTTTTGAATTTGCGTGTAAAAGATTCTATGTCTTCTTATTTCACATACTCAATGCTTATGAATCGTCAAGTTTCTAAGCATGTCTTTTATCCGCGAAGCAATGCGGATTATAAAAGTAATCGTAAAAATAAATACTCAATTCCCAAAATAGATAATGAAGTGCGTGTAATCTCAAATGATATTGCATTTGTAGCGGGCACGCAAAACGATAACTCGGTATATGCATGTATCAGGGGTATTCCAGAATCTTCGACATATTTATCAAACGATAATGAAATTGAAGTTAAACAGGGTTATCGCAGACAATATCCATATATTGAATCAAATCAAATTGGAGACACTACTCTCCAAGCAATTCGTATCAGACAATTATACGAGGACTTTGATTCCGATTATATTGTAATCGACGCAAGGTCTGGGGGTAAATTTGTTGCCCTCTCCCATGGAAACATGGGAGTAATAAAGAGCGAAAGAAATCGGGAAACCTGAAATGGCAATCCGACTGGAAGGCTATGCCTCAAAACATAGTCACAGGCAACGCATAGAAAGTGAACCTATTATATAGAATATAAACTTTCCACGAGGTCGCTCTACCTAAAATTTAAAATAAAGAGACTTGTTAGATAATTACTAACTCCTCTTATTCTCAGAGACGTAAAAACGTCTCTTTTTTATTAAAAATAAGTGGGAGTAATTATATGTTATTAAGTAAATATGCAAAAGTAAGATGGAATTCTAAAACAAAGAAACATTATGTTAATTTAGGATACCAATATACAAAAATGAACGATGAATTTTTAGTAAAAGTAGAAGATTTAACACATGGAAGTCGCGCAGAGGTAAAAATTAAGTGCGATTATTGTGAAAGGTTGTATGATAAACAATGGTATAGGTATGTATATGAGAATAAAAATAAATTCATTCACAAAGATGCATGTAATCATTGTAAAACTTTAAAGACTAAAGATACAGTTCAAAAAATTTATGGTTGTGATAATGTATTTCAATTAGAATCCATAAAAGAAAAAATCGTACAAACAAATATTCAAAAATATGGAGTTGATAATCCATCCAAATCAGAAATCATAAAAAATAAAATTAAAGGAACAAACCTTCAAAAATACGGATGCGAAAGTTATACACAAACAGATAAATATAAAGAGTTCATGAAATCATTTTGTTTAGAAAATTATGGCACGTTATATCTTCCGCAATTAGAGGTAACGCATCAAAAAGGAGAATTAAGTCCTAGATGGAAAGGCGGAGCTTTAAGAAATGGTTTGTTTAGAAACACTTATCAATACAAAGATTGGCACGATGAAGTATTATCTAGGGATAATTATACATGTCAATGTTGTGGAGATAGAAATGGGAATGGACACAATGTTGAATTTCATGTTCATCATATTTTTAACTTCGCTGATAATGACGATAAAAGATATGACGTTGATAATGGAATATGTTTGTGTAGAGACTGCCATTATGAATTTCATAAAATGTATGGATTTAGAAATACTACAAATACGCAATTAGACTACTTTATTTTAAATCATGGTAAAAAGATATGCTGATCTAATAAGAAACAAATTATTAGAACTTTAGGATAAAAAACCTACAGGATAACACATTGATACAAATTATTTATGCACTCCAAAAAGTTCTTTTCGATGAGGAACGTGGTGTTGAATATCCACCACTCAAATGCATGAATGTTGACGAGTACGCTAAAGTTTGTCCTGATCCGAATGCTAAACCATGTATTTTCGCGATTAACGCTACACAAAACCTTAATAGTGAAATAGCTACTTCTTTCCGAAAAAATTTAATTGAAAATAAAATAGATTTTTTAGTCAATTATAACACGGCAAAAGAAGAAATATTACCAAATAACAATGATTATAAAAATGAAATAGATCCTAATATTCAGGTAGAATACGAACGACCATTTCTTGAAACTCAGGCTATGATAAGTGAATGTGCGGAACTTCAGTATGAAAAAATGCCACAAACAGGTATCATCAAAATATATGAACAGGGTAAAAATCGAAAAGATAGATATACCGCTTGTTCATATGGCTCATATTTCTTTGATCAGCTTGAATTAGATATGATGGGTAATTCGAGTGAATATGAATATGTAACGTTTATAAATTAGTCGAGAACACTCGTGACTTTAGTGATGAGAGGTTCAAAAATTGAAAGGAGGCGACTATGCCAGAAGAAGTAAAACGCAAGAGGGGTCGCCCTCCGAAAAATAAAGTATCTGAGGTGAACACTCAGACCTTGCAAACTGTTGCACCACCAGTTAAAGATGTGACAAATGAACAGAACAGCTACTATGCTAATCTCGCATTCGATGCTTCGAATTTTCTGTTTTCTTGTGGGGTATATAACTATTTCACAAAATCTGATATAGATAATATCTTGCGAAATCCTGTAATGTATCATGAAGAAGCAATTCGGCTCTCTGATTTTGTATATACCAAAAATGGTATTGTATCAAATTCTATAGATTATATGACTTCTCTTCCGTGTCTGGATAGAATTATTATTTCCCCAAATAGCACAGCGAAAACTAAGAAGAAAAAGAATCGTGATTTAATGAAAGCTACCTTAAAGACAATAGACGATAAAGCTTTTATCAGGGATGCTCTTCATACAGAAATGCGTGAAGGCACGGCTTTCTATTATTTTGATGTCCGGCAAGGTACATTTAATCGCAATAAATTCATGACGGACTATGATGTTGAAAATATCGTGGAAATTAACGAAGTCGGAATTAATGCACGTATTATTACTCTTCCATGGCGATACACCAAAATCGTAGGGAAGAGAAATGGCAGATATGTATTGGCATTTAATCTCAGATATTTCGATGATTTTACTGGTGAAAAACTTGATCAGAAGTTGCGAAAATATCCGACAGAAATTACTGATGGATACCATAAACGACATAACGGTGAAACTACGGGCGACTGGATGATTTTGGATAATACCAGAACATTATGTAGAAAAATCAAATGTAAAGATTCTGAACCATGGGGAAGAAGTCTTATTATTGCTGCACTTGAAGATGTTTTATATAAAGATTACTACGTTGATACCAAACGCAAAGTTTTAGATGATATCAATTCAAAAATTATTTATCAGACGTTTCCAGAAGGCAAAGATAAAGGTACTTGTGCCTTGACTGCAAAACAACAGGAAAAGCAGCACAATGATGTAAAAAATGCGGTAATGAATAAGAATACTCGTGGTGGAATTAGCTTCTTTTCCGTAGCAGCTGGAACAAAGCTCAGTTCTGTTGATGTAGATATCGATATTTTTGATTCCAAAAACGAATCAAATCTAAATAATGATATTTCACAGGATCTAGGAATTTGCGCGTCTCTTATTGGCGCAATGACTACTGGTAATTTTGCTGCCGGAAGTCATAATCTCGAAATGATAAACGCTCAGTTATATACATGGGTATATGAATGGCAACAGGAACTAAATTATGTAATTAACAAGAACATTATTAAAGATGAGCGAAATAAAGTAGAAGTTTACTATTTCCCTACTTCTTTTGTTAACAAACAGACATTTTTTAATTTTTGCAAAGATTTATATATGTCAGCTGGTGGGTCATTGTCATTTCTTATTGCATCCGCAGGAATTGATCCCGATGCATATTTCAGTGTTCTGGATCAGGAAATTGAAGATGATATTTTCAGCCGATACAAGCCCCACGAAACAAGTTATACATTGAGTAAAAATCAGGAAGATTCTGGTAGTGGCACTGTTGCTTCTGATGGAGCAGGTAGACCCAAATTAGACAATGTAACAAATGAAAATACAATCGTTAGTAGAAATAATGGAGCAAATGATCTTCCGTCTCCTAGCGATAATAAATAATCTAAGGCTTTTGCCTTTCATTATAAATAACCATAAAGGAGGATAAAATATGTTTAACAATATCCTCGAAATTTCTAAGCGAGCTAATAAAAATGGCCGTGTCCCAATTAAGATTGCACTTCTTAAAATTCATAACAATCCAGATGAGACAAATAAAAATGGTATACATTGGAAAAAAGAATATGTAGAAAAAGCTATGGATTCTGTTATTGGAATGCCAATTTGTGCCGAATTTGCAGATGAAGATACTAAAGAAGTTCCTTTGGGGCATGGATTAACAGGTGCATTTACAAATTCAGATGGATTCAAAGAACCCGCTTTTGAAAATTCAGAAGTCGTTGGTACATGTGAAAAAGCAAGTATCGAGACAATACAGGATGAATCTGGTAATGATATTGAAGTTTTATGCGGTGAGGGATATTTATATTCTCAGCGTTATCCTAAATTTGTTAAATGGGTAAGGAAAAATTTTGCACTTGGAACTGTATCTACTTCTATTGAAATAATGGGAACAGTTGAAAATAATAATGAAATTATTTATGAGGAAGATGAACCAACCAAAAAATATCGTAGTCCAATGGAGATGGCATTTTCCGGAACAGCTATTCTTAGTATCTCACCAGCGGATGATGATGCAGTAATTATTGAAATCGCAGAAAAGAAAAAAAGGAGGAAAACGAAGAAATGGAATTTAATATGGACGAAATTAAATCCACTATTCAGACCACTATTTCAGAAATGAATGAAAAGTCTGAATCATATGAAACACAGATTTCAGAGTTAAATTCTCAGCTTGAAAGCAAAGATGTCGAGCTTGCAGAAAAAGATACAAAAATTTCTGAGCTGAATGCATCTATTGCAGATATGCAGAAACTTCTTGATGATATGAAAAAGGATCAGGAAACAAGTTGGGCTGAGATGCGAATTCTTGAAGAGGAAATTGCTAAAGCGAAAATCGCCGAAAAACTTAGCGCGCTTGATAAAACTCTTGCAGAGTTTAGTTCTGAGGAACAGGAAGTTGTTAAAGATGATATCGATAAACTGAAATCTGAAATTAATGCTTGCAAAAAGAAAGAAGAACTTAATAGCGTGGACGAAAAAATTACAGCTATTAAATCCGAAATCTGCATGAACATTGTAGCAAGTCAGAAGAAAGCTGCTGCTGAAGCGGAAGCTGCAAGAATCGCAGAACAGAACTCTCATCAGGAAGTTGAAGTTGAGGATATCTTCTCCGAGATGTGCGAAGAAGAAACAACAGATACAGAGGAAGATATCAATATTTTCTAATTAAATATTAATTACTTAGAAGTCCGGAATTCCGGGCTATTTTTATTGTCAAAAATAAGGAGGATTAAAAATGGTCAAATTTTCTACAATTGGTCAGATTGAGCATGGGGAATACCCATTTGAAGATGCAGTAGCATCCGCAGATACATTTAATGGTGCTTACGGTGAAGTAAATGGCGGAAAATTTACAGTTGGTGCAAACAAAGGAAAAGTAATCATGCAGATTGAGCGTGGTGATGATGAATATATGCCAACATACAAAATCGTAAAAGGTGAACATGTAAGGGTTCTTGATCTTGCAAAACTTAACGGAAAAATGCTTGAAGTTTATGGCGATGAACTTCCGGCAGACGTTGCCAAAGGTGACAAACTTGAATCCGATGCAGAAGGAAAACTTGTAAAAAATAGTTCTGCTGCTGCTCCGTATCTGGAAGTAACTGCAATTATCGGAAACAAACTCGGTGTAGAAGTTAAAGTTGTCGCTGAATAATTTTGTGAAGGAGGATATAGATAATGTCTTATACATTTGAACTTAATAATGAACGTAGAGACGCTAACTATGTTAGCGGAAAAATCAATGGCAAATCTGCTATTGTAGAAATTTTCTCTGCAATGACCAACGGACAGCCACTTGATAAATTTGGAAAGAAGAAAGCAGACGTTGCTGCTAAATACATTATGGAACTGAATCAGAAAGCATCTGCTGGTGATGTAACTGCTATTTCTGAGCTGAACGAACTTCGTAGATTTGCTATGGAGCCAGTACTTCTTGAGGAGATTAAACTTCTGGGAATCTATGGTACATACAAACCGCTTGGATACAATGAATCTTGTGAAATCGAGATCACAGATTTCGGTAATCTGTCAGCAAATGAGCAGGCTCTTGGACAGGATGTAAAATTCCCAGTAATCAGAAAGAAACGTGTTCCGATCACAACAACTACTATTTCTGGCGGTTATGCTGTAGATTACAGAAAAGCCGCTCTTGGTGATATGTCTGACGAGAATACACTTCAGGATCAGGTTCGTGTACAGATTAGAAATAAAGCTGCTCTGTATGTTATGAGAACAGTTTACAATGCAATCAAAAACGCAACAGGTGTACATTATGTATTTGAAGGCGCTGGTCTTACAAAGACTGGTGTTGATAAAGTTATTTCTGATGTAAGACGATTTGGTAAACCAACTGTCGCTGGTGATTATGCACTTATCTCCCAGTTCAACGGATTTGCTGGTTATCAGGGCGTAACACCTACTGTTAGTGGAATTTCCGAAGCGGTTATGAAAGAAATCCATGATACAGGTCTTATGGGCATGTATAACGGAACTATTCTTACAGAGATTCCAAATCAGTATGATCTTACTACACTCACAGAAGATGGACAGAATTTTGCGACTCTGATTCCGGCAGGTATCGGATTTGTTATGCCAGCTGGCGGAAGAAGTCCAATTCATACTGTAACAAGGGGCGGATTAACATCATTCTCTGGTGCAGATGTTACAACTGGTCAGTTAATTTCCAGAATGGACTTGGAAATCGGTGCTATGGTTGAACCTGGACATGAATATATGGTAGGAATGATCAGCGATACCAATCTCGGATCATTTGCAGAATAATTATATCTGCAAGTTAGTTTATAATAACTTTGGGGCTATGTCATTAACACGTAGCCCCTGTTTACATGGAGTGCAAATATGAATGAGTATTTTTACTGCTACTCAAAAAAATTGGCATGTTTCATCATGGCATTTGGAATCAGATATGTTTCCTATTCCAGGAATAAGCGTACCAATACTCCATATTACACTTTTGAAAAATCAGAACGTTTGGATACAATTATTTCTCTATATAAGGAAGTAATCCATACAGTTTGATCGTCTAATTAGTCTAATAGTTGATAAATTCAAAATAGTTGAAAGGAAATATAATGGCAGTTAGTAAAAAAGTAACGGATGGTGTAAAAGAAGTAGCACAAACAAAAACTACTGCTTCTGCCATAAAAGCAGAAGAAAAACCTGCTACACCTAAAATTGAAAAATTTAATCCAGAAAAGAAAGTGACTGTAAAAAGTATTGCAAACTGGACTACGGGATTTCAGAGAATCGAAACAAATGGTGATGTTACCATTCCTGCTCGTGGATCTGTAAGACTGACCGCAGGTGAAATTATTACTCAGGTTCAGAACGGAAATACGCTTTTTACAGGAATTGACGGACAGGGTTCTCATGCAACTTTATATATTGAAGATAAACCTACGCGAATCGAAGCAGATTTTGAAACAGAAAATTCTGATCAAAAAGTAATCAGTGAAGAAGCTGTAAAAAATCTTTTTGCAAAGAACAAAAGAGATTTTGAAGATATTCTTCCAAACATGGTAAAAACTCGCGCCGAGGAATTTGCTATTGTTGAAATGATCCGTAAGTTTAAGTTTAATGATTATGAGAAAGTTCGTTCTGTCGAAAATCTTACTGGCATCAGGGTTTAGGAAGTGGCGATAGATGAGAAAAACAACTTATGAGGAAGTAATAAAAAGTTTTCATACTACTTTCCAGGACAAAGTTGAAGTCCCCGAATCTCTTGAAAGAGAATGGTTTATGAAAGCCGTTGGAAAATATTCTTTTGAAATCGCATCTATCGAATATGATGAAGAACTCGGGGAATTTGACATAAAATTAGATCGTTATGTTATAGATACTCTCGGATGGATGATGAAAGTATTTTATCAGGAGCGAGAATTATCTAAGGCAAATAAGCGCGTTAGTATTGTAAGCAAAGAAATATCCATTGATGGCAGTGGATCTTCAAAATCGGCAGCGAAAAGCGAGCTTGAACATGCACAATTTGAGTTAGAGCGTTTGCTGTATAAGCAGACCGCAACCTCTTATACAGAATAGGAGGAATCTAATGAAAGATTGGTATTTAATGGACAAAACTACTCGTCCGAATTTACTTGGCGGATATGAAAATGACGCATATTTGGATTATAGAGAAGATTCATTCGCAGAAACCTTGCAAACTGATATAGCAACCACGGTTGATTTATATAGCAGCGATTTATCCGAATGTAAAAGAATCAGATGTGTTATACAGGGACGCATGGGTGATACTCAGTTAAAAACACTTGAGAGAATTGGGTTGTTTCAGATTGGTACTGTTCGCGCAGGAATGTACATCTATTATCAGGATCGGTATTGGCTCATTACGGGATATCCGGACAATAACGGCACATATGAAAAAGCTACTCTCGCACTGTGTCAATGTAAAATCAAATGGCAGAATGATGAGGGCAAAATTATTGAGCGTTGGTGTAATGGCACATCTGCTAGTAAATATGATACAGGCAGAACTGGAAATCAATATATCATATTGACATCCAATAACTTTACCATTTTACTTCCGGATGATGATGATACAGCAACACTAGATGATAAACGTGTCTTTATAGATCGTAACTTACACAATCCTAAGAAAGTATTTAAAATCACTCGTTCCGACGATATTTTATATCTTTTTGGTGAAACGCATGGTGGCATTCTTAGTTTTATCGCGGATAAAAATGAATTGGATTTAGATCATGACAGACCTGATTTAGGTATTTGTGATTATATCGATCCTAATCAGCTATCTTCTGATGTTCCAAATAAACCATCTACTGGAAATATTACCGGAAGTATTTCTGGAAATTCCAATTTAAAAATTGGAATTCCGAGATATTATACGGTGTCATTCAGGAAAAACGGGGCTGAAATAAGTCTTTCATCTGTTTCTTTTGAATGGAAAGTTGACTCGGATTTTCCTGTATCTCAGGATGTAACTGGTGAACATAACGAAACAATAAAATTATCAGCATCGGACAAAAATCACATAGGGAAAAGCTTTAAACTTCAAATTTTTGCCGATACAAAACTTATAACAGAAAAAGAAATTAATATCATCGACGTGATGTAAGGAGGATGTATGAGTAATTTAGGCATTTTGGCTGAATATAAAAATAAAATCATGCGGCTTCTTGCGAGCGATGAAAAATATAGAAAATTATTATCTCCAAATGAAAGTGAATGTGAAGACTTAGATATTGTTGATGTGATTCTTGGCGGTGAATGGATCATAAATGGAAAAAAATGGACAGAACAGGGACATCTGTTTGATCATGATTTTGTAGATGATGCAGTTACTGATAAGAAAGTATTTACGTTTGTAGATGCTAATATCACAAATATCACAAACAACATGTTTGTAGATTTTACTCTCTTTATTATTCCATTTACAGACAAAGATTTGATCCGATTATCTCCATACTCATCCCCTACCGCACAAGAGGTTAAAGAAATGAATCTTTTTGCTTCCAATACATATGCAAATCGAATAGATGCCATGTGTGAGCGAATCGATACTCTTATGATGAATCAGGAAAGCAATGGTCTTAGCGGAATTGGGGAAGTTACTCCTATGTATCGTAATTTTATGACAACTTATCGTCCAAATAATCAATACTACGGCAAGTGCTTACAATATCAAATAAAAAATTATAACGCAGGTGTTTATTGTGGAATTAACTAAGCAGGGATTAAAGGATTATTTATTATTCGATACACCAATTCATTACAATGAAAACATTACACTATATCCATTGAAAATGATGAATATTTTGAAATTCAATCAGTATCAGTACGCATTTACTGTACGTAAAGATGCTATTTTTATGGAAAAGAAATTCATAAAAATGACGTATCTTGATTTTCTGAAATATGCATCTCAGGATGTGGAAATTTCTATCAAATATAAAATGCCATTACTGCCCTATTATTTTGATATGGCTTGTCGAATTTTATTATTGATGTGTGGTGAAGATTCTCATATGGAAGTAGATGAAGATTTGACAATTCATCTTAATGATTGTGAAATTACAAGTAATATTTTTGATGATCTGCGTCGAATCTTTATTATTCAAAATGATGTAGATTTCGACATGGATGAGTTCATGAATATTGAGGCGTTGAATGCGCTAGAAAAAGCGCGGGATTTTGAAGCAAAGAAAAACAAATCAAATGGAGATACTGAAGATTATATAGATTCGCTGGCAATAGCTTTGTCAGTACCGAGCGACTATATTGAAAATTTAACTATACGTAAATTTTGGAGATATGTAAAACGTATACAAAAACACGAAACATATGAAGCTTGTCTTACTGGGCAGATGGGCGGAATGGTTACGTTTAAAGAACCATTGCAGCATTGGATGACCAGTATGGAAGTTACAGATAAATATGCAAATGTAAAAGCAAATGAGGATGAACTTAGAAGCAAGATCGGATGATCTGCTTCTTTTTTGTTGCTCAAAAATAAGAAAGCGAGGAAAAATAAATGGCTAAGAATTCTAAGGACTTTTTAGTATCCGTAGCTGATGTTGCCTTCTATGTAAATGATACTCTTGCATTTACAGGTACAACAGCTCTTAATACAAGTATTTCTGTATCCATGGAAGATCAGGAAGTAACTGGTGGTAAAGGTGCTAAGACTCTGTTCAAGTACAAATATGGACGTAAACTTGCTCCGACAATCGAGATGGCTGACTGGAGTCTTGCATATGTAGCCACAAACACAGGTTCCGCAATCGCTACAGGACTTCGTGACGTATTTGCCATTGCTGAGTGTGTAACTCTTACAAAGGGTGTTGGTACACTTGCAAAAGCACCTGTAGATGGTGAGAAAGTATTTGTTGAGAAAGAAGACGGTAGCATTGTAGAGGTAACTCCTGTAGGAAGCACAATTACTGTTGGTTCTGAAGATACAACTGTCAAAGCTACATACAAATTCTCTAAATCTGTAAAATATATCACAATTGATGCTGATTCTGCTCCTCTTATCGGTCGCCTTGTACTTACCGCTGATAAGTATAACAATACAAAAGGTAAAGTAGGACAGGTTCAGATTGAAATTCCATCCTTCCAGCCAAACGGCACATTTGACCTTTCTCTGGAAGCAGAAGGTGTTTCTTCTTTCTCTATCGAAGGTGATGCTCTTGCAGTTGAAGGAGCTTCTTGTTCCGATGGTACTGTCTATGCATACATTACTGAAATTCCGGATGGTGCAGCTGATGTAGCACTTACAGATATCGCTGTAACTCCATCAGAAGTTGCTATTAAAGGAAAAGGAACAGCTCCACTTTCTGTAATTGGTCTTCGTGGTGGTCTTTACAGTAATGTATCTGTTGATGCGGCAGATTGCAATTTTGTATCCGACGCTCCGGCAACAGCAACTGTTAAAGACAGTGTAGTTACGGGTGTAGCTGCTGGTACAACTTATGTAACTGTAACGCATAAAGCTACAGGATTAAAAGACATCGTAAAAGTTGTCGTATCCTAATTAAATAAAATATAATAGAGGAGTGCTTCGTGCACTCCTCTATTATATTAAGGAATAAAAATGTGTAGTAATTGTTATGAAAAATATGTAGAAAGAACGGAACGTGTAATGTTGTTCTGTAAATTAAAAGATAAAGATGATTATGAAGATATGCTGAAATTATGCAGTTGTCAAAGATATTGTAATGAACAGGATAAGTATATTCCTCATAAACAAGAAGGTTGTAAATATTTTGAGTAGTGATATGTTAGTGTTAAAATCTGATAGGGTTAGTAGAGATAAACACTAATGTATTTATTTGTGCTAACCCTATTTTTTACGAAATGAAAAGAGGTATAAATTAGTTTGAAGATAGACCGAGAATATAGCACAACATGGTCAGAAGAATGCAAATATCTATTAGAACATGGTATTCGATATACTTTTGTAAAAGAAATTAATGGTGTAACAACATGGAAATATAAAAAGAATGAACAATTATTTGCGGTTCTAACAGAGTTTTACGCAAATGTTTATACAAAGTAAGTATGGCAAGAACAATTGGAAAGCAATTCGAGGATAATGTAAAAGACTCGTGTCCCGATTGGCTGTTAGTTTATAGACCACCAGACGCAGCGCAAGCCTTTAATATGTCATCGAAATTAAGATTTAGTCGCCACTCTCCCGCCGATTTCTTTTTTCATCACGGGGCAAGTGGATTTTTTTATGCTGTGGAATGTAAAACATTTCAAGGATCTTGTTCTTTTGAGCGAGCCAAAGATGATGAGGGGATTATTCATTTATACCAAATCGAATCATTAAGTGATTTTTCCAGATATCAAAATGTGATTTCTGGATTTCTACTTGATTTTCGAAAATCCGGCAATACTTATTTCTTACTTATAGATGAGTTTGTAAATATGATAAATTCCATTAATAAGAAAAGCTTCACAGAACAGGATATGTTGCAATACTGCTCACCTATTATATTAGGAAAGAAAAAATTAAAAGTAAACTATAGATATGATATCGAGCAATTTCTGACTGATGCAGAGAATTATATATTAGAGAAAAGAAAGGAAAAATAGTTTAATGAAAAAAACAAACCTTAGAATTAAAGAAAATATCACACTTCAGGATAAAATCAATGTAGTAGAAAGTATCGTGGAAGATTATTTTAGAGGTGGTAAATATACTCCGTATTTCGCACCAATTTCTAAAATCGTTTCAATTGCAACATATTTCATCGAGGGTTATGAGCTTGAAGATGGAGATAATCTTTATACAATCTGTATGACTGATGATGATATGAAACGATTAATTGAGACTTTCGTTGGGAAATATGCAGTGAATAACGATATTATGGCGGAAGTAAATTCGTATGTAGAAGACAAAGTAGATTTTATGAAATCATACATCATTCATGAGAATCCGGATTTGAGTACTATTGTTGAAGCTGCAAATGTGATTATTGAATCTCTTGCCAATTTTGCCAACATGAATGTTGAGTTAATGAATCCTGAAAATCTGAAATCAGTCATGACGGTTGTTCAGAAATTAAAAGATTCTAATCTTCCGATTACACAGGAAATGATTACGGATATTATTCGCGATGCCGCTGCAATCAATTTCGACGATGCGACAAAAGAAATTATGGATGCAAAAAACAAAGAAATTCGAGATCTTAAAGAAGAAAATAGAAATCTTCGAAAATTCGAGATGTTATATAATTCACGCAATGTGAGCAATAAATAATTTTTGTGAGGAAATCGCCAGTCACGGAAAGGCAGAGTTGGATGCTGCCGGATTTATCCGTGCGGAGTAGTCAGAAGGAGTTAATAATATGGGTGGAAGTTTTTCATCATGGGGTGCATTAGAATCTGCGCTTCAAGCAGAACTTGAAAGTGCCATGAATCAGACGGAATCACTCTGCTATCTTGATGCTGTACAAAATACGAGTGATTATCGACAAGTTCAGCCAAAAGTATATGTCGTTACGGGACAACTTGAAAACTCTGCACGATCAACTGGAGTGTCTGGCGGCGGCAATAGATACACCTTCGACATATACGATGATATGGCATTTAATTATGATACAGGAACATGGTCTACTCCAAAAGTATTTAATGTAGCCGAAGCTGGGGGATTAATCAACCCAGGCGGATTTTGGGCGAAGACTGAAGAAGATATACAAAAAAATATAGATGCCGTTTTCGGCGTACATTTTGGTTAATTTAGAGAGGAACGATCCTCTCTTTTTTAGTATGTGAGAAAGGAGGAAATATATGAGTGATTTTATAGCTCACATAGTCGGAGAGCTTGACTTGTCTGCTGCACGCAGTCAAATGGATTCGTTTTTATCTGAATATGAAAATAAGAAAATAGAAATTACGCCACAGATTAATTCTAGCGGTCTGGACAAAGCTCTTTCAGGTAATTCCGGGCAATATCAAAAAGCAGGACAAAATATCGGAAAGCAGATTTCGCAAGGTATTAACTCTGGTATAAAACTTTCTGATGGATTAAAAGCTTTTTCTGAGGGAAAGCAGAAACAACGAAAAGAAATTTCTAAAAATGCAGAAGAATTACAAAAAGCATATAACATAGAGCCAAAAGATGCATATAGTGATGCTCAAAAATATCAACGCAAAGAAATCAAAGAGACTAACCAGCAATTAAAAGAGCAACAGAAGCTTCAGGAACAGAATATTGCACAGACCAGAAGAAATCAAAAAAATATGGATAGCATTGCTATTCAGCAAAAAATGGCGCAATATCAGCAACGCGCAACTGAAAAGAATTCTCATTACAATAGTCTGGTTGATTCTGGAAAAGAATATTATCAGCAATTAAAAGAGCAACGTGAAATTCGAGAAAATCTATCTAAATATTTAGATTCTGGAAAAGCAGATGCCACATTATCTAAAATGGGCAAACAACTTGATGTTTATGCCGGACAGTCTACCCCTAATATCGAAAAAGCTACTCAAGCTATGAAGGACTACTCTTCTGCTTTGGATAGTTTAAAAGCACATGATTCTGGTGAAAAGATTCTCGATAAAAATGGTATTAGCGAAGCGACTCAGAAGTTAAAAGAATCTGCCGATGTTTATAAAAATACGATGTCTCAGATTCGAGATGAAACATCTAAAACATTGGCTCCTGGTGTAGCAACTCAGGGTGCTAACAAAATTTTATCTTATTTAACTGAGAATACTAAAGCTGCAAAGAAATATGGTTCAACACTTCAGGAACTTGCGCAGCAATATAAGCAGGTTACAACCGTAGAAGAAAAATCACAGTTAGATTCTGCGTTTAAGAATCTCCAATCAAGGATATCCGCGGAAGGGTTGACTGGCAAATCCGGAATAGATGAATTCAAGCGAGCTTTTAAACAGATTGGTCAGTTTGCGGGAATTTATGGTGCAATTCAAAATGTAATAATGGAAGTTCCATCTAAAGTGATTAGCTCGGTCAAAGACGTTAATTCAGCAATGACGGATCTGTATAAAGTAACAGATGAATCACAGTCTCGTTATTCTAAATATCTTGATACTGCTTCTAATAATGCGCCTGAATTAGGAAGAAACATATCTTCTTATATTTCCCAAACGTCTGAATGGTCAAAACTTGGATACTCTTTAGGTGATTCTGAGCAACTTTCCAAATTAAGTTCAATGTATGCAAATGTTGGTGAAGTTAGTGACGATACGGCAGTTTCCGATATGGTTACTGCTATGAAGGCGTTTAATATTCAAGCATCAGATGCAGAATCTATAATCGATCAATTAAATATTCTGGGTAATAATTTCGCAACTTCAAGTGCAGATTTAGGTGAGGGATTATCCAATTCGGCATCTTCTTTAGCAACCGCAGGAAACGACCTTGGTCATTCTCTAGCTATGCTTACAGGAATGTCAGAAATCACGCAGAGTGCACCAGAAGCTGGAAATGCACTAAAGATCCTCGCCATGAGGGTAAGAGGTTATGATGAAGAAACCGATTCATATACTAATGACACAGAAGAACTCTCAGGTGCAATTGCTGACTTAACAAAAACGGCAAAAACACCTGGCGGCATTAGTCTGTTTACTGATGATACAAAACAGACATATAAAGATACATATACATTTATGGAAGAAATCAGTGAAATCTATGATGATTTGACTGATAAAAATAGAGCGGAATTACTCGAAAAATTAGCAGGTAAGAATAGAGGCAACCAAATTGCTGCATTAATTCAAGGATTCCAATCTGGACAAGTTCAAAAAGCATATCAAGACACATTAAATTCTGATGGTTCTGCACAACAGGAACAGGATAGATGGCTAGAATCTATTGAAGCTAAACAACAACAGTTTGAAGCTGCATTTCAGAAAATGGCTACGACTACGTTTTCTTCTGATATGTTTAAAGGATTCATAGATGGTGGCACAAACTTATTAAATTTGTTTACAAATTTGACAAGTTCTATTGGTATGTTAAATACAGCAGCGATCGGTCTTGGAATCTTCCAGGGCAAAACAGGCAGCGGTAAGAGTACATGGGAATTCGCCCCATGCATTTTTCAAATGACTTATGCCGCTTAGAAGTTTAACGGTAACGTGTACGAGTCAAAAGACAAGGACTTCTATAGTGACTTTCTAATATGGAGCAATGGTAATGTATTGCTCTCCTACTATGAACAGTAGGACGGGGAACCTTCGCAGTTCAAAAGTCTGCGTCACATGGTTTTGATCTCAAACCTATTCTTAATAGGAATAGGTGGCGAATGTGAAAGCATGAGGTAAGGGAATAATTCAAAACACGAGGTAATCCGCAGGTAGGGTTTCATTCTAATAAGAAAGGATACCGACCTCAACGAGCGTAACGAAAGCGTGGTTTCATCAGGAATCACGAAGATGCACTCTAGCGATAGGGAAGACAGATGCCCGAATCATTCAGGGATAGTTTCTATATACTACCCTTCTGTCAGCATTTTTGGAGCATTGCAAATTGGTATGGTTGCAATGTGCGAATATAGTGTGAATACCGATCCGACGCAACTTCGGATATCTCCGCTGTGGAGAATTAAAATATGAGCAGAATAAAATGGTTGCAATTGAAAAGACACCGTGACAAATGAGCCACGGCATCTATAAAGAAGTGAAACAAAAACATCACATGGGTTTCGCCCCATGCTACCGGATTTGTAATTCTACTCCTCCGGTGAATCGCTTGCAAACTCACAAGAAATCTCAGCTGTGAATTCATTCGTATTGAAAGCCGCTTTAAATGTTGCCGGATTATGCGCAAAAATCATCCAAACAACAGCGAGTACTCCAACTACGATTATAATTCGATTAATTGCTAACTTTGCAAGCTCAAATTGCTGTTCTGCTTTTTTCATGTTCCACCTCCTTCCTAGCGGTTAAGCCGCCACTCTGGTCAAAAGTGGAAATATAAAGGGCAGAACGCCCAGAATCATATAGACTTCTGATGGTAATACACCTATCCTTTATTTGTTTGGTGTGGTTAATAGGTTGCTGTGTAGATACGCACAAGTGGGTGGTGCGTTCACTCACCATCTACATGGCAAATTATACCATCAGAGTAGTCGTTTTGAAAGCAGAACATATTTTCTACATTATATTGCTCGTCATTGCTTATAGTAATATTCGCGAGCCAACACAACATTTTTTTGGAAGAACAAGTATCTTCCACTTCTAAATTATATTAGTTTTCTCTTTCATTATTGTTCCTTTGCTCTACAATGAAATTAATGTTTTGTCAATAAATTTTAGTAAATATGTGTGTTTGCATACATATGTTCTGAATTGACGTTTGTCATATTTTGGCACATAATAATATTAATACACAATATTGGATGGTGAATTAAAATATGCAAATGAATCATGAGAATATGATTTGGAGCGATGTCACAAACATAAAGAGATATACAGAGCATATCGAAAAAAATAAAACAAATAAATCAATCAAATATTCTGTAATTATGCTTGCAGCTGTTCAGTATATGCATAATTACATTCAGGGGTTAAAAAGACAAAATGCGTATGACGCAGCATCTATACTATTCAGTGATATGAATTGGATGAGAAAATGTCATACGACAGTATCTTACGATGATAATAAAAAACAAATTATTCCAAAAATAGGACATACATACTATATTGATTATGGAAACACATTTGCCGGAGAGCTGGGATATTATCACCATGGGTTATGTATTGGGACTAAAGACAATAAATTGTTAGTAATTCCTATTCGAAGTGGTAATGATATTTTTCCACAGAGTTATCATCCCACAAATAATGGAAATAAAAAATACAGACAAGGTTTAATGAGTGATGGATTTCCTAAAGATTGTGTTTTGCTTATCAATGACGCAAAATTTATTTCACGTGCAAGGATAGATAAAGAGATTACCACAATTTCAGATACTGTTTTGTTTGATATACAAATGCAGGTATTTCAAATCATGTATCCTACTATTCATCAAAGACATCAATCTCTTATAAAGAATAATGATGAATATAAAAAAAGAAATAAAGAACTTGAGAAACAGGTTCATGATTTAAAATTCAGAATAAACAAATTAGAACAACAAAGACTAAAATCAGAACCGAAAAATAAAAGGAAACATGTTGACAATAATAAGGGAAAAGGATATATTAAACATAAGTAGAAATATTATCCCGTCGTATACACGGTTTGTGTCCTGTCACTGCGTAGCGTTTGATATTTCTCAATATCAATAGTATTCTTTTTTGAGCTTGAAAATGGACGCATTTTTATAGGCTCACAACGATTTCCAGTATATTGACGAGATATTTGTCTGGATATTATTATAGAGTAATATAAATTCAAATATTTTGCTTATACTGGCAAAAAACGGTTGAGTTTTTTGGAACAGCTTCATGGGCTGTTCTTTTTTTGTATAAAAAAAGAGAGCTGTAGCTCTCCTAGTATTATACATTTAAAATAGGTTCACTTGATGAGGGGATCATATCGGTAGATTCTGGCACTCCATATATAAAAAATTATCGTGAATGATTTCCGATAGTGATGCTTATACTTATAAAAATAGTTTTGCTAGAATTTATAAGTATTAGGTTGAATAGAGGTTTTGCCACGAAGACAACTTTAATAAACACCATTGAAACGAGAGTTGGTTTTGCCATGCTCTCGTTATATATTTAAGGAGAGTATCACTACTCTCCTTTTCCATTACTATTTATTGTTTCCAGGTGTTCATTTATAACCGCAATTTCCACAACGGTTCATTGTTTTGCCGGAACTTAAAAATCCTGTAAGAAGTGAATAACCTCTTTGTCCTGTGGCAATATTTGTAGAACCGCATTTCGGACATCTAATTTTTGGCTCTTCATACTCTTCTTCTGTGTCATCCAGTAAAGAAGCTTTGAATTCTTTATACACTATATTTGGATAAAACTTATCTTTTACCAATAATTACTTTACTAATAAGTATTTCCGGAATATCACCAGTTTTATATTCTTGTATAGCATTTAGATCTTTTGACCATTGTCTTATTGCGTCGGAATAATTCGCCTGTTTCTGATGCTGACGAATATTTTTACTTAAATTTGATATAATTTCATGACGCGTAATAGCTGTATTTTCAAGAATATCTGCCAGAATAACAATTCTTTGCTCGTCGGTAAAATTACTTGCTTTGCGTACATTATATCCTCTTCTATGCAATTCTGATTCACTTCCTGATGTGAACTTTTGAGGAGAATTATTTTTTGCTGTACGACTTCTGTCTTCTACTGGACACAATGGTATACCGATAACTTTTAGATTTTCGTAATCTACTTTTAACACAAAATATTTCATGCAATCATAACAGTAAGCAGCGGGTATTTCTTTTTCAATAATTTTACCTATAGGAGTCACGATTCTTATCACTGCATTTAAATCTTTCATTCTATGATTGTTTTCAGTACATTTACGATTATCGCATAGTACAATTACAGTAACACCTATTTTACTGATATCAGTTTTCGGAAAGTTATATAGAATACTCTTTTTTAATTTTGGAGAATCAATAATCGAGGTACCTGAATTAGCGTATTCATTCTGCTTTTGTTGTATATGTGTTTTTTTAATATTATGGATACATCCATCTAATGATATATCACATTCTATGTGTAGCAATATACATTGTGATTCAGAAAAATATTCACAACTTTTTCGTTGAATTCCTATTATTGTCTCTTTATAGAGTTGAGGTTTGTTTATATATTTTTCACGTATATCACGTGTATATATGATACTTTCTTTCTTTTTCTTTTTAGGCTTTGGTTTAAGAACAGACGATTTATGTGTTTTTATACTTTTCGGTTTAGAATAACAATATACACGAGAATTTAGACGATCTCCTATACTTTTTACATATTCGTCTAATTGTTCATATTGTTTTTCTTTTAAATAAATTCGGTTACATTTAAGACATATTAGCGCATTAACCTTTTTATTATTATGGATTGCAATATGTGTAGTTTTCATACCTATTATGCAAAAAGGGCATACTTCACCCTTAATAGTAACTGTATTTTTAGGTTTCATATGAAACTACCACTTATAATTACAATTCTTGCAATGGAATGTTGATTTCGCATCCTTACTAAACAATCCGAATAACATACTACCAGCCAACTTCTTTCCTGCTGAAATGCGTTCTATATTAGTTGATCCGCAGGTTGGACATTTTGGTATAATCGTATTGTTTGTAACGATGGGAACTTCTTGAATATTGGTATTTTCTTGCTTGTCATCGTATATTTTTGCCAATTGTTTATTTACTGCACCGACATATCCACATGTTTCACAACTAACTCTTCCGTTGATTTTGTTATAATGCCATTTTATGCTTTTACATACAGGACATTCTGAGTTGAAATCAAATTCAGGAACCTTTTCTGCCATAATAGGATATCCACAATGGATGCATACTTCTGATTTATCTGAAATTTTCCCACCACATTCAGGGCAAATTATTAAAGACATAATTATTACCTCCTTTTTTATAGTATATCATAACAAATAAAATATAACATCCAAAAGTTATATTAATTCGTAGGTAGCAACACTTTTTGATAACTATAAACAGCGGAAACAAACAAAATCAGATTTAGATAATGTGTTTAGTGGATTAAATACTGTTTATGGAAGCGATTCCAAAGCACAAGCTAATGAAGGAATGTTAAGTTCTTTATTGTCCGAAAAATCATTTAGTGCATATGGTGATGATCTCAAAGGATATATTAAAGAATTAAACGGGGTATCTAAAAGTGGGAAGAAGGCTTCTGCAAGCATTGAATCCTTTAATGAATTTTTAGGTAAAAACGGGAAACAAACAGTAAAGACCACGACTTTCATGGAAGATCTTGAATCTGGGATTAAATCATTCGGGAAAACCGCTGGTTCAGCTCTTCTCAATATAGGAACAGATTTATTAATTAGTGGTGGAATTCAAGCAGCAGCTGCTGGTATTGACTACGTTGTCAATAAACAGTCAAACACTATCAAAGCAGGTTCCGAAGTTCTGAGCGATTACCAGAATATCAATCAGCAAATGAGTGAATCTACTTCATGGGTTAAGACCAATGCTGAAAGATATGAAGAACTTTCTAAAGGCGTTAATAATCTCGGACAGAATCTTAGTCTTACAAGTGCAGATTATGAAGAATATCAACAACTCTCCTCTCAGATTGCACAGCAATTCCCAGAGCTTGTTACTGGCTACGATTCTTTAGGAAAACCGATTATTGGCGCGGCAAAAAGTGTCTCTGATTTGCAAACTGCATTAAAGAATGCTAAATTTGACGCATACAATAAAAACGTAAAAGAAGCAAAAGATGTTACAGGCAAATTTTATGAAGAAGTTATGCGCAGTAAAACTCTTCCATGGCAAGATGCTGGCTCTCAGAAACAGCTTGACGGATTGGAACAGTTTATTAAAGATTATAACAAAGCATTTTCTACAAAAGGTGGCAATAAGCCGACTGGTTATATTGATTTACAGAAATACATGAATATGTCCACAAATGCGGAAACAGGATTTAATGCTTCTGATTTTGGCGAGGCATATCAAACTTTAGGATTATCACAGGCGGACATTCAAGATTTAATTCAAGAATTGAATTCTAGTAATGGAAAATTAAAATCCGGCAGTGATTCCGCGAAGACGCTTGCGACATTAATGGATGGAGTTGGCGAGCTTCAAAGTGATGTTAATAACTCTGCAAATGAATTAAAACAATATATTCCTAGTTTTTTACAGGCAAATAAAAAATATCAGGATTTAATTTTGGATAATGATGGTTTAGATAGTAAGGTTACTTCTATGATTAATACTATGACCATGGAAGACCTTGAATCCAATGGGTTTACTGATAAAGATAATGCCGCGGATAATATCAAGAAATGGGCAAGTAATGTAGTCAATGAATTAGACAAATCTGATATTCGAGATTCCATTGATTCATTATTTAGTTTCAATGAAAATCACGCAGAAGATACTGCAAAAGATTGGTATACTACTGCAAACGCAGCTTTAGATGAAGCAGATGCAAAATCTGAATCATTCAATAAAAAGCAGTTACAAGAAGCTTCTGGAATTTATGATGAATGGCTTAAAGTTAAAGATGCAATGGCAAGTATTACTTCTCGATATGATGATACAACTAGAGAAGATGCCATTCGTAGATTTAATACAGAGGATTTAGAGGCTCTTGGTGAAATTGCAAGTGCAGACACTGATCATAAACTTTCCTATGACGATGCTATTTCTCAAATTGAGAATCAAAAGAGACAAGCTGAATTATCAGTTGCAAATTTACAGAAGTCAGTAGAAAGTATTACTTCTCAATATTCAACTATCTCTTCTGCTATCTCTGATTCCATGTCTGATACGGGATTATCAAAAGATTCTATTGATGCTGTTAAAAGTAGTGTTCAAGATGTAATCAATTCTACTGATGAATTAAAAGACTTTGATTTAGATGGTTTATTTACAAACACGTCTAAAGGCGTTAAATTAAATAATTCTCAGCTTGAAAATCTTCTTGATATACAGAAAGATATCAAAGAACAAGATTTCGCGGAATCTATCTCACAACAAACGGATGAACTTGATAAACAAGCAAAACAAGCAGAAATTCTAAAAGCTAAATATGGAGAAACATCCGATGAGTATGTTGAAGCTTTAGAAAAGCAGAAGCAAGCCCAGGAAGATTTGAATGCCACACAACAGGCGCAGTCTCAATACTACGCCCAGTACCAGCAGCAAAAACAGCTTTTTTCTGACTATGCTGAATGGCAACGTGCAACACAGACCGAAAACTCAGGCGACAAATATCTGTCAATGGTTTCCGGATTAGATACCGCAAAGAAAGCATGGGACGCTGGTGAAATCGGAACAGATGATTTCAAATCTTTTGCAAAGATGATATCACCTTCCGGCGCAACTGATCCTGTAAACTTTGCTGAAAACTACGCGAAAGCCGCAAGATATCTCACCTCCGATGAATCCGGTCTTGTTCATTTCTTCGAAGACCTTAGTACCAAAACTGATGCCGCTGGACAGGCAATGGCAAGTTTCAACGAAGAAACTCAGTCATGGGAATTGAATACTCATGATCTCGGAGAAGTCGCACAGAAACTTGGAACAGGAACACCTGTTGTAGAGGCATTGTTTGGTCGTGCCGAAGATTACGGTGCTACTACTACTGTCATCTCCGATATGCAAGATGGCATTCTAAAGGCAACTGAGGCAACTAAAAACTGGTCTGAGGCTAAAGCGCGTCTGGATCAGATGAACGAAGAAAATGCTCAGGCACAAAAAGAAGGCAAAGATCCGATATATAATGCCACTGCGATAAAAGCCGCCGAGGACGAGGTTACAAATTATCAGCAGCAGATTGATGGTTTGCAAGAAAGTATGGACTACTATGCCGAGCATAATTTAGGTTCAGAAGCGCAACAAAAGAAAATAAAAATCGCCGCGGATGAAATCAAAAATATCCAGGAGCAGGTTCAAGCAGCTGAAAATGCAAATAATAAAGCTCTTGCGGATTCTTATAGAAACATGGCAAAAGAGAAAGCCGCAGCCGCAGGAATTACCGTTGACGATAATTTAAACGTTACCGGAGATGGAAAAACTGCGCAACAGCAGTTACAAGAAGCATCTAAAACAAGTAGTGTTTTATCAGAAGATACATTTGATTATGATAAAACGAACATGTCGCTTGATGAAATAGATTCAAAAATTAATGAATTACAAGGTAAACGTGCTGACGTAGAAGTTGCAATTCAAAATGGTGAAGAATCCAAACAGACATTGACGGCATTAGATACTGAAGTTTCTTCATTAGAAGCACAAAAAGTTCAAGTTCAGATTCAAACTGCGGTTGAAAATGGAAATTCTTTTCAAGAATTACTTACACTTTCCGATCAAGAATTAATGACTACTGTTGGATGTGATGCATCTCAAGTAGATCAAGTTCGTGATGAAATTCAGGAAATGAGTGGCGAACAGATTGATATGACTGTTGCCATGAATTCCGATCAGTTTGTTGCATTGATTAATGCTATTACTGGCGAGAAAATTGAGATTCCTGTTGAAGCAAACACGGATGGTGTTGAAGCGGAAACAAAATCTGCCGTAGAAGGAACTGACGCGAAAGTAACTCCGTCAGTAGATACTTCGCAAGTAGAATCGGAAACTCAGAGTGCAGTACAAAATGCAGCCGAAGGAACAAAACCTAGCGTTGAAGTCACGGGCAATGTAACTACTCTTACCGCAGGAACAGGATTAACGCCAGTTGCAGTGACAGGTAATGTTGTGCAGCTTACCGGAACTCCGTCTCAGCCAGTAGATGTGAATGCGAATGCAACTACTGTTACTGGAACTCCGTCTGGAACCGTTGATGTCAATGCTAACGCAACAACTATTAGTGGGGAGCCATCGGGTACGGTCGATGTAAAAGGTAATGTTACTTCTGTTTCCGGAACTCCATCCGGCACAGTAGAAGTAAAAGGACATATTACCGCAGGAAAAGTAGATAATGCAAACGGTACAACTTCTAGCGGAACCATTAACTATAAAAAAGGTGAAGTTGAAAAAGCGGACGGCACAAAATCTACTGGTACGATCGATTATAAAAAGGGAAACGTAGAAAAGGCTGACGGTACAGTTTCTACTGGTGTAATTAATTATGATTTAGGAACTGTTGCAACGCCAAAATCCGCGACTGCTACGGGTGTAATTAATTATACACTTGGAACAGTTGCAAAACCAAAAGCATCTGGAACTATGTCTGCTCCGTCATCATTTCCTGCTCATGCTTCTGGCACAGTTTATAATGTTATCAATTACGGTTCTGCTTATGCTAATGGCAAAGTCGGATTACAACGTTCTGAAACTGCTCTTGTTAATGAAATTGGTCAGGAATCTATTATTCGTGGTGACAGATGGCTTATGCTTCCACCTGGAATGCATACACAGTCATTAAAAAAAGGTGACATTGTTTTAAATGCACAGCAAACTGCGGATTTATTAGCACACGGAAAAGCAAATGGAACTGCTCGTGCTTATGCGCATGGATCATTGTCCGATATTGCTCCTGCACATGCAAATTCTCCTGGCGTTGGTGCGGCGACTTTGAAATTCCAAGGTGGACTCACTAGCTCGAAATATGGTAACACAAAATCTTCTGATACATCTTCTGGAAATAACACTAACGCAACCAAAGCAAATACTAAAGCCACAAAAGAAAACACAAAATCTACGAAGAAATCCACTTCTGTTTTTGATTATGTTGCGCGAAAACTTACCTATTTTGCCAACAAAACCAAAGAGATTGCGGATAAAATTAATGATTATGTATCTTCTGCGTTCAAGACATCTCAGTTGAAGAAACAGATTACTGCAATCGGAAATGAAATTACGGTCAATAGTAAAGGTGCAAACACGTATCTCAAGAAAGCAAATTCGGTCAAGCTCAACGCGAAAGTGAAAAAAGACATCCGCGAGGGAAAATATGCCATCACAGATTATAATACTGAATCTAGTAGTAACGGCAAGAAAACGCAGTATGAAAAGATTCAGGAATACGCAAAATACTACGACGAGTACGTAAAATGCACACAGGCAGTGCAAGACCTGAAAAATCAACAACTTGAGCTTTTCGAGCAGTGGGCGAACATGCCGACAGAAGCTGCGGAGAAGAAAATTGAGAAGTTAAAAGCCGGATTTAACGGGCTGACAGCGATTCAGGCGCGGCTGAAAACGGCAAGTCTCGGCGGATCGGCACAGGCATATCTGAACGAAGAAATGAAATCCTCTCTGGTTACTGCGACAAATAACCGCAATAGCGCAAAAGCTGCTGTAAATAATGCGACAAACAGATTATCTTCCGCAAACAGGACATATGATACTGCGAAGAGAAATGAATCACATGTTATTGAAAATGCAGATAAAAGCAAAAAGAAAGCAGAAAAAGCGGGTGATAAATTGCTCCGCAATAAATCTGTATCACTGACTGATTCTGAAAAGAAAAAGGTTGTTTCCGGCAAGACCATCAGCACAAAAGGGCTTTCCGGCAAAAAGAAAACTGCGGTCAAGAAATATAACACTGCCGTAAAGAAAAGTAATGCCGCGAAGAAGAAAGCAAGTAAAGCGAAAAGCAATACGAAAAAGGCAAGTAACAGCATATCCAGTGCTAGAAGCGCGGTTACTTCTGCCCGTTCTGCTTACCAGTCCGCAAATGATCTGTACCAGTCTTATGCTACCCAGTATGATACTGCGTCTAAATATCTTAATTCAGGTGATACTCTGGGCTATCAGAATTATCTGACAGACTTGGAATTCCAGAATACAAAGGAACAGAACAAGGCGAATCAGGAAGCATATGCGCAGGCTAAGAAAAATACGCAGAACACACAGGCACGACAGACAAGTGCAAAAAGTGCTGTTGATAAGGCTTCATCCGCGAATGCAAAAGCGAAATCAACGGGTAAATCACTTGTTTCTAAATATAAAGGCAAACTGAAACAATCTCAGATTAATGCTTTGAACTCTGGTAAAAAGGTCAGCACCAAAGGAACTTCCGGTGCACTGAAAAAGAAGCTGAAAGCGTATAATAAAGCACTGGCTAATGCTGCTAATGCCCTGAAACAGGCGCGCGCCCAATATGACCAGATTTCTACAGAAGTAGATATTGCGCGGAATGCGGAAGCACAGGCAGCCGCTAATGCCGCTGAATCTCAGGCAGAAACCGCACAGGCGGCAATCGAAGCTGAGAAAACAAAATTCGAGAACGTGTCTAATTACTATGACAAGCGTATGGATTACGAGAAAGCTTTAGCCGAAAAAGCTGAGAAAGATCGTGACCGTAATGAAGCACATGGAGACTATACAGCATCACGCGATTATGATAAAGAAATCTCAAATGAGGAAAAGCAGCGTGACCTTGCACAGCAAAAAGTTGATGCTTTGAAAAAACAACTTGCGGATGCGATGTCTAGCGGTGTTGTCAAGCAAGGCACCGAAGAATGGCTTGAGATGTCCACCACAATTACCGAAGCTGAAAACTCCGTATCCGATTTGAATACGACTATCGAGAACACCAAACAGAAACAGCTTACTACGAAGTATGAAGAGATGTTTGACCGCGCGATAGCCAAAGCGGAACAGCTCATTTCGAAAATCGACACTATTAATGACCTCTTAACCGAGGAAATGATGTACGATTATGATACTGGTCAGCTTACAGATATGGGCGCACTCTCTCTTACTCTAAACGCGAAGAGTATGAATGACAGTCTTGATAACTTACAGCAATACGTCAATAAGCGTCGGCAAATCATAGATGATTTCGCTAATGGTGACAAAGATCTCTCTAAATATGGAGAAAAGACCTATGACGAGCTGATGTCCGAAAATGATTCCAATATTCAAAATGCCCTCAAGAATGCAAATTCCTATAAACAGCAGATTCTGTCCATAGTGAAAACTCAATCACAGAAGGAACAGGACGCGTTGTTTAAGGTAATTGACGCGCGGAAAGAGGCATTGAAAAAGAAACGTGATTATTATGAGTATGATAAAAAGATAAAATCTAGCACAAAAGAGATCAATCTTCTGCAACAGCAGATAGATGCATTGGACGGGGTAACAGATGCGGAATCTCGTGCGCAGAAAGCGAGACTTGAAGCGCAGTTAAAGGACGCACAGGATGATCTCGATGATACCGTGCGTGATCACGTCTATGATTTGCAGGTAGACGGACTCGATGACCTTGAAGACCAGCTCAAAGAAGATTTTGAAAAATGGTCAAATGAACTTAGCGGCAATCTGGATAAGATGTCTAAAGCAATAAATGATGCTATCAATAACTCTGGTGCTTCTGCTGCCGACGCTATGAATACTCTGGCAGAGGTCTTAAAGCAGTTTAATATTACTCCTGATCAGTTGGGAATTAGTGCTTCTAATCTGAGCGCGGGCAATATTAAAAAGTATGATAAAGGTACAAAGCACATAGGACACAATAGCGTTGCTATGACGAACGAAAATGGTCGAGAAATTGTGGTAACAAATAAGGGATGGCTGACTAAACTTGGCGCATCTGACCAGATTATTTCGACGGACAATACCGCGGCACTGATCGAGATGGCGGAGAAATATAGGAATAATGATCTTATTTCTAATATTAAGTTGCCGGAAATCAAGAGTGATGGAGGTAAATCAGTGACTATCAATTATGGTGGCAATACCTTTACTGTACAGGGTGATTTGGTGCGCGATACTCTTCCAGAACTTAATAAATTATTGGATATGTCTAGTAAGAAAACACAGGCTGATATTTGCAAGAATATCAGGCAGTTTGGATGGTAAAAGTAGGCGGCTACATGCCGCTTACTAAGCCTCATCCACTTCATTATAAATATCAAGAGTATTTGTACAATCAAGACTATTTTATGAAGAATGAATTATTCGCGCCGTTTGCAACAAGGACGATATTATGTATAACAGATAAAATGCCAATTACAGGAAGGTATCTTTATCACTGTTATGTTGTTAGATGGTATCAAGATATAGAATTCAATATAATTCCTTTCAATTTTGAATACAATTGCAAGATTGCTTCATTGTTTCTAGGCGAAGAAATATAATCTGAAATCACGTCGATGAATGCATATGTAATTTTGCTTACTGAATACGTTGCTTTTTCGATGCAACTCAGACAAGATAAACAATGTTTCTTGGAGTCTGTGAAATATATAAAGGCTAATTCTATGCTATATTCAAGTATATCTTCCTTAGATGGTTCAGGAAATGACTTTTTAATTTTACGAAATATTGGATAATATGTATCGTATTTAATAGTTGATGATAATGGTGCATATCCAAACGAACGCAATATACAATTCACATCAATATCAAGAACTGTTTTCCCGATTTTATCAACAATATACGAATACTCATTCGGAATATTGGTAGAGTCTATGTAAGGTATTTCGTGTTCAACTTGATAAATGTGAGTATATTCATGTAATAAAGTATCTTCAAAAACTAATTGATCAGAAATACTCTTCTGTAATTTTATTATGTATTTGTCGCCCAAAAATGTTACAGAGCTGGTTTCTTCTGGAGTATATTCATATTCTACTGGAAAAGAAGTTTCTTTATCCAAGAAAAGATGATGAAGTATCTTTTCAGTATTTTCAGAAATATTTCTATCTAACACTCGCATAATTTTATCTCCTATTTTATACAATTATATGTCTATTGTAGTTTTATGGAGTTGCACTGTCAATTAAAATACAAAACAAACAATCAGGAGGCTACTCTTTCATCGGAATAGCCTCTTTTTTCTATAAAGAAAGGAGGAGGATTTATGGTAACCGGATTTGTATATAACGGAAAATCTACTAAAAATATTATTCCAAGTTCAGAATTAATATTGGCAACGTTTGATGGAAATGATTCGATTACAGGACATCAGAGAGATAATGTTATTGGAGAAAAGACCATATCTCGTCCTATCGCAAATGAATATGGAACTCAATATCAGGCATTAGAATTTGAGTACGGACTTATTAAAAAAGATAGAACACCATTTACAGATGAAGAACAAAGAGTTATTGAAACATGGCTTACTTCTCCTAAAATATCACAAAAACTGCAATTTTTTGATTGTGATAATGCGGCAAGCAAAGTATTTTATTGTGGGAAATTTACTAAAACAGATTGGTATCCATGTTGTGGAGGATGGGCTGGAATGATGTTTACTTTTACGAATAACGCAGCATATCCTATGAGATTTTATTCTAATGAATACAATATTTCTGATACAACTACTTTATTATTAAAATGTGAATCAGATGAACTTGAAGAATACGTATATCCAATTATTACCATTACATCCTCTTCTACTTCTATATTTGAAATTATAAATAAAACAGATAATGGAAATTCTATGAAATTATCTGCTAAAAAGAATTTACCAATGCAGTTTGATTGCAAAAACTGTATTCCAAAAGATGAAACAACCTGTCAGATATTTACATATAAAGATTTGGGCTGGTTTGATGTTGGGGACATTTACTGGTTACGACTTCTTCCAGGTAACAATGAATTAGTAATTAAAGGTAACGGAAAACTAAAAATTGAATTTGAATATCCATGTAAGAAAGTTGGTGATTGGTTGTGATTCAAGAGACAAAACGGATTTATTTATGTGATTTGAATTTACATCCAATTATAGAATTGAATGGTGTACAAACTTCTACGGTTAATTATAATAAACATGTAAAAGATTATGATGAGTTGTCTTTTACAGTAGACGAATATATTGTTGTAAATGGCAAATATGTTAAGTCTAATGGATATGATGATCTTGACGTATATTTGATTTTGTGCCTTGAAAATGAAGGAATGTTCCAAATACAGGCACCAAAAGATACTGGCGATGGGAAAAAAAATACAAAAGATATTACAGCATATTCTCTTGAAAAAGAATGGGCAGATAAGGATTGGATCAATTTCAAAGTGAACACAGGAGAAAAGGATTCTCTGGAACAAATCGCCACAGACAATCTTAATGAATTGGGGTTTGCTAAAGAATTCATTACATTTTGTAATTCTAAGAATAAGGAACTATCTTTTATGGATCTGCTATTAGAAAAACTTCCGGGATGGTCTTACGATGAAGAAGATATAGATCCATTAATTCGATATAATAAAATTCCGTCCATAACACAAGATAATATTAATCTATATAATTTGTGTACATCGGTTATTGCACCCCGAATGGAATGCTTATTCTTATTTGACACTCTTCATCGCAAAGTAAAAGTTGTTGCAAAACAGAGTTTGGATAATGAAAAATATGAAACTGGAATTTTTGTTGGTTATAGAAATTTAGCATCTCAGATTGATGTAACTGTTGATGAAGATTCTATTTATACTCGATATAATTGTCGTGGTGACAATGATCTAACCGTGTTAGATGTCAATTATCAAGATTATCGTATTCTAAATTTGGATTATTTTATTCGTCAGCCCTATATGTCTGATGAATTAATTGAGAAAGTTAAGATTTGGTTAAAAGCACGTGAAGATAATAGAGATGATTATATTGCTCTCTCACGTCAATGGGCTGATGAAAAGGATGCTTCGTCCGAACTACAATATCGAGTTCCGTCTGATGATCTTGATACTAAACAATGGGATAATATGAATGAAGAAGGACTTCAAAAAAGCCTTTCTTATTATAATACATTATTAACAAGTTTGCAGGTTTCTGTTGATCCTGATTGGACTGGTGGTGACAGTAAGGATTATTCTTCTTATGTTCCGTGGAAAACATCAGATGGATCAATAGATCACGAAAGATATTTAAAAGCATTATATGATAAAAAAAATGGTTATGGTGGATATTATACATATTATGATGTTTTACATTACATCATTCCTAATATTAATATAGCCATTGAAAATCTCAACAAACCCAAAGACCAAAAAACCGATTATATAAAAGATTGGGAAACTAATTGGGATTTATATGGGGTTGAGGAATTACAGGGACAATTAAAAAAATATAATCAAACACTGAATTCTTTAAAGAACTATGCAGTTGCATGGGACAATTTAACTGAAGAGGAAAAGAAAAAACATACCAATGAGGATGCATATAACACATATCACAAACAATACATAAAAGCATCTGATGACATAGATGAAATCAATAAGGCACTGAATACTCGGCAGGAAGAGAAAAAGGGTCATGATGATAAAATTACGGAAATTAACCAAAAAAGGAATGCTCTTTCTAAAAAAGTAAATATCGAAAATAAAGATTTTAATTTCACTGAAGAAGATTTAATAACAATCCATTCATTATTTCATGATACGGATTATCAAAATACAAACATTCTTTCTACTTCCATTGATACAACTAAAACAATAATCGATCGAGAGCTGGAACTATACAATGATTCTATGAGTAAATTATCAGAATCCTCTCAACCTCAATATAATTTTACAGTCACATTGGATAATCTATATAGGATTCCAGAATTTCAAGATTGGTGCGATGATCTTGAATTGCTTAATTTTATACGATTAGGAATCAAGGACGATTATAGTGTAAAAGTTCGTGTTATAGGAATTTCTTATAATCCATGTGATATTACCTCAGATATTACAATAGATTTTTCAAGTATGATTACTTCTCGCTCAGGACGATCTGATTTGGTCGGATTATTGGATACAGAAAATAATAGTGGTTCAAAAAATAGTATTTCTATTGGTACCGGAAATTCTTCTGATACCGAAAAAGAATATATGACTACTCTTCTGCAACAAATGATTAAGATGAATCTTTTTAAAAATACAGTTGGGAATATCGCAAGTAATACAACAGGGGTATTAGATAACGCACAAATCAATACTATCATCACAAATTATATGAACGTGGCAACTATTGATGTCGGAAAAATTACTGGTGATCAAGCATCATTCAAATCATTCTTTACAAAATACAGTGAAATCAAATTTGCAAATATTGACTTCTCCAATATTGATATTGCAGACATTAAAGAACTGTTTGTTCAATCAGGTATTATCAAAGATGTTTTAATTGACAATGGTAAAATTACTGGTGAATTGGTCGGCGTTACCATCAGAGGTGATTTAATTCAGGGAAACACCATTGTTGCTGATAAATTGGTTATAGCAGGAAACGATGGTCTATATTATAAACTTAATGTAGATAGTAAAGGAAATATTGGAAAAGAACAAACTGATTACAATAGTATAAATGGTAGGATTATTCAGGCAAAAACCATTACTGCAACACAAATTTCCGTAGAAGATTTGGTTGCTTTTGGTGCTACAATTGGTGGCTTTCATATTGGAGAAAATTCTATTTATTCTGGTGCAAAAGCAAGCGCGGACAATGGCGTTCGCGGAATTTACATGGATACTGATGGACAGGCTGTTTTTGGTGATGAAACAAATTATTTTAAATATTTCATGGATACTGATGGACAATACAAAATGGATATTTCAGTATCTAGGCTTCGGTTTGGTGTGCAGCAAAAAAACATTGAAGAGGAATTAAAATCTTTGAATGATGCAGATGTCGCGTTAGATGGAAGAATCACTCAAAGTAATGAACTTATTTCTAATATTAATGGTTGGCAGATGATTTGGAGCAAAATAATGCGTACTGCTGACGCAAATATCGAAGAATATCAAGACTATATCGACTTTATAAATGGTGACATTATATTAGGCGAGTCCAAAAGTGATTTAAAATTGAAACTCACCAAGAATTCTATTCAGTTCAAGGGAACGAACTCTGATGAAGTTACGCCAGATTCTGATGCTACGGCATGGATTACGGGGCAAGCATTTAATATTAATGAGGGTGAAATTCACACTTCTTTAAAAGTCGGGCAATTGCAATTTGTACCACGTCCAAACGGAAATTTTGCTATAAGTATTATTTAGTGGAGGAATTGAATGAGTTATTTTATATTGGAAAATGTCCCAGAATCAGCATATACAGGCGAGAGTTTTACGTACAAAATTGGAACTAAATCAAGCAACTATATATCAAAATATTATAATCTTCGCTATACATTTTCATCGGGAAGCGGTGCTACTGCGGGCACAATCGCAACTAGATTAACAGATACGAAATATAAATGGACTCCCGACACAGAAGTTTTTGCACGAGTGATGCCGAATAATGATCGCGGTAAATTAACAATTTTGATTGATTCTTATGATTCTTCTAATGTTATTAGTCATACCGAAACGAAATCGTTCACTCTCATTCTAAATAGTTCCGTTTCTCCTCAAATTACAGATGTAACCATTAATAAGGAGCTTGATTTTAATGGGAAATCTATTTCTGGAATTACCCGTCATTATATCCAGATGAATGTCAAAGGTCTTTATAATGCAACACAACATGTCTATATTAATGTAAATGGACAGAATATTCAATCGAGAGATATACAGTCGGCAGGGAACAATACAATACATTGGAGTGATTTAATCGGAGTTTTGAATTATGAAAGTGATGATATCAATAGTTCAAACTCTATAGAAATAAAAATTACATCCAGGGATTCCAGAGGCAGATCAACATCTGTTAGCCAAAATGTAACAGTTTATCCATATTCACCGCCAACAATTAATGCTAGTTTATCGTGGAATGATGCAGAAAAACCTGTGTTGAATTTTTCATATGACTACCAGAAGCAAGTTGCGAAAGAATCAAATGAATTAGATACTCTGAAAATAGTATATCCATATAATAATTTAGTTCATACATATGATCTAAAAGATAAGTCTTCCCCATGTGTATTGGACGAAGACTTAGATATCGCAAAATCTCATACTTTCTATATTAATATCAAAGATAAAGTTTTAACCAATGCTGTTCAGCAAAAAGTAATCCTGCCAAGTATGAATCTTGTTATGGATATTGGTGCAGACGGAAAAACTGTAACATTTTTTGGAACCTCCCCATCTTCTGCTGATGAAACAACCCTTCGTATTGGTGATTATGCTTCTTTCGGGAAAAGAGTTAGAATTGGAAATGAACAAAATCGGTATACATTAGTTGATGAAAATGGATTGCAGATTTTAAATGGTGCTGAAAAAATTGCACACATTGGCTATGGCGATTGTTTGGCGTTACCAGAAGATGCTGATGGAAATATTGGTACTGATTATATTATTATGGAAAGACCATATTATACGTTTGGCACCCGAAGTGATAATGAGGAATCTCCAACAGTCCAATCTAGTGATTCAGAAGTTTCGACACAGGATATAAGCAGCACTATTGGTGAATACTCAGTAGCATTAGGGCAAAACGTTAAAGCAAGTGGTGCAAATAGTCAGGCTTCTGGAATAGATACTATCGCAAGTGGATATGCGTCTAGTGCATTTGGACAAAAAACAGTTGCGAGTGGATCGCAGTCACACGCTGAAGGATATGGAACAAAAGCCGTTGGAAATGGACAGACTGTAGTTGGACGTTATAATGATCCAGATTACAATCATATGTTTACAGTTGGTATCGGACTCGGAGAAGATGTCGATGACGTTAAAAATCGTGCAAATGGGTTTTATGTTGATACTAGTGGAAATACTAAATCATATGGAGAAACGCATTCCGGCGGAAATATCGTAGCAGATACCAACGGAAAAGGTATTTGGTTGCAGCGCAACAATGGAGTATCGAGTGAAGCAATGGTTATCGATGGAAATAATACTTTGTCGATCGGCTATGGCCAGTGGGAAAATAACAATAATACCATACTGCGTGGAAACGATATATATCTATATAGTAAAGTTGCTGGGGGTGGTACACGTCCATATTATCGAAAAGGTGATACTATTTCGGGAGGTTTTTTAGGTGCAGGATATGCACATAATGAATATACGGTTGTTTTCTATATATCCTTGGCAGCTCCAATTCTGGGCAATCCTACCATAACGGCAACAAGTGGTAGTGGAGGTGCGATTATTCGTCAGCTGGATAAATTTTTATATGGTTCTACTATCAGTAAGGGTGTGAATCCATCATCAATATCGGTATATAAAGAAATGACAGAAGGTTGTGGCTTAACAATCCGATTAAATATGCCGAATAAAGGTGATATCCCATATCCTAATAGTCCGGTTGGAGTTACTGCAAGTTTAAATATCGTATTTTCATAGGAGGATTTTGAATGGCATTATACAAAGAAATTATTCAGGATGACGGGGTAGCTACGAATTATCATCGAATTTTATATATTCAATCGATGATTAATAGTCATAATTCAATCGCAGTTGCTTCATATATTAACAAAGAAGGGCGTGAACGAGAAAATACCGAAAAGCAACCGTATAAGAAAGCAATTACATATGAGAAATCATATCAAGAGAATATGACAAATGAAGAAGCATATGCATACCTCAAGACGCTTTCGGAGTTCGAGGGTGCTGAAGATGTGTGACTGTCATATCATCTAATTTAAGGAGGATATATGATTAATAATGATTTAATGATTATATCAGTAGATCAAAATTTGCGTACTCTTACTATTCCTCCTGACGGAACAATATTCGGGGTGTCAGGAGATATTTATATCGGCAAAATAGGATTTTGTATTCCAAGAAATTATTGTGGATTAGATCTTCAGAAATTTCGATTCAGAATTAATTATGTTACGCCAAATGGTATAGTAAATTATTATGATTCTACAGATATTACTATAGATGGAACAAATATTATTTTTGTGTGGGTATTAAACCCTGAAATTACTGCTTACGTCGGAAACATTAAATTTTCAGTTACATTATACCAACTTGAAGAGGACAAAGTTGTCAAAAAATTCAACACACGATCTGCTACGGCAAAAATTGTTGAAGGATTTGAAGCAGAAAATTATGTAACACCAGAAGAACAACAGACACTTCTCGATAAATTAGAAGCCCGCCTTATTGAGAAAATGGATGTTTATTTCAATAATAAAATGAACGAAGCAAAAAACAATATAGATACCATTACAAACACATCAAAAGAACAGATTACTCAAGAGGGAAACAATATTTTACAAACAATTCAAAGTGACAAAAACGTTTCCAATATAAAGCAAAACACAGATGATATTTCTACTTTAAAAAAGGAAGTAGAAGAATTAAAACAGATTATTCAGAACATGAATACCGAATAAATGAGGGATTATATATGAAATCTTTTATGAAATATATATTACTATTGACATTTTCCGGATATATTTATGTATGTATGGAACTACTCTTTCGTGGGAGGTCTGATGTTTCTATGATGTTTTGTGCATCAATTTGCGTGGTTCCCATGGTACTCTTGAATAACCAATTTTCGTATGAAGTTGATTTCTTGCTTCAAGTAGTTCTTTGTGCGATTTTCTCCACATTCGTAGAATACATATTCGGAATGCTATTAAATACAGATTATCATATTTGGGATTATCGAAATATGCCATTTAATATTGATGGAATGGTGTGCTTACCATTCTCTTTACTGTGGATGCTAATTGCTGCATGGGTAATTCCTCTTATGGATTGGATGGATTGGTATATATTTGGATACAAGCCAGACCAAAAACCATATTATAAAATTTTGGGGAAAACGATTTATCAGATGAAATAACATGAAAGGAGGTCGTAATGTATACACTAAAAATCACGGATAATAATACTGTTGTAACCAGTGTTAAAGAAAAAATAGTTGAGCGTAGTAATTATGTAGATAATATTCAAATCATAGTTGCAAAATTATACAAAGAACAAATTGACATGTCAGAGGCTACAGTATATATGGAATATACTCTTCCAATAAGTAAGAAAATAAAAATAACACAACTTATTCCGAATAATTTGGAATTTAAGGATGATTATATACAATATATTGTTCCTGCTGAAGCCAATTTGACTGCCGAGGCTGGTGATATAGAAGTTTCATTCACATTTCTTAAACTGATATCCAATGAAGATGATTCGGTTACTCCTTATGTGCGAAAAACACAGTCTGGTATTATTCACATCTCTCCTCTTGCTGCTTTTGCAAAATTTGATCCAAGTGAAATGCTTGACGATATTGATCAGAGATTGCTTCAGTGGATTGCCCTTCAACAAGATATGAAAGCTTTAAGTGAATCAACTTATAATGAAATGGTTACTGACATTCATATTAATGATGACAAGAAGCTTATTCTCACCAAAAGAGATGGACAAGACACGGGGAATGGTGTTGAGATTGAAAATCTTTCTAAGCATATTGTAAACAGTGTATCAGGTGAAGACCCGGATGGAGTTCCAGATGGAGTCATTAATCTTGATCAGATACCAGGTATGCAAAGTTTAGATAAATTATTAAAATAAGGAGGTGCGGAATTTAATGTCATTTAAAGATGTAAAAAGAAAAGCAATGACGGAGACATCTGATGTATCCGCTCTTTCTCTAGTAGATGAAGGGATTGCGGTATATGACGAAAATAATTATGATGCAGTGCCTGGTTATAAACAATATCCTCAATATGCTGATAATAAATATTCTACAGTAAATGAAAATAAAGATATTACAATGGATGAATCCCAGATTAATATCACTCAAGAAACAAATAGTCAGTATATTCCTTTTAGAATTCCAAGATATTATGATGGCATTGATTTGGCTGGTGAAAGCATGACTATCAGTGTACGTTGCAGTAATCAATTAGTTAATGGAAATCCTGTTGATTATACTGTAATCAATGTCATGAAGAATGAGCAATATATCACATTTGGATGGCTTATTGATGGAAAAATTACCGCATCTCCTGGTGATTATATATTTGAAATTCGCGCAACAGGAATGGTAGATGATTTGACATATGTATGGAGTACGAAACCGAATGGAACGGTACATATCTTGCAGGGCATTAATTCAGGTGATTTTGTGAAACCATCTGATGATAGTTGGATGACAAAATTTGAGGAACGTGCCAGTAATTATGTGAAAGAAGCAAGTGAATCCGCAAAAACCGCATCCAATGCCGCAGCAAGCGTTAAAGAGAATGTAGATAATATTAAAGATTCAGTAATCGTAGAAGTCAGAAGTGAATTTAATAACACTGATTCGTTGGAAAATTATTATACCAAATCAGAAATCAATACAAAAGAAACAACTATCAATTCTTCTCTTGATGCCATCAGAGAATCTATCAATAATATTGATGGACTTGCAAATCTGGATATGTCTTACACAAAAGACACGCAGACTCTTTCTTTATTATATAAGGATAGTAAAAAGGAAATTTCTCATGCGGTAATTGACATTGACAGTCTATCTAAATTACGAGCAAAATATACTACTTCTGATGGCAAAGGTATTTTAAGTTTTTATCAGGAAGGACTTGAAACACCTATTACATCTGTTGAACTAGGTTCTATTGATCCATCTGCGGAATGGGTAACTACTAATCTTACTCCAATTAACAATAACATTCAGTCTATTCAAAACAAACAGACTGAGGACGAGCAGAAAATCACTGACTTGACATCTTCTCTGGACGATGTAAAGAAGTCTGATACAGCACGTGATAGTAAGATTAAAGCCAATGAAGATGCTATTGGAGAATTGAAAACATCTGTAGCAGAAATCCCACAACTCAAAGAAGATGTATCATTGGCGACAAATACAGTAAATAACATGAAACAGACTGTAGATGGAAATAAACAGGCTGTTGATACCCTTGGAACAAGCTTTGATACATTAAAAGGCAGAGTTGATGAATTAGAAAAACATCCGGTTTCTACTGAATACGATGTTGATTATGCTAACAATATTTTCTACTGGAAAGAAAATGGAGAAACTGTTAAAACGTTTACAATCCAAGGTGGAGGCGGTGGTGGAACTACTACTTCTACAATGACAATTGAACGTGTTACTCCAGCTGATGCAATTTTCTTATTAGGAAACAATGCAGTTATTGAGTATACCTGGTCATCTGTTGATAATGTTGGTGATTCAACTGGTGTCGGTACAGCGGTCTGGAAAATAGACAATACAACGGTTTCTACTCTTACAGTTGGTCAGGGCAAAAACAGTATTGATCTTACTGAGTATCTTAAAACTGGTACAAACTCTATTAGATTATCAATTACAGATAGTGTTGGTACTCTTTCAACAAAAACATGGACAGTAACTATTGTTGATTTCAAACTTGAAAGTTCTTTTGATGATACACTCTTCTATTCTGATGAAGTCTCATTCAGATATATCCCTTATGGAAATATTAATAAAACAGTGCATTTTGTACTTGACGGGAAAGAATTAGAATCTGTAAATACATCTGCTTCTGGTAGACAGTTATCTTATGTTCTTACAAAACAATCTCACGGAGCACACCTGCTTAAAGTATATATGACTGCTACTGTAAATAACCAGGCTATTAAATCGGATGCGATTATCAAAGATATTATCTGGGTAGATCCGGATGATAGAACTCCTATTATTGGATGTTCTATGCAGGAATTTACTGCAAAACAGTATCACGCAACAAGCATTAATTATGTTGTATATGATCCAGACCACAATCCTGCAACCGTGAAATTATCTGTTGATGGAAATACAGTTTCTACTCTTTCGGTAAATCGTACACAACAAGTTTGGAGTTATAAGGCAAGTGCTGTTGGACAACATGATTTAACTATTTCTTGTAGAAAAGTTACAAAAATCCTTAAATCTACAATTGAAAAACTGGATATTGATGTTGAACCAGTTACCGCAAATCTTGAATTTGACTTTAACCCAACAGGTTTATCAAATAGTGATGTAAATAGATTATGGAATGACGACAAGCATCCAGAAGTAGCTCTTACTGTATCGGACAATTTTGACTGGACAAATGGTGGATATCAGATCGATTCAGATGGAAACCAGTATTTTTGCGTAAAAGCAGGAACAAGAGCTACTATCAGTTATAATCTGTTTGGTAAAGATCCAAAATCAACTGGTTCAGAATTTAAAGTAATTTTTAAAACAAAGAATGTTAGAGATGCTTCTGCTACTTTCTTATCATGTCTTCCTATGCTGGACGACAAAGCAGTTGGACTTGAAATGAATGTTCATGAAGCATATGTTCGCTCTAGCATTGATAGTTTGTATTTTCCATACAGTGAAGAAGATGTTATTGAATATGAATATAATATCAATACTCTTGACAAGAATGCCACAAATTCTCTTATAATGACTTATGAAGATGGTAATGGCGGAAGACCAATGATTTACGATAGTACTCATAGATTATATCAGTACGCTCCTGTTCCTATTACTATTGGTTCTGATGATTGTGATGTATGCATTTATAGAATGAAAGCATATTCTACTGCTCTTACTGATACAGACATTCTTGCAAACTATGTAGCAGATGCCAGAGATTCGGACAAAATGGTAGCTCGTTATGAACGCAATCAGATATATGATGAAAATAACGCGCTTACTCCAGAGTCAGTAGCAAAAGCATGTCCAAATTTAAGAATCATTAAAATCGAAGCACCATATTTCACAAATGATAAGAAGGATTTTGTTAAAGGTACTTCTGTAGAGTGTATTTATAAGAATGGTGATCCAGTTCTTGATAACTGGAAATTTAATAATTGCTATCACTCTGGCCAGGGTACTACATCAAACGAATATGGTTTTGCAGCACGTAACATGGATATAATTTGCTGTGCCGATGGCATACATCAAATCAATAGCAAAATCGCATTAGATCCAAATTACAAAACAGAACTTGTTCTTGGCGATGGAACAAAATATTCTGATGGAACAGGTAAAGTATCATTAACAAGAAATTCAATTCCTAATAACTGGTTTAATATCAAGGTAAAACATTTGCCCTTATATATAGTGATATATATAATGCAGCGCAGTAGAAATCGGGAAGGCTGAAATGCTAATCCGAATGGAAGGCTATGCCTAAAAAACATAGTCACATGCAACGCATAGATGCTGAAACTCTATTATGAGAATATAATGCATCCACGAGACTGCGCCAACTTATTTAATAAGTTGAAAAGATATGCTGAACTAATACGAAATAATACATAAATAATTTAAAACTATATAGAAAAGAGGTGAAATATATTGGAGATATGGAAATCTATAAATGGGTATGAAAATTATAATATAAGTAATAAAGGTAATGTTAAAAATATTACTACTGGAAAAATTTTAAAACCTGGAGATAACGGCAAAGGATATAAACATGTCATGTTATACGATAAAACCCATAAGGGGAAAACTATAATGATTCATAGGTTAGTTGCAAAAATATTTATACCTAATCCAAATAACCTTCCACAGGTGAATCATATAGATGAAGATAAAACAAATAATTGTGTTGAAAATCTTGAATGGGTAACGTCTAAAGATAATATAAATCACGGGACTCATAATTTACGCATTGGTCAAAATAATCCTAATAGAAAAGAAATATATTCGATAGATATTAATGGCAATATCATACATTATAAATCAGCTAGGGATGCCGGAAGATATTATGAAGAAAAAGGAATAAAGGTTTGTTTTTCTGGCATATGCAAGGCATTAAAGGGTCAAATTAATACATATAAAGAATTAGCATGGTTTTACGAAACGGATAAATCTGGATATTTAAATTATAAAGATAAATTTAAATCAATAAATAAAAACAAGGAAATATGTTCATTAGACAAAGATGGCAATATTGAGTATTACAAAAGTATAAATTTTGCCATTAAAATACATAACCTTCCAGATTATCAACGTGGTTATTTAAGATCTGCGTTAAATATGGGTGACTTATTTTTAGATAAGTTATGGCTTTATGCTGCATAACTATTAGTTTAATTATTTATGTGCAAGTATTAGAACTATAGGATAAAAAGCCTATAGGATAACAAAATTGAAATGTAGCAAGTTCTGAAATGGCAAATAATGCTCTTCTTCAGAAACGCTATAACGATTATCTTCCATACTCTACTCCTGCTTCTCGTAGAGATTCAAAGATTAAGAATAGTATGGAATTTGTAAACTGTGTTGTATTTGTAAAAGAAACCAATACAGATATTTCAACACATAGAGAATTCTCAGATAATGAATATCACTTCTACAGTTTGGGTAATATCGGTGACTCAAAGAAAACTGATATCACAAGAGCTTATGATCCTGATGATATGAAAGAATTTTGTATTGAAATTTCTGATAATACTCTTCCAAACTCTGCATTTCAGACAGGTGTAACTAATTCTGATGGAACAATGAAATATCCTATATCTAAAGATGAATGGAAAGCTGGAAATACTGCTTATGATAATCTTTACAATAACTGGGATGGATCATTTGAATTCAGATATGATTGCTGTGGAGATTCAAAAGACGGACAGGCAATTTCATCTGATGAAGAGAAAGAAAAAATTCGTACAAATAACCGTCAGATTTGGCGTGATTTTTATGAATTTGTAATTACTTCATCTAACGAAGATTTTGTGGCTCATTTAGGTGATTGGGTAATTGAAGATGCATTCTTGTACATGTATCTGTTTACTCTAAGATACACCATGATTGACAATCGTGCAAAAAATATCTTTCCTCATTGGGCTAAACATTATATGACAACTGCTGAAGCTGCCGAGGCAGGTGATAAAGCTCAGTATTATATTATAGATGATGCAAAAGCTGTTATAAATAATGGTTATAGATTTGACCTGTGGGATTATGACAACGATTCGAGCTTGGGAATCAATAACTCAGGAGAGCTTACAATGTCCTATGGAAAAGAAGATACTGATTACAAAGAAGACGGAAATCCATCATCCGGATATATTTTCAACGCAGCTGAAAGTACTATCTGGTGTAGAATCAGAGATTTAATGGAAACTCAGCTTCGCAGAATGTATCAGTCACTTCCACAGAATTGTTTCAGTGCAGAGAATTTAATTAATGAATTTGACGCATGGCAGAATCAATTCCCAGAAGAACTCTGGAGATTACATTATGACCGTTTATATTTCAGAACCTATCGAGGTGTTATGCTTCCAGGCAAAACTGAAATAACAAAAACTGATAGATTTGTAAAAGAAATGATGAATGGTCGTAAAAAATATCAGAGAAGACAATGGGAACGTGATCAGCATTTCTATATGGGCAGTAAATTTGTTCACGCAGATATTACTTCTGACCAGATTATGTTCAGATGTAATACACCAAAAGAAGTTGTAGTAAAACCAGATTATACATTAAAGATTGTTCCATATTCTGATATGTATGTATCAGTATTATATGGTAACTCTTCTGATGTTACTCAGGTACGCGCAAAGGCAGGACAAGAATATAAGCTTACTACTAACTTAACAAATATGGACGACACTGCTATTCTTATCTATGGTGCTTCCAGAATTCAGGCACTTAATGACTTATCAGCTTGTTATATCCATGATAATGATTTTTCTAAAGCATCTAAACTAAAAACTCTTATTATTGGAAACAATACTGAAGGATACCAAAACACTTTTCTTACAAATCTTAATATGGGTAATAATACATTACTTGATACTCTCGATGTACGGAATTGTCCAAATCTTACAGGAACAATTAACTTGTCAGCTTGTGAGAATCTTATGAGTCTTTATGCAGATGGAACTATTATCACGTCTGTATCTTTTGCAAATCATGGTAAGATCACTCATGTTCATCTTCCAGAAACAATCAATAACTTAACATTCCAGAATCTTAAAAATCTCACAGACTTCAATATTCCATCTTATAAGAATCTTGAGAAATTTGTATGTGAATCTTCTACTTTCGATGCGCTTAGTGTCATAAAAGCAGCTATAGATTCATTGAAATCTGTAAGAATTACAGATATTGATTGGAGCCTTGAAAATACAGACTTGCTTAATAAGCTTGCAAAAATTCAGGGTGAAGACGAAAATGGTTTAACGACTGATCATTCAGTCCTTACCGGAACAATCCATGTTCCTGTTATTCGTGACCAGGAACTCAAAGAATATATCGGAACTAACGAAGAAAAAGGTATTTGGCCAGATCTTAAAATCACATACGATTCATTAATCCAGCAGTTTGCTGTAACTTTTGTTAATGATGATGAAGAACATACAGTTCTTGATATTCAGTATGTAGATAAAGGTGGAAATGCTATAGATCCTATTACTCGTAAAGATAACCCAATACCGAAACCAACAAAGGCAAGTACCGCCAGAAATGATTTTACTTATAAAGGCTGGAACGGTGATTTAACAAAGATCTTTACTGATAGAACAATCACTGCTGTATATACAAGTTCAATCAGAAAATATACTGTATCATATGTTACTCTTTCTGAAAGTGGAAAATACGACAAGGTATTACAGTCAACAAAAGCTGATTATAATACCATGGTTGAGTATACAGGGGATATTCCAAAATATACTTATGAGGAATCTGCTTATACTTATAAATTATTCAGAGAATGGGATCAGTCAGGACTTGTTACTGGAGATAAGACTATTAAAGCCTTATTTAATACTTGTACTTATAAAGATGGATATTTTGATGACAAAGATTTTGCAAACTTGTCTCAGGTAGAAATCTATATGCTGATGAAGTTAAATCTTGAGCAGAGTAAAACTGTTGTAGCAGATACAATAGATTTTAAGATTGGTCTTGATTACACATATTCAGATGTGGAAAGCAAAGAATTAATTTCTGACACAAAAGAATTTGATGGAACAAATTATGTTGATACAGGAGTTTCTCTTCTCGATGTAGATCGAGATTTTACTTTAGCTATTGATTTTGAATTTGATTCCGGAAACTCAGCAAACGCAACACTCTTCCAGTGCTATCAATACAATGGTAATAATGGTGTAAGATTATGGTATAACCAATCTCCTACTTTCAACTGGGGAAATAAATCAACACAGCCATTGGTTGTGAATGGGCGTGATATGCTCGTTATCAGACATATTGCAGGTGATGAAAATCTGTATATTTATGATGCGAACTTATCAGGTAATGAAGTAAGTACAAGTAAAGTTGCAGCTCTTAGAAATCCTGTAATTCCATATTCAATCGTATTTGGCTGTGCAAAATATGAAGACGGTTCTTATGAACGATATGCCAAAGGTAAGGTTCATTGGTGTAAATTATGGTATGCAGATTTAGGCGAATCAACTTGTAAAAGTCTTGCATCATGGGTACATGAAACAATTCCTATGATGATTGCAGAATACAAACAATATTTCCTATCTAACGATGGAAGTAAACGTGCTAATATCACATTGATTGCCAAGAATTTATTAAGTATTGATCAGTCTTATGGCTCATCTACTAAGGGCTGGGATGGATCATCATTAAAGACATGGCTTAATACACGTATGTATAAAGCTATAAGTCCATTATGGAAATCTTTAATACAACCAGTAAAAGTATCTGCAAACAATGGAGATTACAAGACAAAAGATATTGTTGAATCAAGTTGTTATTTCTATATTCCATCTGTATATGAAATTGCTTCAGCTGATACCAATGGACAGAATTTCAACCGAAATCCATATAATCAGGAAATCAGTGAAACAATTGCTACAATGACGAGCAACGATGCAAGAAAACGTGCAAAAGTTAATACACCTGAAAAATATGACACCTATTACACCAGATCTGCAAACGTTGATCAGAGTTATGTCCAGCAATGGATTGTTAATGGATCTTCTGACAGTAGCATATATGATCCGGGATCCGTTAATGGATTCTATTATACATCATCAGCAGGTATCTTGTTGATGTTCTCAATTTGTTCAGAGGGGTAAGATTATCTTACCTCTCTTTTAAGGTGGTGCCAAAATGTATTATAAAGTAATCAAAAATAATGAAGTAATTGATATTCTCAGAAATATCAACTATATCAAATATCAAGAGAAACATAAAATCTTATTGTTATGTGATATCAAAGAAGCACAGGCTATATTAAGTTCTGACGGGAAATGTGGTTGGCACATCGAAGGATTATATAATTTCCCATTAGACAATACAGCTTGTGAAATTGTTGAAATTACAAAGACAGAATATGAAAAATTGAAAACGAGGTGATAACACAAAATGGCTTTTCTACCAAATTGGTTTTCTGCCTCAACAAAAGCAATAGCTGAAAAAGCTCTTGATCGAGGCATTCTGAAATATCCAGGTATGTGTTATATTGAAGATACACAATCGCTTGCCTGGGTTACACAGGATAATCAAATCAAGTATATCCAAGGCAATAATCAGATTACCAATGTCAAATTTGTCGGTTCGAATTTAATGTTCTATTCCGGCACTACTCTTCTATTTTCTTATGATATGAGCCTTACAGAAAAAGACCAAAGTCATATTATTGAAGAAGTAAAGAAATCCATTGGTCTTGATCAGTATATTAAAACTTCTGATATGACAACTCTTTTGGATAATATCATTGGAAATCTCGAAGATAAATCTACGGTTGTTGATTATATCAACAGCTTATCTTATAACACATTATCTGATAAACCTATCGTTAATATGATTGGTTCACTCAATGCTCCAGTATATATCACATCTCTTGAAGATGGTATATATAAAATAAAAGGTCAATTTATTATTGGCGGTGCTAATACAACTGTCAACTCATCTCCAGAGGACACATTCTTTTTAGTCTCACATGATCCCGATATTCAAAACAAAATGACGATTACAAAAATTCAGGGTGGTTCTATCACTCTTTATTTTTTGGAATCAGACGGAACATTTCGGACTGATAGATATATTACCGAAGAATGGGTTAAGGCACAGAATTTCATGTCTGCTAATTCTGCAAAGGAATATATTACTCAGGCAATTCAGGAAACAGTTTCTGATGTGATTGATCAGACCTTAGATGGAAAACTCGACAGTGCGTTAGACAAAAAACTCGGTAGCATATCCACTGAGGAACTAAATAACATATTTAATTAATTTTAAGGAGGAAGCTAATTATGGCTAAATTACAGTTCGCAACATTATCAAACCTTACCGAATTTCTCTCTCTTCATAACGTACAGATTGACGCAAAGATCTCTGACGCTGTAAAAAGTTCTATCAAAACAGTATCTCAGTCAACTGACGGTTATACTCTGTATTTCTACACAAAAACTGCTCCTGTGACAGTTGACGATGCGGTATTTACAATCACACTGCCTAAAGACGCTGCAAAAGCTGATAAAGTAACAGGTGCTGTTAATGGTCATCTTGCAGGTCTTGATACCAATGGAAACCTTGTAGACTCTGGTAAAGCAGTAACAGATTTTGAAGTTGCTGGTGCCGCTGCCACAGCAAAAGGCGAAGTAATGGCTTATGTTGGTACTATTCCAGCAGATGCAAAAGCTAAAGATGTAGTTGCTTATATTAAAGAGGCTGTTAAGACAGGTTCTTATGATGACTCTGAACTTAAAGGCAAAGTAAATGCCAATACCGCTGCTATCGAAATCCTGAATGGAACAGGCGATGGATCTGTTAAAAAGGCAGTATCTGACGCTGTAGCCGCTATCGTTAATGGTGCTCCGGAAGCAAGAGATACACTGAAAGAGATCTCTGATTGGATTGACGGACATGCATCTGACGCAGCTGGTATGAACAGTCAGATTAAGACTAATAAAGAAGATATTGCCAAACTTAAAACTTTAATTGGTACTCTTCCAGAATCTGCTACATCTAAAGATATTGTAGGTTACATTGCTGAATATGTATCTAAAGCACTTGCTGATTCTGATCTTTCTCAGTATGCAAAAGCTGAAGATCTTAAAGCAGCTGTTGGTAGAATTGATGCACTGGAAAAGAAAGTTCCAACTCTTGAAACCGCCGACAAAACAAATGCTGATAACATCACAGCTGTATCCGGTAGGGTAACAACTGTTGAAGGCAAGGTTAAAACTCTTGAAGATGATATGGCAGCAGAAAAACCTAAGATTGCAGCTAATACAAGTGCAATTTCTGCACTTCAAGGTCTTGTTGGAGAAGGCTATGAAGCAATTCCATCCGAAAAGATCAAAGCACTTTTCGCAACTGAATAATTTGAATAATTTTATTGACACTAGGGGAGTTCAAATCTCCTCTAGTGTATTTAGAAAGGATACGATGGGTAATGAAAAAACAATTTTTGAGTGATTCTGGTCTGACTGAACTCATCGGCTACATCAAAACATATATCACAAGTAAGATTACTTGGGGAAATGTAACTGGGAAACCTACTACTTTCCCACCAGAAAACCACAGTCATGACGATCGTTATTTCACTGAAACAGAAATCAATACAAAGTTAGCAGGAAAAGCTAACTCTTCACATAAACATACAAAAGCTGAAATTACAGATTTTCCAATATCAATGCCAGCGTCTGACGTGCCAACATGGGCAAAGCAAGCATCAAAACCAGCATATACGAAATCGGAAGTTGGTCTTGGAAGTGTAGACAATACGGCAGATAAAGATAAGGAAGTCAAATATGCTTCTTCTTCTGGTTCAGCCGGAACTGCTGCTTCTGTTCCTTGGAGTGGTGTTACAGGGAAACCATCAGCTTATCCTCCTGAAGGACATACACATGATGACAGATATTATACTGAATCCGAGGTAGATTCTAAACTTTCAGGAAAATCAAATACGACACATAATCATGATGATAGGTATTATACAGAAAGTGAAATGGACACCAAACTTTCTGGTAAATCAGATTCTGGACATTCACATAATTATGCCGGCTCTAACTCTATTGGTGGTGCGGCTAATTCTGCAAACAAGCTAAATAATCTAGGACGAATAAGATCTGCGGATGATTTAGATAATTTTATTGAAGGTAGTGTTTTTAAATATGGTACAGTAGCTGACATAGATGGGCTTGATGGTTTGGTCAAAAATGACGGAATTATATTGTGTGCGCCATGGGAATCCGATAGTTATGGTCATCAAATATTCTTAGATGATAATGGTTATACAATTGCTCATAGATTTAGAGCTAATGGCACATGGTCAACATGGAAAACATTAATTGATACATCAAATATTAGTTCCCAATCTGTTAATTACGCCACTACTGCATCTTCTTGTTCTGGTAACGCAGCAACAGCTACAAATGCCTCAAAAGTCAATAATCACACTGTAAATAGTGATGTTCCATCCAATGCAAAATTCACCGACACCGTATATTCTCATCCAACATATACGGCAAAATCTTCTGGATTATATAAAGTAACTGTTGATGATAAAGGACATGTAAGTGCTATAGCAGCAGTAACGAAGTCAGATATTACGGGATTAGGAATTCCTGGAAGTGACACAAATACATGGAGGCCATTAGGAACTTCAGCTGATACAGCTTGTGCAGGTAATGATTCTCGTCTTTCTAATGCTCGTCCTGCAAATGGAGGTAATGCATCAACTGTTAATGAACATACAGTTAATGCCGATGTACCAGAAAATGCTAAATTTACTGACACAACTTATTCTGCTGCTACAACATCTGCTGCCGGACTTATGAGCGCAAACGATAAAACGAACCTTACAAATGTTATAAATGCACAATCCAGTAGTTATTTTACACAAGATGAAATAAATGCTTTATTTTCATAACTAAGGATTGAAAGGAGAAAATTTCATGAAAGAATATATTACGATTAATGATATCAAATATGATGTAAAATCTTTCTCTACATCTGGTACAAATATTGTAAAGATTACTTTTTCAGAAGATACAGATATTAAACCACTAATATCAAATATGGATATTTTCAAATCTATAAAAATGTATACTCAGGGTGGACTTATCTGTGGTGAATGGAATAATTATACAACATTATATTTACAAAAGGATAATTCGATTCAACTAAGTAATGATGGATCTGTATATGTCGAACCGGAAAAACCTACTGAACCAAATCCTGAACCTGAACCGGAAGAACCTAAAAAAGAAGAAACTTTGGAAGACGTTAAAAAAGATAAGATCAATGAATTATCAGAGAACTGTAAGCAATTAATTTATTCTGGCGTAACAGTTGATATTGATGGTGTAGCAGAACATTTTTCTTATAAAATAGAGGATCAGACTAATATTAAAGATGCATGTGATTATGCCAAAACTACTGGATTATCCGTTCCTTATCATGCTGATAACACAGGATGTAAATTATATACTCCTGAACAAATCAAGAACATTTATATTGCAGAAAAGACAAATCTTACTAATCAGAAAACATATTTTAATCAGCTTAAAATGTATGTGATGTCTCTTGATAATATTGATGATGTTAAAAATGTATTATATGGTCAGGATCTAACTGGGGAATATTTAGAGAACTATAATACTGTTATGACACAGACCGGATTAATTATTCAGGCTTATTTTGGAGGCGAGACTGTATGATCAATGTAAAAGATATGATAAAAGACTCACTTTCTAAATTTTGGACAGGATATAAGAAAAATGTAGTTGATAATCTGGAGAGTACATCTACTACTCTTCCATTATCAGCAAATAAGGGACGTGAATTATATGAAAAGATGTATCCTATAGGATATATATTTATATGGAGCAATAGAAATAGTAATAATAATACAGAGCTTTCCAACATTCCAGATTTATCTACTCCAGAAAAAATGTCATCATATTTTGGTGGAACATGGATTCAAATTAACAAAAAATTTTTGATGGGTGGAGTTGCTAATAATCCACAAACAGGTACACCAACAGGAGCTACAGGAGGAAATGAAACAGTAACTTTGTCTGCTAATAACCTTCCATCTCACAGACATACAATTCCTGCATTAAGTGGTTCAGCTGCAAGCAATGGTGCGCATACACATAGAGTTACAGATCTAGAATATGAAGGCAACTGTACTACCGGTGGTCGTGCCGCTCATATTAAAACAAATTCCAAAACAAAAAGTGGTAATATCGGATCAACGACTTCTGCGGGCGCACATACTCATACTGTTACAACCACCGCAAACAATACAGGATATACTGGATCAGGAAGTGCTTTTAGTGTTTTACCTCCATATGTTGTTGTGTGTATTTATCAAAGAGTTTCTTAACTTTATAATAAAAATCTATAACAAAAAGGAGGTTTGAATATATGTCAACAAAATTAATTGATATTAGTTATTGGCAAGGCAACCTTGACTTTAACAAAATTAAAAAAGCTGGTATCAATCATATTATCCTTCGTGCTGGATATAAAACTACCAAAGATCCAAAATTTGATCAATACGCAAAAGCTTGTCAGTCAGTTGGAATTAAAATTATTGGTGCTTATTGGTTTACATATGCATTAAATACAACTCAAGCAAAAAATGAAGCTAAATTATGTATGGAAATCTGTAAGCCATACAATATTCCAACAATATTTTATGATTTTGAATACGACACTGTTAAAAAAGCAAAAGAAAAAGGCGTAATACTTGGTTCAAAAGAATGTAATGATTTTACCATTGCTTTTTGTGACACTATAAAAGCTGCCGGATTAACTCCGGGATATTATTGTAACACTGATTATTATTATAATATGTATTCTGACAGAGTAAAAAAGAAAGGATATGTATTCTGGTTAGCTCATTATAAATCAGATTATTCTTACCATGAAAGCCCAATTTCATGTGATATTTTTCAGTATTCTAGTCGAGCTAGATTAACTGGATTCAATCAGAACTTCGATGGTGATATCTGTTATAATTCTAAACTTCTTGGTAATTCTACCAATTCTTCTCAAACAACCAATTCAAACAATTCCAATAAAGGAAGTGATAATATGACAGTAACAACAACTAAAAATGTTCGTATGTCAAACTGCGGACATGATGAAAATGGACACTATCATAGTGGCAAAGCAGGTGATCAGACAGGTACCGAATGGTATTTGAGAGCATGGTATTCTTATCCATGGAATTATATCATTCGTTGGAAAGACAGAAATCTTGGAAACTTATTCGCAGATCTTTCTGTTGAGGCTGCTAATAACAATCTCATTGGTTATGATCAGTATCAAAGAGATACTTTCTGGACACATCTAAAAGCTTCTAATTATCGTCCATCTAAAATTACAATCGCATGTGAAACTGATTGTAGCGCAGGTACAATTGCTCTTATTAAAGCAGTTGGTTATCTTAAAGGAATCCCTGAATTACAGAAATGTAATGCTACATATACAGGTGACATGATGAATTATTTCAAATCTGCGAATGGTCAAAAATATTTCACAATTCTTACCGGAAAATATCTTACAAATTCTTCTTATGCAATGCGTGGAGATATCAATCTTAATACAGCACATCATGTTAACATCACTGTTGATAATGGTGTAAATTGCGGTCTTACTTCCATAACAACCCCGACAAATACCAAAAATTATCTCACTGTTGGTGATACAGGTGATGCTGTAAAAACACTTCAAACTAAGCTCAATAAAGTTGGCTACAAACTTAATGTTGATGGAATTTATGGTGATAATACGTTAAAAGCCGTCAAATCGTTCCAGACAAAATACAAAAAAGAACTCGAAGTTGACGGTGTTGCTGGCAAAAATACTATTTCGAAACTTGATTCTGTAATTGCTGCTCAGAACAAAAAGAAATCTTCTACTACTTCAAAAGCTCCATCTAAAGTTCGCAAATTTGTTGGTAAAGTAAATAAAAACAATGCACCTGTACGTAAAAATCCAGGTAAAAAATATGCTCAATTAACATCTTACCCAACACTGAATAAAGGTAATCTTGTTGATGTTTGTGACACAATAAAATCTGCTTCTGGTAATGATTGGTACTACATCTGTATTGGCGGAAAATATGGTTATATCTACTCTGAACATATTGATAAGGCTTAAGGGGGTGTGTCATGAATGATGGCATTGAAGCTATAAAACAGATACATGCTTTCGGTGAATATAATGCACTTCTAGTTGCTATTTATGTGACAGTTTTACTTACATTAGGTAGAGTTGGCATCAAAAAAGCATTAGAAATTTGGGGCATTGAAACCAAAGCGAGTTTATATAAAAAGGCTCAAGAGGCACGTATAGAATCACTGGAAAAAGCAATTAAAAATTTAAGTAAAGAGCTAGATGATCGTGAGGACAATTTGTATCAAAAACAGAAAGGTTATCATGAACAGAGTATTCAAATCAGGAATGATTTGAAGAAAAATCAAGAAGGATTGAAGACTGATTTACAAGAAATCAAATCACTTATTATTAACAATAGTATTGAAAGTATGAGATGGGAAATACTTGATTTTTCAAACGCTATTATGTCAGGACGGGAATATAATAAGGAACAATATGATCACGTGCTTGATACACATGAACGTTACATGAAAATACTTGAAGAAAATGATATGACTAACGGCCAAACAACTGCTTCATTTGGATTTATTAAGAAACATTATGACGAACTTATGGAAACAGGATTTGTTTCGTTGTCATCAAATGATAACGGGGTGAAATAAAATATTTAGTTTTTTATCTGAAAAAATAAACATATTGATCGATACATTGCAAACAGATACATCTGATTCAAATTACTCATTATATGTACATATAGTACCATCAAAATTAAGTGGTTATGATAATGATAAATATTATGTCGGAATAACATCAAGATCAGTAGAAATGCGTTGGCAAAATGGATTAGGATACAGGACACAAATGTTTTATCGTGCTATTAAAAAGTATGGATGGGATAATGTTGAACATATTGTGTTATGTTCTAATTTAACAGAAAAAAATGCTGAATTCTTAGAGAAAGAAACTATATCATATTTAAAATCAAACTATCCAGAATATGGATATAACATAGCCGCAGGCGGTTTAACTGGCGGAGGTGGACATCAGAAAGTTGCGCAATATGACTTATCAGGAAAATTTATCAAATCTTTTCCAAGTATTGTAGACGCAGTTAGAAAACTTACTCAAAACAAAGATGTATCATGTGGTTCCGGCATTGGATGGGCATTATCTGAACCTGGTAGAAGCTGGCATGGATATATGTGGAGATATTATGATTCTAAACCATTACAAAAAATAGAACCATACGTTAAATATGATTGTACAGTGAAAGTTCTACAGTATGATATTTATGGTAATTTTGTAAAGAGATGGAACAGTTTAAAAGAAGCATCAGAATTTTATAATACATATTGTATCTCTAACGCCTGTAGAAAACTAGCTCCTACTGCTGTTGGATATCAATGGAAATATGACACAGATGATTCTGAAATGACTGATATTAGTAATAAAGTGTTAGGCAAATATATTTATGTATATACCGTAGAAGGTTCATTTATTGGCGAATACTCAAGTATTTCAGATGCAGTTAGAAATCTTGAAATTCCTGTTAAAAGGAAAAGTATTAATTTAAATACATGTTATAAAGATATTACAAAGAATTTTGCACATGGCTATAGATGGTGTGAAAAATTTTATGAATCACTGCCACCTTTACACAAGGGAAAACCAGTTGCTCAATATGACGGAGATACCGATAAAATAATAGAAATATTTCCTAATGTTCCAACAGCAGCGAAACGCTCATTGGATTCTACATCGTCTATTTATCATAGTGTAAAAAATAACTCTATAACCAAAAATGATTATTATTGGAAATATTTAAACAACATTACAGATCCAGTATTTAAGAACGAGCTTATTGAACAAAAGTTTATTTCTTATACTGGATCTGTTGCGTAAAAAGGAGGAATTTAATATGAGAAATATTAACTGGACTGTAAGAATTAAAAATAAAGCATTCTGGATTGCGCTGATTCCGGCAATACTGTTGCTAATTCAGGTTGTAGCTGCTGTATTTGGAATTACTATTGATCTGGGCGATATGGGTAATAAACTCTTAGCTGTAGTTAATGCTGTATTTGCTATACTGGCAATTCTTGGTGTTGTAACTGATCCGACAACTGACGGTATCACAGATAGTATTCAGGCACTTGGATATACAGAGCCTAAGAAGGACAAAATTTGAACTAAAATAGACTTTAAATCGTTAACGTAAAGTTCTAAAGATTATCACTTAGAATTGATTTTAGATGCAGTATACGCTTCGTGGTGAAGTATATATTTCTATAATACTTACGGACTCAGATATGTAAGTTAGAATTTATTCGGAAGTCAGCATCCGTATCTGAAATTTAAAAGTTGACAAAATTTATGGGATATCACTTAATTGTGGTATCCCATTTTTTTACTTTTCAAGTTGACATTATTTGACATGAATGTCATAATATTATTGTCTTGTTATCAAGATGGATAGCAGCAACCCCTATAATGGCACAAGGCTTATGACACCCCAGTCCGGTCTTGTGCCATCACTCTTTATACGACATTATCATATTCACTTCGACTTATTTCGAATTTGTAATTTTATATAGAATATGTTATTATTAATTTGGTTACAGGAATAACCAATGAATTGATATGAATTGCAGAAATAGCGTACCTAATGGTTACGCTATTTTTGTTTATAAAAAATAAAACCTCATAGCATGATTTCTCACACTATGAGGAAATATTTTGTTACACTGTTTGGACACAGATAGAATTGTTATAATCCTATCTCGACATCAATATTTATATCATCCCATTGGTTCCTACGCAAATATTTACCAATAGATTTTCTATAATCTTGAGCCATTTTGTAAGTAATGACGAAATTTATATGAATTATTTCGCCTTTGTTTCTGCGATAGCTGCCTGTGCTGCT
>ERZ1034691.54-NODE-54-length-91334-cov-9.675895_pt1 | contig 91334 bp, 79 predicted proteins | sample MGYA00520638_ERZ1034691 | MGnify/ENA primary metagenome ERZ1034691 (study PRJEB33766, sample SAMN09781763) | gut metagenome | biome: gut microbiome | host: Homo sapiens | place: Madagascar | study: EMG produced TPA metagenomics assembly of the PRJNA485056 data set... | reverse complement strand
ACATATGGGAAATTTAAATAATAAGTTACATATTGATAAATAAAATCTGGCGTTAGCTGAAAAAATTTTATCTGATTTGTAATTTCATCATTTATTCGTGTCACAATTTCTCCAGCACCCTTTATATTTTGCTCTTTGTTATTATTGCAAATTTTTTCTATCAGTTCTTTTCTTTTTGCATAATAAAATGGACATATTTTCAAATAAAATATACCTTCTTCAGTCAATTCTTCTATTGCTTTTTCTTTTATATTAATATTCCAATCAATTCCGCAAAAAAGAATAATATGTCCGAACTCTTCCTTTTTAGCATAAATAAAATCATTCCATTTTTGTTTTGATATTCTATCATATCTATCCACAATTAAGATTTTATCCATAACCTCCATTTGCTTAAAGGCGTCATAATCCGTATCTTCTCCGTATTGATTTTCTAATGCATATTTTATTATTTTATCAATATTCTTCGTTCCAAAGTCATTTTCTGTTAGAAAAATTGGAATATACTCTCTTGATAAATAAGAACACAAGTATTTAGCAAGAATAGTTTTTCCTGTTCCGTTACTCCCCTCAATTGAAATTATCTTCTTTGTTTGCAGTAACTCGGTAAATTTTTCTATAGTAGGCACGTTGCAATTTTTTAAATCATCATTAATATTTTTTGATTCCAGTAAAGGGAAAACAAAGTAGTCCATATACTTTTCCCCTTCTCTTTGATCTGTGTCTGCATGTAAATAATCTTCATATTTTTTCGTATAATGAAGTCTATTCTTTCCCTTAAAAACTATCTTATTATTTTCAAGTATTGGTGTCTTTGATGGTTTATATATATCGCCATTATAAATATATTTATAGCCTTTAAGTTCTTTTGCATCGGTATCTAAAATAATTGCATTAAAGCCATGCTCTGTATCAGTCCCATATAGGGCAATTCCTGTAGAAATATCAACTTTATATTTTCCATTTACGACCTTATTCTCATTTTTTGAATAATGTTCATGACCTACTATAATTAAGTCTGAATTTGCATACAACTTTTCATAAAGAACTTCTTTGGTCTTATCATTAAACCATTCTGGGCCATGATGAAGAACAGATATAGTATAATCTTCCTTGCCAAGCCAATCTAATTTACTTACTTCTTTTTCTGGTAAATAATGCATACCTTTGTCCCCGTTATCACTTCCAAGAAGCGAAAATGGAGCTGAATTAATTAAATTAAACTTAATATTTAAATTACCAACCGTTATTGTACGAACATCAATAATTTTGTATTTATGATAACATCTATTTCTATTAGCAAAGGAATAAAAATTATTTAGCTGTCTAAGATCCCTATGGAAATAGTCGTCTAACTTTTCTTCATTATAATACCCCTTCAGTTCTTCACTTTTTCTTTCAGGTTCCGATGCTAAGTTATCATGATTGCCAGGAACAACTACAACATTGATATGATGATCTCTATCAAAGTATCTATCATTGATCTCTTTTATTATTCTGCCAAATAATGCTGTTGCAACTTTGTATTCATTTTCTCTACCACTATGCACTACATCCCCTGAGAATACAAGAACACATTCGTCAAATTTTCCCATTTGAGACAATGAACGTACAATTGCACTTGGATTAATCTGAGACAAATTAGTGTTTTCCCTTAAATGAGCATCACTTAAATGTAAAAATAGTATCTTCATAGCGCTTATCCCCTTTTTAATTGTTCTTTTCAAAAATAATTTTCAATTCCTCTTTTATTACTTTTTTGTCCTATATATATTATACAACTCACTCTTTTTAACAGAACATGCTTCACGTTTATTGATAGTTTATAGCATTGTTGAAATGTCATTGATCAACTTCACGTATCTTCCTCCTCTGCAACCATTGGCAAAGAATCCTGCTTATCAAAATCATAAGTTACATTTTCAGATTTCTGTTCCGTAAACGTGGATGAGCCACCGATGCCAAAATACTTTTCAAAGAAAATCTTCAGCTTATCAATAACTCCCTGCTTCTTCTTAGCTCTGTTTCCACCACCGAAACGAGAAATAGGAGGCATAAGTCTATCTATGTCCGTTCCGGCTGTTTTGATTTCTCCATCACGGAATGCATTTTCCATAAACTTTCTGGTGTCCTCAGGCTTTAGCCTTTCTTCTGTAATAATGGCATTAAGGTCATGGTCACGCTGCTCTACTACATAGCTTCGCCATTCATTCATGACATCATCAGCATCATTAATGCCCGCAATAAAGGTTTCTATAAGTTGTTTTTTGCTACGCAGCTCTGGACTTGCATCAATTGCCTTGTTAATAGTTATCAATACTTCTTTATCCTCACAATGAGAATCGTGATACTTTTTAACAAGCATAAGAATATAATCAATGTTAATTTCTATCTGACGAATCAGCTCAATCTCAAATACCACATCATCTGTAATATCCGTGCTTTCCTTACGTTTTCCTGACCATTCATCACGTAAATCCTGATAACGTCCAAGATAGTCCTGCAAATCCCGCTCAGAAATCAGCTCATTGCCCTTGAACTCATCAAAAGAAAGCAAGAGGTTTCTCATGCGAAGAATAGCACCAAACAAAGCGATAAAGTCCTTTTGGTTTTGTTCCCCAATAATCTGTGGTTCTGACAGTGGAAACTTATTATTCAAATCTTCCATCATATCCACATATCCCGGCATTGATTTACCATCTACAGACTCATAACCATAATAGTAATCCTTAAAACTCTGAAGTAAAACAATACCTCCGGCATTCTTATCCCCAAATAAAGAAATTGCACTATCCACACGCTTTTGCAGATTTCGGAAGCATACAATATTTCCAAAAGTTTTGATAGAATTCAGAATACGGTTAGTACGGGAAAATGCCTGTATCAGTCCATGCATTTTCAAATTCTTATCAACCCAAAGTGTGTTCATAGTTGTGGCATCAAAACCAGTAAGGAACATATTTACTACAATCAAAATGTCCAGTTCCTTATTCTTCATCCGGAGTGACACATCTTTATAATAATTCTGGAATTTATCACTGGATGTATCATAGTTCGTATGAAACATTTCGTTGTAATCCTTAATAGCCTCGTCCAAAAAATCTCTGGACGGCTGATCAAGGGCAGATGTATCTTCTGAATTTTCTTCATCCAGAATACCATCTGATTCTTCCTCATTTGCACCATAACTAAAAATGGTAGCAACACGCAGTTTCTTGGTTGGATCTGCTGCCATCTGCTTTTTGAATTCCTGATAATACAGTTTTGCCATTGGTACACTTGATACCGCAAAGATAGAATTGAAACCACTGATACGTTGCTTCTGTTTGATTTCCTCTACCTCATCACGTTTGGCAGAAGCCACCTCTGCAATATTTGTCAGCGTATTATATATGTATGTTTTGTCCCCACGATAGGTCTTTTGGTCAAAATGTTCCAGTATATATTGTGTTACAATACGGATGCGCTCAGGAGCCATCATAACCTTTTCTCGGTTGATGTCCCAGACCATCTCATCTGTAATTTCTTCCTCTACATCCATTGTTTTTATATAATCAACCCGGAATGGAAGAACATTTTTATCATTAATAGCATCCACAATCGTATAACTGTGAAGCTGATCTCCAAAAGTCTGACCCGTAGTAAAAAACTCCGGATTTTTCGCTCTACCGGAATTAACCGAAAAAATCGGTGTTCCTGTAAATCCAAACAGATGATATTTCTTGAAATTCTTTACGATAGCAGTGTGCATGTCCCCAAACTGGCTACGGTGGCATTCATCAAAAATAATAACAACGTGTTTCTGATACACTTCATTTCCCGGATACTTTTTAATAAAAGTAGCCAGTTTCTGAATGGTGGTAATAATAATATGTGCCTCCGGGTCTTCCAACTGTCGCTTTAAAATGATAGTAGAAGTGTTGCTGTTGGCTGCCCCCTTCTCGAAGCGGTCATATTCCTTCATAGTCTGGTAATCAAGATCCTTACGGTCAACCACAAACAGCACCTTATCAATATATGGCAGCTTTGATGCCAACCTTGCTGTCTTAAATGAAGTCAGTGTTTTGCCAGAACCCGTGGTATGCCAAATATAACCGCCACCCTCGACACTGCCGTATTTCTTATAATTATTTGCAATTTCAATTCGGTTGAGGATTCGCTCCGTAGCCGTAATCTGGTACGGACGCATAACCATCAGCATATCCTCCGATGTAAAAATACAATACCTCGTAAGAATATTTAAAATTGTATGCTTTGCGAAAAAAGTCTTTGTAAAATCAATCAGATCAGGAATCACACGGTTATTGGCATCCGCCCAAAAACAGGTAAATTCAAAACTGTTACTGGTTTTGGTCTTACTTGCTCCCCGCTTTTCATGTTCCTTCTCCGCATTCCGCCTGGTACTGTTGGAATAATATTTTGTATTCGTACCATTGGAAATGACAAAAATCTGAATATACTCATACAGACCACATCCAGCCCAGAAAGAATCTCTCTGGTAACGGTTAATCTGATTGAATGCTTCACGGATAGCAACTCCTCTGCGTTTCAGCTCAATATGTACAAGAGGTAGACCGTTTACCAATACTGTAACATCATAGCGATTGTCATGCTTCGCACCATTTTCCGTGCCAATCACATACTGATTGATAACCTGTAATCTGTTATTATGGATGTTCTTCTTATCTATGAGTGTAATATTCTTGGAAGAACCATCATCACGGTTCAAAACCTGGACATTATCTTCCTGTATCTTCCGGGTTTTTTCCACGATATGCTCATTGGGATTAGCGACGGCGTTTTTGAAAAAGTCATTCCATTCCGTATCTGAAAACTGATAGCTATTCAATTCCGAAAGCTTCCTACGAAGATTGGCAATCAAGTCATTTTCTGTATGAATAGGCAGATATTCATACCCCTGTTCACAGAGCAGACGGATAAACTCCTGTTCCAACTCTGCTTCGCTCTGATAACTGTCAGAATGCTTTTTAACAGGCTCATATTCTGTGACAACGGTATTCTCCGATGTTTCCGCTACAATATTAAAGTATGGCACATCCTCGCCTCCTTACTTTGGTAATTCTTTAAAGGATAACAGCTTATCCCTGTAATATTCATATTGCTTCTGACGTGCTTCGATTTCGGCTGGAAGTCCTGTGGACAGGTCATTGCAGAGAGTGTCGAAGCGGTCGAGAATATTAACAATGTCCTTGACTTTCTCCTCTTTCGGAATAAGAAGCACTATTTTATTTAAATTTTCTTGATTAAGTTTCGGTTGTGCTCCACCAGAAATGAATTTACTTAAATCTATGGAATTCAAATATATCTCCACATATCTCCTTAATTCATAAGTATCTAATTTCAAAACATGAGCATGATTATTTACCCAGTTCTTTCCAGAAATTGAAAAAGCTATAGGAGTAGTCCTCGCAAGAAGATTAGCTCCATCTTCAGACACGAGCAAATAATCCCCATCAAAAATATAATCCGATACATAATCAACAATTCCAGAAGCTCCATAATATGGATATTTTCCTGCTTCTCTTTTTCCTTTTGTGACAGGCTTTCTCTGACGATCACAGTTTTCAGATATCTGCTCCAAAGTTAAATATGCATATCCAAACACATACTGAATAAGCTTAATTGCACTCAGCTCTGTCTGTCTGTCTGTCTGTCAATAGCGTGTTTCCTGTTTCAGCAAATGTCAAGAGCAAATCACGATAATATTCATATTGTTTCTGGCGTGCTTCGATTTCGGCTGGCAAACCAATATTCAGGTCAGTGCAGATAGACTCGAAGTTGTCAAGAACATTAACAAGCCTTTTCTGTACATCCAATGACGGAACAGGAACAGGAAATTGATTTAGCATCGGTCTTCGAATAGATGCCACAGACCCCTGAAACATAGTTTTTTGTATATATGGCAAAAATGCCAATCTCATATAATGAAAATAATACCTCGGTAATACATCTGGAGTATTTATATGAATTCGATATGCTCTCTGATGCAAGGCATATTTTCCCTCGACGTAATGAAATACCTTTCCCACACCGACCCCATCGCCAGCAGTAATAATGGCAGTTTCATCATATTCATATTCGTTTTTTCGTAACGGTTCTTGTGAGCGGACATAAAAAGGATATTTGCCTTCTTCAAGCCCTTCATTAGTGTTACTACTACCAGTACCAATATCAGCAATATCAGCTAATGGAACAATTTTAATATTGTTATCAAATGTCAGCAGTTTATTACGATAAAATTCATACTGCTTCTTCCGAGCTGTAAGCTCGGCTGTAAGCTCGGCTGTAAGTAACGTGAAAGAGTCCAAAATATGAACTATTTCACGTTGTACCTCCAACGGAGGTACAGGGAGCACAATCTTTCCAATATCCTCCTTATTAACCTTAATTGGTACAGCATTTACAAGTGTACGCTTGCGTAGTTCTTTACGTCCCTTAAGACTTTCAATTGTATATTTTAAAAACCTACTGTCTATAATAGACGTGTCTGGTCTTATCAAGGCAAGTGAAACATAATAGGCTAATGGTTCATCCCTTTCAATAACAGAACATACACCAATTGAACCTATTCTTGTCATAAGTACATCGCCTACCCGTGGTTTGATTTTATACTTTTCATAATCCTCTTCAGAAATATACTTACTCGTATTATACAGGTCATTAATATTTTCAACACTAACAAATTTTACGCCATAATTCGTATATTGAGGAGTGTTATGTGTACCATCATATATTTTACTAAATTTATTTAGTTGAACATAATTCACACCATTAGGACAAAGCTCTTCTATTAAATCATCCAATTTGCTCATGCTTAGGTCTCCTCATTTAAAATAGCTTCTAATCTCTTTAATAATTTTTGACTCAAATCTACATCATTTTCATAAAGCAAAATGTTATCTCCTCTTACGTCAAAATGAACCTTTTCAGTATCAAAAAAGCTTCGTTTGCAAGTTAAAATCAATTTGATTGGATGATTACATAACTGTAGTCCTCTGGCAATTCCAGCTTCATAATAAACACCACCACGATTTCCTGTTAAGTCGGCAATCAAAGCAACAGAATCTGTTATTTCTGCAGTAATTTCTTCAATAATAGATCCATTGAATTGTTTCTCATCAATTCTCATGGCTGAGTAGTTCAACGATTGAATAACAGGCTTATATACCTGTTCGTATGTAGAAGCTGTTTCCTCCGCAAACATCATTGCAACAAATATTTGATTTCTCTTCGTTATTAGTGGAATGGACACTTTATCATATTTTTTCTTATAAAGTTGGTGTAATAATGCCACTAAATTTTCGCAACGTTGAAAAGCATCTCCTTGTTTTTTTATCCCATAAATAAGTTCTTTTGCTTCTGAGTTTCTTTCGTTAATTTCCTGTAAAAAAGCCTCGACCTCATAAACCCATTCACTGACATTGGGTTGTTTGGGATTATCTATCAGCTTTTTTAATGTTTCTTTTTCATTCATAATCAAACCTCAATTTCTGCAATGATCTTATCAATCTCATCACGAAGTACCTGTTCACGGGCAACAATTTCCTTGATTTCCGCATTCAGCTTTACAATGTCAATTTTCTCTTTAGTATCTTCGACTTCGACATAAGTGGATACAGACAAATTATAATCATTACCGGATACTTCTTCATAGCTTGCCAGATGTGCAAAATGCTCCACTTCTTCACGCTCGGCAAACACATCCACGATACGGTCAATATTCTCTGGTGTCAGTTTATTATTGTTGGTAACTTTCACACACTCGCTTGTAGCATCAATAAACAATGTTTTATTGTCTGTCTTATTCTTTTTCATTACCATAATACAGGTAGCAATCGAAGTGCCAAAGAACAGGTTACTCGGCAACTGAATAATACAATCCACATAGTTATTGTCTACCAGATATTTACGGATTTTCTGCTCTGCACCACCACGATACATGATGCCCGGGAAGCATACGATAGCCGCCGTTCCATTAGATGCAAGCCATGACAAGCTGTGCATAATAAACGCCATATCCGCTTTACTCTTCGGTGCCAAAACTCCTGCCGGAGCAAAACGAGGGTCATTAATCAGCAGGGGATTTTCGTCTCCTGCCCATTTAATAGAATACGGAGGATTTGACACAATCAGCTCAAATGGTTCATCATCCCAGTGCTGCGGACTAAGCAAAGTATCTTCACAGGCTATATCAAATTTGTCAAATCCTACATCATGCAGGAACATATTAATACGGCACAGGTTGTAGGTTGTGATATTGATCTCCTGTCCATAAAAGCCATTACGGATGGCATCCTTTCCAAGGATTTTCTCAGCCTTCAAAAGTAATGAACCAGAACCGCAGGCCGGATCATATACTTTATTGATTTCTGTTTTTCCTACAGTGCCAAGCCTTGTAAGCAGTTCGGACACATCTGCCGGAGTAAAAAACTCTCCACCAGATTTTCCGGCATTTGATGCGTACATGGTCATAAGATATTCATATGCATCACCAAATGCATCAATAGAATGGTCTTTCACATCCCCAAGGTTCATTTCCCCTACGCCATTCAGCAGTTTTACAAGCTTTTCATTACGCTTTGCAACCGTAGAACCCAGCTTATTGCTGTTTACATCATAATCATCAAACAATCCGGCAAAGTCACTCTCTGCTTCACTGCCTTTCGCAGATTCCTCAATGTGACGGAATACTTGCTCCAGTGTTTCATTTAAGTTTTCATCATTCGCAGCATTGGCACGAACATTGCAGAAAAGCTCACTTGGCAGAATAAAAAATCCTTTTTCCTCCACCAATCCTTCTCTTGCTTCTTCTGCTTCCTCATCCGTCATCCTTGCAAAGTCAAAATCATCCTTGCCGGCATCCGCTTCTCCACTATTTATGTAGCTACACAGATTTTCAGAAATGTAACGATAGAACATTGTACCAAGAACATAGTTCTTAAAGTCCCATCCATCCACTGCTCCACGCAGTTCATCTGCAATCGCCCAAATTGCACGATGCAGTTCATCACGTTCCTGTTCTTTTTTTGTGTCAACCATTACCGTTCCTCCGTTGTTCGATTAGCAAATATAGATTAAGCGTATCATGAAAAAATATTTTTTTCAATTTAAGTTAAGGCACTCAAAAGACTTTATTTTTATCATTCGTCACATAATCTCTGCAAAATTTCATTATTTTTTTCAGCATTCCTTTTAAGATCTTTCCAAAGTTCATCCGTCCTATCTATTTCGTAATTATGTTTCCCATTTTCCTCATCATACTCCAACACCTTTTTATAAAACCATTGGCGTTGTTTTACAGTCCAAATATAGACATTTACCCAATCTTCGCCATAATTCTCAATTTCTATATATTCAGCAATGTACCACACAAATGCTTTCCATGTTATGTCTTCCCGTGTATGTTTCCAATAGCATACCTTCTGCTTACTTACCGTATTTCTTCCCTTTACAAATCCATATCCTAAGTCCATTTACGCACCTTTCTCCCCCTACAAATACGCCTCACAGAACACCTCATCGTCGCAGCCCACGCATACTGTCACGGAATAAATCCGGCAGCCGTATCTTTCTATGATCTGGATGCCCAGAGGGTGGGATTCCCCGGCCACTAATTTCTTCTGGCGGATCAGGTAGTCCTCGATTGCTCCACTGTCATTGGGGATTTTACCACCCATTGTATCGTCTACCGGGAAATAATAGGTTACATTGGTAGTCTGTTCCAGGCACCACATTTCAGCCAGATAGCTCCTGCCGTCTGAGAAGAAACTCTCTTTTACCTGCAGGCTGTCGGGTATATTTTTTCCATGAACAAACTCCGGTGTCATATCTGCATCCTTGGGTGCAGCAGAATGAATTTTCTGAAGGAAATCTTCCGCCTCTTTTAACAGCTTGTCAGAATAACGGTCACCATCCTCAATTCGCTTCTTTAACATGGAGACACAGTCTTCGGCAATGGTCTGCCTGTCTGCATAATGATCAATTTCCTCCGGATAATAGCGGAGCATGCGCAAATAAGCATCCGGGCAGACATAGATATCTTCCGATTCCAGTGCCATTTCAAAGGCTCTCCGGTAAAGAGCAAGGGAATAGGCAATATTTTCCTTTAGATCGCCGTTCCGATACATATCACCCAGCTTGTATACAGCAGCAATATCACCAAAAATAGATGCCCTTTCCCAGCATTCCTTTGCCTTTACTTTGTCCACCGGAATACTCCTGCCGTAATAGTAGCAGTAACCCAGGTTGCTGAGAGCAATCACGTTCCCCGCTTCTGCGGCTTTAGTGTAATAGGTAATGGCGGTTTTATAATCTCCTTGCTGATAAGCCATTGCTCCCGTGTTCAAATCCATTTCATCCTGTGTCAATTCTCTTCTATTCTCTGCCATAGTCATGTCTCCCAATCTGCTCATGTAGGCGAACTCTTCGCCATGCTTCTCTTTTCGGTTTCCCTTCTCTCCCAGTATACTCATCACTTGTCCCATAAATCGGTCTTTGTAATCATTTTTCAACATTTATTCTTTTTATTGCATGTTGCCATGACTTACCCACTTATTATTACATTACCATATCCTACATTTTCCGTCAATTTTCACCCTAATTTTATATATTCCGACTTATCGCATAATCCGACAAAAAAGCCGTACAGATTGCGCCTTAAAATCAAAAAAACCGGTACAACATTTCTGTCATACCGGCTTAAGCCTCTCTTTTTACTTCTCTTTACTTCACCAGCACTTCTTTTACCTCATTGTGGTAAGGAAGAACGACGGTAAAGTCGTTGTTTTCTGCCACACGGAGCAGGTCGCCTCTGCTCTGGTGGTGGGGGTACAGAAACTTCGCTGCTTTTCCTTCGGCGAGCAGTTTTTCCGGCAGCTTGCCGGGTCTGACCCTGCCGGTGACGATTACTCTTGCTCCGGCGGCTACTTCCTTTTCCACGAAAGCAGTGTTGTAGGGCTTTAAAAGGTGCGTGTCCGCAAGCAGCAGAATATCATAATCCGGCTGTACGGCATCCTCTCTGGAGAAATCCACACATTCCCCGGAAAGCCGCTCCAGTAATCCACATAATTTGTCGTAGGTATCCTCACAGAACCAGGCTCTGTCCTTCAGGCAGCGCAGGCTTTCCCTTACGAAGGCAGCATCCACCATGACTTTTTTATCCGGAAATTCCTTTTCCAGCAGGGCAAACATCTCCATGCCGCGGCCGTATTTGGGTACCGGGAAAATGACCCGTCTCGCCTCCTGCAGATATTTATCCGTCTGTGCGAGCATGTCCTCACGAAGTTCGGCGGCACTCTTGTCCGTTTCATAATGGGCACAATCCACAATAGCAAGCTCCGCTTTCATTCCTCTTGCCGCATCGCAGGCATAGGCAAGGGTATCTTCCTGATAGTCTCCGCTGAAAAAGCAGGTGCCCAGTGCATCCGTGATGAGAAACCACAGGCCGCCCATGCAGTGGCCGGTTCTGCCGAAGGAAACCTGCAAATCCTGCTGCCGGAAAGCCACCGGCTGCTCCATATCCAATGATAAAATGACAACCTTGTCATAGGTTATATCTGACAGTTCAAATGCCATGGCAGAGGTAACCAGTGTCCCCCGGAAACCTTTTTCCACAAAGTGCATGAATGCACCGCTGTGATCCTTGTGACTGTGCGTCAGAAAAACGTAATCCGTTTTGGCAAGTTCCTCCTCCGTCACATCGGGATAGGGATTGCTGTCGCTGTCCATAATACCGCAATCCACCATATAAAAACGACCTTCTGTACCGTATTCCGTTAAAAAGCAGCTCCGTCCATGTTCTCCGTAACCGCCCTTAGCCAGAAATTTCCTCATAAGCATACAACCTTTCCGGAAGGATTTGGGCGTATCCCGTCTGCTGCTCCTTCAAAAACGTAGGATGAAGCAGGCAGAAGGTATCGCCGCCATCTGTTTCCACCTTAACCCGGTACTGGCCGCCTTCAAATGAGGACATCACCACGCGCACCGGAATAGCATTTTTACATTCTTTTTCTACAAAAATACATTCTTCCGGGCGAAATTTCAAGAGCATTTTTTGCCCTTTTTTAACATTTTGAAAACTTTTACAGACAAGCTTCCGGTTTTGCATGCAGACAACGGCGCGGTTTTCCCTGTCGCTGCCATCTGCTGCCCGCTCTGCACTTCCAACTTCTGCTTCGTCTGCTCCCGCGGGTCCTTCCATCACTGTGCCATGCACGCAGTTTCCGGCGCCTAAAAGTCCCGCTACCGTGATGGTGCGGGGGCTTTCGTAACATTCCGCCGGGGTAGCAATCTGGTCAATCACACCCTGGTTCATCACGATAATGCGGTCCGCCATGGCGAATGCTTCGGACGGGTCGTGGGTAACGTGGAATACCGTGGTCTTTAACTGGCGGAAAAGCTGTGCCATTTCCGTTCTCATTTCAATACGAAGCTGCACGTCCAGATTGCAGAGCGGTTCGTCCAGCAGAATAATGGACGGGTTGGTGATAAGCGCCCTGGCGATTGCCACGCGCTGCTGCTGTCCGCCGGAAAGTTCTGCCGGATACTGGTCTAATAATCCTTCCAGATGCAGCAGTGTTTCCACCTCGTGAAGTTTTTCCTGCATCTGCGCCTTGTCCGTTTTGCGCACCTTCAATCCGTAAATAATGTTGTCCCGTGCCTTCATATGTGGCCAAAGGGCAAAATCCTGAAAAACCATGTTCATGTCGCGCTGTTCGATAGGCACCACCTTGTGAGGAGATGACATTTCTTTACCCCGGACAAATACCTGCCCTGCGTTCAGGGGCAGAATGCCGGCAATGATATTTAATAAGGTAGATTTACCGCAGCCGGAAGGGCCGAGCACACTGATAATCTCCCCTTCCTGCACCGTCAGGTTGATGCCTTTTAAGATTTCCTTCTTACCGTAATTCTTCTTTACATCTTTCAGTTCCAAAATCGTTTCCATAATTTGTAACCACTTTCTTCTTAATGTCCCTGCTTTTTCCGGTAGCCGGCGTTCAGCACCACTTCCAAAAGCATCATGATGCCCACGATAAAGGCGCCGCCCACCATGGTGGCTGCTGCCGCGTAGCCGAACTTCAAATCGTTGTAGGAGTCGCTGATGTAAACCGGCAGCGTACTGTAATTTGGCGGATACAGAATGGTAGTGATGGCAAGGTTAAACACACTTCCTCCGAATGCCGCAAGTACCGCCGAAACACTGCTGTTGTGCAGAAGCGGCAAAAGAATGGTGCGGATTTTACGGAAAAAGCCGGCTCCCTGCATCTGTGCTGCCGTAAGCAGGCTGCCGGGGATTTTTGCCATGCCGCCCACCAACACGCGGTTTATCATGGGAATGGCTGCCGCCACGCTGGCAAGTACTAAAATAGACGGCGTTCCGTACAAATGCAGTCCCACTTTTGTCAGCCATTTCTGGTTCCATACGAAAATATAACCGATGCCAAGCACCACGCCCGGCACCGCCATTGCCACAAGCGTCAGCATATCAATCAGTTTTTTCAGCTTAAAACGGGAATATGTAAGCACATACGCCACGCAAAATCCAATCAGGATGCCAAACACTGCGGATATTCCCGCCAGCCCCAGAGAATGCTTGATGCCGCTTACCATGCTGCCCGCAGAGGATAGCACTTCCTTATAATTATCCAGAGTAAAGGTAAATTTCTGCACGCTGACGGAACCGGAAAAGGACATAATCAGTTCAGAACCTACCGGTATTCCCAATGCTATCAGACAGAACAGCACCGTTCCGGCAGTAAGTAAAGCCTGCACCGGTTTTTTCGGAGAAACCGCCATCACACGCTCCGTGCCGTTATCTAAAAAATCAAATTTTTTCTTTCCCATGGCGCCGTACTGCACCGCCATAGCGATTACAATCATGACCATCAGGTACAGGGAAAGCACGCCCGCCATGTCAAAACGCACCGGTGAGGAGCAGATGGCGCTGTAAATGGTGTATGGCAGTGTGGGGAAGGAATAAACCGCCGTTATGGTGGAGGACATGCCGTAATCGCCCACTGTGTCCATGAAAATCAACATTGCAGCCGAGCAGTAAGCCGGAATACAGAGGGGGAGCTGCACATTTTTCCATGCCCGGAATGCCGATGCCCCGTTCATCCGCGCCGCATGCATCAGGCGCGACGGATACCACTCCATGGAAGTTTTGATGGTCACATAGGCAAGGGGAAATTTGCATAAAACCATAACGCACACCAGTCCCCAGTAGCTGAAAACAAAGGAGCCGACTCCTTTTATACCCAGCCACGCACTGGCAATTCCGTTGCCGGAGGAAAAATACACCCAGCCCTGCGCCAGGATAAAGGACGGAATGATCATTAACACCCAGGCGGTAAAATCCAGAAGCTTTGCTCCCACGAATTTATAGTTTACCCGGATGTGCGCCAGTATGGCTGCCAGAATAAGACCCAGCACCGTGGTGCCGCAGCTTAAAAAGAAGGAGTTCAAAAATGCTTTTTTCCACAGCGGTCTTTTAAATACATCCAGTACGAGTGCCAGATTGGATACATTAAATTTATCAAGGGAAAGTCCCGGGCATATAACCTGAAATAGTACTGTCACCAGAGGCAACAGTACTAATAAGATCAGAAGTCCGAGTATTCCTATGCCGGCGGCATTGTCTTTACTCTTCATGTTTTCTCCTACTTCGCAGACATATCTGCAAACCATGCCTTGATGTCGGCTTCGTTTTCTGCACCGAATACTTCGTCTGCAACGGCTAAGGTTGCGTTGGCATCACGCTCTGCCTTTAAGGTAACGCCTTCTACAGAGGGCTCAAAATATCCTTCATCTCCGGTGTCTACAAGCTGCTGCTGGGTCTTGGCATCCAGTAAGAAGTTGACGAAAATCTTGGCGATTTCAAGTTGCTCGGTAGATGCGCTGATGGCTGCCACACGGGTAGATCCGGGAGCGCCGTCCTCGGGCCAGATAATGGTGATGGGTTCCCCGCTGGCTACCATATCGTATGCATTGGTTTCCTGCAGCATGGCGATGGTAATGTCTCCGCCGGCCAATGCTTGTACTACCTGAGGATTCTTGGGGAATACTTTCAGACCGTTGTCGAACAGGGTGGTAAAGTATTCTTTTCCGGCATCCAGTCCTTTTTTATCCATGAAGTAAGCCGCTAAGGGGTAAGCGGGTGCTGCTACGCCGGGGTCTGCCATACCAACGGCATCCTTATATTTTGCATCGGTTAAATCGTCGAAGGTCTTGGGGGCGTCTGCTTCGCTCCACACGTCATTGCGGTAAACCAGAACGCCTGCCGCATGGATATCGGTGGGGTACATGCACTTGTTTTCCGGTACCAGACCCTTGGAAAAGTCGGTTAAGTTTGCTGCATTTTCCGGCTCCCAGTCGGTTACAAGCTCGCCGTCAGCGGCCAAATTGTATACATCATACATGGAGTCAATCCATACAACGTCCCACTGGGGATTGCCTTTTTCGGCAGCAATACGGGACATGGTTTCTGCACCGTTTCCGACAACAACCTCTACATCATAACCGGTTGCTTCCTTAAACATATCACCGATTACGGCATCAAAGTCATTTAAGTAAACCACTAACGGCTTGGTCTGCACCGGTTTTTCCGCTGCATCGGCTGCATTGTCATCTGCAGTGGCATCTTTTGTATCATTTTCTTCACTTTCCTTATTCTCCTGAGCGCCCTCCCCGGAAGCAGCGGTGGAAGTATCTGCTGCAGGCTTGTTCTCCTGATTGTTTGTGTTTCCGCAGGCTGCCAGTGACAATACCATTGCAGCGGCGGTAAGCATTGCGACTAATTTTTTCTTTTTCATAATTATCCTCTTTTCTGCTTTTTACGCACATCTTGCACGTAATGATTTTTTGCTTTTACGCACATTTTGCACGTAATAATTTTTGCTTTCATCCTCTTTTGTGTACATCGGAATCATAATGCTTCTTGCCGGCTTCCGCTATCACGCTGCCGTAAATCCCATGTAAAATCCATGTGGCAGCGTGAGGGCGCATTTGACGGGATATCCTTTGAATTTCTTGTGGCAGCGTGAGGTAGGTACATTTTCCGGTCGGGTCTTGATGAATTTTCATATAATTTTGGGAAAATGGCAGACTGCCGTTGACGATGGTCATCCTTTTGCCTTATACTAAGTACATTATTTGTATTTGCAGTCTCATTTTGAGAATATATTTTACTATGCGATACGGCTGACATTTCAACATAAGATGCAGAGGGGGAAAACTGTGAAAATTAAATGTGATTATTGTGATAGTTGGATTAATGATTTTGACGAAACCTGTCCGAACTGCGGGGCAACCAACAGCCACTACGTAAGACAATCAGACAAGGTTCCTAAAACGATCGAAGAGTTGAAGGCATGGGCTAAGGCAATGAATCTGCCGCTTGCCGACATGCGTACTTTTATCGGTGAGGATTACAGAGGTCCGAAGGCCTTCGGTATTTACAAAGACCCGGACGACGGCACTTTTGTGGTTTACAAAAACAAAGCCGACGGCAGCCGTGCGGTCCGCTACAAGGGCAGCGATGAAGCCTATGCGGTAAACGAGCTTTATATGAAAATGAAGGAACGCGTTGCCGACCAGAAAGCCCGTCAGGCAGGTCAGCCGCGTCCGCAGGGGAATACTTCCGGCAACCGGAGCAGCAATGAATCGACCCCCAAAAACAAACTTAAAAACATTATTACGATTATTATTCTGATTGTAGTTGTGCAGCTGGCAATGCCCTCCCTATTTAATTGCGGCGGTTCCGGACCCAGAACCGGTTACTACACCTACGGCAACAGCAATTATTATTACTATCACGGCAGCTGGTATGAATGGATGAATGACGCCTGGACGGCTACTACGGTTGCCGACTGGATGAATGATGATTATTCTTCCTATTATGATTCCAACTCTTATGACAGCAGCGCCGATTATGATGACTTCGACGATTCGCCTTACTACGACCCTTCGTATGATGACGACGACACCTGGGATTCCGACAGCAGCTGGGACTCTGACAGCAGTTGGGATTCCGACAGCAGCTGGGACTCCGGCTCCGACGATTGGGGTTCTGACTGGTAAAGAATAGAATTGAAAGACTGAATTTCATGATAAACTAAGATTAAAAAAGCACTCACTGTGATGTGGGTGCTTTCCTTTCTTTTTGGGGGTATTTACCCAGCTTTTGTCGCCGCTATACCCAATCATATTTTCGCTTTGCTTTTATTTCTTAGGCCCGCTGTTGCGTTCCCAAAAGACGCCGTCTTCGTATCCCTGAATAGCAGGGTGTGTTTCTGCCATGGCAAGGCGCTGCTCCGCCCAGACACAATATTGTTCGTTCATTTCTATATCGATAAAATGACGTCCCAGCTTCTTTGCCGTTACTCCCGCAGTCCCGGAACCCGCAAAAGGGTCCAGGATAATATCCTCGGGGTTGGAGCTTGCCAGGATAATTTTTGCATACAATTTTTCCGGCTTCTGGGTGGGGTGGTCTGTATTTTCCAGCATGGACCAGAAAGGAATGGTTATGTCATCCCAGAAATTAGAAGGGCAGGTATCGCGATATTTTCCTTTTTCCGTCTCCACCCAGTCCTTGGGTGCGCCGTCCACACGATAACTTGCCAGCACCTTTCTGCGTTGCTTCACCGCATCCACATGGAAAGTATAATCCTTCCCTTTTGTCACATACCAGATGTCCTCCATGCCGTTCTTCCAGTTATCCGAACAGCCTCTGCCTTTTTCCCGCTGCCAGGTAATGCGGTTTCTTACGGTAAAAAATTCACTTAAGACCCCGCCGATAATCAGGCTGCTTTCCCAATCACAGCACACATACATGGACGCATTATCTTTCAAAAGAGGATAAACCGCCTCCACCCATTTCCGGGTATAGATCTCATATTCGGAAGTATCCTTCTTGGAAAAAGTATTCCCGTGGTAATGCTTTGTCAGGTTATAGGGCGGGTCTGCAATCAGCAAATCCACGCATTTTTCCGGAAGCAGAGGTAAAGTGACAAATGTGTCACCACATATTGTCCTATCGATAATCGCTGACACATCCTGTACCGGTTCGGTTATTCGGAGGCACCTTTCCAGATACATCATGCCCTCTTGTATACTTGTCTTAATCGTTTTGTTTCGTCCGCTCATACTTTAATTACTGCCCCGTTCCTGCTTTTATGTCTCCCCGTTTCTGCTTTTCTGACATCCTGTTCTTATTTTACTGCCGCGTCGTTGTCGGTGTCTGCACAGTGCTGTCGTAAAATTTGCCGTCATAAAGTTCTTTGCAGATAGCATCGTACTGTTTATACATTTTCTGCACTTCATTTTCCAGAATGTAATAATGGCGGATGTAGGGGATAAGCAAAACCAGCACTACCACGGCAAGCAGCAGGGCAAACAGGTCTGCATTTATCAGTGTCATCAGAAGTGACAGGATTTCCAATATGGCAAACGTCACCGTCACAATCAGGTGTATCAGTCGTTCATGTTGAAAAAAAGACACCTGTGTCAGATGCTCCTGTCGTATCAGCTCCAGTTCTTCCTTGGATTTATCATGCTTTTCCATGATTTCTTTAATCATCTCATCCATAAAATGTCTGTAGGTTAAAATTCTTTTCTCCATAGATACCACTGCCTTTCTGCATCTTATATCTTTTCTTATGCAAAACTATTGTCCTGCAAAAATCTTTCCGTTATCAAAGCATAAAACACTGCCTTTCACTTCATCGTTTCTTCCCTTACTTTACCACATTTCCTTGTTTTTGTCATAAGAACTTGCTTATCTGTCGGCGAGTCAGGATTTTTTAGGTTCCATCGCTTGCCGCCTATATATCTGAACTTGCGGCTAAATGCCTATGCCGCCGGTCTGTATTACATAAATTTTATTTATATCCCGCAACTTAAAAATTTATATCTCGGTCTTGTGAAGTGGACAAAAAACATGTATTATAATCAAGTGGTGTAAAAATATGGGTCGATTACCCATAGAAAAATAGAATATAAGAAAGGTACAGGTAGAAAAAATGGGTGGCTTTTTTGGTGTAGCCGCAGAAGAAGACTGCGTATTTGATTTGTTTTTCGGAGTAGATTATCATTCTCATCTGGGTACCAGACGAGGCGGAATGGCTGTGTACGGCAAGGATGGTTTTAACCGTTCCATACACAACATAGAAAATGCACCGTTCCGTACAAAGTTTGACAAGGATATCCAGACCATGAAAGGATATTACGGCATCGGTTGTATTTCCGATTATGAACCCCAGCCACTGATTGTCCGTTCCCATCACGGAACCTACGCACTGACTACCGTAAGCAAAATCAACAACACGGAGGAACTGGTAAAAAAGCTTTTCGACAAAAACCATTCCCACTTTCTGGAAATGAGCGGAGGTGACATCAATGCCACCGAGCTTGTCGCTTCTTTAATTAACCAGAAGGAAAACCTGATTGAAGGTATTCAGTACGCTTTGGAGTCCATTGACGGCTCCCTGTCCTTACTTTTATTAAATCAGGCAGGCATTTATGCCGCCAGAGATAAACATGGCAGAACTCCGGTTGTGATTGGTCGCAAGGAAGGAGCTTTCTGTGCTTCCTTTGAAAATTTTGCCTATAAAAATTTAGGTTATTCCGATTATAAGGAATTAGGTCCCGGCGAAGTTGCCGTATTGACGCCGAAAAACTGTGTTACCCTGGTTCATCCCGGCAAGGAAATGAAAATCTGTACCTTCCTCTGGATTTATTATGGCTATCCCGCCAGCTCTTACGAGGGCCTGAGTGTAGAACAGATGCGTTACAACTGCGGTGCAAAAATGGCTGCCCGCGATAATGTCCGCCCTGATATTGTTGCCGGTGTACCTGACTCCGGTACCGCCCATGCTATCGGTTATGCTAATGCTTCCGGAGTACCCTTCTCCAGACCTTTTATCAAATATACACCGACCTGGCCCCGTTCCTTTATGCCAACCATCCAGAGCCAGCGTAACCTGATTGCAAAAATGAAAATGCTCGCCGTACAGGATTTAATTAAGGACAAGAGTCTGCTTTTAATTGACGACTCCATCGTCCGCGGTACACAGCTTAGGGAAACAACGGAATTTCTTTATCAGAGCGGTGCAAAAGAAGTGCATATCCGTCCGGCGTGTCCGCCTCTTCTTTATGGATGCAAGTACCTGAACTTCTCCCGTTCTTCTTCGGAGATGGATTTGATTACCAGACGTGTTATTGACAGATTGGAGCACGGCAATGTAACGGACGAAGTGCTGCAGGAATACGCAGACCCCGAGTCCGAAAAATATGAACGCATGGTGGAAGAAATCCGCAAGGAGCTGAATTTTACTTCCCTCCGCTTCAACAGACTGGATGATATGCTGGATGCTGTCGGCATCGACAAATGCAAACTCTGCACCTACTGCTGGGACGGCAGAGAATAAATCTCATGCAGGTACTGATGCCCTGCCGTCGGTAGGCATTACTATTGACAGTACCATTGTAATAAAAGACCCACTACACGGCTGTAGGCGACCATTCCGTCGTCTACGCCGTTTAATTTTAAAGAAGTTTCCACAAATCCGGTGGACACAGCATCTACCACTTCCGTATCCACGACCGCTTCTTTTTCAATCCTGTCCCAATCCTCTTTACGCACAAACACCGCATCTTCATACACCTGCCGGTCAATCTGCACCTCTGCCATGTATCTTTCGTAATCTTCCCCAATGGCTTCGTAAAAATCATTGTTCACATAGTTGAGCACACTTAAATACCCGCTATATTGAAACAGCAGATCGTCCGAAGAAATACATGCTAAAAATCCGATAAAATTGGCTTCATCCTCCTGTATATATCCTTTCAGGTGCGCCAGCTCATGGCACATGGTCACCGGCAAATTGGTAACATATGCCACCTTGTTGTAATTTGCTTCCATGGAAAACGGGAAATAATACCCCAGCATGTACTGCTGGCTCACAAAATCCGAAAAATAAAGCGGTTTGGGCATAGGATAAAAGCCCTGCAGCGCATCATAGGTTTCGCCCAATGCCTGCATATCCGAAATTACCTTTTTTCTCATGTTTCCTTCGTAAATGATTTCGCCTTCTTCCGTACGCTGCATCTGCCCGGACAATTCATTGCATTTTTCCACCAGCATATTCCGAAGGGCTGTCAAATCCTGTAACGTGTAGGTGCCTTTTTTAGTTTCAGCAGTATTCCCGGTATCCGTGTTTTCATTTACGTCATCTGTGGCTTTTTCTATGGCAAAATACTTCTCACTGAATGGTGTGGCATGGTACAAAATGGTGCAGTTCAAGGTCATAAGCACCAAAACTGCCAGCAGCACCCATGCAAAGAAAGTGTGAAAACCACAGCAGAGTTTGTCAAAACGCCCTCTTCCACGGGTGACACTTGGACGGGTCACATGGGGTGCTCTTGAACTTTTATCCTGTTTATCCACATGGCGCGCCCTGCATCGCCTTATTATCCACCTGAATGCAGACGCAATCATCAGTATAACGGCCGCTATTACCAGAAATACTCCCGCCACAATCAGCCATTCCCCTACCGAAAACGGAAACAACCCTGTTAATCTTCCGTAGGTATTGACCCACACCGGGAAAACATAGCGGATGTACCAGTCACAAAAAGCCTCCGAACTCCATGCGATTATATTCAGGAGCACTACCATTCCTACTATAATAAAATATATTTTTGTTTGTGTTTTCCAATTTTTTATCTTCTGCATACGTTATCTCCGAAAAAGTGAATAAAAATATTTAAAAGAGTGGTTGAAATCTCAACCACTCTCCTGTATAATCTACTTAAAGGTAATCGGATGCAGTTCCGATTTGCCCACAGTTATATTGTATCAGAAATAAGCACTCAAACTTTCGCGTGGATGGGTGCTTATTTCTTTTCGTTATGGTTGTCTATGTACGACAATGCCGCAAATATTACTAACAACAATGTAAGAATTTCTGTTGTGTTCATATGGCATCACCCCCTCCGTTTTCACTGAGGGCATCATAACCGAAACTCACACCCGAACCTTTTTTCAATTATACGTACATATTTTACCATATGCACGATATTTCCACAATAGAAAACGCTCCTTTTATCAGTATTTATATTAACCAAATTTCGATAAGCAAATTTAGTTATTATGACGATTTTCTACATCCCCACCTCAGAAAATGTCCGAATGGGTTTCATATTTTCCGTGCGTTCGCCGATGAATTTATCCATTAATACCGTATCATACCAGCGATTGAATTTGTAGCCGCTGCTTTCCAGACGACCGGCAAGGTGATAGCCCATTTTTTCATGAAAGAACATGCTTCCGTAAATGCTCTTTTCCTCTTCAGTGGGCGGTGCCGTAATCAGCGCAATGGTCTTTACGACGCCCTGCTTCTGTAAAATACTCTCCAGCTTCGTATAGAGCAGTCTCCCCAATCCGTGACCTTTGTAATCATGCCGCAGATAAACTGTCATTTCAGCCATCCAGCCGTAAGCCACTCTGGGGTGGTAGGCTCCCGCATAGGCATAGCCGACTATCTTTCCGTCTTCTTCGGCTACCAGATAGGGATATTTTTCCAAAGTATGGGCAATTCTACCCTGAAACTCTTCCTCGGAAGGTGTATCATATTCAAAGGTAATGGCTGTATTTTCCACATAATATCCATAAATTTTCAGAAGCTCTACGGCGTCTTCCACCCTGGCAACACGTATTGTAACTGATGAACTCATGGGTTCGCTTCCTTTCAGACAATTTTCGCTATTATTATACATCGAAAACTGCCCGGCATCCATTAGGCAAAATCACGTTTTTTGTTCATATATAAATAGATAATTGCTAAAATCAGGATTTCCACAGCAAAAGAAACCAGGACAGCGAGCGCTCTTTCAACGGAAATATTTCCCTGCGTGATGCTGGCGCTCTGGTCAAGCACAATGAAGAGACTGCAGAATTTCCGAACTTTTTCCGGACAAATCAAGAGTACGGAATTTGCAACGCCCTCCAGCAGAACAAAACGAATAAATGCCACTATTCCGCCCCATATCCCGCTTCTCATAATCATAATGTAAAAGACCGCCGCGCAGCACCAGTGCAGCATAATGAGAAAAATGAGCAGAAGCTGCAGCACCACCTTTCCGGTAAGCGGTACGGAAAACAGGCAGAAATATATAAAAGTCAGAAGCGTAACGGTAATGGCTGTCATGATGCCGCAGGTGCTTATTTTGGCACCTAAGATTTCAAGCGGATGATAGCCTCTCATATATTCGTAATAAATGGTTTTTTCCTTGAATTCTCTTCCAATATATACGGCAATAATACATATCAGAAAAATCAGTATGTAGAAAAATGCAAAGTGGGCAGTTTCCAACACCGCCTCGGAAGATACTTTTTCTTCTGCACTTGCAAAGTCAAAAATACAGACCGCAAAGCTGCCGACACATGCCCAGATGACATATTTCATAATGGAAAGGGAATGTCGGAACCGGTATAGTTCTACCTTCAACAAATTCTTCATCGCTGCACCATCCTTTCCAGATAATACTCTTCCAGCTCAATATTCTCCTTCAGAAGTCTTGTTATGGTAAAGCCCTGCCCGGTAATTTCACCGGACAATAAAGCAACATCCGCATCCGGCAACTTAATTCTGTAAAAATTTCCTTTATTCTCTATTGCATTTTCCTCTGATATTTTCTGCAAATAAGGAAGCAGTCTGTCATTTTCGGTTGTTCCAATCTGCACATATCCATTTTCTTTATTCAGCAAATCTTCCTTTCGGAACTGGTCTAAAATCCGCCCTTCCTTTATAAAAATAAAATCCGTGGACAGTTGGCTCAGCTCCCCTAAAATATGGCTGGATATCAGCATAGTGATATGTTTTTCTTCACAAAGTTTTTTCAGAATATGCCGCAGTTCCGCAATGCCCTCCGGTGCCACGCCGTTCATGGGCTCGTCCAATACCAGCACTTCCGGCTCTGTAATCAGTGCTCCTGCTATCCCTAACCTCTGTTTCATTCCCAGTGAAAACTGACCGACTTTCTTTTTCCCGGTATTGCCAATATTTAAAAGCTCCAAAATTTCCTGCAGCTTCTTTTCATCCGTTTCCCCTTTAATACCGCCTATAATTTTCATGTTTTCCATGGCTGTCATGCCATGATACAAATATGGGGCTTCAATCATAAAACTCATCTTCTGCCGGTATTCTTCTATGGTTCTGTTCCCGGAAACTGTAATTTCTCCCGCGGTAGGCTGCGCCAGACCAGCCAGCATTTTGAAAAAAGTTGTTTTTCCGGCTCCGTTGGGACCTATTATTCCGTATATATGTCCCTCTTCCATAGAAATAGAAAAAGAGTCAACCGCCTTTACATTATGGTATTCCTTGGAAAGGTTTTTCGTTTCTAACAGTATTGCCATCCTTGCCTCCGTTTGGGTTGTAAAACCATTTGAACTATCATCTGTTTGAAGTGTTATAACTTATGCATTTTCCAATCTCTTTTTTTGATTTGTGTGATTGATAAATATAATGTTTTAATATCTTGTTTATATCAATATTACCCTACCGCAGCAGGAATTTCAACCAATGAATTCCTTTCCCATTTTAACCATAAAAATACCCTCCTTACTGGTTGTCCAGTAAAGAGGGTACATATCAATGTTTTCATCGGCGCCGGGTTTCTTAAGCGGGGTACTTACTGCCCGTTTGTTACTTTATTTGAATATTTCTACCCAGTATGCGGTGTAAACGTACTGACCGGTTTCTACCCCGTCCTTGTAAACAGGGCATTTTTTATAGAATACACTAATTCCGGTTAAACCATAAATATCTCTATTGGAATCCAGATTTGCCTTATGTCCCTCAGAAGCTAACCAGGCATTAAAGATTTGTTCCACGCTGGGTGTTTCTCCCTTAATATCAGGATTACCCTGGGCAATATTTTCCGCATAGCTTGTTGTTCCGCCGCTTGGTCTTGTATGGTCCCATAAATAGGATGTTTCCGCTGCTCTCATGTCAACATAATCATTCATGGTTTCACTTGTCATTTTCAAGGTAGACTGGTTAATGGAAGCACGGTATTCATTCACAAAGTTCAGCATTTCCTGTGCTTCTTCTCTGTTGTAATGACCCACTACCATTTCTTTGCGCAAGGTGCCGTCAGCATCTTGCACATCAATATAGTACACACTGTCCACGCCATCCGTTGTCAGCATCTCTATTTCTTCGGTGGCAAGCACATAGCCACACTTGGTACAACGCAGTTCCTTAAGACCTGCCACACCGACATCCGGCTGTTTGGCAACAACCCATTCGCCGTCGTCATGTGCGCCGGTAGGGTCTACATAGGAGTCCACATAAGTATCCTGACAACGTTTGCAGGTGTGCGTGGTGTAACCCTGCTCACCGCAGGTAGGCTCTGTTACGACATCTTCGTAATCGTGGCCAAGGGCAGCGGTTTCACTGTCGGTACAGGTATAACCGCAACGCTTACAGGTATGAGTGGTGCTGCCTTTTTCCGTACAGGTAGGCTCTGTTACGACATCCTCGTAATCATGGCCGAGAGCATCCGTGTAAGTATCCACGTAGCTATTGCCGCACTTACAGGTATGGGTGGTATAACCCTTTTCCGTACAAGTGGGCGCCGTTACCGTGTCGGTATACTGATGCACATGGTCTAACGCCGGAATCATCTTGGTTTCCGTTTCCTCACAACGGATACACTGTCTCTTCATCAGACCCATGCTGTCTTCCGTAGGTTCTGTAACGGTCTCCCATTCCCCGAATTCGTGGCCGAGGGCATCGGTATAATTATCTTTAATCTGGTGACCGCAGTTAATACAGGTACGGGTAGTGTAGCCTTTTTTCTCACAGGTAGGCGGTGTTACTACCTCTTCTCCGAAAACATGGTCCAGCGGATCCAGCTGTTCTGTATAACTGTCACCGCAGCGGCTGCAGGTATAAAGAACTTCTCCCAAGTCATCACAGGTTGCTTCTTTTACCACCTTTGCCACATAGTCGTGACCAAGGGCAGCAGGTACGTAATCGATATATTTATGTCCGCAGGAGGTGCAGGTATAAGTGGTGATTCCGGGCTGTTCGCAGGTAGGCTCCGTGGTTACCACTGCTGTATACTGATGCACATGGATTTTTACGGGAATTTCTTCCGTCTGCTCTTTATTGCAGCGCTTGCAGGTTCTTACCTGTTCACCGGTTTCGGTTTCCGTTGCTTCTTTGGTGACTTTCCATTCTCCATAGTCATGACCGAGGGATTCTACATAATGATCTCTGTATTCATTTCCACAGGCACTGCAGGTATGGAGCGTGTAGCCCTGTGCATCGCAGGTGGGCTTCACAATAGTGTCCACATAACTGTGCTCTGACGGGTCAGTGAAATTACCCATATAGGCATCTCCGCATCTTCTGCAGAGGAAAAGAGAATGGCCGCCGTTCTGACAGGTAGGCGGAAATACTTTTTCTTCATAATCATGACCCAGGGCATTCGTATAGGTGTCCACATAAGTGTCTCCGCAGGCACAGGTATGGGTGGTATAACCCTTTTCCGTACAGGTGGGCTCCGTTACGGTTTCGGTATAAACATGTTCATGTTCTTTCTTGGGAATTACCTTGACTTCCTCTGTAGCACAGCGTTTGCAGCTTCTCTTTTCCAGTCCGGCTTCTTCTTCCGTTGCTTCCCGGACGGTTCCCCATTCGCCAAAGTCATGGCCAAGAGCATCGGTATAAGTATCTACATAACTGTTGCCGCACTTCTCACAGGTATGGGTCGTATAACCCTGCTCCGTACAGGTGGGAGCGGTAACGGTTTCGATGTATGCATGCTCATGCGGTTTTCTCGGAATTTCCCGGGTTTCTTCTTCGTCGCAGCGCTTGCAGTTTCTCTTTTCAAGTCCTGCTTCTTCTTCCGTTGCTTCTTTTACAGTTTCCCATTCGCCAAAGTCATGGCCGAGAGGTTCCGTATAATCACCGGTATAACTGTCGCCACACTTCTTACAGGTATAGGTCGTATAGCCTTTTTCCGTACAGGTGGGGTCTGTGACAACCTTGTCATATTCATGGTTGCAGACAGCTACCTTTACGTGGCAGAGGGAAGTCACACCGTTTGCGGTTACCTTAATGTCTGCTTCGCCGTAATTCTTCGCCGTCAGCACACCGTTTCTTACGGTTACTACCTTGGTATTGGTAGAAGCATAGCTTAAGCTCTGGCTGTAGCCTACGACATCCGCAGCAAGCTGGGCGGTTGCTCCCTTGTCCATGGTAATGTTTTCCGTTTCAAGAATAACTTTGCTTTCTTTTACGGTAATGCGGCACTCTGCCACAACGTCATTTGCCGTTGCGGTAATAATGGTTTCACCTTCGCCGACTGCGGTTACTTTACCGTTTACAACCGTTGCCACTTCCGGACGGGAGCTTTCCCATACGGCTTTCTTCACAGGGCCGTCAATGGTTGCCCGAAGGGTATAGGTATTGCCTTTTTTCGTATATAATGTGTACTTGTTCTGACTGAGTGTAATGGTCGGTTCATAGGCGCTGACCGTTACCTCCACGGTGTCGGATACGCCGTTTGCCGTTGCGGTAACGGTTGCGGTTCCCACGCTCTTAGCGGTCAGCTTGCCGCCGCTTACGCTTACCACTTTGCTGTTAGAAGTCGTCCACTTTACGGTATTCTTTCTGCCTGTTACCTGATAAGAAAGAGTACAGGTTTTGTCTGTTCCTTTGGTTTTCAGAGAAATTTCTTCATTATAAATTTCCATGCGGCTGTCTTTTACCGTTACTTCGCAGGTATCCGTGGTATCACGGGAAACCGTTCCTGCTGCCGCATTGCTTAAGGAAATCCGGATGGTTGCCGCACCTTCGCCTACGGCGGTCAGCTTGCCTTTTTCATCCACGGTAACCACATTGTCGTTGGAGCTTTCCCATACGACAACTTCCTTGCTCGTGGCATTGGAACGAATCTGCTTGGTTTCACCGGTATACAAAAGAACTTTTTCTTCGCTGATGGAAAGAGAGTCCTTGATAACCGTTACTTCACAGGTTGCGGACACGCCGTTTGCCGTTGCCGTAATGATAGCCGTACCCGTATTTTTACCGGTTACCCTGCCGCCGCTTACGGTTGCAACCGTCTTATCGGAGGTGGTCCATTTTACGGATTTGCCGGTACCCACAATGGTGGGCGTGAGCTTGATAGCGCTGCCGTTTCCCTTGGTGCCGAGCTGCATGGTATCCATATTCAGGGAAATGCTGTTTTTTAACACCTTTACCACGCAGGTATCGGTTTTTCCGTTTGCCGTTGCCATAATCACTGCCTGACCGGCGGAAACAGAAGTTACTTTTCCTTTTTCATCCACCGTGGCAACTGCCGGATTTAAGCTTGTCCATGTCACTGCCTTGGACGCACCTTTTACGGTCGCCCGAAGCTGTACCGTCTGTGTGGAGGTGCCGCCGGTGTAAATAACTGCCGTCGGTTTGTTCACTTTGATGCTGCTGTCCACGACCGTTACCGTACATTTCTTATAGGTAAGGCCTATTCTGGCGCTGATGGTGGTGCTGCCCTTCCGGACTGCGGTCACCTTACCGCTCTGGTCGACGGTTGCGATGTTCACATTGTAAGAAGCCCATTTTGCAAGTTCTTCGCTTCCCACAACGCTGAGCTCCGCAGAGTCGCCGATGTTTAATGTTACTCTTGTCTGACTTAAGGAAAATGTGGCAGCACTGACTGTCATACTTCCCACAAACAAAAGACAGATAAGGGTACATAATAACCAAATCTTCTTTTTCATCTTTTGTCCTCCTTTGCCTTGTATCTTAAAATGATTCATTTATCTTAGAAAGACCACCACAAAAACTTCTTTGCGTTAATCTTAAAGGTAACTTTTTTCGTACCGCCGTAGTTATCTTTTCCGCGGATAATGACGGTGGCGGTTCCTTTGGCTACGTTGTTCCGGTAGCTTACGATTTCAAACTGGTCAGGGTCCACAACCTTGCCCTTTACCTTTACCGTAATCTGTTTCGGGTCGGTTTTGTCAAGCGTAATGGGCTTGCCGGTGTAAATTTGTGCCGGTATGGTAACTGCCGCTCCCGAAATATCGTAGGTTTTAATGGCGTATTCTCCGGTCAAAGGTTCGCCCGTGTAGTTGCCCTTGGGCGTAACGGTCACACAGATAACAGTTCCCGCAGGAATAATGTCCTTTTTGTCAATAACCGTTCCCGCCTTACGCACGGTGCCGTCGTCGAGAGTCGTGTCCTCTTTGTAAGTATAAAGCAGGGTCTTCTCGTAATCCGTTCCCGCGTTCAGCGCTTTGCCGTCCAAATCGGTTACGGTAACCTTGGTTGCATAGACATTTCCTTTGTTCCGGTACACCTTGTCCGCCGCCGTCAGGGTCAGCCTGCCGATATCCTGCGCCACGATGGTGAACGGCAGAATCTCCTTATAGGTGCCTGTAAAATTGCCCTTTCCTTTAATGGTTACGGAAGGAAGCTTCTTTTCGTTGCTGCCGTCGTTTAAGGCTTTGTTGTTCTTGTAGGTTACGGTGTAGTCAATGCCTTCTTTCAGCTGCAGGACATCGCCGTTTTCTGTCTTGAAGGTAACGGACAGCTCCGGCTTTGCGCCGCCCTTGGCATAAGGCACTTCTGTGGATACAAGCTTTGCCTCCAGCCTGCCGTCCGCATTGGCTGCCATATTAAATGCCTGGATGCGGAAGGTTTTTTTCATGGTTCCGGTGTAGCCGTTTATGCCGGTGAACACAACAGTTGCGGTTCCGGCATTCTGGTTTTTCTGCCATTGTACCGTGTAATCCTTGTTTTCTGTCAGGGGCTTTTCTTCCCCGTTTAACTTCATGGTAAGCGTAAGCTCCGGCGTATGGAATTCGCCATTGTATACAAAGGTCTGTCCGGTAAGTCCCGTTACCTTGGCTTTGCTGATAGCCGTACCGGTAATCTGGAACGCTACGCGCCTTGAGCCGCTGTAGCCTGCTTCTTCAATGCCTTCGATAATGGCAAATGCAGTGCCTACCCGGTTGTTATTGCTGTAGCTTACCGTGTAGTGAACGCCCTCTTCCAGTACGGTTTTGCCGTCTTTTACGGTGATTTCCGGTGTCACAACACCGTTTTTATTTGCCGTTACATAAACCTGTGACGGTATTCTTGCCACTGTAACCTTACTGATAAGCTTGACTGCCGGGTTGTCTTTGACAGACGGCAGCACTGTCAGTTTTACGGTTCTGCTGCCGGTAAAGTTGCCGTTACCGGTAAGCTCCACGTAGTAGGTGCCCACATCTGTTACGGAGTCAAGTTTTTCGTCTTCCTTATAATAGCTGTATGTAAACTCGGTCTTGTTCTTTAACTGTCGGCTGCCAAAATACAGGGTGGGCACAGGTTTCTGTGCCTTTCCTGTGGAGGCAATGGAAATATTCTCAGCCCCAAACAACGGTGAGCTGATATCCCGGGGCAGTATCTTAAAGGTCTTGGTATCTTTGCCGGTGTAATTGCCCTTGCCGGTCACGGTCAGGGTGGGCGCCTTGGCAGCCATCGTTGCATCGTTGGCATTGATGTTGTTCTTATAGGAAACAGTGTAATCCACCTTCTCCTTCAAAAGGACATTCTTGTCATAAACACGCATTTCGGGCTTTATCGCCGTGCCGGTGTAGTCATAACCGCCCTCACGGATGCCTGCCACCCAGAGTCCTTCCGGTATGATGCCGTCCTCCGGAGTATCCTCCATGAGAATGTCTCCTCGGTCTGCCACGAAATAGGAAACCGCCTTTTCTCCTTCGTATACGCCGATACCTTTTACGGTAAGCTCGTAATTACCGACTTCCGTAACCTGTTCCTCATAATATACAACATAATCCTTATCCGGAACAAGGGTTTTTCCTTCGCAGATAACGATTACCTGCGGGATATGCGGCATGCCGTCGTAAATAATACCCTCTACCTGCACCTCTGCTTCCGACAGGTCGGTCCGGCTGTATGCCACGCAGAAAATCTCCGGAGTTTCGCAGCTTTCTTTCAGGGCAAGTTTTGCCTGCAGGGTGCCCTCCGCCGTGGAAGTTTCCTGTCCGATGTAAAGCAGGTTGTCAGAGCCCAGTATGTTTTCCGCCTCTCTGGATTTCACCGCATAAATATTGTAAATCTCATTCGGAAGCAGACCGTCAAAATTCTTTTCCCAATCTGAGAAATCGCCTGCCGGTGCGGCATCTTTGCTGTCGCTGTCATCTGCGGCATCGGTCATGCTCTCGGTATCAACTGTTGCATTAGTCATGCCCTCAATGTTCTCGACTGTAACCACCGCCTGGCTCGCGGTGCTGCTCTTAAGTTCCTTAGTGACTACTTTGTCGCCGAACAGATACTGTTCGGTTACCCCCGTCTTTTCTCCAAATAAGGGATTGCCGTAGGTATACAAACCACCCTTACTGTCAACGGCGATGTGCTGCCGGTATACCGAACCATCCACTACATAAGTAGCACAGACTACCGCTTCGGCTGTTTCCGTAAAGTCTTCCCTTTGTTTTCCTTCTTTGGTGCCCAACCACTCCCAAAGAGTTCCGTCCTTTTTCACAACCGCAAACTGGGTAAATAAAGTACTGATGGTTGACAAATAAGTATATTCCACATCGGGATATACCAAAAAGCTCTTTATATTTTCGGCCTGAAGCGTGGGTTCCAAATCTGTTTCATCCGCATAGAATGAACCACCGGAAGAACCGCCCTTATAGCTTCCCCATGTATACAGGTCCTTGCTCACTCCGGAAGCTGTGCCCTGCACAATAGCCGCACAAAGCTTTCCGCCGAATAAGAACTGAAATTCCGTCACTTTTTTATCCGCCAGAACAGCCGTAGGCAGGTAACTGTAGCCGCCGGTGCTGCCATTGCCAAGCTGACCTGCCTGATTGCGTCCCCACAGATACAGTTTTCCTTCCTTAGTCAGCGCTGCACAGGTTCCGTTCTGCACCGTAAACTCTTTTATTCCGCTGATGCTTATCTTGGCCGGTGTATTATTTTTTGTCGAGGTTCCCGCATTTGTGCTTATGCCAAGCTGACCGTATGCATTGGACCCCCAGGCATACAGCTCTCCGCCTGCAGTCAGTGCATACTTGGAACCGTAATTTTCATCTTCATAAAATCCGGCAATTTCTTCCTCCGGTAAAATCTGCTGCTGGGGAATCCACTGTTCGTTGTCCCCTTCTCCTGCCATCTGTCCGTAGCCATAACCCCATATCCAAAGCGTGCCGTTTTTCCGGACAGCCACGCCGTTTTCATAACTTAAGTGTACCTCTTTCACGCCGTCCAGGATATGCACCGCCTCTTCCGGCGAGACAACGGACTGCGTACGGATTTTTCCGGCAATACCGTAAGTATTGTTTCCCCACAGCCAGAGTGCGCCGGACTTCTCTATCGCCGCACAGGTGCCCCGGTAAACGGTAAAGCTTTCCACGTTGGTAAGGAGTCTGGTGGGAACCGTCACATACATGGAATTACTGCTGTTAATTTCATTATAGCTGTTGGTTCCCCACAGGTACAGTTCACCGTCAGTGGTGATTGCCACACCGTTTTTGCTGACGCCGTCTGATGGGAAATACACGTTTGCCACCTTGGTATCTTTCCTGTCAAACTCCACCTTGTAGGGGGTAAGCTGCTTGCTTCCGAGCTGCCCGTTCGCCAGTCTGCCATGGGAGTCCGAACCCCACATATACAGACTGCCGTCCTTAGTAACGGCAGCGCACAAAGGATTTCTGTCGTCCGGGAACCGGAATTCTTTTACATTCTCCAGCACCTTGACCGGTTTGTCCTGATTGTCCGTACTGCCGATACCAACCTGACCGTAGTCATTTCCGCCCCACATATACAGGCTGCCGTCCGCCGTCAGCGCCGCATAGGTTACATTTTTATCGTAGGAGCCTCTGTTGTAAACCATTGCGTACACTTGCTCTACATATGCCGAATCTGAAAGCTTCTTTGCGGCATTCGGGTTAATCGTTAAGGTAACGGTTCCCGTTACTTTGTCCACACCGTCCGGCAGCTTGACTTCTGCCGAATAAAGTGCGCCGTCTTTTTTTACATAAATATTCTGTTTGCCGACATTTAAGTTTAACCGGGTTTCGCCCTTAGAATTTGTCACATTGTTGCCGGTTGCCGCGATAACAGCAGCTCCCGCTACCGGATTGCCTGCTTTGTCCAAAACCCGGACATTGCCCTGATACTGCACATGGGGGCAGTCTCCCCAGCCGAAGTGGGGCGCATAATCCAGGGAAAAATATGCCGAACCCCAGGAAACGTTTTTCTCTATTAACGGCCATTTTTTCGTGAAAATTTTCAGAGTTTCCACTTTTATATCGGCTTCAAAATATGGCCCTATGTTCACAGTGAAACAGGTATTGCAAAGGTGTCTGTTGGAAGAACTGTCCAGTACCTTGGCTTTGGCCTTTATTTTCAGCTTTAAGCCGCCCTCCGCTTCTGCTGCCAGGCTTGCAATTTTATCATCAATAAGTTCCAAACCCATCGATATTTTAAGTCCTACCTTAAAGGTCACTTCCACCGTTTTGGTAAGTGTAAGCTCCGGCGTCTTGGAAATATTTTCCACCCCGGTGTTTTTGTTACAACGGAAACCAACAGAACCTGTCAGCGTACCTTCCGCACTGACATTTCCCTCTACGGATAATACAAACTGTACTTTAGCGGAAAATACCAGGCCGGTAAGTCCCAGCGGCTCTTTTATTTCGCCCAGCAGAATATCCTTAGTCCATTCTTTCTCGTCAATCTTTACTTCTGCTTTTATGGTGACACCGTAACTGACACCGGCTTCAATGGTATTGATGTCATTTGCTGTATCCACATAAATCTTAACAGAAACCGCTCCGCCTATATCACTGAGTTCAATTTTTACGTTGCTCTCAGGCGGCTTAACCTCAAGGTTTGCCATCTTCCATGGAAAACTCACACCGCCGTACGCAGTGCCGGCTCTGTCGGCCTGCGTTGCAATGCTGTCCGCTTCTGCCGGCTCCGTTATGCCTTCAACTGCTTCTGCCGGCTCCGTTGTACCTTCAACTGCCCCTGCCGTTTCCGTTATGCTTTCAACTGCTCCTGCCGCGTAGGTCTCCACTGCGGTGCCGCTGTCGTCATCGGCGGGATTGGCCGCTCCGTATTTAATAAAAGAAATAACATCCTCGTATTCCGGGTCCGCGCCCTGAATGGTAAGAACGGTATTTTCCGCCTCGCCCTCTGTACTCAGGGATGTAACACGGGTAATGATAACATCTTCATCCGTGTAATAATAGGCAAAAATGTCGCCCTCTTTCAGCGCCAGAAAATCCTCACCGGGATTTTTAATTTTCCAGACAAGATTTTCTTCGTCCGCTTCCGAAACCACATTTACCGAAGCATCCGTGCTCTTAGGAATGACCGTTACAGAGTCCGCAAAAACAAGGAAGTTGTTGGTTTCATCCGCATCTAAATTGAGCACCTGGCTCTCAGTGAAGTCACTCGTTGTTTTGGCGAAAAATTCCTGCATTTTCCGTGTATAGTCGTCGGTTTCAAATACCTTGCTGCAGGGACGCAGACTTACATTATCCACCAGAAAGGCTTTTACATGATAATAAGCAGGCAGGGCATCCGCTTCTATGCTGACTGTGACATTCGTGTCACCTGCGGTGACGTCAGCCGTTCCCGTTGCAATCAGGCGGATGCCGTCTTCTTCATAAATGCCCACTACCAGTGTGCAGTCCTCCAATGCCTGAATGGAAGCCGTTGCCTTGGTGCCGTCCATCACTACCGAATAGACACCACAGCCGGTCTGCTCTGTTTCCACTTCCGTTTCGGACATGATATCCTTAAGGAGGCGTCCCAGGGAATTCTGTGCTTCCAGGGAAGCATCGCCCATATCCAGTTCGGCATCCCCGTCCGAAACAGCGGCATTGTCTCCACTGACATCCGCGTCATTTCCAGGCTTATCCTTATCTCCGTTTCCTGTATCGCTGTCGCCTGGCTTGTCCGCATTTCCGCTGCTGGCATCACCGGCTCCCTCAATATCGCTGTTGTCTGCCTGACCGGCTTCCGTGACCATGGTCCCGTTCTGTGCCGCAGCCGCATATGCAGTCAAGTCTACACTTGAAAAAGAAAGAAGTGCCGCCAGAAACATACTTAATACTCTCGCACCACTTCTCTTTGTAAATACCTTATGCATATTGCCCTCCTCATTTACGTTCCGGTTGTCCGGAACCCTTGATTTTATCCTGATTTTCATATGTATACATTTATAGTACATGGTACTCCGAATACAATATTTCGTCAAGAAACGAAGAGGGATTTTCCTATTTTTAAGAAGGAATTTTCTCCTGTTTTCATGTAATTCCGGCATCCGGCTGCCTGCTTTGTATTATCATTATTTCACGAACAACATCATAATCCCCGATAGGATAGCTCCTATAAGAGGATAGCCCACAATGGTGAGAACCCACTTTTTCACAAAGTCTTTTTTGTTAATATAGGGACGCAAATCCTCCGTGCCCGGAATGACCCACGCTTTTGTGTGATTTACCCAGTACCAGTCAATAAAAAAGCGGTCGAAAATTCCTTCGATGAACCAGATAACCGTTATCTGCCAGAAGCCTTCCCAGAAACCTCTTGCGCCGTTGATACCGTAAACCGCAAGTAACGTAAATCCATACGCCACACCCAGTCCGACAATATCAAAAATTTTAGCATTCCTCATAATCTGCTTGCGGGTCATAAGTCCCAGCTCCACGACTCTGTCCTGCACCGGCTTATCATACAGAATGACCAGCCCCTGCGGACCGTTGGCTATTCCCAGCACGCAGGCAAACAACACGATAAAACAAACAACCAAACCTTCAATAATGATCAAAACACATTCCTCTCTTTCTGTTATTTTTCCAATTTTTCAGCAGAAAAAAATACCGGTTAGTTTTTGCTAACCAGTATTACTATATGCTATATTTCGCTTCTTGTAAAGGGGGATTATGTTTTCAGCGTATCCGTTTCATAAGAGTTGTTGCAGCATCATGCCCTCAGTGTATCCGCAACCACAAGTGCTGTTCCGGCAATCATCACCACCAGCGCAACCAGATAAATCCCGGTCAAAGGCTCCCGCAAAAAGAGAAACGACAGGGAGGCTCCCACAAACGGCGCCACTGCGTAGTAAGCACTGGTCTGTGCGGCACCCAGCACATTTTGTGCCCGTATGTATAAGAAAATACTCAGCCCGTAAGCCACAAATCCCAATAACAGCGCCAGCCCGATGTACTTTATTTCCGGCAGATGCTCCCCCGTGGCAAAAGCAATCATCATAGAACCCAGCCCCGAAAAAATGCCTTTCAGCACCACAATTTCATAAGTGTTTTTAGAAGAAATTTTGCGTGTGCAGTTATTTTCAAAGCCCCAGCACGTAGTTGCCAGCAGCACAAACAAAGAGCCATAGGAAAAATGCAGACTGTCCGCGCCCTCAAAAGACAACAGTATGCTGGAAAGCGTAATCAACGCAATGGCTCCCCATAGTCTTTTGGACACAGCTTCCTTAAATACAAACAGGGCAATAACCGTTGTCGCCACTATTTCAAAATTTCCGAGCAAAGAGGCATTGGAAGACGTGCCGTAATGCAGTCCCAGCATCAGAAATATCGGCGCTGCGATATCCAGCAGTATCATCCCGACAACAAAAGGAAAGTCCTTTTTCGTTAATCTCTCAATTCCTGTATTTTTTGCCGTGAGCAGTTTTATCCCGCCTGCGACTCCCGCGCCCAAACCAATCCCGATGCCGGCGCCCAGATACAAAAGCGCCGCCAGGATGGTCGTTCCCACATGTTCCAGCAAAATCTTGGACATAGGCACATTCAGCGCATAAAACACCGCCGCCAGCAATGCGTATAAAATGGCTTTCGGCTTTTTATTTCCTGCTATTTTACTGCTATTCATAATTACCCTCTCTCAATCAAACCTTGTAACCCAGCTTTTCCCGGCATCGTATGCCTCAAAACACAGAGCTATCTGCACCGCCGTCACCTTTTCCACCGCAAGGTTCTCCGGCAGCTCCGTTCTGTCAAAGTACCGGATTTCCATGGTTTCGATGTTTTCCTCAAAGGCTCCGCCAAGCTTCCGGCACAGCACAAAGATTTTAATCACCCCGAAAGGCAGATTGCATTTATTGTGTTTCCGCCAGTCCTGCACGGCAATGATTTTATCCGCGCTTACCTGAAGCCCCGATTCTTCTCTGGTTTCCTTCACGGTATTGGACGCCACGGACTGGTTCACATCGCACCAGCCTCCCGGCAGCGACCAGGTTCCGTTTTTCTCATGCACCAACAGAATTTTGCCGTCCTCAAACACTGCAGCCCGGGTGTCCACCTTGGGCGTCTGGTAACCATCCTCATTGCAAAAGAAACCTTTCACTTTTTCTACCGGCATATCGGTTTCACAGGAAATCATTTCCGCTGCAATAGAACGCAGCTCTTCGTAGCGTTCCCTGTCGTAAGCGTTCTCGCCATATGCCAGCCCCGCCTGCGCAATACTCTGAATACGCATCGCAAATTCTGTCCATTTATTCATATCATGTGGTCCTTCCATTTGTTGTTTTTACTGTAGGCACTTTGCTTCAATTTTCCTCTCCCGTGCCTACTTTCCTTATCTTCCTCATTATACACAGATAAACTTCCTCATGAATAGTCCAAATTGGAAATTTTAAAAGATGTTGACATCTCAACTTCTTTTCTGTATGATGTGAGATGTTGAGAGTTCAACATCTGAGAATTTCACGCAATGAAAAACATGTAGGAACTTCGCTTCCGGAAAGGATATGTATGGTAGACCGTTTTGAAAAATTTTCCCTTGCCATTTCGGAAATATACCGCTATTGGCACAAAATTGCCGCAGATGAGCTGAGTGAGTATCACCTGAAAAGCTCCCATGCCGTATATCTTACAACCCTGTATCGCTATCCCGACGGGCTGACGGCGCCCCGGCTTGCCGAACTGTGCGGCAAGGATAAAGCCGATGTTTCCCGCATGGTTTCCATTATGGAAGCGAAGGGGCTTGTCACCAAGGAAGGCAGCAACCAGAACCGTTACCGCGGAACTTTGAAGCTGACGGAAGAAGGTCTGCATGTGGCTGAACAAATCAGCAAGCGTGCCGCCCTCGCAGTAGAAAAAGCAAACGAAGGCATCACCGAAGAAAAAAGAGTCATTTTTACGGAGTGCCTGGACATTATAACCAGAAATTTACAGAGGGTTTCCGAAGAAGGACTGTAACCAATATCGGATAATGAATTTCCGAAGGAAACTGCAACCTATGTCAAACAGGAATTTCGGAAGAAAATATAACTGATATTCAATGTCAATTTCCCTTGAGGAAAATCTGAGAAAGGAATAGATATGAATATTTTGAAGAAGGCTTACTGCCGTATATATCAGGCGGCATTCCGGGCAGCGATTCCCCTGCTTCCCTATCGGGAGCCGCAAATTCTGCATTCCTGCAGGGAACTGCCGGAGGCACTTTCAGGGAACAGCATCAACAACCTTATGATTGTGACGGACAATGGCATTGTAAAGTTCGGACTTGCCACAAAGGTTACGGCTGTGTTGGACGAAGCCGGTATTTCTTACTGCATCTATGACAAAACCTGCCCCAATCCGACCGTGAAAAATGTGGAAGCCGCCTTAAAACTTTACAACGAACACGGTTGTCAGGCACTGATTGCCATCGGCGGCGGTTCTGCCATGGACTGTGCCAAAGCAGTCGGCGCAAGAGTGGCATACCCCGGCAAAACCCTGAACCGGTTGAAAGGCACGCTGCATGTACTGCGGAAAATCCCCCTGTTAATTGCTATTCCCACAACTGCCGGTACCGGCAGCGAAAATACACTTGCCGCCGTTATCACCGACCCCGACCAGAAGTATAAATATGTGCTGAATGATTTCGTTTTAATTCCGAGGTATGCCGTTCTGGATGCTTCCATGACATACTCCCTGCCGCCTTCCCTCACCGCAACCACCGGGATGGATGCGCTGACCCATGCGGTGGAAGCCTACATCGGACGCTCCACCACAAAGGAAACCCGCCAAATGGCGCTTTCCGCAACGAAACTTATTTTTGCCAATATTGAAAGAGCCTACGAAAACGGCTCCGATGAAGAGGCCCGTTCCAATATGCTGCTTGCCTCTTACCGGGCAGGATTTGCTTTTTCCCGGTCCTATGTGGGATACATCCATGCCGTAGCGCATTCTCTCGGCGGGCAATACAATGTGCCCCACGGACTTGCAAACGCGGTCATCATGCCTTATGTGCTGGATGCTTACGGCTCCGGCGTGTATAAAAAATTGCAGCAGATGGGCTGCGCCGCAGGTGTATGCACGGAGGAAGATTCTCCCGAAGAAGGTGCTAAAAAGTTTATCGCCGCTATCCGTTCCCTGAATGAGCGGATGCAGATACCCACTTATATAGAAGGGATTCAGGAAAGTGACATTCCTGTCATGGCGGCTCATGCCGAGAAGGAAGCCAATCCTCTCTATCCCGTTCCGAAGTTAATGACCGAAAAAGAGTTGGAAAACTTTTACCGGGTTTTACAACCGGCAAAAAATATCTGAATTTAAGGAGTTATCATGGACAGCACACAAATCGACGACATCTTACAGTTACAACGTGATTTTTACGACAATGGTGCCACCATTCCCGTCAGTTTTCGTAAGAAGCAATTAAAGAAGCTATATCAGGCGGTTCAAAAATACCGGCCGCAAATAGAAGAAGCCCTGAAAAAGGACCTTGGGAAAAGCAGTTATGAGAGCTTTATGTGCGAAATCGGGCTGGTATTGTCCGAAATCAGCTACATGATACGTCATGTAAAGAAATTTTCCAAAAGAAAAACCGTCTACACCCCGCTTGCACAATTTGCTTCCCATAGTTATGTGCAGCCGGTGCCTTACGGCAACACCCTCATCATGAGTCCCTGGAACTATCCTTTTCTGCTCTCCATAGACCCTTTAGTTGATGCCATTGCGGCGGGAAACACCGCTATTATAAAACCCAGTGCTTATTCTCCCGCCACTTCAAAAGTTATAGAGATGCTGGTAAAGGAATGTTTTTCTCCCGCCCATGTGTCGGTGGTAACCGGCGGCAGAGCCGAAAATGCGGCTCTTTTAGAAAAGAAATTTGATTTCATCTTTTTTACCGGCTCCCAGAACGTTGGCAGGGAAGTCATGCGCCACGCAGCCGTTAATCTGACACCGGTTGTGTTAGAGCTTGGCGGCAAGAGCCCCTGCATTGTGGAGGAAAGCGCCGATATCCGTCTGGCTGCCAGACGCATTGTTTTCGGCAAATACTTAAACTGCGGGCAGACCTGCGTAGCTCCCGACTTTATCCTCTGTCACAAAAGCATTCAGGACAAGCTGCTGCAGGAACTGAAATTACAGGTAGAAAAACAGTTTGGCAGTGACCCCCTGGCAGATAACGATTATGGGAAAATTATCAATCAGAAGCACTTTGACAGACTGTGCCGCCTATTACAATCCGGGGAACTATACCTTGGCGGGGAAACCGATGCAGAGGCTCTCCGCATTGCGCCTGCTATTATGACACATGTGACTTTTGATGACCCCGTCATGCAGGAAGAAATTTTCGGTCCTGTTTTACCGGTCCTTACCTATGAGAATTTTGATGAGCTGATGCTTCTTCTGAAAAAACGTCCCAAGCCGCTGGCGCAGTATCTTTTCAGCAGCAATAAAGCGCACATCCGCCGGGTAAACGAGGAACTTTCCTATGGCGGCGGCTGCATCAACGACACCATCATCCACCTTGCCACTTCCGAAATGGGCTTCGGTGGCGTGGGAGAAAGCGGTATGGGCGCTTATCACGGAAAAGCCGGTTTTGATGCTTTTTCCCATCAGAAAAGTATTGTGGACAAAAAGACCTGGCTGGATTTACCCATGCGTTACCAGCCGTATACCAGTAAGCTTTACCGTAAACTTTTGCAGATTTTCCTGCGGTAAACCTGACATAAAAATCACGGAAACTATTTACATACCAATATTGTCCTCGCGGATTTTCGCCCGGAGCCAGAGAAAGGAAACCTTATGAGCATTAAAATTATTGTAGACTCAACAACCGATTTAACCAACAGCACCAGAAACCGTGTAACGGTAGTACCTCTTACCGTCTGCTTCGGTGCGGAAGAATACATAGACGGTGTCAATCTGACACACAAGGAATTTTATGAGAAGCTGATTGAAAGTGACACTCTTCCCACCACCAGTCAGGCAACTCCCTCTGCCTTTATGAGGGCACTGGACGATGTCCTGGAACCGGATGACAGTGCTGTCATTATTACACTTTCTTCCAAGCTTTCCGGCACTTATCAGAGTGCAGTGATTGCTGCCTCCGACTATGAAAATGTCTATGTGGTAGACAGCAGCTCTGCGGCTATCGGTGCCTCTATTTTAACCGAATTTGCCCTTCAGTGTCTGGATGAGGGCATGTCTGCCGCAGAAATTGCTGAAGCTTTGGAAAAGAAAAAAGAGGATATCTGCCTGATTGCCATGCTTGATACCCTCGAATACCTGAAAAAAGGCGGCCGGATTTCTCCGACCGTAGCCTTTGCCGGCGGACTGTTAAACATCAAGCCGGTTGTGAATATTGAAAACGGAGTCATTAATATTTTAGGAAAAGCCCGCGGCTCCAAGCAGGGCAACAATCTCCTGGTTCAGGAAATCCAGAAAGCCGGCGGCATCGATTTTTCCCTGCCCATTCTTTTAGGCTACACCGGTCTTACGGATGTGCTGCTCAAAAAATACATCGAAGACAGCAAGGCTCTTTGGGAAAACGGCACGGAAAATCTGCGTTACACCTCCATTGGCAGTGTAATCGGAACCCATACCGGTCCGGGTGTCATCGCTGCCGCATTTTTCCGGAAGTAAGTTTTACAAATTGCAAACCGCATATAACGGAATGTTTTTCATCCATCCCTGGTCCGTGTATTTCCTTACAGAGAAGCACACTGCTTCCCGGGGATGGAATTTGTCACAATAAGCTTTCAGGCTTTGTGAACGAAGGTTGGTTTCCGCTTTTACTTCAATCGGAACAATGTCTTTTTCCTTCTGTATCAGGAAATCCTGCTCAAAGTTTGCATTCTCCGTTCCGTAATAATAGGGAGTGTATGGGGTATCCGCTATCAACTGCTGCAGAACATACTGCTCTGTAAGCGCTCCCTTAAACTCTACAAAAATGTCATTGCCCTCTAAAATAGACTCTGCAGGAAGTTCACTCAGTGCTCCCAGAAGCCCCACATCAAGCACAAATAATTTATAGGCACTCATACTTTTGTACGCTTTCAAAGGCATATGGGGCTCATTCACACGGCTCACTTTATAGACAAGTCCGCAGTCAATAAGCCACTGAATGGCAATTTCATAGTCGCTGCTGCGTGCTCCCTTTTTTATCTGTCCGAAGAAAAATTTCTTATTTTCCTTTGCAAGCTGCATGGGGATGGAGTCCCAGACCATCCGTATCCTCGGCAGTGTTTTCGTGTCCACATGTTTGCCGAAATCGCCTTCATACTGCCTTACAATGTCACTCTGTATCCGGCGGACCTCCTGATAATCTTTCTGCACACTGAAAGCTTTTACTACTTCCGGCATACCGCCCGTGTAATAATAATTTTTCAGCCAGAACAAATATTTATCGGAAAAATTATCGATTAATGAGTAGTCCTTTGTTGCAAGGGCATCTGCCAATGCTGTCTCACCCATAGCACATAGGAATTCGCGGAAATTCAGCGGATACAGATCCAGTATATCCACCTTGCCAACCGGGTAGGAAACACCTTCATGAATAGCAACACCCAAAAGAGAACCCGCCGCTATGACATGGTACTCCGGCGCCTCCTCACAAAAATATTTGAGTGACTCCAGAACCTTTGGAGTGTCCTGAATTTCATCCAGAATAATAAGGGTATCTCCGGGAGTAATCGTCACGCCGGACTCTATGTTCAGGTTCATAATAATTCTCTGTATATCAAAATCCACCTGAAAAACATCATCCATACGCTTATTATTATAGAAAGAAATATACGCCACCTTCTCGTAACAGGTCGTGCCGAACTCCTTCATCAGCCAGGTTTTTCCCACCTGTCTGGCTCCTATAATAATCAAAGGCTTTCGGTCTTTTTTTTCTTTCCATGCCTGAAGTTTTTCCATCGCAAATCTGAGCATAATGACAACCACCTTCCCTATAAAGCAGTATATCACATTTTTTGCCGGCTATTCAATGGCGATTTCACATTTTTTGTTACCTGATTTATTCCATTGTTAACATTTTTCGTCACCTAAATTCCATGCAGTTCAACATTTTTTCGCACCTCATTTATGCTGTGCTCAGCACTTTTCGTTACCTGATAAGACGCAAGTATTTCAACCGGTATTTCAACCGGGTATTTCTTTGCTCCTTCATCATAATTTCACTGTGTAAGAAGCAAAGTCTGAGGATATACTACCTCAGTAACCTCCATGCAGTCTCCTCAGACTCTGCATGGAGATAATGCAATACAAAGACGCATTGAAATCCTCCCCTTTTATCATATATCCCTCATATGGTATGTGGCTGCGGACTTGGTTAGCCCTTTAATCCTCTTGCCTGTCTGTCCATATCTTCTACAACGATGTCGTAGATTTCGCCGAGAGACGCGCAGTATTCCAGCACCTTCCAGGGCTCGTTGGTATGGAAATGAATTTTAATCAGTTCGTCGTCGCCAACGGCTAAAAGGCAGTCGCCCTTGAAATTCTCTGTGAAGTAATCGCTGATGACATCCTCGTCTAAGTCATGCCCTTCAATCAATAACTGTGTATCATATCTGAATTCTATCATGGAAAATCCTCCTGAAAATTTATTTTACCTCTGTATTATAAAGGCTGGTGATGCTGTTTGCAAGCGCTAACCTACGCAATACTGTGGTGATTTACATGGTGCCTGACAGCGCTCTGTAACCGGCGGTTTACATGGCGTCCAAGGGTTCGCAATACCCTGCGGCTTTCATGTCCCGCCCGGTCTGTATATAATGCTGCGCGCTTTCTTTAAGTCCCGCTATTTCCTCCGGTGTAAGCGCCCGGGTAACTTTGGCAGGTCTGCCCATGACCATAGAGCCGTCCGGAATATTCTGGCGCTCCAGAACGAGGCTCCCCGCCGCCACCAGACAATTTTTCCCGATGACGCTGCCGTTCATGACGGTAGCTCCCATGCCAATCAGGGTATTGTCCCCTATTTTACAGCCGTGAACAATGGCATTGTGTCCCACTGTGACGTGGTTTCCGATAATCGCCGGGTCCACGGGAGAAGTGTGGATGGTGCAGTTATCCTGAATGTTGGTACCGTTTCCGATTACAATTTTATTGTCATTTCCCCTGAGTACCGCATAGAATAAAACAGTACTGTCCTCGCCAATCGTCACATCCCCGATAACCACCGAGTCTTTGACAATGTTGGCGGATTTTGCTATGGTGCCGGTTACATTTATCATAAGATATCCCTCCGTAATGTATATCCTTTCCTTTTCGCTCCGATATCGAATTCCGTTCAGCCGTTTAACAGCTTCTTCCGCTCCTTATAGTCCGGCATGATTTCCGCCACCAGCGCCCAGAACGCCTTTGAATGATCGGGATGGGCAAAATGGGCAAATTCATGCACCACTACATATTCAATGGCTTCTTTCGGATAAAAAACCAATTTGCTGTTCAGCGTAATTTTGCCGGTCTGCGGCTGACAGGACCCCCATCTGGATGTCATGGAGCGGGCGGTCCAGACCGGATACGGCGCTCCGTAAGGAATAAACTGCGGGTATGCCCAGTCGATGATTTCCGAAAAGGTCTTCCGGGTGAAGAAACGCATCCATTTTTCCATCATATTCTTCTTATGGGGATAATGGTCGGGCCATTTCGTCCGCAGCACAAGGCTGTCACCCCGGAAGAAAATTTCTTCCAGTCCGGCTTCCTCCACCACCAGGGTATAATCACGCCCCAGCAGGCGGAAGATTTCCCCGGTTTCATAATTGTGGGGCCGGTCGCCTGTTTCCTCCCGGCGTTTTTTCACACGTTCAAGCGCTTCTAAGATAAACGGCGCTTTGCTTTCCACAAACTTGTCCACGTAGGTTGCCGGAACCCGCCGGTGTGCAGACACCGCTACCTCCCCGTTGCTCTTGATGCGCAGATTGATGTATTTTACCTGTTTTCGGGTGAGCACATAAGAAATGGTATAGGCTGCATCTTCTGTTTTGTAATAAATATGTCTGATTTCCATGTATGTTATTATACTCCTTTTTCTCCGGATTGACATTCCCAAAATGCAGTTCTATAATGCCAGCAGAAAGGGTTTTTAATAATGAAAGAGGTAAACGAAAAAGAAGCACAGTACCGGAAAATGACGGAGACGCCGGTGGTAAAGCTGATTTTGGAGCTGAGTCTTCCCACCACCGTCAGCATGCTGGTTACGAATTTATATAATATGGTAGATACTTATTTTGTCAGCGGTATCAGCTTAAGCGCCTCCGGAGCGGTGGGCATCGTTTTCGGACTGATGGCAATTATTCAGGCGTTTGGTTTTATGTTCGGACACGGTTCCGGCAGCATTATCAGCCGTCTGCTGGGTGCCAGAGATACCGAACGGGCAAGACATTTTTCCGCAAACGGCTTTTATCTTTCTCTTGCCAGCGGTCTGTTTATTATGATAATGGGGCTGGTGCTTTTAACGCCGCTCTGCCGGCTGCTCGGCAGCACCGACACCATTCTGCCCTATGCACGCACCTATGCCTTTTACATCCTGCTGTCCGCTCCCGCCATGACCACAAGCTGCGTGATGAACAATATTCTGCGCTACGAGGGGCACGCCTCCTTTGCCATGGTGGGACTGATTTCCGGCAGCATCATTAACATGGGCGGCGATGCGCTTTTTGTGTCAGGTCTTTCCATGGGAATTGCGGGTGCGGGACTCTCCACCATGATTTCCCAGTACATTTCCTTCTTCATCCTGCTCTGGTTCTTCTTACGGGGAAAAGTGCAGAGCAGCTTTGCACCGCGCTACATCAATCTGAATGCAAAGGATATCTGGAACATCGTTTCCACCGGTTTTCCCAGTATGCTGCGGCAGGGCATGGGCAGTGTTTCCACCATGGCTCTTAACTGGCTCGCCGCACCTTACGGGGATGCCGCCATTGCCGCTTTGAGCGTGGTTGCCCGCATTTTCAACTTCCTCTACAGCGTGGCGCTTGGCATTGCTCAAGGCTTCCAGCCTGTTTCTTCCTTTAATTACGGGGCAAAAAAATATCCCCGGGTACGGAAAGCATTTCTGTTTACCCTGGGACTTGGTACCTGTATTATGTTATGCTTCGGCGTGTTGGGATTTATTTTCGATAAAGAACTGATTGCCATGTTTTTACAAGACGCGCAGGCTGCGGACATCGCTGTCTACACCCTGCGCCTGCAGTGCGTCACCCTTACCTTCGTGCCGGTGTGCATCTGCGGAAATATGCTCTTCCAGTCCATCGGTCTTGCCGGAAGAGCCTCCTTTTTATCCTCACTGCGGAGCGGACTGATTTTCATTCCCACCCTGTTCCTTTTAACACCGTTCTTTCACCTGAAAGGCATCGAATGGTCGCAGCCCGTTGCGGATGTGCTTTCCGCCGCCATTTCTCTTCCTTTTATTTGGAAGATTTTGCAGCAGCTAAACGTTTCGACGGACGATAAATCATCAGTGCAATAAAAATCAACAATGCCGTTATGGAAAGGCTTAAGGGATATGCCAGCATAATGGTCGTAAAGGTGCGATGACTTGGGAACACCACATAAATCCAGAAAATTCTCACGGCGCACACCCCGATTACCGTCAGAATGGCGGGCACTAAGGAAATGCCGAAGCCTCGCAGATAACCGGACATGTTTTCATACAACATACTGAACGTGTAAGCTGCAAAGATAAGCACCAGCCGGATGTAGCCCGTTTCCACAACCTGCGGGTCATTGTTGAACAGCGACAGCAGGAATTTGCCGGACAAAAGTACTATGAGGATAGTGGTGGCAGAAGCAATGGCATCTTCTAAAATGCAGAGAAGCAGTGTCTTTTTACAGCGCTTCAGATTGCCCGCCCCGTAGTTTTGCCCTACAAAGGTTGTGCACGCCTGGCTGAAGGAGTTCATCACATCATAAGCAAAAATCTCAATATTGAATGCCGCACTGGAGGCCGCCATAACAACGGTTCCCAGACTGTTGATTGCGGATTGAATAATAATGTTTGCCACCGCAAAGACCGCACTCTGAATACCCGCGGGCAGACCAATCTTCATAATTCTTCCCAGAATATCCCCATCCACGCGCAAATCCTGTATATTCACATGAATAACCTTGTCCGAATGCATCAGCTTGATAAACAGAAACACCGAGCTTATCACATTAGACAGCACCGTGGCAATCGCCACGCCGTTTACCGTCATTTTCAGCACAATAACAAAGAATAAGTTGAGCAGCACGTTCAAAACACCGGACACAGCCAGCGCTGCCAGCGGCATCCTGGTATCGCCCACGCTTCTGAAAATCGCCGCCTCAAAGTTATACAAAAGGATGGCGGGCATACCTAAAAGGTAAATCCGTATGTAAAGCAGCGCATAGGGGTAAACCTCATCCGGCACGTTTATCAGCCTCAGGAGGTTTCCGATAAACAGTTGTCCCACCAGCGCCACCAGTACGCCGCCGATGAGCGCCATTAAAATAGAAGTATGTACTGCCTTGTGAATAGTCTTTTCGTCGTTTTTTCCCACTGCATTGGCAATGACCACGTTGGCGCCCAGTGCAATGCCGATAAACAAATTTAAGATAAGACCGATAATGGGACTGTTGGCGCCGACCGCCGCTACCGCCACCGTTTTGATATCCCCGGTGAAATTTCCGACAATCGCAATATCCGAGGCATTAAAAAGCTGCTCCAGGATGCCTGTTGCAGCGACGGGTAATGCATACATGGGAAGTTTGTTCCAGATAGACCCGTGCAGCATGTCAATTTTTTGTTTTTGTACTTCTGTCTCCAATTTTCTCACCTGATTTTATGATTGATTTTTACTACTTTATGCTTTCCTTATTACCGTTTACAGGGGTAATATGGTATAGTAGAATATTAGATAAAGAAGTTTTTCTTGTCAAGAGATTTATCAAAGGACACCCTGCCAATGAAAAATATATTTTACAAACAACGGGAGGATTTTCTTAAGACTCTTCCCGAAAGAGATAAAAAATTTACTTTCCCGGATGATGTGGAAGAAATAAAAAATGTTCCCTATGCCTCAGACGGACTGCCTGCCCACAGGCTGGATATTTACCGTCCCCGCAAGGCCGGCGGGCAAAAGCTTCCCGTGATTGTGAATGTGCACGGCGGCGGCCTTATTATCGGCTGCAAGGAATTTAACCGTTATTTCTGTGCCAATCTTTGTAAAAAGGGATATCTTGTTTTCAGCGTGGAGTACCGGCTGGTGCCGGACTGCCTGTTTTTTGACCAGTGCCGGGACGTATTTGCCGCCATGGATTTTATCGGTGAGCATCTTGCGGAATACAGCGGTCTGCCGGATCGGATTTTTGCGGTAGGCGACAGCGGCGGCGCCTGCCTGCTGACCTATTGTCTGGCCATGCAGAATTCCCGGGCGGTAGCAAAAGCTGCCGGGGCAATGTCTTCTCCGGCTTACGAAGCGGCCGGTGCGGATTTCGTGCCGTCATCCCTTCCTGTAAAGGCGGCCGGCTTCATCAGCGGCATGTTTTATACCACCCGATTCGATAAGATCGGGCTTTTCCTGCCGAACTACCTGTTTGGCAAAGGTTATAGGCACAGCGCCTTTGCCCCTTATGTCAACCCGGAGCATCCCGACATTATAAAAGCTCTGCCCCCCTGCTACCTGGTGACAAGCCATGAAGACCATTTGCGAAACTACACGCTGCAGTTTGAAAAGGCATTGTCCCATTATCACATGCCCCATAAGCTGCACGATTTTCCGCCTGATAAAAAATTAGTGCATGCATTCAGTGTATTTGAACCATTTCTCGAAGAAAGTGACGAAACCCTGCAGGAAATAGCCGAGTTCTTTCAGAGCATTGACTAAGGAGGAATTTTATGAATTACGACGAGTCCGTTTTTAAGGAAAAAGCAAACCGGAGAGCACGGCGCATCTGGCTCATCTTCGCTATTCTGCTTTCCGCAAACTATGGAGCCGACGTGGCAAACCACCTGCGGGGCACTACCTATTATCTAATCTTTCTGGCGCTCTGCTGGCTGCCCATTATCATCGGCGAAATTTTACTCCGCGTGAAGGGCTTTGCCACAGACCTATATAAATTCAATCTGGTTATCGGGTACGGCATTTTTTATACCTTTGTGGTGTGTACCACCGAGTCGCCCATTGCCTTTACCTATGTTTTGCCCGTAACAAGCCTTTTGGTCCTGTATAAAAACAAGAAATTCATGGTAGGCTGCGGCATTGTAAACTCCCTGATTATCGTGGGAAGCGCCGCCTACCGGATGATGCTGGGATTTCAGTCCGCTTCCAACATGAAGGACTACCAGCTGGAGCTGGCCTGCATTATCCTCTGTTATGTCTGCTATGTAATGTCCATCAAGCACTTAAATGAGTCCGACGGCGCCATGACCGACAGCATCAAGGCGGATCTGCAGCGTGTCATCACCACTGTGGAGCAGGTAAAACAGGCATGCAACACCATTATGAACGGCGTTACCGTGGTTAGGGAGCTGGCTTCCGAAAACAGCCACGGCGCTACCATTGTGGTAAACAGCCTGCACAAACTAAACGAGCACAACACAAATCTGCAGGAAAGCACGGCTTCTTCCAATCAGATGACTTCCGATATTCATGCCCAGGTAAACCATGTAGCGGAAATGATTGAGCAAATGGTAGCTCTCACGACCACTTCCATACAGCACGCAAAGGTGAGCTCCGCGGATTTGGCGGACCTGGTTACCACTACCAACACCATGGCTTCCCTTTCCGGGGAGATTGAACAGACCCTGCAGAACTTCAAGGCCGAATTTGCCATGGTAAAAAAAGAAACCGGTATTATTGAAAATATTACCTCCCAGACGAACCTGTTAGCCCTGAACGCTTCCATCGAAGCTGCCCGCGTCGGCGATGCCGGAAAAGGATTTGCCGTTGTTGCCGAGCAGATACGTTCCTTAAGTGAAGAAACCAAGACCTCTTCCGGTCAAATCAGACAGGCCTTAAAACATCTGGAAGACACCGCCGAAAAGATGACGGCTTCCATGGAAGAAACCCTGCGTTTAATCCAGCTTACCCTTACCAAGGTAACGCAGACCGGCAGCAGTATGACGGAAATCGCTTCCGACACCACGCAGATTGGGGAAAACATCCAGGTTATCGACAGCGCCATGAAGGAAGTGGAAGCCTCCAACCTTCATCTGGTTGACAATCTGAAACAGGTTTCCGGCATTGTGGGCGATATGACAAACTGCATCGCCGACTCCAACGAAATTAACAACCGTATGCTCAGCAAATACGATGAATCCGCCAACAATATCAATTCCATTGAGCTGGTTATCGAATCGCTGATGTGTGAACTGGGTATCGGTGGTTTTATGGGCATGGAAGATATTCTGCCCGGCATGAAACTGATGGTTACCATAAAGAATACTAAGAATTTTTACGGAGAAGTGCTGGCACGGGAAAACAATACCTTATCCGTTTCCCTTACCGAAGCTCCCGACATTTCCGACGTTACCGAGTGTAAACTACAGGTAACCGTGGGCAATGTGCTGTACTGCTGGGATACCGCGAAAATCGTACATACGGCAAAGGAGCTTTCCAACCACTTTACCATTAACATTGAGTCCCGTCCCAAGATTAACAACCGCCGCAAATACCCGCGGCTGGATGTTTCCAATACCTGCACCATTACGCCTGCGGACGGCGCTACCGTCATCGAGGGCAAGCTGGACAACTTAAGCGCCAACGGCTTTGCTTTCCTGACCCACGACAACTATTTCGCCACCCACAAGGGTGCCGTTATCACCATGAAAATCCACAACTTCGACCTGCCCCAGCACGACGTCCTCGAGGGTCGCGTCATCCGCTGCACCAACAACGAAGGACTCTACATCGTAGGCTGCCAGATGCCCGGCGATGATTTCCTCATTCGGGATTATGTGAAGGAAAGGCTGTAGCGGAGGGAATATGCAGTAAACGTTATTTCGTTTATATTTGTTTAATATTTTAATTGCGTTTTATTTGCACATCTGCTACACTGCTTATATGGGTACTACCATTCACGGTAGGCGGTTAGTCCCTTTCCAGAGGGACTGTGATCCTCTGTTAATATAGAAATCTTATATGTTTTCATATGGGAAATTTGTACGAAAGAGGGATGATTGCTATGATGACTATAGAAAGTCTGATTGCTGTTGTAAGCCTCGTGCTTACAGCATTCGGTCTTGGATATACCATCGGAAACGATAAATCACAAAAATAACCGCCCATCTGCAAACTGTGCGGTTATTTTTGTAACCAAACTATTGTGGACTAACCGTCTATCGGTAGTACCCTTTGTATATTCATATTACCCTTAATACATATTATTGTCAACTAAATTTTGAAGCTATTGTTTATACCCGGAAATCTGATACATATCCATATAGTCAAACAAACTCATCTGTGTATCCAGCCATTTTTCCTGCTTTGCCTGATGAATAACATCTTCCGGGCGGCTTTCTCCTATCAGAAACGGTGAATTCGGATTGTGGTGTTTTCGGTTTTCCCTGACTAATACGGCATTATCGTTTGCGTAACAGTAGCGGCATAAGTGTCCGCAGGTATGATACGCCCCAATGTCATTACCCAGAAAGCAGGTGCACTCCGGTCTTTTGGGGGCTTGCTTCGGAATGCACAGATGTCCTTTTAAGGCTTTCTCATAAGTGGAAACGGTCATACAACCGTTGCAATCCACTCCAAATCTTTCCAGTTCCCTTCCTTCCCCACAACTCTTTATAACAAGACCATGCTTCTTGCCTATCTCTGCAAAATGCTCCCCTATTGCCAGTCTGTCTTTTTTCTCAACTGCCTTTACCTCCGGGAAATTACGCAGTACCTTTTCGTATAAATCTATAAAACTGATAACACAGGTGTGCGTATAGCCTTCCATTTTAGCTGCTGTTTCCTCAAACCACTGCAGATGGAATGCAAGCGGGTAATCGTCCGATATAAAAATCGGGTCATACCGCCAGCCGATGCAATCTGCTCCGACCATAAGGGAAAGTTTCTGAAAGCTTTCTATCACCTCGTCCTTATTGGGAACTCCCGGTTCTATTTCTTTCCCGTACGGCGTAATCGTCACAAACCAGTACTGCCCATACGGTTGCAACAAATCCATATACGGGAACATCGGCTTGGGATTTTTGGTGCAAAAGGTAATCAGATCCACCACTTCCGGCGACAAATCATACCGGGTTACCTGCAAGGGATTGTACGGATTGCGGACAAGCACATACCCTTCCTTCATTCTGTTTGCCAGCCATTCACTATAAAATGCGGGAATATCCGTGCGCATACCGGTCTGGATAATCATGTTTTCACCTACTTTCTAATTATTAAAGTCTTTCCTGTAAAACAAAAAAACGAAGTACCCTTCGATACTTCGTTTTCCGCTACTGCTGGTGGCCGGACTTGAACCGGCACGGTGTTGCCACCGAGGGATTTTAAGTCCCTTGCGTCTGCCTATTCCGCCACACCAGCGGATGGATGGAGGTGGATTCGAACCACCGAAGCAATTTGCAGCAGATTTACAGTCTGTCCCCTTTGGCCACTCGGGAATCCATCCATAACAGGTTACCCTGCCAAGAAAAAATTTTATCATAAGTCATTTCAAAATGCAAGAAAATTTATTTGTCTTTTTCATCTTTCTTCATTTCAAATATTTCAGTTTTCACATGCTTTACAGATTATTCTCTTCGTCCTCTTCATAAGCGACGTTACGCAGCACCATGGCGGAGAATTTGGGCAGAGTAACCGTGATTTTGCCGGAAATTACGGGAATTTCTATTTTTTCCACAGAATAACCGCTCTCGTCCGTGTACATAAGACGGGTGAGCATGGCTTCCTTGGCCACGCCTGCCAGCCAGACGCGCACTGTCTTTTCAATCTGATGCTCATTGTTGTTGATAAGGACAATGGTGTGCTTCTTGTTGTTGAAGCGGGCATAGGCAAGATAATTGTAGTCCCTGTCAAGGCTCTTGATGGAACCGGCGCGTAACTCCTCGCATTCCTTATGCATACGAATGATTTCCTTGTGGAAATTCAAAAGCTCCCGGTCCTCCCTTCCCCAGGGGTAGGTTCGTCGGTTGTCGGGATCGGTAAATCCGCAGACACCCGCTTCATCGCCATAGTAGAGCGTAGGGGCACCGGGCCAGGTCATCTGAATAACAACGGCCTCCCGGAATACTGCCGGGTTGTTGCCCTGATTTGCCGCTTCCGGACCAAGAGTATTGGTACGGCCCACCTTATGGCTGGTTCTCGTCATGAAACGGGAATGGTCATGATTGGAAAGCTGGTTCATGGCTACCATCTGACTGGGCATGGAAAAACTGGAACCGTGGTGACGCATGGCGCCCCAGAAACTGTCTGCATCTCCCAGTAAATCCAGGCGAAAGTCATCACTGTGTTTTTCCATGCCTGTTAAAAACCAGGTTACGGGTTCCATAAAAGCATCATAGTTCATAACGGAATCCCACTGGTCGCCGCCGAGCCAGGGTCTGGTATCACCGTAATGCTCTGCTAAAATCAGTGCATCAGGGTTTGCCTGTTTTACAGTTCTGCGGAATTCCTGCCAAAAATGATGGTTGAACTCCGGTGAAAATCCAAGGTCCGCTGCCACATCCAGACGCCAGCCGTCCACATTGTAAGGCGGTGAAACCCATTTGGCAGCAATATGCATTACATAATCAAACAGCTCCCTGGAGCCTTCATAATTCAGCTTCGGAAGGGTGTCATGACCCCACCAGCCGTCATAGGTGGGATTGTAGGGCCAGCGGTTGTTGTCATGGAACAGGAAATAATTGCGGTAAGGGCTGTCTGCTGAAATGTAAGCGCCCTTTTCGTAACCTTCCGCATTCTCATAAATGCGTTCTCTGTCCATCCATTTATTAAAGGAACCGCAGTGGTTGAACACGCCGTCCAGAATAACCTTCATGCCGCGCTTGTGCGCTTCTTCCACCACCTTGGCAAACAGCTCGTTGGAAGCCTCCAGATTTGCCTTGTTGGTAACACGGTTGATGTACTTGGATGCCATGCGGTTCTCGTTCTGCCAGTCCTGCAGAAGCTCGCCCCGGTCGTCCACAATCTTACCGATATGGGGATCAATGTAATCGTAGTCCTGAATATCGTACTTATGATTGGAAGGGGAAACAAATAACGGATTAAAATAAATGACCTCGATACCCAGATCCTGCAGATAATCCATCTTGTCCATAACGCCCTGCAGGTCGCCGCCGTAAAAATATCTGACGTCCATTGTCGCCGGATAGCGGTTCCAGTCATCCACATGCTGCACCTTCTGGTTGATATACTGGTACTCGTTGTTCTGGATATCATTGGTGGGGTCGCCGTTGCAGAAACGATCCACATAAATCTGGTACATTACCGCACCCTTCGCCCACTGCGGCGTCTTGAAGCCGGGTATGATAATGAAGTTATAATAGTCGTTGCGGTCCTGGTGCAGACCGCTTCTGGCATCATAATAACCCACAATCCTGCCGACATTGATCTCAAAGCAGTAGGATAGTTCTTCGTTTTCAAGCTGTACTTCAATGCTGTAAAAATCGAAACACTCATCCGTCCTTTCCCTGGTCATGAGAAGTCTTTCACTTCCACAGATAAAAAAGACACGGTCAATATTATTTTTTGCCGCGCGGAAACGGATGGTTACCAAATCGTAAGGGCTTGGCTCCGCAGGAGTCACATAGTCCTCAGTGGTATCGCTGAACAACGCTTTTTTGTTCAGTACCGGCCGCATGGCTGTAATATACAACTGATTTTGTTCTTTACTACCGAATTGATTAAAGTCCATAAGAAAACCTCTGTCTGATTATAACGTCCTTTTTTATTTTATATGATTCCGTATATGTATGCAAGGAAAAAATGAAAAATACCTTGTTTACAAAAGGGCAGTAAAAAAGACAGCTTGGGGAGCTGCCTTTTTTAGAGAAGGTATTTCTTTCTTATGGGGTATAGCAAAAAACTATATAATGTATTGGGGGGGTTACAAGTAGTATAATAGCATAGCCCCTATTTGTCGTCCATTCCCAAAATTCACAAATATTACAAATCTCTTTGCTCATTTTTAGTAATTTTGCACAACATCCAATTGTGCACTCTGCTTAAATAAAGCGTCAAATTCCTGTCCGCTGATTTTTTCTTTCTCTAAAAGAAGCTTGGCTGCTTTATGCAGAATGTCTTCGTGGCTCATGATAATGGCTTTTGCCCTGGCATAACAGTCGTCCACAATCGCCTTTACTTCGCTGTCAATTTCACCGGCAACTTTTTCACTGTAAGCGCGTGTATGCGCCAGGTCCCTGCCAATGAATACCTCATCGTCATCCTCGTCATAGCTGATAACGCCGATATTTTCGGACATACCAAAGCTGGTAACCATCTTTCTTGCCACCTTGGTAGCCTTTTTAATATCACTGGCTGCGCCTGTGGTAATGTCGTCAAAAATAATTTCTTCCGCAATACGTCCACCCAGGGAAACCATGATGTTGTGAAGCATCTTGCCCTTGGTCATGAACATTTCGTCCTTATCCGGCAGCGGCATGGTGTAACCGGCTGCCCCTACGCCGGTAGGAATAATGGAAACGGAGTAAACCGGCCCCACATCGGGAAGCTCATGGAACAAAATTGCATGACCCGCTTCGTGATAAGCGGTAATCTTTTTCTCCTTGTCGGAGATAATACGGCTCTTCTTTTCGGTACCGATACCCACCTTAACAAATGCTTTGCGGATATCCTCCTGCTTTACGAAGAGTCTGCCGTCTTTTGCGGCATAAATGGATGCTTCATTCAGAAGGTTTTCCAGATCCGCGCCGGTAAAGCCCGCCGTTGTCTGGGCAATCTGTCCCAAATCAATGTCATCGCTTAACGGCTTGTTCTTGGCGTGAACCTTTAAGATTTCTTCTCTGCCGCCCACATCCGGTCTGCCAACGGCAATCTTTCTGTCAAAACGTCCGGGACGTAAGATAGCGGGGTCCAGAATATCCACACGGTTGGTCGCTGCCACCACAATAATACCTTCATTGACACCGAAGCCGTCCATTTCCACCAGAAGCTGGTTCAATGTCTGCTCTCTTTCATCGTGTCCACCGCCCATACCGGTACCACGGCGTCTTGCCACGGCATCAATTTCATCGATAAATACGATACAGGGAGCATGTCTTTTTGCTTCCAGGAACAAATCCCTTACACGGGAAGCGCCGACACCGACAAACATTTCCACGAAATCTGAACCGGAAATACTGAAAAACGGTACATTTGCTTCGCCTGCGATTGCCTTTGCCAGTAAGGTTTTACCGGTTCCGGGAGGTCCCTCCAGCAATACGCCCTTCGGGATACGGGCGCCCACCTTGGTATATTTTGCGGGTTCTCTTAAGAAATCTATGATTTCCTCTAATTCTTCTTTTTCTTCACGCAGACCTGCCACATCTTTTAAGGTGACTTTGTCATCGCCCACATTGGCAAGCTTGGCGCGGCTTTTTCCGAAATTCATCATTCTTGCACTGCTGCCGCCGCCCGCATTCTGGGCATTCATCATGATAAAAAAGAAAGCTGCCGCCACCACGATAATCAAGGTCGGCAGAATGGAGGTCAGAAATATACTTTCTCTCTGTATATCCAGAACCCTCGGTTCTATACCGTTGTCCCTTACAAGCTTTTCCAATTCGGAAATATCAGTTGCATACAGGGTCTTTTCCTGACCACTCGCAAATGTGACATCCAAATAGCCGGTCGGTCCCTGGGCGTTTGGATGAATGACAACTTCCTCGATGTCGCCGTCCTCTAAATCCTGAACCAGCTCCGCTCTGGTATATTCCACATTGTTTTTCTTCCAGGCATTGATAAGCACAATACCTAAAAGCAGCAGAACAATCACTACAAAATATTGACTAAATCCTTTTTGTTTCAATGGTAATTCCTCCTCCGTACTAATCGGCTGTTAATCATCAAATTCTACCACGCCGATATACGGTAAATTGCGATAATGCTGATCGTAGTCAAGGCCGTAGCCTACCACGAACTTGTCAGGAATCTGAAATCCTGTGTAATCCACGTTTACTTCTACAACACGTCTTTCCGGTTTATCCAGAAGGGTGCACAGATGCAGGCTTTTCGGACCTCTGTCTCTTAACATTTCCATGAGATAGCTTAATGTTCTGCCGGAGTCCACGATGTCCTCCACCACCAGTACATCCTTATCCTTGATGGGCTCATCCAGATCCTTTACGATTTTTACCACACCGCTTGACTTGGTAGCGCTGCCGTAGCTGGAAACGGACATAAAGTCAAGGGAAACCGGCATATTCAGATGCTTTGCCAGCTCGCACATAAAGAATGCGCCGCCTTTTAATACGCATACTAAATGCAGGCTTTTTCCTGCGTAGGCACGATTGATTTCATCTGCCATCTCACTGATTCTTTTTTCTACATCTTCTTTGGTAACCAAAACTTCAATATGTTCCGACATCAATCTGTCCTCCTCTTAATTGTACCTGTAAAATATATTTTGTATTCTCATTAATTTTATAAAAACTGCTGATGCGGTAGCCCGGCACCCAGAGAACGTGATTTTCTTCGCATAAAAGCGGCATTTCCTCCCTGATGGCACGCGGTATTTTTTCGTTTACCATGTAGTCCTGTATGCTTTTGCGGGAAAACCTGTCATCTATGGTGAGAAAATCCCCTTTTTGACGGGTTCGCAGTACCAGCGATTTTTCTATTTTATCATAATCAAACCATTTCGTATACCGATTTTGCGGAATATTTATGCTTTTTTCACAATTTATTATGCTGAAAATCACGGAATTTCCGTCAGGCAGAAAAACCTCTTTCTCCCCTTCGCCGGGTTTGGGTAGATCCACGGGAACAGAAGTACCCGGCTGCATGCCGGCATATGTCTGTATGCCGGTATTTTTACCGTTGCGGATAACCACGGAGTCGTATTCCCTGCCGGCAATTAACCCATACGGCAGGGAAATTTCCCGGTTTACCGGTCTTTGAAAAAGGGAAAGCAGGTAGTCAACATGCACCGCTCCCATGTCTTTCCGGTGCGGTGTAAGCTGCTCCAGCGCGTGGAGCAGCATGTTTTTCTGCAAAAAGGAATGATAGCGGGAAAATTTTTCACAGTCAAAACAGATATGTTTTTCTTCCGCAGCGCCATTCTCCCTTGCACAGTCCTGCCATGCCTTTTTCATTTCCTGCCCCGCAAAGTCATTCATTTCCAGCAGCAAATCGGCTGCGCGGCAGATGCTACCCACCGCTCCGGGCGCTATCTGCTCTTCCGCATAGGGCAGAATATTATGGCGGATGCGGTTTCTGCAGTAATCGTCCTCCCCGTTGGTGGCATCCTCGCACCATCCGACCTGCAGTTCTTTGAGATATGCCTCGATTTCCGTGCGGCTGGCATCAAGCAGCGGCCGGATGACCTCTATGCCGTCCTTGTCTTCGCGGGTAGGGCGAATGCCTTCCAGTCCCACCGGACCGGTGCCACGGAACAGGTGAAACAGCACGGTTTCCGCCCGATCGTTTTTGTGGTGCGCAACGGCGATTTTTAGGTGACCGCCGACATTCCTGCTCAAAGTTCCTGTTTCCGGCATTGCGCGCATTTCCGTGCCTGCTGCTTCCGGCAGCTTACCTGCTTCCATGGTTTCCGTTTTCGGTGTCTTACCTGTTTCCATGACTTCTGCTTCCGGTACTTTGCTCTCCGCGGAAGCACATTTCGTCAGCACTTCCCGGAAGGCTTCATAGCGGATGTTTCTGCCGGCTTCCTCCGTGGAAATGCCTTCTCTGCGGGCAATCTGCTCCACATCTTTTTCATATAAAAAGAACGGCACCTGCAGACTTTCGCACAGCTTCTGCACATAGGCGGCATCTTCTCCGGCTTCATTCCGGATTTTATGATTTACGTGGACAACCATAAGCCGGAAGGGGATTTTTTTCTGTAATGCAGACAACACAAAGAGGAGGCACACCGAATCGGCTCCTCCTGAAACGCCTGCCGCCACGGTATCCCCCGCGGACAGCATATGATATTTTTCAATATAAGTGCTTACTTTATCCAAAAAATCGTTCATGCAGCCATTTTAGCACATTTCTTTCGATTATGTCATCCCTTTCCGGGGCAATTTACGGTAACTTCTTCCGTGCCGTCTTTGTTGTCCACATATCTGCCGTTTTTTATACGTTTTATCCTCTGCTTCAGACGTTTTCCCAAATTCCGAAAACCAGTACGGTCATATCGTCCCGGATGTGTCCGCCGGTTTTGTGCAGCACAATCTGTAGCAGTGCCTCCGCCATTTCCCGAGGATTTTCCTGATGCAGACCGCCCAGAATGGTGCGTAAATCGTTGCCCATGCTGTCCCCTTCCAGCGCATCCGTGATGCCGTCCGATACCATAATAATATAATCGCCGTCGCAGAGCTGGCGGAAAATGCTCTCCTGTTCCGGCTCCTTCAAGGTTCCCAGCGGCAGTGTATTATGCTCTATTTTTTCTACCCGGTAATCCCTTTTCAGATAGGACGCCGCTGCCCCGATTTTCGTAAATTCGCAGACTCCGTTGTACAAATTCAAATCGCAGATATCCAGAGTGGACATATTCTGTGCTTCCTCTCCGGTCAAAAATGCCGTATTGATAAGTCTTGCCGCGGACTTCGGATTATAACCTGCCTCAATCATCCGTTCCATCAAATCCAGAACTTCCTCGCTGTCGGCGCACGCCTTTTCCCCGGAACCCATACCGTCCGAAAGAAGCATGGTCACGTTGCCGGTTTCCGACTCCAGAATAGCATAGTTGTCCCCGGAACGGGTTTCGTTTTCTTTTACCGCCTTGGCAGCACCCGTCAGAACCACAAACCCGGCTTCTTCCACAAACACAAAATTGCGCATGCAGTTATCGATGACACTGGGGCTGTTGATGGATGGCACCAGCCTTTCATTGAGCAGCACGGAAAGCATGTCCGCCGCTTCTTCCGCACTGATACCCTCCCGCTTTTCCGCTGCCATCGTAATGCCTATGCGGCTTTTGTCCTCGCGGTCTTCTATGTAATAGAGGTCCCTCACGGTAATGCCTTCTGCCTTAAACATCTGCACAACTCGGCGTTCCCTACGCACCGGAAACGGCCGGCAGGCAAAAACTTCCCCGGCTACCTGCTTCATGACGCCCGCCATTTCCCGCAGATTGTCCGCCAGAAGATGCCGGTTATTCTCTAAACATGTGCGATAATAAACACTCTGCCGGGACGGCTCACTCCACTCCACTGCATTCTGCCAGTCCATATTTTGACCGGCAGCATTGTCCGTTGAATAAAAGCTTTCGGTCTCTGGCATGTCCATATCCGCACTTTTCACAAGCTTGTCCCCTCCGTATAGGCTCTGGGCTATGGCACCGAAAGACTCGGCGTACCCAATCAGCCTCTGTCTGCCGTACTCCGACAGCAGATTTGTTTTTTCCCATCTCTCCCCAAGCAGCTTTCTCATAACTCCCTATGTACCTCTCTTTTTCTTTTTTGCCTATCCATTATAGAGGAAGCTGTTTTCACAATTTGTCAAAAGCGCACCCGCAAACCCTATTTTTGTGCGACAAAAAGCGCCCGTTCTCTGCGGGCGCATGTTTGCATCATTTATTTCGTTTTCTCATTTCCTATATCAGATTTTATTCGTCCTTGTCAATGAAAATCGTTTCATCAGGATAAACCAGCCCCAGCTTACTGTGGGCAATCTGTTCGACATATGCATTGGTTTTGGTGTAATCTTCAAATTCCTTGATTTCACGGGTCCGGACATTTTCTTCCTCAATCTGTTTCTCAAGGCTTGCTATGGTTGCATCGTATTCCGCACCTTTTTCCTTAAGGCTGATGCTTCGGACACCGACTGCCACCAAAATCATAACGACAACAAGGCTTACCAGAAACATACTCATGCGATTCTGCCTGCGCTGGCGTTTCCTGCGATATGTACTTTTTCTCTTTCGCCTTTCTGTACTCATCCTGCATCCTTCCTCTATTGTTTCCTTATAGAAATTTTAAGCAATTTCCACTGACTCGTCAACTTGTTTTTTAACTGCTCTCTGCCCGCCTGCATTTTTCGTCTGGTGGGATTTGTGGCTTTTCGTAACATTTTCTTAATCTGCTTTGCCACAAATCGGAAAGGTCTTGCAATAAGATTTAAAATCGACTGCAGTCCAAAAGAAACCCATTTTACAAAAAACAGACTGATTGTTTTCTTATATAAAAACATGCCAAGAAGGGCTCCCAGAATGGCAAACCACCGCAACGTGCCGTCGCTTTCCGCATGCATGAGGTAAAAAACCTTCATGGCACAATATATCCAGAATGCCAGGTCCTCTACAGATACCCAAAATCCGTTATGGGTAATCACTCGCCTGCCGATACGCAGCAGGTCATATAGAAAGGTGATGTAAATGCCCATGATAACGGAATAAAACAAAAACAGATTTTCCTGTGCAGCAGGGCTTTCCATACATTCTCCTTACCTGAATAATCTGGCAAGCAGGGATTCGTTTTTTCCACTCTGTCCGGAAGTTTCCGAATATGTCAGGCTGTCAATTTTGCCATCCACATCCACTTCCCCTTTGTCCAGCATCAGCCGGTTCACATGCAGTTCATCGCCTTTTATCATCAACATGCCCTGGTCGGTTTCCAGCAAAATTTCATGAATATCAAAGGAAAGCACATCGCAGACACCGTTGATGGTGCAGGTTCTGCGATTTGTCATCATGATTTTATGTACCCGTTTGTTGACTGCATTCAAATCTTCCATAAAGATTCCCCCTGCTATACTTTCTATCAGTATATGACAGGGCGGCTTGTTTTATGTCTGTCTTTGCAGGTTTGCCGTTAACAGGTATAAGTCTGCTCCCGGTTTTTCCCTATTCCAGACAAGGGACTTTCCCCTTTTCTCTTTTCTTACAGATAACGGAACAGCTCCTTGGCTTCGTCCTTTCTTACAGATAACGGAACAGCTCCTTGGCTTCATCCTTTTTCACAGTTTCCTGTACATCAAGTACCTCTACTTTTACTTCCTTGTTTCCGAAAGAAATGGTCAGGATGTCACCCTCTTTTACGTTAGCGGATGCCTTGGCGGGCTTGTCGTTAATCAATACTCTGCCGCTGTCGCAGGCTTCGTTTGCCACGGTGCGCCTTTTAATCAGGCGGGACACCTTCAAATATTTATCCAGTCTCATATTCATTCTCCGTTTCTGTTTAATCACTTTCATTTAACCACTGCTTACTGTTACTCTTTGTGGACAGTTCAATATCTGCTCACTGTTATTCCTTGTGGACAGTTCAATATCTGCTCACTGTTATTCCTTGTAGGCAGTTTTATATCTGCTCACTGTAATTCTTTGTCCGTTATTTAATTTCCGTCCAGCTGAACGGTGTCTGTAACGCAACTTCATATTCTTGGATTTTCTGATTGTATTCGTCTTCCGTAATCACATTTTTGCCTTGATAATAAGTAATGACAGTCGTGTCACCATCTAAAGAACCAATTATGGAAAAATTCTCCACTATCTCCGCTCCGGTTCCGGCTGCATTCATCCGGTAAAAATCATTTCCGGACTCTGCTGCACTGCTGCTGTAAAATACCTCTATAATTCCGTTCTCATAAAGGGTAAAATTGGAGCGGTAGCCAAACTCAAAATCCGGGAAAACATGCACCGCTTTGCTGCCGTCATAAGTATACAAATCGTAATTCCAGGGATTTGACGCATCTTCACCACCGCCTATAATAAGCTCCTGTGTGCCGTTTCCGTCAATGTCATAAAGTGCATAATAAACTTTCTGTGCGTGGCGGATTTCTGAGCCGATGTCTTTCCCAAAGCTGTTTTCATAGGCAAGCAGGTCCTCTTTTTCCAATAAATCCTGATAGAAATTATTCTGCACCATATCGCAGTACTCTGCAATAATATCGCCGTAAATTCCCGCCACTTCATCCTCTGTATTGCCTGCAGTTCCGGCTCCTTCCGCTGTTCCACCTGGCTGCATGGTTTCTTCTTTGGATATGGTTTCCCATAATTGTGTGTCCGGCTCTTTTTCCTGCCCGCAGCCTACAAACAAAACGCTCATGGCGAGTGCTGCTGCCGCTATGTAGCCGTATTTCCTGATCTTTCTTTTCATGATTTCCCCTTTACTTAATATATAAATAAATTTTTGACTTATTTTGTACTTGCTCATTATGGAGTCAAATTGAAAACTGCTGCTTTGGTTTTACTTTTGACTTTATTCCTTGTTTTCCACTACTGAGTCAAACTGAAATTCTCTTCTCTGGATTTTCTTTTGACTTTATTCCTTGTTTTCCACTACTGAGTCAAACAAAAATTCCCTGCTCCGATTTTTCTTTTGACTTTTTTCCTTTTTTTCCACTATGGAGTCAAGCCGAAAGTCTCTCCTCTGATTTTTCTTTTGACTTTTTTACCAATTCTTCACTACAAAGTCAAACTAATGCCCTCTGTCTTATTTTTCCTTTGACTCCACTACCTCTTAAATCATTATGGAGTCAAACTGACTCCCAGAATAGCTTAACACGACAAATTAAAAAGAGAACCTGGCGGACCAGATCCTCTTTCATTCACGTTCGTCTTTTTAGATTAGTTCATAGCATCCTTTAATGCCTTACCAGCTTTGAACTTAGGAGCCTTGGAAGCTGCGATCTTCATGGTTTCGCCGCTCTGAGGATTTCTGCCTTCTCTTTCTTTTCTCTCAACTACTTCAAAGGTACCAAAGCCAACTAACTGAACTTTTTCACCCTTCTTTAATTCATCTGTAACAACTGCGGTGAAAGCTGCTAATGCTTTCTCTGCGTCCTTCTTGGAAATTTCAGCCTGATCAGCTACTGCTGCAACTAATTCTGTTTTGTTCATGTCGAACTCCTCCTCTTAATGGGCTTTCTTGATTTGTATCCTACATAGATGTTCCGCTTGAAACGTCTATACATATTTATATCTGCTTTTCATACTTTTGTCAAGAATTTTTGCCCTATTTATGCGGATTTCTGCGCATTATGCGTAGGTTCCCATGTTAAATACCCAATGATGATTAAAGTAAATTCCGCCGGCTTTCCGATAAGGTGCAAATCCGGTCGGTTCTCCCCCTGCCATATCCTGTTCCATCCGGCGTATGATTTCCTCCTGCACATGCTCCGGCGTATGTGTAAGCGCCATCCAGCCGCTTAAGGAAACCGGAATGTCCATCTTCTCCTGCAATAAAAGCTGTAATCCGTTTTTGCTGTATAAATCCCGCATTTCTCCAAGGGTCAAATCCCTCACATGGGAAAAGTCCCGCATTCTTTCCAAAAAATCCACTTTATTCCGCAGTTCTTCTAACGCATCTTTCCTATCCTGTGGCTTTTCCAAAGAATTCACCTTATCCCGCAATTCTTTCTCCTGCACTATCATATCCATTAAAATAAGCTTGCCGCCCGGTTTTAACACCCGCTTCATTTCCGCAAATATCTTGTCCGGGTTCACGAAATGGTGAAATGCCAGCCGAGACATGACGATGTCAAAACTCTTGTCCGCAAAAGGAAGATTTTCCGCCATTCCTTCTACAAATTCCATGTTTACAAGACCGGCTTTTTCTGCTTCCTCCCTGCCCATCTGAAGCATGGCTGGCGTGGCATCCAGACAGGTCACCTTTGCCACATAGGGGGCAAAAGCTCTGCCGCAAATACAGGTTCCCGCCGCCACCTCCAGCACACGGTCCGTTTTCTGTGGTTCGGTCCGGTCTATCATGTACTGCTGGTACTCTGCCTTTGACAAATGATAGCCGTTGCTGTCGAAAGACTGCGCCTGCACTCTAAATGATTTCTGAATGTCGGTTATGTTATTTTTGAAATCCATTGCTGCTCATCCTTTCCAAGATATGTTCTTACTTGTATTCCTTTTTTAGGTCATAGCTTGCATTCTGCTTTTTTCGCTACATAGCTTATGCTTGCTTATGTTCCTCTCTTCTCCGGTTCATAACTGGCACTTGTTTACATTGTGCTTCTTTTCTGCTCATGGCTTGCGCTTACTTGTGTTCCACACTTCTCCAGTTCATAACTTATGCCTGTTTCTGTTTCACTCTCTTCTGCTCATTGCTACCGTTGCTTCGATATTTCTGCCTGCTGCCTGCACTTTGTTCCAGTTCAAGCAGTTTCACTTTCTTGTCGATGCCACCTGCATATCCGGTCATGCTTCCGTCGGCTCCCACCACTCTGTGGCACGGCACAATCAGGGATATGGGATTGTGACCAACAGCGCCGCCCACCGCCTGGGCACAAACATGCTGCTTCGCTCCGACTTCTTTCCGAGTGGTGGTTGCACCGTCGCCCACTGCACTTATATCTCCAACAGTTTCTTCCACCAATTTCCGGGCGATTTCCCCATAGGTCATGGTTTCGCCATAGGGAATTGCCAGCAGGATGTCCCACACCTTCCGGCGGAATTCACTACCCTTTAAGCGGAGGGGCGGTGTAAAATCGGGATTTTTTCCACGAAAATACAAATCCAGCCATTTTTTTGTCTGCGCAAAGACCGGCAGATTTTTTTCTTCATGGTAGGAAGCAAGTGTATCCGCAAAATATTTCTGCCCGTCAAACCACAAGCCGGTCAGCGCCTCCCCGTCACTCGCCATGGTAATACCGCCCAACGGGGACTCATACTGGCAGGTATATTCCTGCATGCCCGGCACAGCCCCGCCGGATACTGCCCACAAATACAGGCTGGCAACACTACCGTAAGGAGAAAACCGCTTTCTGTATATTTCAAACTGTTCGCGGCTTATTTCTTCTTTGCCATACATGATTTTAAGTCCCCGCAGGATTGCCAAATCCCCATAGCTGAATACATCCGGTCTCTGCATACAAAAAAGTAAAATCATTTCCGCCGTCCATACACCAATACCTTTCAGGGCGGAAAGTTCCCGGATGGCTTCTTCGTCACTTTTCTTCCAGATGCCTTCTAAATCAAATTCTTTTGCCTGCACCTTCTGCGCAAAATCTGTCAGATATTCCGCCTTACGGAAAGTCATGCCGTAGGATTGCAGCTTCGGTATGCCCGCCGTCAGAATACTCTCCGCACAGACAGTGCCCAAATCCTGACGCATGCGCTGCCAGATTGTCGCCTGTGCCTTCATGGAAATCTGCTGTCCAATGATGTGGTGCACCACCGAAGAAAACAAATCCGTATCCACTTCCCTGTTTATATGCCCCACTTTTTCTATCACTTCTGCAAGCTTTTTGTCCCGCCTGCTTAAATATGCCGTTTCCTTTTCCCCGTATGCAAAATACATGACAACCTCCTTTTATTTCTTCTTCATTGCAATTATATTACTTTTTCTTTCTTGAAACTATGAATATATAGTGATAAATTAAAACTATATTGTCAAAATACAAAAGGGAGACACCATGAAACCGGACAACAAAGATTTTATCAATTCCGTCAATTTAAATATTCACACAGATTTTCCTTACCTTATTTTAAATGTAAAAAACGACGTAGCGGTTCCTCGCAATCCGGGGTTTCATGTTATGCACTGGCATGAGGATTTGCAGTTCATTTACGTGCTGGAAGGAATGGTGCGCGTGCAGACGTTGGAGGAAAGTGTGCTTCTACACGCAGGAGAAGGCATTTTCATCAATAAAAATGTGGTCCATTTAGTAGAAAAGATAGAAGAATGCTGTTACAAGAGCTTTTTATTCCCGGATTATTTTGTCTCTTTTTACATGGGCGGTCCCGCTGCTAAACTGACGGCAGCCTTTACCGCAAATCCGCAGATTACCGTTGTTTTTCTGGGAAATGAAACCTGGCATGCTGCCATTTTAGAGTATTTACGGCAACTCATTTCGCTGGAGCAAAGTAAAACAGAAGAAAACAAAGACGATTTTTACTGCTATGAAGTGCTTGCCACATTGACCTCCATGTGGTTGATTTTATTAAAAAATATCCACACTGCGGGCGGCAGCATGGATAGTGTCATGAGTAAAAGGATGCACCTTTTTCTTCAATATATAAATGACCGTTTTGCCGAGGAAATCACTCTGGAGGAGCTGGCGGGAAGCGCCCACGTCAGCAAATCCGAATGTCTCCGCTGTTTTAGGGAAAGCCTCCAGACAACACCCTACCGCTATCTTATGGATTTCCGGCTTTCCAAAGCAACAAAGCTGCTTACCGAAACCGACCTTTCCATCAGCGAAATTTCCAGCCGCACAGGTTTTCACGGTCATGGTTATTTCGGCAGATGCTTCTGTGAAAAAAAGAACTGCACCCCGCGGGAATACCGGGCAAGAAAACAATATTGAGAGCTCTTTCTCCCCAAAATTTTTACAATTTATACTGCATAAAGTTGCCGTTTTTTACAAAGCCAAAGTCCGTATATAAAAGAACGCCCATATCGGAAGCCGTAATCTGCACGGTACCGCAGCCATACTCCTTCGCCTCTTTTACGACACGGGACAGTAATTCTCTGGCAATTCCCTGCCTGCGATATTTGGGATTTGTATACATACTGGACAGCAAAGCTATTTTTCCACTGGGACAACCGAAATAAGGTGGCTTTTCCACAAAAGACATGCCGCTTGTTCCTATAATTTCACCATTATCCACCGCCAGCCATGACACAAATGTGCCGTCCGTCATATGCCGGTCGTAATAATCGTTTAATGCAGGCCGCAGATCCAAATCTTCCTTGGCGCCTTCCTCCCTTAATTGATTAATTCTCATTTCTATAAATCGCGGAAGCTCCTTCGCAGTCAATTTTTGATACTCAATAGACATGCTGTTTCTCCTTTAGCCATAATATATAAAATGACGCAAATTTTATATTTTACCTTATTTGCTGTTCCATCTTAGAAGCAGATTTCCCAATTTCTTTCATTTGCTTCATTTATGTTCTTAAATATGATATAATAAAAACGTATTTTTGATATTTTATGCTTTTTACTCTTTTTCGTTGGAGCATTTCCGTCAAAAAAGCAAATTTGCTTCTACAAGTTCTAAAACAAGAGAAGCAAATTGCCGTCTTTTCATTTTTTGCTTCTAAATTTTACCGCATAACCTTAAATTATGCGAAGCCCGTTCTGCCATATGCCCCTACGGTTCGTAAATCGTAATCACATCTTCGATGCGGTCGGTCAGGATTTGCTCCGGTGAAAGCTTGTAAAGTCGTGCTAAATCACAGACTTCCGTTAAAAGTTCTCCCACCTGCGCCTCGGCATCCTTGGAATAAGCTTCTTCCGGCACGGCACGCAGTTTTTGAACTGCCTCTTCTATTTTCTGAAGAGCCTCTTCCTTATTAGTATGTCTGTCGTAAAGCTTATCCGCTTTCTTTAATACCTTGGTCGCTCTGGTCAGTGCCGGAAGCTCTATGGGAATATCCCTAAGCGGAGTGGAAGCCCAGGTTTGTCCGGCTTTTTCCTGCTTCTTGATTTCTTCCCAGTTCTGCAGCACCTGTTCGGAGGTATTCGCTTCCACCGTGCCGAACACATGCGGATGTCTGCGGACCATTTTCTGCGCCACATCATTTACCACATCCTCCATGGTAAAAATGCCCTCTTCTTTGGCAATCTGCGCATGCATTACTACCTGAAGCAGCACATCACCCAGTTCTTCCTGCAGGTTTCCGGCGTTGCCGGTCGTATTGTAAATACGGATGGCAGCCAGAACCTCCGCCGCCTCTTCCATCATGCAGGGGCGCAGACTGTCGTGAGTCTGAACCTTGTCCCACGGGCAGCCATTCTCGCTTCGCAGCATGGCGATAATATCTAAGAAATCCTCGTATGTGTATCTGTCCTTAAATTCCATCTTGTTCCTCCTGATATCATTTTCAATCTTACTGTGCTTTTTCCAGCTCTTCAAAGGAATAGCTTACATCCTTGTCCTCGGAATCTACCTGGACGGTGTAACTGCGGGGTGTGTAACCGGTTTTCCGCAGGGTCACCACATGCACGCCCTCGGTCTTACGGAAGCTGATGGGTGCAATGCCAACATAGTTGCCGTCCACATAAACCTCCACATCCTTCGGTGCGTCAATGTGCACCTGGTAATAATTCTTAGTGGTGTTGTTGCCTGTGCCGTCGCCGGAAGAAACCGTTGTGTTAGAACCGGTCTCTTCGTCCTCATTGCCGTCCGAGCTTTCCAGTACAATCTCAATACCGGCGGAGGCCTCCGCCACCTTCAGGTAGCTGACCACGCTTTCGTAACCGTCCGCCTTGGCAAGGAGCTGGTGAATGCCGTACTGCAAAGTAACCGGCAGGCTGGTGTCAACCAGATTGCCGTCCACATACAGGGTAGCCGTAGAAGGTGTCATGGCAAAAACAACCTGACCGTACTGCGGCTCCGCAATTTCAAAATCACTGATATCCACTAAAGTTTCCTGATTTCGCACAATGTTAACATTCTTAGTACCGCCGCCTCCGGCTGTGGAAAACTGCACTTCGTAACTTCCCTCGGGCACCACCAGAAGCATATCCTCCGTAATCTGGCGGATTTGGTTCTGACCGACTTCAATCCAGCCACCAATGAAGTTTTCATCTCCCGAGAGCCTGAGGTAACCGTGTCCTTTTTCTACCACAATGCTGACCACTGTTGTGTCAATGCCGTAAAAATCCAGTACATCCACCTCATTCAAATCCATTAGGTCAATTTCTTCGCCCTCGGAAAAAATCTTGGTCTGCCCGGTAATCTTGTATATATCATTGCCAATTGTAACATTATGGCTGCGGCTGTCGATGCTGTAACGGGACACCGATTTGTTGTTCCATGAAGAAGCGGAAAGGCTTAATGTATTCAGCCGCTTGGTGGATTTCATAAACGTAACGTCTACAATGTCCCCTTCTTTAATCTGGTCACGGGAAAGCGCCTCCCCGAATTTATCCGTAAAGGAAGTAATACCGTCATAGGTCAGAGTGTAATTCTTATCCACCGTCAGGTTGTAAAAGGTAATCTGGTTTTCCCCTTTGTTTACTTTTACCACCACAGCCGTGTCGGCAGAGTCATAATCGCCGGACTGCGCCCCCGAAGTATTGCTGTTGGTTACGTCTGCCAGGTTGCCGTTGGCACTGCCTGCTGCCGATGCCGGGTTGCCGCTGGTGCCAGATGCCGGGTTGCCGGTTGTGCCCGATGCTGCCGACGCCGAGTTGCCGGTAGTGCCTGATGATCCCTGACCGGAAGTTTTTCTGCCGCAGCCTGCTGCAAACAATATGGCGGGAAGCAGTATTCCAGCAAGGAAACCCATTCCTATTCTTTTGTATATGTAGCCGTACCGATTACCCATGTATCTTTCCTTCCTTTAACCTATGTGCGACATATGGTCTTGCCGTACTTTGTTCCGTCACCTTATACCCACCGTATGTGTCGCAAGCCTTCGTCACCCTGTGCTCACCGTTTGTGTCTCAAACTTTCGTCACCCTGTGCTGCCGGATGCCGTAATCTTACACCGTCCATCGTAAGCCGTTATCTCTCCATGCTGCCGAACACCATCAACTTTTTTCACCTTATGCAAAAAAGGGCTGCCGTCTTACCGCAGATGCGCCACGTCCCGGAATACCTTATCCAAAAAGTTCTGCTTCTGCTGCTCCTGTTCCATCAGAATGTTCAACTTTTCAATATTTTTATCCGGCGTCCAGACCTTTCTGGCGTTGTAGTAGAAATTCACGATTTTCCAGAACTTCACCGGATACGCCAGCCGGTAATATAATTCCACAAAGGAACGCGCCGGCAGGGGATTTCCCACATCATATGCATGCAGAATGCATTCGCCCAGCTCCACGCTCCAGTTGTTTTTTTCCATGACCTTGCGCAGGTACAGGCAGATGTCCCTGACCGGATTATCCATCACCAGCTTTTCAAAATTGATGACCGCAAATTCCCAGTTCCCGCGGATGATGTTGTGCTGCTGATAGTCGCCATGGCACAAAAAGCCCTTTTCCTTAATATACTCCGTGTCACTGTCCAATGCAAATTCCTTCCATTCACCGGACACTTCCAGCGCCTGATTTAAGAAATACGGATACCGTGCGAGCAGTGTCACCTCAAAAGCCGACTTCTGCCCTTTTTTGCACAAATACTGCCAGACCTTTTTCAGCTCCCGGTTGTGCTTCTCGTATTCATGGGTAAGGGAATACACCGATAAGTCCCCGGCTTCTCCGGGCGGTAAAACCATCCGTCTGTGCAGGCGGGAAAGCATGGACGCCGCTTCTCTACACTCCTGACTGTCCCGGATATTGCACTCCCGGTTGTCAAAATATGACTTCAGCATATATTTTCTGCCGTCGGTATCCTGACAGAAAAGTGCCCCTTCCTTAGTGGGAAAAATCCGCTCGCAGCTTACGCCTTCGTCTGCCAGTTTCTTCAGTACCCGGGCCTGCAAACCCGCTTTCTGCTCACTGCCGTTATATTCCTTAAAAATAAAACATCCGTTGTCTGTGTCACAGAGCAAAGCTCCCCTGCCCTTTCTGACACGAACTGCCTCTATATCATAAAGCTCCAGTAACCCGGTTACTCTGTCATTCACGTCTTTTCCTCCCACACGATATTACGGTTTTCAAAACTCTAACCTATCATATGAAAAGAAAGAAAAAAGTATGTTAAGAATGACGCAGTTCCTTTGCCCGGGAAATCAGATAGTCTTTTTCGTTTTTTTCGGGAGTTTCCAGAACCTCGTCCAGAAGCTGCTTCAGAATATCTCCCAGCTCTCTGCCGGGCTGTAAACCCGCCGCAATCAAATCCCTGCCGTTCACTGCAAGTGTCCGCAGGGAAACACATTCCTCTGCCTCACGGATTTCCCGGTAGCAGGTGTCCCATGCCGCAAGATTGCTTAATTTTTCTTTGCGCAGATACATGCTCTGGGCAAGAAGGTCTGCTTTTTTTACCAGAAGAAAATCGTCAAACAAATCCTCCCCTATTTTGTTGACTGCCCGCCGCACAATACGCCTGTCAGGAGCAACACCGTTGCCGTAATCATGAAAACGCACCAGCCTGCAGACCTTATCCGTGGTGTCGTTATCCATGCGGAGCCGCCTTAAAATAACCCGGCTCATTTCTGCGCCCATTTCCTCATGACCGTGAAAATGAGTAATGCCTTTTTCATCCACAGTAAGACACTGCGGTTTGGCAATGTCATGCAGAAGCATGGTGAGACGCAATACTTTATCCGCCGGAACTTCTAAAAGAGAATGCAGAATGTGTTCTCCCACGTTGTAGCAGTGGTGGGGGTGATTCTGCGGTGTTTCCATGGCAAGGTCAAATTCCGGGAAAAATACTTTAGTGACGCCGCATTCGTAAGCCGTCCGAAGATAATCGGGATGCGGCGAAACCATCAGCTTCAAAAGCTCCGTCTGGATGCGTTCCGCACTGATTTTTTCCAGATTGCCCGCCAGTTTGTGAATGGCGGTAAGGGTATTTTCCTCAATCCGGTAACCCAGCTGCGCCGAAAAACGGATGGCGCGCAGCATCCGGAGAGCATCTTCCGTGAAACGCTCTTCCGCATTGCCCACACAGCGGATAATGCCGTCCTTCAAGTCCTTCTGTCCCTCAAAAATATCAATCAGACCCGCCGTTTCATTGTAAGCAAGGGCATTTATGGTAAAATCCCGCCGCTTCAAATCTTCTTCCAGGCTGCCGGTAAAAGAAACCTCCTTCGGGTGCCTGCCGTCCTCATATTCGCCGTCGATACGATAGGTGGTGACTTCAAAGCCTTCCCTGTCCAAAAGAATGGTCACCGTTCCGTGCTGGATGCCGGTGTCGATGGTGTGGGAAAACAGCGCCTTCACCTCCATGGGCTTTGCCGAGGTGGTAATATCCCAGTCGTTGGGTGTTCTGCCAAGCAGGCTGTCCCGGATGCATCCGCCGACCGCATAGGCTTCAAATCCGGCCTCCTGCAGGACGCCGATAATTTTATTTACTTTTCCGGGCATCTTGATTTTCACATCTGTCATAATACGTTTCTTTCCTTTGCAATCTGCACATTCAACCTACGGTGGGTTTCTCAGCCCTTAAAGCTTCCAACCTCCGGGGTTCCATTACCGGAAAAAGGTCCGAATTTCTCCGGACCTTTTTGTCACCTGCTTCCTGCCGTTATTTAATCTTCCATAATCTTTACGGGTTCACCTTTTTTCACATAATAATAACTGTTGACACCGTCTTCGGTTACCATATAAAGGATGCCGTCTGCATAATTTACCACGTCGGTTACATTTTCCGCAACCAGTTCCTTTTTCTTACCGTTTTTGCCGGCACTGTAAAGGTTTTCATCCTCTATATAGAAGATGGTTTTGGATGCTTCGTTATAAGCCATGTTGTTTCTGTTTGCAAAATCATTAGAAATCTTAACCAGTTTCTTTTTGCTCTTGCAGTAATAAAGCTCCGCCTCGTCACTTACCACATAGATATTGGATAAATCCCTGCCTGCCACATAACCGTTAATATAAACATCACCTTCGTACAGTTCGGTTTCTTCTCTGTCTGCGCCGAATTTGGTAATCTTATACAGTTTGCCGTCCTTCAGATAAATAAGAGATTTTCCGTTCTGCGCTACCGTAATTTTGCTGATGCCGTCCGCATCGCAAAGCTTGGTGCTGTCCTTGCCGTCCTTATTCAGGTAGCAGATATCGTCCTCGGTTGCAAATACCCATTCCGTCAGCTTGGAACGGTTTACCAAAACACCGCTGCTCTGGTTGCCGAATGTATAATCCCGGGCGGTAGTTTCATATTTATAATTCCACATACCGATCAGGGCATCACCGGCTACCTTGGAAGGCTCGTCCATGCCGATGCGGTAGAAATAAGTATTGTCTGATTTGGTGAAAAGAATTTCGGAAACACTGTTGTTAAAATAATAGGAGCCGGAAACATCACGGGAAATCTTTTCCGCGTCTTTGCCATTATACCAGTAAAGCTTTACATTGGAAGAGTCGCTGTTGTCCGTGTAGAAAAAGGATTTTCCGTTGTCACCGATGGCAAGCGGAATGCAGCCGTCCTTGTCCACTTTTTTGCCGTCCTTTCCGACAACCGCCACATAAAGCGTGTTATCGGAATTTCCTTCGTAGTCCTTTAAATAAGCCACCTGCTTACCGTTAGGAGAAACAAGATAATTGTATGCGCATACATCTGTATCGATTTTTTCGGAATTATCTTTTTTCACATTGTATACATAAAGGGTGGTTGCTGTGTAATCAGCTCCAACCGTGTATGCAATGCTGCTGCCGGAGTAGCTGACCTCCATATTCAGGACGTCGTTCTCGATTTCCACCGGAGTAAGCTCACTGTCTATTACATACAGAGTATCATCCGTTGTCAGATATGCAACGACACTGTTGTCATAATTATATGCCAGGGTGTCTACATTATTTACTTCCAGCTCTTTTCCATCCGTGGTAAAGAAGCTGGAACCGTTATACATCAGATTTTTCTCTGAAAATTCAATGCCGTCCTTCGTTTTTCCCTTCGGCAGGAAAATCGCCACAACTACAATCACCGCTACCAGCAAAATGCCAATCAGAATCACCGGCACAAAGGGAAATCCCTTTTTCTTTTTCGGCGGCTCCGCTGCCGGGACACCATTTGACACATTTGTCATATTTGCCAGAGCGTTGCCTGTGCCGTTTCCTGCTGTACTGTTTGCTGCAGCTGCCACGTTGCCAGCTGTTCCTGCTGCATTTGCGGCTGTATTCATCGCGCCCGTCGCATTTACTGCACCTGCTGTATTTGCTGCTTCTGGTGCAGCCTCGCCTGCGGCGTTATTTGCTTCACTGTCTACCGGTGTCAGTCTGGCACCGCATTTGGGACAAAATACAGAGTCATCGGGTAACTCTGCTCCACACTGGTCACAAAACATATTTTTTCCTCCTTACCAATCCCGTTCTTTCACGTATTTTATTGCATATTTATACTTTTCTGTTTCCAACACTTTTATTTCAGGTTTTCCTTTGAAAATCCAAAGGGTAAAATTTCCCGCAGGGTGAACTGCCTACAGGTTTCGGGTGCGTCACCCGACAAAATCAGAAATTCGTCCGGGGCACAGAATTCTGCCATGACCTGCCTGCATACACCGCAGGGAGTACAGAATACCGGAGGTCCGCCTTCCTTACCACCCACAATTAAGATAGCTGCAAATTCCCTCTCCCCTTCGCTGACTGCATGGAAGAAAGCCGTCCTCTCCGCACAGTTTGTGGGAGAATATGCCGCATTTTCTATGTTGCAGCCGCCGTATATTTTGCCGCCCTTTGTAAGCAGCGCCGCTCCCACCTGAAAATGGGAATAGGGCGTATAAGCTCTCCTGCGAAACGCCGTTGCCACCTCAAAAAGAGCCGCAACCTGTTCTTCTGACAATCGTTTTTTTGTCATACAATACCTATACCTTTCAGGTGTTTTGCACCTTGGGCTTTTGCACCTTGGACTTTCATATCCCGGACTTTAACACCCTGTGAAAAGTTTATTTTTCATTCTGTTTCATAATCTTTACCAGACGGCTGGTGCCCAGTCTGTCGGCGCCCAGTTCTACAAATTTTTCTGCATCTGCAAAAGAAGAAATACCGCCTGCTGCCTTGATTTTCACCTGTGGACCTACATGCTCCTTGAACAGGGCAACATCTGCAAACGTGGCTCCGCTTGTGGAAAAGCCGGTGGAAGTCTTGATGAAATCGGCTCCGCTGTTCGTAACCACTTCGCACATTTTTACCTTCTCTTCTTCCGTAAGCAGACATGTTTCAATGATTACCTTGAGAACATTGCCGCCGCAGGCATCCTTCAGGGTACGGATTTCTTTTTCCACCAAATCAAATCTGCCGTCTTTGACCCAGCCTAAATTGATAACCATATCGATTTCATCGGCGCCCTTTTTCAGAGCGTCCTTTGTTTCAAATTCTTTTACGGCAGTGGTGTTGTAACCGTTGGGAAATCCGATTACGGTACAAATTTTAAGCCTGTCCCCCACATAATTTTTCGCCTGTTCCACGTAGGAGGGAGGAATGCACACCGATGCGGTTTCATAACGCATACCGTCATTGCAAATCTGCCTGATTTCTTCCCAGGTTGCTGTCTGTGCCAGCAGCGTATGGTCTACTTTTGCCAATATATCTTTCTGTGTCATAATTTCTGCCTTTCCTGTTCTGTCGTTCTGCCCACCGGTTTCTGCCGGCTCGCGGTCTGACTTGTTACTTGCCGATTATGCCTGTCCGACTCGACTTCATATTACATCCGTTTATTCCGGTTTTCTCTGTCTGATTTTATTTTTCACCGTTACGCCAGCTTCAGCGCTACTTCCATCATTTCATGGAAGGATGTCTGGCGTTCTTCTGCGGAAAGTGCTTCGCCCGTATACAGATGGTCGGAAATGGTCAGCATGCAGAGAGCTTTCTTTCCGGCTCTGGCTGCATTCATGTAAAGCGCTGCCGCTTCCATTTCTACGCACAAAATCTGCATCTTTTTCCACTGGTCGTTTGCCGTTTCGTCATCCGTATAGAACGTATCGGAGGATAAAATGTTGCCCACGGCTACGGGAATATTTTTCTCTTCGGCAATTTCCACTGCTTTCCGAAGCAGTCCGAAATCCGCAATGGGAGCAAAGGTGCCGGGCAGCTTGTACTGGCTGGCAAAATTGGAATTGGTGGAAGCTCCCATACCGATTACCAGATCCCTTACCTTTACTTTATCGGAAATTCCGCCTGCGGAACCGATACGGATAATCTGGTCCACATCATAAAAATGGTATAATTCAAAGGAATAAATACCGATGGAGGGCATCCCCATGCCGCTGCCCATGACGGATACTTCTTTTCCTTCATAGGTTCCGGTATATCCAAACATATTTCTGACTGTGTTAAAGCATTTTACATCTTTTAAGTAAGTGTCTGCAATGTACTTTGCACGTAAGGGATCCCCCGGCATCAGTACGGTCTTTGCAATATCACCTTTTTCAGCTCCGTTGTGTGGTGTAGACATAAGAAATCCTCCTTTTTATTGAGATAAAAGTCACGAAATCATAAACAATCATTCACTCTTCTTGCTTAGCTCATTCACTCGAGAATTCGTGCTTACGCACTTCTTGCTCGTGTTTCTTCTCTCACGAATCCGCGCTACCGCGCTTTACATCCTGCTTCGCAGGATATTCGTTCGCTAATGAGCCCAGAAAACCAAATGCCACCTTCGGTGTCGCTTGGTTTTCCTTGAGGCTCATTATATCATCTTTTTTGCAATATCACAAACCCATAGTTGCGGCGTTTTAAGTTTTCGTAGGCTTTCTCTTTTCACTCCGCCTGACGCATCTCCGCCTTTTCCTTTTTTCTCCGGATCAGGAACATGGCAATTCCCGCGCCGCAGATAATGAAATAGCCGAGGATACTTATGATATCCGGCACTTCTCCAAGGAATATCATTCCCAGCAAAGCCGCAAAGATAATTTGCGTGTAATCATAAACCGACAGTTCGCCGGCGGGCGCATAGGTGTACGCCGCCGTAATGGAAAACTGACCCAGTGTGGCGGAAACACCCGCCATCAAAAGGGATGCCAGCTGCCACCAGGCGAGCGGCGCATGGTTAAAAATAATAAACGGAATCGCACTGACACAGGAAAAAACGGAGAAGCAGAACACAATGAGCGGTCCGGGTGCTCCGTGTTTGGCAGCCAGACGCACATTGGTATACGCAAGTCCGGCCCCCATACCGCCGATGAGACCGAGAAATGCCGGGAACGTAGCCACATTATCAAAACCCGGCCGCAGAATAAACAATGCTCCCACAAATGCCACAATCACACAGCCAAGCTGGTACGGCCTGATGGTTTCCTTTAATAAAAAATAGGAGAAAATGATGGCAAAAAAGGGAGATAACTTATTAAGCATGGAAGCATCCGCAATATTAAGCTTACCTATGGCATAAAAATTGGCAAAAACACCTATGGTTCCGAATAAAGAGCGGAAAAATATGTATTTTCCGGCTTCCCCCGGAACGGAAAAGGAAATCCTTTTTTTCTTCATTGCCCCGAAGGAAAAGAAAACTGCCACCAGATTGCGGAAAAAGCTTTTTTCGATAGCCGGTAAATCACCCGCCAGCTTCACAAACAGATTCATGAATGCAAATCCAAAAGCCGCCAGAATGATATAAAAAATGCCTTTATACTTGTCTTTGATTTTCATAAATACAGACTCCTTTTTACAGACACCTCTGCTTTATTTTACTGTAAGGATGCTCCGGTATCACGTCTGGTTCCCACAAATACTGCTGCCGACCGGGGATGCATAAGGTATTCTGTAACCGCCTCCCTGTTATTCTCCTCTTTCCCACTGTCCAGGGCAGTGTCCGCAAAGCACCTCCACTCATATGCTTCCGGAAGCTCAGGCAGTTCAAACCTCTGTGCCTCCCAGTAAACATTCAGTGCCAAATATACCAGATCCTCTCCACGGTCCGTCTTCCCCGCATAACAGACTGCAAGGGCCTTCGTATCCCGGTCAACATGACCGCTGAAAGGACGCTCTGTGTGAATACTTACCGCCGGCAGACCGGTCTCTGACGGAGACAGGTCATTCCGTATTGCCGCATGTTCTCTTCTGAACCAGATCATTTTCTTAAAAAACCGGTAGAGTTCCCGGTTGGTATCGAGCCGCTTCCAGTCCAGCCAGGAAATCTCATTGTCCTGACAATAGGGATTATTGTTTCCAAAACGGGTGTCCCCAAACTCGTCCCCCGCCAGGAACATCGGGGTTCCGCGGCTGCACATCAGAGCCATACATGCATTTTTCATCATTTTCAAACGAAGTCTGCGGATTTCCCGATCCTCCGTTTCTCCTTCTGTTCCGCAATTCCAGCTCCGGTTGTCATCATTTCCGTCTGTATTGTTCCACCCGTTGTCCTCGTTATGCTTTCCGTTGTAGGAATAAAGATCCCAGAGGGAAAAGCCGTCATGACAGGTAATAAAATTAATAGAAGAATCGTAGCCCTGATACTGACCGGTATAAAGATCCGGTGATCCGGTAAGTCTGTTTGCCGCTGCCTCTGCAAACCAGTAATCTCCCTTCAGAAAGCTTCTCATATCGTCCCGGTACTTTCCGTTCCACTCAGCCCAGCGGGTAAACGCCGGAAAACTGCCCACCTGGTAAAGTCCGCCGGCATCCCATGCCTCTGCAATGAGTTTCACGTTCCGTAAGATGGGATCACCTGCCAGATTTTTCAAAAGCGGCGGCTGGTTCATCGGCGAACCATCTTCATTTCTTCCCAGAATGCTGGCCAGATCAAACCGGAAACCATCTACGTGATATTCAATGGTCCAGTATCGCAGACACTCCAGAATCAGCTGCTGTACCACCGGATGATTACAGTTGAGCGTATTTCCGCAGCCGCTGAAATTATAATACCAGCCCTCCGGTGTCAGCATATAATAAATCCGGTTATCAAATCCCTTAAAAGAAAAGAAGGAGCCTTTTTCATTTCCTTCTGCTGTATGGTTAAACACAACATCCAAAATCACTTCAATACCATTGGCGTTCAGTTCGCGTATCAGGGTTTTCAGCTCATCACCTTCCCTGTTAAACTCTTTTTTCGCAGAATAACTGGTATTCGGAGCAAAAAAGCTCACCGGATTATAACCCCAGTAATCCAAAAGCATTCTGCCGTTAACCTCACGCTTTCCCATGGTTTCATCAAACTCAAAAATCGGCATCAGCTCCACAGCCGTAATGCCGAGATCCTTCAGATAAGGAATCTTTTCCCGGATTCCTTCAAATGTCCCCGGATGGGCAACACCTGATGAGGCATCCTTCGTAAATCCCCTGACATGGAGCTCATAAATAATCAAGTCCTGTATCGGACGCACCGGATCCGTGTGATCCCCCCAGTCGAAATCGTTGACCACCACCCTTGCCCGGTATCCATGATCCTGATTAGGCTGTTCTCCCCACACACTCTGGCCGGTAACAGCTCTTGCATAAGGATCGAGAAGCGGTAATGTTTTGTTAAAAATAAGTCCTTTTTCCGGAGCATAAGGACCATCTACCCGGTAAGCATACTCAAAATCATAGATATCAAGCCCAAAAACTATCATGGAATAGACACTTCCAATGCGGTAATGTTTGGGAAAAGGCAGAATGGCATACGGTTCTTTTTCACCTCTGTGGTACAGAAGCAGCTCCACTCCCGTCCCCTCTATAGAATATACCGTAAAGTTCACACCTTCCCTGAGAGCCGTTGCACCGTTAATTCCGTAAAATCCCGGTCTTACGTCATATCCGTTGACCTTATCAAGCGGTATCAGGTGCTTCCTCTGGTCGGCAACTCTTTTTTTTCCGTCCAAATCTGGTTCCTCCTTCTTTACTTATGCTTTGCTTATGTTCTTTCATAAACCAACAGCAGTGTTCCGTTTTCAACGGATACTATCGCATCCTTTCCGACAAAGGAATTGCTTACGCCAAGGGTGCGGTCGGAAGTAAGCGCACCGGTGTATTCGTATTTGAGTCCCTGTATGGTCACGCCTTCCGCTATATCACTCAGGCAGATAACGGAAATGCTTCCCTTCATGGCAGCGGAAAGAGTCTTGCTGGCGTTGTGCAGGATTTCCAAGCGGACGCCGTCTCCCAGCATCTGGAGGGAGCAGCCCTTCTTCGCATAAAAGCTCATCATCTGGATATTTGCAAGTGTGTGCGAAATCCGCGCACCGCCGCATCCGCCGTACAGCAAAATGTTCCGGTAGCCTTTTTCGTAAGCCTTGGCAACCGCCAGCGCCATATCCGTATCGTCCTTTTCCACCGGAACTATTTTTTTCGGAATGTCATTCAGCATATCTTTCAGCGCACCTTCCGGCTTGGCTTTTCCCGTCGGTGTGTCTTCTGTTTGCATACCGTCCGACTGGGTTTTCTCCGTCGGTGTGTCTTCCAATTCCACCGAGTCCAAATCCCCGACAAAAAAATCCGGCAGCATGCCGTTTTTCAGCAAAAACTTCAAGCCACCGTCGGCAACGACGACATAAATGTCCTTATTCTTTATTTTCGCGCTGCATCCGGTATGGCAAGTGTCGCAATCCCTGCTGCAGTGCTCCGCCTGTTCTCCGTACCCCGCCCATTTCAATAATTTCAGTAATGCGCTCTCCTCGCTTCCCATGGGAGAAGCTCCGATGATAATTGCCTGTTTGTATTCCGTTATTGCCTGTTTCATAACCAATCAGCCGCCTTTCTTGGTATTTATTATACGCAATCGTACGCAAAAAACCAATCGTAAAAATTTACGATTGATTTTTCGATTGACAATTCCCTCTGTCTCCTTTTTATGACGAAACTGCCCATAGTGTCCGATCTTGCGGGAGTTCTGCTGCTGATAGAAGATAACTATGATAAAATTCTTTCTTCCATTATCAACGAATACGGCATGGAAAAAGATACGGCGGAACGGCTTTACCGGCATTTATGGATTTATTCCCACGGGATTGCCACACTGTGCGTTACCGGAATGTGCCGCTTCACCGGCGAAGAAATAAGCACCTTGATGACCGAGGTGTTTACCGGTCTATTGAAAAATGCGAAGGGAGAACGGCACAATGATTGAGGCAAAAGACCTGACTAAATATTACGGAAGCGGAGAAAACCGTTACGATAACGAAGATATTACCACGTTTTCCGACAACCGCCTGACAGAATTCCGGAGGAAAAACATTGCTTTTATTTTTCAGCAATACTATCTCCTGCCGCACATGAACGTTGCCCAAAATGTAAAAATGGGTGCTCGCGCTTTTAAAAGACAATGTGCAGACTTCTTCCAAACCGCGGAAAAAACCGGCAGAAGAAAAGGATGAAGGATTTATCCAGCTTTATGATAGGCGCCATGATAATGCTGATAGGGCTGTTTCTGTCCTTCACTACCCTGTTTCTTGCCATCACAACCGTCATAAACGGGAACACTAAAACGATTGCTATGATGCGGGTATTCGGTTACTCACAAAAAGAATGCTGCCGTGCGCTCCTTGGGGGATACCGGCCGCTGTCCTACATCGGTTTTGCCATCGGAACCGTGTATCAGTATGCACTGCTCCGCATTATGGTTGACATTGTATTCAAGGATTTTGAGGGTATACCCGAATATAAATTTGATTTTCCCGTTATGTTTCTTTCCCTTGCCGCTTTTATTCTCATTTACGAAACGATAATGCACATCTATTCCGGCAAGATAAAGGACATTTCCATCAAAGAAATTATGCTTGAGTAGCCAATGCTCCGCTGCCTGCGTCTACATTTTCCAGCCACTTTTTCAGGCTGTCACAGACCGCATATGCCATCGCCCGGTCGCCTTTTAGTTAGCAAAGTCTAATCGGTATGTCTTTAAAAAGCTGCCCTCCGGCAGCCATCTACCTTAAAAAAGTGTGCACACCCATGCAATCAGGGCACAAACGGGAATATAGATAACAAAATGCAAAAGATGCGCCTTTTTGTTATAGCCGAACATATGCGGTCCTACTATGCCTTTTACTTCCGGATAAAAATGGGGGAAGAAATTGGAGTGGCAAAGCAGCACCCAATCGAAGAAAAGGATATCATAGATTTCCATGCAGTAAAGTATCACAAGAAATCTTGCAAAGAATTTCAAGAACGTGAAACCGTTTCTTATACCGTCCCATATGGAAAGGACTGCTGCCCCCGCAAACAATAAAACCGCGATGATTGCTATCACCCAGCCGATAATATGGGCGCCGCGAAATCTCTCCTTTTTATCGGGGATAACCGCTAAAATATCCTTGTGGGCGGAAGAGAAAAATCTCTTATCTTGAATAAATCCGACTCCGCCGTACAGCACTAGAAAATATGCCGCCATAACCATAAGTGTTGCAACTATTGTGATTACCATTTTGAACCTCCTTTAGTTACTCTTTTGTATTTCCGACATGCTGATTATAGCAGACTAACCAATCCATTACAATATTCTTCAAGTTCATAATTGACAATCACACATTACTTTTATATAATTTAATGTGTGATTGTCGAATCGAGGTGAAAAGAATGAACGCTAAGGAAAAAATCGAAGAATTGTTGAAAGCATCGGAGGATGGCACGATTACCGCAGCACAGGTGACAGAAGCAGGACTGCACCGCAGTATTTTACAGGAATTTGTCAAAAACGGTGAAATGTATCGTTTCGGGCGCGGGCTGTATGTGCGGAGCAGCGCGTGGGAGGACGATTTCTACCTCTTGCAGCGTAAGTATGGGCGCGGAATCTACTCGCATGATACTGCACTGTATCTGCTGGGCTATTCAGACCGTACACCGGCGAAATATACCATGACATTTCCCAAGGGCTACAATGCGCCGTCCTTGAAGCAGGAGAATTTAATTGTCAAGCGCGTTATACCGGAGAACTACGAGTTTGGCAGAATTGAAATTGAATCCCCCTCCGGCAATTCAATTTGTGTTTACGATTTGGAACGGACATTGTGTGACATCCTGCGTGGAAGCGGCAGCGATGTTCAGATTGTCGGGGAAGCCATGAAACGCTATGCGGCATCCAAGGACAAGAATATTCACAGACTGATGCAATATGCAGACCAGCTTCGCGTGAAGCCCAAGGTGCTGCACTACATGGAGGTTTTGCTATGATTACAAAAAATCCAATGCAACTGAAAGCCTTTATCAAAAACAAAGCAGCGGAAAAGCATATCTCCGCGCAGCTCGTCATGCAGAACTATATGCTTGAACGACTGCTGGAGCGAATTTCGCTTTCTCCCTATAAGAGCAATTTCATTCTCAAAGGCGGATTTCTGATTTCTGCCATTGTAGGACTGGACACGCGGACAACAATGGATTTGGACACAACGATTAAGGGCTTCACCCTGACGCATGAAATGATTCGCAAAATCTTTACGGAAATTTGCGCTGTCCAGATTGCCGATGACGTGCAGTTTGAAGTCGGCAGCATCTCTGACATTCGAGAAACCGACGATTACCCCGGCATCCGGGTCGCACTGAAAGCAAACTATCCGCCAATCAGTGTACCGCTGACGGTGGACGTCACCACAGGCGACATGATAACGCCCCGGGAGGTAGAATACACATTTTCCCTGCTGTTCGATGACCGCACGATTAGTATTCTTGCTTATAATCTTGAAACAGTACTTGCGGAAAAGTTGGAGACCGTGCTGTCCCGCAACATTGCGAACACCCGTCCAAGAGATTATTATGACATACATATCCTGTACATGCTGCGCGGTGCTGAGTGCGATAAAGCGACGCTGTGCCGGGCACTGGAACGGACAACGCAGAAACGCGGCAGCAGCATGATTTTAACAGACTACCCTGAGATTATGAAGGAGATACGCGAAAGTAGCACACTTCGCAAGCTGTGGGAGAAATACCGCCGCGAATATGAGTATGCCAAGGACATTTCCTTTGATGATACCTGCAATACCATTCAGACAATATTTGATAGATGTGCGTTAAACACTAAGTAATTACAATACTCTTTATGGCGATATCCGCAAAACCTTTTTTGCCTTACTATTTACAAACTGAATAATGGGACCGGATATGAGTATGGTAACGACCGTGCAAATCCCGAATTTTCCGCCGAGCAAAACACCGATTATAACCATCAGCGTATCCAGTACCATGCGGACTGTTTTTACCTGCCAGTTATTCTTTTCCGCGAGTGCAAATGTCAGCGCCTCATAGGAGCCTCTTCCCAGCGACGCCGAAGCATACAAGCCTGTTCCTGCCGCGAAAAGAACAATGCCGAGTAGCATAATGAGCAGATTAAGCCATAGATACTCGCTGTAGACATGGCAATTTGCAAATAAATCCACGCAGGCACTGTATACCACCTGATACAGGATTGTGCCTATGTGAATTTGCTTTTTGTCATAAAAAAGGGCAAACAAAATCATAACAACCGCCACTGCAAACGATGCCATTCCCATGCTTATATGAAATGTCTTAGAAATTCCCTGCCACAGCACGGCAAGGGTTGCCCCGCCAAATCCCGCATATAAAGCAAACGTGATGCCATAAGCTGCAATAACGGAGCCTGCCACAATTACTATGATTTTTTTAAGTAAATTTCCTGAAAACAAAGTTTTTTCTTTCATCACATCTTCCTTTGCGGGTTTTAAAAACACCAATCAAGCTGTTCTTTTTCTACCCCTAATTCCATGCATTTTTTGCATACAGACTTCTTTTCTTCTTTATTTTCAAGATGGTATTTTAAAACAACATCCTTAAGCACAATATACTTATAAACAGCATCCTGAATGTCCACGTACCAAACCATTCCTGATACAGAAGACCGACTTAATGCCTTTGAAAGGTGTTCCGGAAACTCTTCGCAACTGCTGGTAAAGGAAATGGCAGTCCAGTATTTGGGCGTGTTATTTGTCTTCCAGATTTCAACCTTAACAATCTCAATTTCATCTAAAATCTTTTCATCCTGAATGCTTTCTTTAATAATTAATCCGGTATACATAATTCCTTCTCATCCTTTCTGTTTTCTTATTTTGAGAAATATATTCTTAAACTCCATTTACAAATATTTCCAAAAATTCAATTAAAGAGTAATGCCGTTTTTTCCGCCCGTATATAGCGCATGGATTAGCAAAGTCAGTTCTTCCAGCGATATGTCTTTGTCGCGTTTCAGCCACAGCCGGTACATGGACAGTGATACCGTCATGTGAAATTCCGAAATATAAGATTGCAACGGACTATTATTTATGGTTTCCTCCCTTTCCGGGAGAAGTTCCTTCATTAACCTGTCCTGAAAATGAACACCGCCGAACGGACCCAGCAATACCTTTAAGTACTGTTCTTTTTCCGACAGCAATCGCAACAGGTCTGTTTGTGTATGCGTTCCGCTGTTTAATCCTTTCTTAATGTAATGAATTACATCATCTTCTATGAAAATAAGTAACGCATAAATATCTTGAAAATACTCGTAAAAAGTACTGCGGTTATAACCTGCGGCAGCAATAACATCTTTTACATGAATTTTTTCAATGGGTCGCTCCCTGTATAAATCACAAAATGCGGCAATAATATTCTTTTTGTCTGTTCCGTTACTTCCGGCTGCTTTTTCATAAGTTCCTCCGTCCGACATTTTCACTGTAACTGATGGTTGATGATGGGTTTAAATCACTTTATAATACCATACAACATGATGTCGGACAAAGAAAGGATGATTTTATGAAGCCAATTATCATTTACTACTCACGTTCCGGTAACATGGAAAAAATTGCGTTACAGGCTAAAGAAGATTTGAATTGTGAAGCAATCAAGATTGTACCGGAAGAAGCTTACGGAAATTACATTTCCGCCTGCCTGCGGGTGACAAAAGAAAAGAAAACGCCTATCGCTCCGGCATTTTTGACGCCTATTCCGGATTTAAGCAATTATGACGTGATTTTGCTCGGATATCCCATCTGGGCACAGGATATTCCCTGCTTTGTAGCGAATTTTATTGAAAAATGCGACCTGACCGGTAAAACTGTCGTTCCTTTTGCCACTTACGGTATGAGCGGTATCAACTGGACCATGAAGCACTTAAAACAACTCTGTGCGAATGCAGATATTTAACTTCCTTTCGACAGAGGTGTTTTCAAAAAAGGAAATTATGAACAATGGATTGCCGATGTGAAAAACTTATAACCCATTGTGCAGGCATTTCAGCAGGTTATCAGAGCTTTGTATAATCGCTCCTTCGACGCGCCCGGTGTTTCGTCCAGAGCATATGCAAATTCATCAATTAACAGCTTCTCAACCTGATTTTTATAAACGGACTCCCTTTGTCCGAATTTTTTGCCGTCTTCTTTTATCTTTTTCTCCTTCTGGCACAATTCTTTGAATAAAATAAGGTGATCCGTCACATCATATTTGGTCAGCAGCTCGTCATAATGAGCCGTCAACCGGGTCTGTTTTGCGGCGCAAAAGGGCTTTGTCTGCATACTTTCCAGTTCCGCCAGATACTGATAGGCTTCCTGTCTGGAAATGATGTTTCTCATAGAGGCACTTGCACCGACGGGAACATAAAACCGGGAATTGTTCGTTGCGCATAACGGGCGCAATGTGTAATACTCTTTTTCTTTGTCCGAAGAAAAGCCGATTTTTCCGATGGCTTCCACTTCACATATTCCGATATTTCTATACATGACATGTTCTCCAACCCGAAACATTCCTTTATTCCTCTGCTTCTGAAAATATATGTATATTTTATCATAATTCCGAGCAGATTTTCAAAGGCACTTTTCCACAAACTTAGATGCTTATACTGTGGTAAAAATAACCACCACACTCCTTAAACTTCCTATTTTTCCTGAACTTCATTCCCGGTCTCCTTGTCATAAATATAGTTAATCGGAACCGCATACGGATAACCGTCATCCCCGTTTACGGCAAGAACACCGCTCAGACTATATGGATTAACTCAATCAAAAATATCCATGCAAGTCCGTAATACGTTACCACTGCAACCAGGTCGTTCACGGTGGTGATAAGCGGGCCGGAGGCAACCGCCGGGTCGATTTTCATTTTATGGAAAAGCATCGGCACCAGTGTTCCTATCAGGCTTGAAATAACAATCGCAACCAGAAGCGACACGCCCACACATGCCGATATTACCATCGCCGTTCCAAACGCATAGCCTTTGAACAGTGCAATGTAAATGCCCAGGTAGACCAACTCCATTATGCCGAGCAGTGCGCCGTTGCAAAATCCGACCTTCATTTCCTTTACCACTAATTTAAGCTTATCTTTTCCGGTCAGGTTTTCATCCATTAACACACGGATGGTCACGGCAAGGGATTGCGTGCCGACATTTCCCGCCATATCAAGGATAAGTCAATATTGAGTTACTCCGCCATCCATTTCTTAATAATTCTTGTTATGTTTCTCTCAATGTCAATACGGGTTTCCTTGCATTCGCGGGGATATTTTCTGCCGGCGGCAAATACGCGGGTTATCAAGTCGCCGCCTATCGGCAGCATAGTTTTTACCATACCTTCCGGGAATACAAAATGGGTACCGTGCTTGTAAACAAAAGCTTCCACCTTGCATTCGTGAGGATGGGTTTTCAGTCTTTCTTCCATACGTCTGACATATTTTGCGGCTTCCCACAAAACATCATCCTCTGCAGCCACTAAAATAAGAGTGCCTTTTATATTTTCGACCTTGATAAGCTCTTCTTCCTGAACAGGATGTTTCTTCTCGGACTCCCGGAACAAATCAACGGATGCCACAATGTCCTTTCCTTCCTTGCTCTCCTGCTGGATTTTTCTGCCGTATTCAGGATGTCTGTATGCATAGGGCAGATAAGGAAGAGGCTTTCCGTGATAAGAAATCGAAGACTCTCCTTCGCCGGGCCATTCCGTAACACCGTCTCTCTTTCCCTGATAAAAACCTTCCATAACAAAGTCAGCCGGGGTAAGGGCGAGAGTAAGGGTAATATCGGAAATATAAGAAGCCGCAATAAGGGAAAGCATTCCTGTAGTGGAAGCGCCGGAAATTGCGATTTTTTCATTTCCTCTTTCTTTTAAGAATTTAACAGCTTCTTCCATTCTTTCAAGAGGATAATTATGATGACCGTAATCTTTTTTGTCAGGGCTCATGGTAAGCACGTTAATATGAAAGGTTTTCTGAAGCCACTTTACAGCCGATTTTGCCATGAAATCCTCAGTATCATCACCGTACATGCCGATGATGGCAGCCTTTGCACCTTCTACCGGCCAGTAGCAGCCGTAAAATCTCTCTGTTTCTCTTATTTTTTCCATTGCTTTTCCTCCTTTTTCAGTCTGTTCGACCGAAAATCTCGTATATAATACTATCTCTCATACATTCCATGGTTTCCTCGTAGCCGGATTTGTGCAGCATTTCCCTGCCTTCCGCTGCGAGAACATAAATTTTAATCAGATTGGTAACCACCGCAATATTCACATCCTGCCGGACCCCTTCCACATATTGGAAAAACCGGTTGGTGATAACCGTTTCTTTAGAAAGATTGGGACCTGCCTGCTCGGGGACCATTTTCAAAAGCCTCTCCTCATCCTCCGGTGTAAGGCTCGGAAACACCGTGTATTTTTCATCAATCATAAATTTCAGATACGTTCTTACCTCTGCGGGGCCCGCCTTTTCCTTTCCGTTCAATGCTTCTTTGATAAACTGGGGAATAAGCCTGCGCCGGTACTCCATGACCTCACATACATAGGCTTCCTTGGATGGAAAAAAATTGTAGAAGGTGCTCACGCCGATGCCTGCTGCCTCTGTAATTTTAGCAACTGACATATGTGTCATACCGTATTCCTTCAACAAATCAAAGCCTGCTTCCAGCATTTTTTCCCGGTATCCTGCCCGTTCTTCCTCTGAAAATACCCTTTTTGCCATTTAATCCTCCATGCCTTTCCATTATCCGTAAATGAGAAATGCCTTTTGTTTATGCGAATATTTTTTCTATTTCATTCGTATTCATATTAGCCTATGCTAACTCACATGTCAAGACATTTTGCGAATGTTTTTCAAATTTTATTCGTATACATACTTTATCTTATTCTGTTTGTTCATACCAACACCTTCCTTACCACACATCTGAAAAAGCTTTCCTTCCCGCTTTTTTCGTAATCACCGCAAACGCAATCACACAGATAACCACGGATAAAAGGGAACCTGTCGCCGTGGCAAGTCCCATGGGAAACAACGTCGTCGGGAAAAGCTTGGAGGTCAGGTAAACACCGGGAACCCTCACAAACATAATGGCAATGATATTGTGAAGGAACGACAGCCCTGATTTTCCGCAGGCGCAAAAATAACCGCTGAAACTGAAATGAATTCCCGCAAACAGACAGTCCCATATGTAACCTCGTAAGTACTGACCGCCCAGCCGTATAACTTCCGCACCGCCTGCTGCCTCTTTATCCGTAAACAACGACACAATGGGCTCCGCCGAAAACTGTATCAGAACCGAAACCACAAGTCCAAATCCCGCCGCCAGCAGAATAGCATAGCGGAGAGTAAGCCTTGCCCGCTCCGGCTTGTCGGCGCCGATATTCTGGGCGCCCAGTGCGGAAACCGTGGAAAGCATGGAGGAAGGCACCAGGAAGATAAAACTGATGAACTTTTCCACAATGCCGACTGCTGCCGCATCGTTTAATCCACGGCGGTTCGCGATAATGGTGATAATAATGAACGCCACCTGAATCAGCCCGTCCTGCGCGGCAATGGGAACGCCGATTTTCAAAATTTTGCCGATTACCGTTTTTTCCGGCTTAAAGTCCTTCTTTTCCAAGGGAATGCTGTGACATCTCCGGATGACAAAAAGGGAAATTGCCACACTGACCGCCTGGGAAACCGTGGTGCCCAGCGCCGCGCCCATAGGTCCCAAATGCAGAGCGCCCATGAATACATAGTCCAGCACAATGTTAGTCGCGCAGGCAATCGCAATGAAATACATGGGACTTCTGCTGTCGCCCATGCCGCGGAATATGGAACTGATAATGTTGTATGCCGTTATAAAAGATATGCCGATAAAGCAGACGGTCAGGTACGCCACCGTGCCTTCCACCGCCTCTGCGGGTGTGGACATAACGGAAACAATGGGACGCACCAGCAAAAGCAGCAGCACCGTCAGGGCAACGGACACAGAAACAAAAAGAACAACCGTATTTCCTACCGCCTGCGCCGCTTTTCTCCTGTCATCGGCGCCGATATTCTGCGCAATGCTTACCGTGGTGCCCATGGCAAGTCCCACGATCATAACCGTCAGCATATGCATGACCTGGGAACCGACAGAAACCGCCGTGGTGCTGGCTACTCCTTCAAACTGCCCGATAATAAACAAATCCGCCATTCCGTAAAGGGTCTGTAAAAAATAAGAGAGAAGATAGGGCAGGGAAAACAAAACCAGATTTTTGAATACACTGCCCGTCGTAAGATTTTTTTCCATAATTACCTCCATTGTTATTCAATTTACCACAGACAGTATAAACTCCGCAACCGTTGTAGAGCCAAGAATCATAACCACCGGCTGAGCCGGTGGTTTGTTCTGCCCCTATAAGGGGCTGTTA
>ERZ1034691.47-NODE-47-length-95356-cov-14.933338_pt1 | contig 95356 bp, 79 predicted proteins | sample MGYA00520638_ERZ1034691 | MGnify/ENA primary metagenome ERZ1034691 (study PRJEB33766, sample SAMN09781763) | gut metagenome | biome: gut microbiome | host: Homo sapiens | place: Madagascar | study: EMG produced TPA metagenomics assembly of the PRJNA485056 data set... | reverse complement strand
CCGTTCCTGCTTTCAGCTCCATAGTTACTCCGTGCAGGATTTCTTTGTCGTGATATCCAAACTTCACATCGGTAAGTGTAACGGAATTATCCTTTGGAACCGCTGTACTCTCTGCAGGTCTTTTAAGTTCCGGCTGCTCTAGGATTCCCACTACCTCTCCGACGATCACACCAATTTTGCCCAGATCATCCGTATAAGAACCGACTGTAATAAGCGGACCTACAATTCCAAGGGATAAAATGATACACATAACAAAATTGGGGATCGTCAGTGTTTCGTTTTCCACATAGTGTGCTCCAAAAGGCAGGACTGTAAGCAAGGTATAAGGCGTCACAACCATCATCAGGGCATGAAAAATGGAGCAGCGTTTCATCCACGAAATAAAGGAATCTGCATATGCCATGGCTGCCTTTGTAAATTTGGCATAAGAGCTTTCCGTTTTTCCAAATGCTTTGATCACTTCAATTCCATCAATATATTCCACTGCCGCATCGTTCAGATCTTTTGTTGTCTGAACCGTTCTTTCAAAACTCGGCTTATAATCGAGCATCATGCCAAAATAAGAAAGAAATCCAACTACAACTGGCACTAAGGACCAGAGTGCCAGCCTCCAGTCTGTCAGGAAGAAATAGATCAGGATAATGACCGGTGCCAGCAGATTGGAAGTAAATTCCGGCACAATATGTGCCAGTGTCGTTTCAATACTGTCGATTCTTTCTACCAGAATATTCTTAAATATACCGGAGGATGTATCCTTTACGTATCCCAATGGCACCCGTGCCAGTTTTTCGCAACAGGTCTTTCTTATATTTGCAAGCACTGTAAATGTGGCCTTATGCGAAAGTGCTGTCGAAATCGAATGTAATAGTTCTGCCAGGATAAAAGACAATGCGATCCATACTGCCTTAACCAGATACGCCTTGAACTCCCTGTTACCATCCAGAAACATCTTGACCACATCCGCAATCATAAAATACGGAATTACTTTAAAAATAACGCTTCCTGCCGCAAACACGACGCTCCATACATAAGCACTTCTTTTTTGTCCGGCCCACTCCAGTATCCAACTGGCCGCAGACCTCTTCTTTTCTTTCATGTAAACACACTCCTCACTTTCGTTTTATTGTTGTTTCTTTCGTTAGTTTATCCTAACTTGTATATAATAAAATAGGTGGCTTACCGGCATTCGCCACCTGATGTTATAACCTGATTGAAACCTCAGTCAGAAATCCTGAACCTGCTGCACATATAACCTATTCAAAATTCCTGCATCAGTTATACCGGAAACTCAATATTCCACAATCGCTCCCAGCCACCAGTTTGAAATTCTCTTAATTGATTTACATTTTTCTTTGCAGTTTCTTTGTCTATATCATGCTCAATAATCTGAAATACGGATGAAAAAAATCCCGTATAGATCATGTGCATAAGGCTTTCCTCTACAACCGGTATTTTTACCCCGTTTTCTTTCATTTTTTCTATATATTTCCGACTGGACTTCATTTCCCGCTCCACCATATTGTGTATGAATAACTCAAATTTTCCACTGTCTCCGCATTTTAACAATAATCTGAAATTATCATAATGATCATAGATATAATCAACCATCTGCTCCATCCCATCACTGGATGTATCCGACATATTCCTTGTCTGATCACTGGCAGAAAGCTTTTCAAACTCCTCAACGATCTGGTCATAAATCTGATAAATATGTTCCATATAGGGATCCGTCAGTGCATCAAAGAGCATTTCCTTTGTCGGATAGTACTTATAAAATGCCCCTGTTGTAAGCCCTGCATCTTTCACAATATTCCTTAAAGATGCTCCACTGAATCCATCCTTCAAAAAATGTCTGAGTGCTGTGTCCAATATTTTTTCCCTGGTTTTCTCTGCCTTTACTGACATATGATTCCATCCTCCGGTGATTTTAAAAAGAATCTCGCCTGCGAGATTCTCCGCCTGCGGCGGGTCGCAATATGCGACATGTTTCTTATCCGCCGCAGTGCGATCCTCGCGGAGCGTTTTTTATGTAATGGAAACGAAGTTTCCTATTACATAAAAAATATAACAGTGTTATATCACACTGTTATATTATGCGTTTCTACTGATAATTGTCAATAATATACACGCTGTCTTATCAAACTTTTTTTCTCACTTACTTCATCCTGCTTATCATATTATTCAGATTAATTTTTCTTTATAGCATTTTCACTGCTTTTCTTACTTCTTCCACCCACTCTGCACTATGACAGCAAAACAGTTCTTCATGCTGCATATTGTGCTTCCGGATATCCGGATTTTTGAAATACGTACAATATCTCTTTTCGTATTTTTCACCCATCTTGGTTGCGTAAAACACATGGATCGTTGTTCCAGGCACATCAATTCCATGTTGGACTTTCGTAACCAGATCCGAATAGAACTGATTATAAATACTCTGTTTCGTAATCCATGGACTTCCTCCCTTACCGATTCCAAACATATTTAAAAATCCATTATATAATTCTTTTTTGCCACCGTCTGTCTTATCCAGCTTTTTCTGCATAAATTTTGGAAGAGTACCTGTATGTACCATTTTATACATAAAAGGCACTACCATGGATGACTGGATTTTAGCCACAAGATATATTCTCCCGCCATACTTTTTCCTGATTTCCTGCTCAATTTTTTCACATTCACCTTCCATCGAATAAAATTCCGTTTTCTCGTTTGGATCAAATCCATCATAAGAAACTGTTACCGTGTAAAAATAAGAATGTAACCCATCCAGTACATGATCAAAACTGCTATACAGACAGCAGGTGCCGGGAAATAAAAATATCACTGGTTTACGATTATCTCCACTTTCATAAAATTTCATAGCTGGTCTCCTTTAGGCTTTTCTCACAACGCAATGCATCCTCATACCTTTACGGATTTCAAATTTTTCCACTTTTAGTCCTGCTTTTCTGCAGCATTCCATGACCACATCTCTTGTTGGAACCCGGACATCTCCATGCCCACATATATTTGCCAGAGGCATTTCCAATGTATTCATCAGCCATATCAATATTTTATTATCACTGGTCACATCCCTCAGTATCAATCTTCCATTTGGACGAAGACATCTCTTCACACTGTCAAAAAATGCCTGTGGATTCGGATAATGATGGAAACTCATAGAACAAATAATTGCGTCAAATGAATCGTTTTCAAAAGGAAAGTTCTCACAGTCTCCCACAACAAATGTTGCATTTGGAATACTTTTCTTTTTTGCCTGTTCGATCATGGCCGGAGTCAGATCCAATCCTGTATAATGTCTGTCCGGATATTTTTCCGATAATAAAGAAATCATAGGAGCCGGTCCGCAGCCTGCATCCAACAAATCATTAAATGGCTCTTTTTCTAATTCTTCCAGAATCTCCGGATAATCCTTCTTACACATTTCGTAGATACCAGCATGGTTACTTTCATATCTTCCTGCTGCTTTTGTAAATTCGCTGATTGACAATTTTTTGTATTCTTCGTTTTTCATTCTTTCTTCCTCCAATCACGTCTGTAGCATAAATCAATCTTCTCCTAGAAATCTTGCTTCTTTTTCAATTTCAAATAAGCGGTCAAAACTTGTGTTAGTCTCTTCTAACCCATATCTTCTAAAAAACCGTGTGAAAACAAAACTGTAAATCCACACGGTTTCTTTTCTTATGCATTCATTATGTCACTTTAATCTGGTTTGTCAACCAGATTTTGTTTTCTGCTTCTGCGTGATAAGTCTTGTATATTCTCCCTCATCAATATGATATTTTTTCCTGATAATAATGTAGGATGCAATCAAAGCTAAAACTGGGATGAGTACTATTCCTACTCTGAAAAGCAATGCCTGTGATGCTGTAATTTCAGCAATAACTTTGTTTGCTTCCACTAAAGCGCTCTCACTTGTAAGAGAGCCTTTGTTCACTTCTATTTCCAATGCACTGATAGCCTGACTTCTGGCATATATGCCACTTATTATAAGAACTAAAGTTGATAATCCCTGATTGATTCCACCCGCCAGCTTTACACTGAAAGAACGTACCGCTGATATAACAGAATCATGTCTTTCATGAAATCTGGCTTCATCATATTCAATCGTGTTATTGATCATGACAATGATTGCCAGATTCATAAGTCCCTGGAAAAAGAATATGATAAATCCAACCGCATTAAGAAGAATCACATTTTTCGGCAATATATAACCAAATCCCATGAAAGACGCATAGCCAGCCAGTAAAGCAATAAAACAGACTCTAAGTATCTTTTCTCTTGAAAAATGCTTAGCAAGTGACGCATAACTTGCCTGTGAAATCAGCATTCCAAGTCCATACATTACCGTAAAATAAAATACCAGATTTCCACTTTCTGAATAACCATATTCTATGTAAAAGAAGTTTACACCAAATATAATAAGAATATTGCATGTAATGTTAAAAAAGATGGAAGCAATTCCTGCGGCGACCAGCTGGTCATTTCTTGCAAAAATCCTATACATATCCTTTAATGATAATTTCTCGATCTGCTCTTTTCGCGGCTTTTCTTTTATTCCAAATGCTGTCAGCATCTGAAATCCGACAAGTGCCAATGCTACTATCATTGCAACTACCCTGTACGCATTTACAGCATTTCCAGCAATTACTACAGGCACTACTCCGGCTACAGAAAATTGACCGATGCACACAAAAATGCTCATGATGGTGACAAGGGAATCTCTGGTGTGTGGATCTGAACTCAGCGAAGGCAGCACTCCCCAATATGCAATATCATTCATAGTGTAAGTCATCCCCCACAAAAGATAAAAAAGGCTGTAAAAACCGACAAATCCCCATCCGCTCGGACGGATCGTAAATAAACAAACGATTACAATCGCATTGCTGATGCATCCAATTAAAATCCACGGTTTGAATTTTCCCATTTTAAAATGTGTATTTTCAATAATGATTCCCATGAGAAGATCATTCACTGCATCCCATATCATGCACACAACCATTGCTGCACTTATTACAGCAAATTGTGCACTGGTCAGATTCATTGTATACTGCACATAAAGAATCAAATACATGCTCACCAGTGCATATGCTGCATCCCGGCCTGTCGCACCAATGCAGTAACTCCATTTTGTTCTTGCATCTAATTTTTCGTTCATACTGTTTTCCTCCTGTTCGCAGAAGCAACAATTCTGTTCATTGTCTTTTTCTTTATAATGCCGCCACTCTGGTTGCATACACTGTCAATATTTCCCTCAAGAATGCCTTCCAACATCATCCTTGCTTCAGGATCTCTTAGAGATTTTGGAAAATACATCAGTCTTACAAGAATCTCTCCAAGTTTAATCCATCTCCTTACAAGCCGGGAATATTCCTGCATCTGTCTGAGTGAATTTTTTGTAGTAAATTCCCCTGGCTTTAAATCAGAAAAGTGTGTGCATGGTTCCTGATAAATGGAATAAAAATCTGTTTCCGAAAGAGGTACACCTGCGCTCTTTTTTAAGAGAACATTCATTTCTGTCCCTGTAACATCCATTTTTCCAGTCAATCGGATATCGTTAAGAGATGCCCCTACCTGAATTTCATACTCACCACCAATGACCTGAAATTCACCATTCTGGTATACCTGAAAAGCTCTGTCATCCAATACAACATCCATCTGTTTCTTTTCGCCCGGATTTAAGAATGTTTTAGCAAAACCTCGCAGTTCTTTATTGGCCCGGAGAAAATCAGCATCCGGATTTTTCACATATATCTCCGAAATTTCGCTGCCTGCAATGGTTCCAATATTTTTCACTTCAAAAGAAATATGGATTTTCTCATCATCGCCTGCCTTTATATGTAAATCCGCATACTCAAACTCCGTATAACTTAATCCATATCCAAAACAATATCTGACAGGTACATGAAAAGTATCATAATACCGGTATCCCACAAAAATACTTTCACGATATTCCACCTCATCCAGATGTCTGCTTTGCCCTTCCTGTTTTGCAAAATAACCATAGCTTGGAACATCTTTTTCACTATATGGAATACTCTCCGCGAGCTTACCGGATGGATTGCTAAGTCCTAAGATAATCTTTACACAGGCACCAGCTACTGCTTCTCCACCAAGATATAGATGTAATAGTGCTTTACATTTTGATGGAAGTTCCATGTCATAAGGCGAACCTCCAAAAGAGAGAAATCCTATCTTATCGTTCACCTCCAAAAGCTTTTTAAGTAAAAGGATCTGATTTTCCGGAAGTTCAAAGCTTTCCCTGTCATATCCTTCACCTTCAGCAATATCTGTCAAGCCTCCGAAAAACAATACCGGTATATTATATTCTTTCGCTTCTATAGCTTTCCTTATTGCCTCTTTTTCCAGTTTCGCATCTCTTTTAAAAGAAGTATTTTTATAACCTCTTGCATATCTGACTTTTATGCCATATTCTTCAAACTGTTCTATAAAAGAAGTAATTCTGGTTGTATGAATATGACTGCTTCCACCGCCCTGGATTCTCGGTTTGTCTGCCAATTCTCCAATCATCAGTATTTCTTTTATTTCCCCTAATGGAAAGAAACCATCATTTTTAAGAAGTACAATACTCTCTTCCGCTATCTGTTCTGCCAGCTTATGATTCTTCTCTCTGATAGGATCCGGAATATTCTTTTTCCCTCTGCTCTGTATCACATTGCTCTTATATCTGTCATTCAACCTTTCTATTCTATCAACAGAGCATTCCAGTTTTTTCATAAACCAGGGATTCGTTGCCGCCATATTCCATATTTCATCATAATGATTGCCACAGCTGTCAGGCATTTCTACATCCATTCCCGCAGATATGCATTTCGGCAGATCAACACAGGCTCCCCAGTCACTCATTACAAGACCCTCATATTTCCAGTCGTTTCTGAGAATGTCGGTTAAAAGATGTTTATTCTCACAAGCCGGTAATCCATTCAGGTAGTTATAACTTGCCATTATGGTTGCCGGCTTTGCCTTTTTCACCGCTTTCTCGAAAGCTCTCAGATAAATCTCATGCAATGCTCTCTCATCAATCATGGAATTACTTGTCATTCTATGTGTTTCCTGACTATTGCCCGCAAAATGCTTCAGGGATGTTCCCACGCCACATTCCTGCATTGCAATAATATAGGAAGATGCCAGTTCTCCTGTAAGAAAAGGATCCTCTGAATAATATTCAAAATTCCTGCCACACAAGGGAGAACGCTTCATATTAACTCCTGGTCCAAGCACCACAGACACCCCCAATGCCTTTGCTTCCTGAGCCAGTCCTTTCCCCATTTTTCCTATCAATTCTTTATTCCAGGAACACGCTGCACTGCTTGCTGTTGGAAAACAGGTTGCTTCATAACTGTCATTATTCTTTGCCCCATCTTCCTGTGCACGTATTCCGTGAGGTCCATCCGAAACATGTATATCACCTATATGCCATGCTCCACGCCCCGTCACAAGTCGGCACATCTCTTCCAGACTTTTCCCCATATAATACCTCCGTTTTAATCTGCTTCTCTATACCCAACTTAACATCTCTTGTCATTAATCTATATTAAATTTATATTGTTATATATTAAATTTATTATATAATAGATTTATGAAAGGGGAAAAAGATGTCTGGAAATGATTCAACTATTAAATATGAATTTTTAGATTCATCAAAGAATTTTATATACGATGCCAGAGAAACAGGAAAGACACATACGTCTTTCCTGTATGAACTACAGCTTTTTAATGCTATTAAGAATGGAGATATCCATGGTGTCAAAACTGCCATTGAAACCTACACTGACTCCGGGCTCATCATCGGTCATATGTCTGATAACCAGTCAAGAGAAATCCATTATTGGGCTGTCTCTACTATAGCAGTTTCCATCCACTATGCTATATTAGGAGGACTTGATGAAAGTGAGGCGTATCAGTTAAGTGACAAATATATTCAGGAAATTGACCAGCTATCCTCAATGGATACCTGTATAGACTATCTGTGCCAGAAAGCAATTGAACTCGTCACAAAAGTAAAGGTGAACACCATTCCACAAGAGTATAGTCACCTGATAAATAACTGCATTCATTTAATTCACATACATCTTCATGACCGTCTCAAAATTGAAAACATTGCACAGACCTTACATGTGTCCAGGGATTACCTTTCATATGCTTTCAAAAAAGAAACCGGAATCCCCCTCCATAAATATATCCTGCATCAAAAGCTGGAGGAATCCCGAAAAATGCTTTCATCCGGGATATCTATAAAAGAAGTAAGCTACACACTCAGTTTTAGTAATGAAAGTCATTTTATACAATCTTATAAGAAAAACTATGGTGTTACACCTGCAGTATATATTTCTTCACTTACAAAATAGAAAACTATTTACTTTCATCCGTCTCTTTCTGCACTCTTCCATTCTGCAACAACATTTCTCACCCGGTGGTCAATATCAAGGCGTGCACTGCGGCATTCTTGCGGATATTTTCTTGCTGCCTGAAATGCCAGTTTCACAAAGAGTCCGGAACCAACCGGGAGCATTGTCTTTAGCATGCTCTCTGGAAAAACGAAATGAGTTCCATGTTCATAAATGACATACTCTGGTCTGCATGTGTGTGGATGTTCTTTCATGCGCTGCTTCATACGGCGGATATATTTTGCAGTATCCCACAACACATCATCTTCTGCACCGATCAGCAATAATGTTCCATGGATTTTTTCAATCTTGATCATCTCGTCTTCTGTGATTGGATGAGCCTTTTCCGAATCATCAAACAGTTTTCTTGAATTGATCATATCACCGGTTCGTTTGGTTTCTTTTTCAATCACATGCCAGTAGTCCGGATGTTTGTAGCAGAACGGCATATACGGAAGCGGTTCACCTTTGTAAGAAAAAAGAGATTCTCCCTCGATCGGCCATTCCTTACAGCCGTCTTTTTTGCCCTGCATAAATCCCTGCCAGATAAAATCACTCGGTGTCAGACCGATCGTCAATGTAATATCTTCAAAATAAGAAGCGGCAGTCAAAGCGAGTGTTCCTGTAGTAGATGCCCCGACCATTCCTATCTTCTGATTGCCATGTGCTTTTAACCAATTGATTGCTTTCTCGATGCGTTCCAGCGGATAATTATGATGTCCATAATCCTTTTTTCCGGGTGACATCGTCATCACATTCACACCGAGTTTATGCAGCCATTTCACGGATGTACGCGCCAGATAATCCTCCGAGTCATCTCCGATCATGGCGATCATTGCACAGTCTGAGCCTGTTTTGCATTTCCAATATGCACCATAAAATCCATCTGTTTCCATGTCAAAATGTCTTTTTTTCATCTATATCATCTCCTTAATCTCAGCCACGTTTCTCTACAACGATTATTTTGTTTGAGATATTCCGAACGATTGGAATCTTTCCTATCACATGATAAATCGGCATAAGTTCTTTCATTCCCTCAACCAGACTGACTTCATGCAGGATAGAAAAATTCGGTACAATCTTTTTTAATTCTGTTCCATTCTTAACCCCCCATGTGAATTTTGCATTGCTTCCCTCTATGGATTTTTCCTTCACATGTTTCACAACAAATGGTGACATGGTTTCGACCATTACGGTTACTTTCTGAAATGATTTTTCAATAATAGAAAATATCTTTCTGATGTCCTTCTCACACAAATACATCGTAAGTCCTTCCATTATCACCAGAACGTTTTCTCCATGATAATCGATATCGTCCACGTAGGAATCATCCATTGCAGACTTTGCAATCTGATATATCGGACCTGTTTCTGGAAGAAACTGCCGCCTTATCTTCATAGTCTCCGGCAGATCCACGTTGTACCATCTCAGATATTTTTCCTTCATCCGGTAACATCTGGTATCTAGTCCACATGCAATATTTACAACAACTGTATTTTCATTCTTCTCCAGATATTGTCGAACCATCCGATCTAATACGATCGTTCTCGCGATCACGCCACAGCTCATGGCTTTATCCTTATCTGCTTTGGAAAAGTCATAGTCCAGCTTTTTCACAAGTTCTACTGCAATCTCATCCTTGATTTTGGCATTTTGCTTTTTTGTTTCTTTTGCCCTAGCATACAAAGTCTGTACCATCGTTTCCGGCACACCTGTCACATTCACTTTTTCTTTCATGTACTTTCCTGCTTCCATATCAATACATTGCTGCTTGCGTTAGTTGTATCTAACCTGTGTCTGATAAAAAACCGTGTGAAAACAAAACTGTAATTCCACACGGTTTCTTTTCCCTATGCATTCAGTATATCACTTTCATCTGGTTTAGCAACCAGATTTTGTCTCACTTTTATTATGTTACTTGCAAAATACATACTGCACCAACAGCATATAAAATACAGTTCCACCGCCGATACTGAGCAATATGCTCTTTTTTCTCATCTGCTTTTTCATCACCCGACTGCAGTGATTCCATTTTCTGTTTCATCCTGCCCTGCACTTTATTTCGGCACAGAAAACATAAACCATCCTTTATCCACACCCTCCGGTACTTCTGTCGTACAATTTACGGAAAAGGTTTCATCACACATTCCATAAATCAGATAAAACTTTTTCCATCCGACATTTTGATATTTATCCAACATGGAGATTCCATAAAAAAGATGTCTGGCATTCACCATCAATGCCAACAGGAACGCTGACAGCGGATTAAATGCTGACAGCAGCAGATTCGCCGTGACAAATTCCATCGAACCCGCATAAATAAACATACTCATAAGCATCGGATACAAAAATGAAAATCCCATGCTCCGCATCAGAAATCCATAAGACATTCCTAAAAATAAGAATCCTACACAGATTGGCAATGTGTAGGGCAATGCTGCCTTGAATGCTTTTTTCTTCATGTAACTTTGTTCCTCTTTTCTTGTTTGTAACGCAATAGCCTTTCCATCCCCGATTGCACAGAATTCCTACCGACATACTTTACTTTTTCTAATTTAACGCAAAAAAGAGGTCTGACAAGATGAAATCTATTCCTTATGGTAAAGGCCTTGAATACTGCTTCTGAAAAACTCGCCCACAAAGAAGACAAACCCGCCGAAAAACCTGCAAAAAATCTGTCTAATGTGTAAAAGTGAGATTGCCATCAATGCATGCCGCTGCCCGATGTGCACCACAATCCTTGATGCTAAGGCTGTGCAGGAGTTTGAAGCGAAAACCGGAGTTTAACATAGTAATGTAGGCAGATTTTGTGGCTGCATTCATAACGTAAATCAGGGCAGATATCAAAGTCTGTGCACAAGTCAGTCACTGCGTAAATAAAAAGAAAAATCGTACAAACAAATATGATTTCCTTTGTGAGCTCTGCGAACAGGAACATCATATTTCGTTTGTACGATTTTCTTTTATATATACTAATAATTTGACTTGTGTATGGACTCTTATATCTGCCCTTCATAACCTATAACGCAGCCATAAAATCTGCCTACATTACTATGTTAACCTCCGGTTAGATAGTTTCCAGTTCATATTCGTTGGTACCCAGTCCAATTTTCACTGCATGCGCGATACAGCTCTTCCATTCCGTATCCGGATGTGTCATATGGAAGTGATCGTGGTCACAATCTTCGTGATGTTCCTGTGCATGCGCAATATTTTTTCCAAGTACGCTGTTCTCAATTGGCGCTGCCTGATTGCAGAGGTCAGCACACGCCTGATCCAAAGCAACCGGGTCAAAAGAAGCTAACATACCAATATTTGGAATGATTGGAATATCATTCTCTGCATGGCAGTCACAGTTTGGTGAAACATCACAGATCAATGACACATGGAAACATGGTCTGTTCTGACAGACTGCAAGGCTGTACTCTGCCATCTTGTAGTTGAGCATTGCAACGGAATCAGCAAAATCTGCTGAAATTGCATCTTTCGGACAGACTGCAAGACATCTTCCGCAACCAACACATTTGTCGTGGTCAATTTTTGCTTTGTGATCTGTGATAATTGGTGCTCCGTGTGCACAGATTCTGCTGCATGCTCCACAGCCAACACAGCTTTCCGTTGCAACACTCGGTTTTCCTTCACAATGCTGCTCCATTTTTCCTGCTCTGGAACCACATCCCATACCGATGTTCTTAATCGTTCCTCCGAAACCTGCCATCTCATGACCTTTAAAATGTGTCAGGGAAATGAATACATCTGCATCCATGATAGCAGAACCGATCTTCGCCTCTTTGACATACTCACCATTCACCGGCACAAGTGTCTCGTCTGTTCCCTTTAAACCATCTGCGATCAGCACATGACAGCCTGTCTGGTATGGTGAGAATCCATTCACATATGCAGTTTCCAGATGATCTAATGCATTCTTTCTGCTTCCTACATAAAGTGTATTACAGTCTGTCAAAAATGGCTTTCCACCAAGTTCCTTCACATAATCTGCTACAACCCTCGCATAATTCGGACGTAAAAATGCAAGATTTCCATATTCTCCGAAGTGAATTTTAATTGCTGCGTACTTATCTTTAAAATCAATGGTTTCAAATCCAGCCGTCTTCATCAGACGATGAAGTTTCTGAAGCAGATTCTCATTTCCAGTTGCCTTAAATGTTGTAAAATATACTTTTGATTTCTCCATAATTGCTCTCTCCTTGTTTTCCAGATAATTACAAAACTCACATCTTGAGTTTTATAACTATCCATTTTATTCCTATATGATAACCCCAAAAGTATAGTTCACGTCAAGATTTTTCTTACAATCTTTTTAATCCAACAAATTCTGCATACTCTCCAGTCCAATCAGTAAAGTAGAACTGTTATGGAGCAGTGCTGATGTGGTCGGCTGGATCACACCTGCAACTCCAAGCACAATCAGCATGGAATTAAAAGTTACGATTCTGCGGTAGTTCTTTTTGATGCGTTCCATCAGGCTGTCGCTTAATAACTTCAATGTTACGATCTGATACAGATCATCCGAACTTACGGTGATATCTGCAATCTCCCTTGCGATCTCTGCTCCGTCGCTGATTGCAATGCCGACATCTGCTGCGGACAAAGCTGGAGAGTCATTGATACCGTCACCGATCATAATCACTTTTCTTCCGGCTGCTTTTTCTTTCTCCACAAAGCTTGCTTTATCTTCCGGCAGTACCTCGGAGTAATATTCGTCCACGCCGACACGTTTTGCAATGGCTGATGCAGTACGTTCACTATCTCCGGTCATCATGACAACCTTGGATAAACCGGCACGTTTTAAAGACTGAATGACTGCGGATGCCTCCTCACGCAGTGGATCTTCAATACAGATGACTGCTGCAAGTTTTCCTTCAATTGCCAGATACAAATGAGAGTATTCCTTCGGAAGCTTATCAAACTTCTCCTGCTCCCCCTCCGGGATCACACAATTTTCATCCTCAAATACAAAATGTGCGCTTCCAATCACTGCACGTTTTCCGTTGATAGTAGAAGCGATTCCATGCGCAACAATATATTCCACTTTGCTGTGCATTTCGTCATGCTCTAAGTTTTGCTGGACTGCCGCATCCGTCACTGCCTTCGCCATGGAATGAGGAAAATGTTCCTCTAAGCATGCTGCAATGCGAAGCAGTTCTTCCGGACTTTCTCCATTAAAGGAAACAACATCGACGACGGTTGGTTTTGCTTTGGTCAATGTACCTGTCTTATCAAATACGATCGTATCTGCCTCTGCGATTGCCTCTAAATATTTACCGCCCTTTACAGTGACATTATAAAGACTTGCTTCCCGGATCGCGGATAAAACAGAGATTGGCATGGCAAGTTTTAAAGCACAGCTGTAATCTACCATAAGAATGGATAACGCTTTCGTCACATTTCTTGTGAGAAGATAGGTTAAGATTGTGCCGCCAAGGCTGTATGGCACCAGTTTATCTGCTAAATGCTCTGCTTTGCTCTCTGCGCCCGATTTTAACTTTTCAGACTCTTCGATCATTGTAACGATCTTCTCAAAACGACTGGATCCACCAACTTCTTTTACAAGGATCGTAAGTTCGCCCTCTTCCACAACCGTTCCTGCATATGCAGTACTCTCTGCCATTTTTCTGACCGGAACCGATTCTCCGGTTAAAGAAGCCTGATTTACCATAGCTTCTCCCTCTGCAACCACGCCGTCAAATGGAATGATATTGCCCATATGAACGACTATCCTGTCTCCGGCTTTGACTTCAGATGTCGGAACTAATACTTCCTGGTTGCCACTGACTAACCATACTTTTCCAACATTTAAAGACATCGTCCGCGCCAGATCGTCCACAGACTTTTTATGTGTCCACTCTTCTAACAATTCGCCGATACCTAACATGAACATAATGGAACCTGCCGTGTTAAAGTCACTCCGCAGCACGGAAACTCCGATTGCTGTCGCATCCAGAACCGGAACCTCGATCTTACCTGCTGCAAGTGTTTTCAGACCTTTCCAGATATACTTTACGGAACGGATTGAAGTCAGACAGATGCGGATTGGATAAGGAAGAATCCAGCGTCTCGCATAATGAAACACGATTTTGCTGATCAGTTTTTCCTGATAAGTGTTGTTTAACTCACGCCCTGAATTCTCGATCAACCCGGTCGGAACCTCTACCTCCTCATAATGGAATCCACGGAGCAGTTCAATGATCGTTTCCCGGTTTCCCACATAGGAGATCACCGCATCACAAGTCCGATCGTAAACTTTTGCAAAAGTAACTTCTTTCTGACTATGTAAAAAATAAAGAAGCGTATCCGCCTGCGCATAACTCATGCGGTTCTGTACTGCATGAATACGCATTCTTCCCGTTGTCTCATGCTTTATGATAAATTTCATCTTTCTTACATCCTCCACTTAGTCGTTGGAAAAGGCTGCCACACATCTCGTGCGACAGCCCCTATTACTATCCGACTCTTATTCTGCTGCTGGCTCGGCAGCTTCTTCTACAGCTTCCTCTGCATCTTCAACAACTGCTGCCTCTTTTGCCGCTGCACGTTCTTCATTGATTGCTTTTGCATCCTCGTAAATGTCCCCAGCGTTCTCCTGAACAGTTGTTACCGTTTTCATTACACAGTCCTTTGCTCTTAATACTGCTGCTGTGCACTGTGTATAAACTTTTTTTGCATCGTCGCTGGCTAAAACTTTAACACCAGCCGTTCCGAATAATGTACCACCTGCAAATAATGCAATTTTCTTCCAATCTACCATGATAATTTCCTCCTTCTGTATACAATGAAAGCTCTTTTTCTATGCTTTCGTCATTGATTTTTTTACGAAGCTTTCTGCTTTTTCTCTCGCTTCGTACAAATTATAGAGCGGGATATCATGGTTACTCAAGTCTAACATCACTAATTGATAAACTTTATCATATACATGTAAAAATGTTCTTCATTAACTTCTTATCGCTTCAAAAATAACGCAGTCTCTTCCTCTTTCTTTAGCCTGATACAGCTTTTCATCTGCCTGTCTGTAAACATCCGAGACATCCATGCTGTCTGTATATTTCTCGATACCACAGCTAAAGGTGAAAGCGGTCTGTTTTTTCTGCTTTCCAAATAACTTGTAATCCGCACGCATTTTTGCTAACATCTGGCGGATCTCATCTTCCGACACATCCGGAAGGATCAGCATGAATTCCTCTCCACCAAAACGGACTGCGATTCCACCTCGATCACTAACGAGCAGATCGTAGAACTTAAGGCGCTCTCGCTCGTCACTTTTTCCACATTCATCGGATGAAAATATGCAAGCAGTACTGCCACGATATCCGCCACAAAAGCCAGTCCGCCAAAAAGTACCACTGATGATGTCGGCAGAAACGTTGCGATTGCTACCATAGCCAGTATCATATACACGATCGTTCCGGTCTGATAAATATAATAGAGCATCGGAAACTCAAAAAACGCCAACAGTGTAAGGATCACGTAGGATGCACGTTTCACATGACGCGACTTGATTCCCCACACTGTCATCGCAAAAATAACGTTTCTCTATTGTCTGCTTTTTCTTTTTGATGTAAAATAGTCATGGATTTTATACTTCAATCAGGAGAAAGGAGAAACAACATCATGCGGACAATCCGTCAGAAATTTACCAGCTTTATACTTATGTTCGCCATGCTTCTCCTTGGATTGTGCTATGGCAATACCCAGGCAGATTCTTCTTTAATGTATGGAATCATTCATCACACAGACAGCGTATATGAGAATTCCGATTTCTCGGAGATTTCGCAACAGCTTTCCTCTGAGACCTCAGAACGCATGGTCTCTGCGAACGCTTATCTGCGTCAGGAAGGCAGACGTATCACAACACGCACAAGTCGTGCCTTAAACTGTCTGTTTCTTATTGTGGAACTTCTTTCCCAGATGTTACCTGTCATTTTTGCATGCAGTATCTTAAGTCTTGCTTATCACACGCCATGCAGGGATGTCATCATTCGTTATATTCATAACAAGGACGGCAAGAAAAACAACTAAACCACATTTTCCTACTGATTACCGCATATCGTATCGGCGGTTTTATTTTGGTACGCAAAAATCTTGTTTCAGGATATCTGCGCCCAAAATGCGCAGGTATCAGAAAGGTATGGTTTTATGGTTGAACATATTTTATTTGCAGTTCTTACTGCTGCCGTTATCGGCGCAGGGATTTTTATGTGGTGGTTTGAAAATCACGACGAAAAACCAAATGAAAAAAACGAAAAAGAAGGGAATTAACATATTATGAATATCGGCTTAGTTATTTTTGCAATTTTTGGATCAGTGATCGGTCTTGCTTCTACACTTTACATTGTCATCTCCATGTTCTGGATCTTAGGTGTCAAAATCGTGCGTAAGATCAAAAACGGAACACCGTTATATGACTGATAAATTCTAAAAAAACGCTTCGCAATCATACAGCTGATGTACTAAAAACATTCATCAGCCTGTAAAAATTGCGAAGCGTTTTTTATTCTTCATCATTCATGCGGTATCCTACTCCAAGTTCATTTAAAATATAACGGTACTCGCCTGGCGTTTCGCCAAACTTTTTCCGGATGTTTGCCATATTGACCTGTAGCTTTTTCACACTTCCATTGTCGGAGTAACCCCATATTTTTTTGATAATATCTGCATAGGTCAGCACCTTTCCTGCATAAGTTGCGAGCAGTGACACAATGTTGTATTCCGTCTGTGTCAGCCGCACTTCCTCCCCTGCGATCGTCACTTTTCTTGCATCATAATTGATTTCAAGATCATATAGCCTGAAATGTTTTAAAGACTTTGGCTCCACTCCCTGAAAACGGTTGATTCGAAGCGACGCCCGCACCCGTGCTAAAAGTTCTCCTGTTCCAAACGGCTTTGTGATATAATCATTTGCCCCAAGATCCAGCGCCTCGATCTTATCCTGCTCTGCTGTCCTTGCAGATAGCACGATAATTGGCGTCTCAGCCTGTTTCCGGATTTCCGCAATCACTTCTATGCCGTCCATATCCGGCAGCCCGAGGTCTAAGATCACAAGATCCGGATGATGCGAATAGAACATTAATAGTCCGTTTTTTCCATTTCCGGCAAACAATGCCTGATAACCGCCCGTTTCCAATATCATTTTCATAAAATTGCAAATATTTTTCTCGTCCTCAATGACTAAAATTTTATAGCTGTTCATAAAATGTATGTACCGACTCCCTTTTTTACTCTGTTTCTTCTATATCCAACGTAAACCGGAAACAGCAGCCTCCGCCTTTCCGGTTCTCTGCTGTGATCACGCCGTCATGCGCTTTAATGATAGAAGCACAGACCGCTAACCCGATTCCCATGCTGCGTTTCTGATTATCTACCGGTGCCTCCCGTATCACAAAGTAATCTTTAAAAATATTTTTGAGCTGTTCCTTTTCCATTCCACAGCCGTCATCCATGATCTCAAATACTGCTTTATTTCCTATGGTAAAAACACGCAGGGATAATTCTGTCATTCCGAGTGCATGCTGCATGGCATTTTCCATAATGTTGAAAAGTACCTGTCCGATCAGAACTGCGTCCATAGGGATACTCACAAAATCTTCCGGGATGCTCACATCCACTTTCTGATCCGGATAACGCTTTTTAAAACGCGTCAGGACAGAATCGATCAGTTCCTCTAACACCACCGGCGTCTTTTTCAGTTTCACGCCCTCATTGTCGATCCTCGTAATAGATAAAATATTCTCCACCATGCCAATGAGCCACTGGGAATCTTCCCGGATTCCACGGCAGAGCTGTAAGATCTGCTCCTCACTGAGCTGATGATAATTGTCGACGATTGCTGCGCTCGAACCGCTGATAGAGGTCAATGGCGTGCGGAGATCATGGGAAACTGCCCGCAAAAGATTGCCACGCATTTTTTCTTTTTCACTCTCAATGCACACCTTTTCCTGCATCTTCAACTGCGCAGTTAATGTACTTGTCATAATCGTGATCACAAGCATGACAATGGCAGTGATGATATTTTCCGTAATATGAAAGTTAAATGCAAAATACGGAAACGCAAACGCGAAATTCAACGCCAGAACACTGAGTATTGATGCAATAATTCCGTATAAAAAACCGTCCGTGATGTAGGATATCACAAAAACCGCAAGCACCATGATTGCCGGAACCAGTGCATCCGCCACAAAATATTCCTCGATCAGCAGTGCGATCAGAATGAATAACCCCAGAATCCCAACGACTTTTAACATATTTTTGATAATTTCAGACCATTTTTCCATGCGTATTTCCTCTTGGGTATTATACAATTTCAGTTGGTAAAGAATCAGCTAAGATAATCCTGTAATTATATCATGGTTTATCCGTCTTCGATACCCTTTCTATTTCTTTGTTATCCAGTATAGGCTCTTGTTTCTTGTTATCTATAATCGCATTTTCTGCAACATTTGCTTCCTGTTGTTCTTTTTCCAAATGCTTCCTTGAATGAAAAACTACCAAAAGATCCAGTAGATCACCCCTAACACCCAGCTTGAAAAAATACCATATAAGATCACAGGACCTGCGATCGTAAAGATTTTACATCCGATACCAAAAACCTGTCCTTCCTTCTGGAACTCGATTGCCGGAGCTGCCACACCATTTGCGAATCCGGTAATCGGTACAAGTGCCCCGGCACCGCCCCAGTTGGCAATCGACGGATAAATATTAAATCCGGTGAGGATAACACTGAGCAAGATCAGCAGCATGCTGCACCAGCCTCCGGACGTGTCTTTGTCTAAGCCATAATTTTCGCACGTGTTTAAAATAAACTGTCCGATACAGCAGATGATACCGCCTGTAAAAAATGCTTTGACCATGTTAAAGATCAGATTATGTGTCGGTGTAACCTGTTTCACATAATCGTTGTACGCCTGATCGCGTTCCTTTTTATCTTTGCTGTGTACTGTCTCATTTAAGCTTTTTATTTTCTCTGCTTCATTGTTTGCCATTTTTTCCGCCTCCCTGAATCATTTCTGTCATATCTTTATGTTATGCATGATTTTCATTATCTCTTTGTTAGCTTGGCATTTTTCTGATGAAAATATACATCATATACGTTCTTGGATTTCATGACCTTTATGATTTTTTCTTATTTTCTAAGAATAAGTCATGTTTTATTATGCCATTTATTTTATAAGTAATTCTAATAATCCAGTCTGGTATTACTAATTGAAATCACAGATTCCTATAGTATAATAATGTTATATTTATTGCTTGAAATCAATATTTATTAATATCGAAAAATATTGATTTTTCATTATTGGAGACTATCGTGAAAAAGTTTATTTGCATATTTCTTTCTTTTTTAATATTTCTCACCACATTGTCCCCGGCAGACTGTTTTGCCCGTGATGGAAAAAAGGTGATCAAAGTAGGTTTTTACACACTGGATAATTATCAGGAGTGTGATGAGAACGGAAACTACAGTGGCTATTATGTGGACTATCTCCGCGAGATCAGCCAGTACACCGGCTGGGAATATGAATTTATCAAGATGAATTATTCCGCCTGCCTGAAATCTTTAAACGATAAAAATATCGATCTTGTCTGCGGTGTCGATTATTCCACCTCGCGCACAAGTACTATGGATTTTTCTGCACAGCCGGCGATCACTACCCACTATGAGCTTTACACGATGTTAGATAATGATTCGCTTTATTACAATGGCTACTCTGATTTTAATAATATGAAGATCGGTATTCTGGCAAGCTGCAACCAGATCGAGGCTTTGGATGATTTTGCAAAGGCTCACAATTTCACCTATGAAAAAGTCTTTTATGGAAACACGGCAAAACTGGAGAAGGCTTTAGAGGACGGAACGGTCGATTCTATTTATACTATAAATGTCTCGCACGCCTCTGAAAAGAAAATTCTTGCCAGTCTTCCTTCTTTTCCATTATATTTTGTTACTTTTAAGGGAAATCCGATCATGGAAGATTTAAATGCTGCACAGTCTGTGATCACGGATGTGAACGCTGACTTTGAACATGATCTCTATGCCTCCTACCAGAAAGATACGCGGAATTACCGCTGTGAATTTACCAAAGAAGAATTAGAATACATCCATTCCAATCCTACGATCACAGTCACTTACGACCCTGCAAACGCGCCGATTGAGTATTATAATAAAAAAACACATAGCTGCTCCGGTATTTCCACAGAAGTGCTCGAACAGATCTCAGAATTTACCGGTCTGCATTTTACCTATGTGGAATCTGACAATTTTACAGACGCTTTATCTAAAATCCAAAACCATGAGGTAGATGTCCTGTCTGCTATGGCGCACAATTATCAGTGGGCGCAGCAGAATCATTCTTTCCTCACCACACCTTATATTAATACGTCCATTGTTGTCATCCGCAGCCAGACCGCCAAAGGACAGACACGCAATATCGTTGCCCTGCCGCGTAACTTTTACTTTACCAATTCCATTATCAATGATCCTGGAAATCATTTTACAGATATCCTTTATTACGATTCCATTGATTCCTGTTTTGATGCAGTTGTCACCGGCAAAGCAGATTGCACTTATGTCAACAACTATGTTGCAAATTATCTGCTTTCACAGGTACAATACCGCCCGTTGACTTCCACACCGATCTCTGCCATGACAGAAGATATTTCCTTTGCGCTGTCCGACCGCTGTGATCCAAGACTGCTCAGTATTATGAACAAAGGACTGGCATGTATTTCCTCTTCAAAAATGGATTCGATTGTTTTACAGAACAGTATTTATGAGGGTAACCCTTCCCTTGTGACTTTGATATTTGCTTATCCGAGAATATCTATTCCGATCATTTTAGCTGTCAGTGCAACGCTTTTAGCATTACTGCTTGGTATTCTGCTCATCCATAACCGCAAAACAAGGCAGATCCGTATTATGTCAGCAACTGATCCGCTTACCGGTCTTTATAACCGCAGAGCCACAGAGGAACAGATTGCAAAACAAATGGAAACTGACGGAAAAAATCCTTCCTGTGTACGTCCACTGATCAGTATCGATCTGGACAAATTCAAACAGGTGAATGATACTTATGGACATTTAGAAGGGGATGCTCTTTTGATTGCAGTTGCAGACACGCTCCGCACATCTGTCCGCAGTTCTGACATTGTAGGCCGCATCGGTGGCGATGAATTTGTTGTGTACCTCTCAAATGTCACGGACAGACAAAATGCCATGACAATTGCAGAGAAACTGTGTCAGGCCATCCGAGGGCTCTCTACCATGAAAGAAGAATGGAGCAATATTTCCGCAAGCATTGGAATCTCGTTTGCCGATCATCCAGATATGAAGATGGAAGAACTCTATATTTCGGCTGATAAAGCTATGTACTCCGCCAAAGAAAACGGAAGAAACCAGTATCAGATCCTCTGATGTCTCAGCAGGATGTCACTGTGGAATATTGACACTCCACAGATACTGCTCTCCTTTTCCCCACAAAAGCAGTTCTTTCATCTGTTCGTCATATAATTCATCCGGTCGAAATTCTTTTAAAATCTGGATCAGATATGTCTCTTTCTCATCTTTTGGACTGATCTGATCCAGCTTTTGATCCAGAAGCTCCCTAAGTTCCAACGGCTTAATATCATCCGGTATATCAAACCCGCCTGTTTTTCCAGCTACTCCTGCTCCATAATAAAATTCATAGTTGCCAAGCATCACTGCTTTTTGCATGTTGCATTTTAAAATCACGCTCTGGCGTGCAATGGAAGTGACCATATGTTACACTCGCTTTCTCATTCGCTATTTTATAGTTCTTATCTTATGTCAAAATAACATATCCGTCAAATTCTCTTTCATCCTGTTATTATGCTTTCCAATATTATTCACGCTAATTGCCAATCCAATTATGAAAGTCTCCTGAAATGCTGTCTGTCACGGCGGTGTCATGTGGTGGCAGAAATACCAGAACGAACCTGCGCATTTTCCAAGTGCCATAAACAGCATAATCCACTCCAACCCTTCTTTTACCTGAAACCTGCGGAAAATAATTGGAAATGTATTCAATATTTCCGCCAGTGCAACCGCAATACAGCCCACAAAAATCCCGGCACAAAAACCATACACATATAAAAGCCAATGCCCCACCGGAAACATCAGATTGGTAAACACAGACAAAACCGTTCCAAAAATGCCGCCAAGCACAATCATATTTTCAAAAAGCAATGTATTTTCTGCCCGGTTGCACTTCGCGATCATCCGCGGCACAACGCCGATAACAATGATAAATGCAAACGTTCCCGCTGCCACTCCCACTCCGGAGGCAAGCCCGATAAATCCCAGAAATAAATGTTTAATCCACATCAACACAGTGTCCTCTTCTTTCCGCATTATTGATAAAGGCGGTGTCAAGATCTGTCTCGTATTTTCTCATCTCGATCTGAATTGGTGTCGGATCATGTGTAATCTTCTTATGTCCCACATGATTGAAAAAGACAATGATTCCCACTGCAAGTCCAATACTGTAGCAGATTTCTAACTCCGTGATACCGCTTGATTCCATTCCTGTGATCTGTTTGTAAAACTTTGCAAAAACATCTGTCACACCGACATCATTGTTAAATGCCATAATCGTAAAAGAAGCTCCGAAAAAAATCAGGATACATAAAATCACCGTTTTCAGGCGGTTCATCCACACCGGTTTTTCCGGTGTTTTTACATACTCCACGATAAAATCGGATTCTCCCTCATTGCTGATATCCAGATTCGGATAATCTTCGTGAATCAGCTCGATCACTTTCAACACCGAGAATACAACCAGCGTATTTTTTTTCTTCTTTTCATCTTCTGCGTGGAAGGAATACAGTTTCTTTTGCTTAATCTGGCGCAGTGCCGCCTGATCGGTACACTCCATTTTTGCCACGTCAGCGATCGTTACGCGGCGGTCTGTCACCACAATATTCTGGTCAATTTTTAAATAAAGCGTATCCTTTGCACTCATGCATTCTCCACACTTTCCCCTGTAGGAATTTCCTGTACCAGCATACCGTCCTTCGGTTCGTTGGCATTTTTCTCACTCGCCACGTAATAAAATGCGCTTCCCGCCAGTACCGCCAACACAAACAGAACCAGACAGATTCTATATTTTTTGCAATTCATGATTTTTGTCCTCCTAAAATGCTCTTGTATACGAAACCTGACATTAATGTAGGTTGTGAAGATTGTGAAAAATCAAATCTACTTTACGCATACGTTTCGTAATTACCTGTCGCTATTACTTATTATGTATGTGAATTGCCCTAAATATGCATACTACACTATAATTCCATTGCAATTTTTCCCAAAACATGATAACTTTTCATAGGACTATGACTTTTAACTTTATATAAAAGAGGACAATTATGGCAGTAACAAAAGAAATTCTGACTCTGGCTGTCGAAACCGGAGACGCACTGCTTCGAAACGGTGCCGAAGTCTACCGTGTAGAAGACACAGTGCTTCATATTTTAAAAGCATATGAGATCACCGACTGTGACGTGTATGTGCTCTCTAACGGAATCTTCGCCAGTGCAAACGAAAATAAAGAAGATGCCTGCAGCATGATCCGCCATGTACCGCTCGGCTCCACACATCTTGGCAGGATTGCTGCATTAAACCAGCTTTCCAGAGAGATCTGTTCCCATGAATGTTCCCTGCGCGATGCATGGGTACGTCTGGAAGAATGTAAATCGATCCCGACAAATAAAAACTGGGTGGAGATTTTTTTCTGTGGTGTGGGAAGTGCAGGATTCTGTTACCTGTTCGGTGGAACTGCTTTAGATGCATTTGTTGCATTTTTTATCGGACTGGTATTGCAGATTTTCCTGATTGTCTCTGACAGACACTTAGAATCCAAATTTATCACAAATATTTTAGGAAGTGGGCTTGTAACCTTCTTAAGCCTGATTGCGCTCTCTGCCGGGCTACCGATATTGCAGGATAAAGTCGTTATCGGCGGTATTATGCCGCTGGTGCCGGGAATCGCCCTAACTACCTCGATTCGTGACTTTTTTAACGGAGATTATTTATCCGGTGCGATCCACATGCTCGATGCGATTTTAACTGCATTCAGTATTGCAGTCGGTGTTGGTGCTGTGATCACACTTTATCAGCTTGTGACAGGAGGTTCTTTGCTTCGATGATCATTCAATTTCTTGTCAGCTTAGCTGCGACACTTTCCTTTGCCGTTTTATTTTCTGCAGAAAAAAAACAGTTATTTTTCTGCGGACTTACCGGTGCGATCGGCTGGATCGTTTATATGTTCTGTCTGCAATACCACACAGACAATGCGATTTCGAACCTGATCGCCACATTAGCGCTCACGCTTGTAGCCAGAATCCTTTCCGCGGTGCGCAGAACTCCGGTCACGGTATTTCTGCTTACCGGGATTTTCCCATTGGTTCCCGGCGCCGGAATTTACTACACTTCCTACTATTTTATCATGGGAGATATGAGCCAGTTTTCACAGTACGGAATCAGTACGATTAAGGTTGCAGGCTCTATCGTGCTTGGCATTATTTTCGGTTTTGCGCTGCCACAAAGTCTCTTTAACAGACTGTCAAAGCTTGTGCACAAAAATGAACGTGTTCATACAGATCTTTAAATAATCTCAAAATAAGGGGCAAAAACACATAATTTGCCCTTTATACTATTCTTAATTTTCCATAAATCAAATTTTTAAAATGAATATTCCTTTAGTCTCTTTAATATCTCTGCAAGTTTTCAACCAGTTCATATACTCTGGTTGCAGGGCAACGCTTTGATGGTGGTTGATTCCCATATGATTCGTATTGCTTCCTGGCGCGTGCAATTGCAACCTCTGTTTTATCTTTTAAAATATCATAAATATCTTTTTTATTTTTCTCATAATCCGTATATAGCTTCAATCGCTCTATATACTTATCTCTTCCAATATTACTTGTAACCTCTTGAAAGTGTAAAAGAAACCATAATTCAATACACTCGTTTGACCATGCAACACGATATTTTCTTTTGTCCATTCTGTCTTCAGCACTGTGTTGCGTATTGTCAAAATTATCCTCTGGGAAATCATCCTTATCATACATCAGCCAGACTTCCTCTGCCTGTGGGAAATTTTTATCCACAGTATTTCTGGCATATTCCAACAAACTCTTCGTATTTCTACCTGTTCCTTCTACTATAATACGCTTACCTGTTGAATACTCTCTATATTTTTCGTTTACTCTTTCCGCAATTGTTCCAATATAATACGGCTCTGTTTTGGTTCCCTCACTTATAATGTAGGTATATGGTGGCAACAATGGTATCTCCATTTGCTTTTGCCGTTTTTTCATCTTTTCCTGAAGTCTGGATTGTTCTTTTTTATTCTCACTGTGTTTTTTTGGCTTCAGACTCATCAGAATCCTCCCACATTATTATTTGTTTAATATAAGGATCTGCTCCATAGCGACCTTCTAAATAACGTTTCCCATATGCTTCATCATTTCTTATATGCTTTCCATTGTCCTTTTTAAAAGAAACAAGGGAATATAAATTTGAAGCACCATATGGATTTTTTGCACAGAACCATATTTCATCCCGACGAAATACCTCTTTATTCATAGTCGATATATCATGTGACGTAAACAATAATTGTGCCCCATTCTTATTCTTATCAGGATTGGTAAACAACTCTATGATATACCGTAAGAGTTTCGGATGAAGCTTTGCATCTAACTCGTCTGCGATTAAGAGTTTCCCCTCTTCAAGACACTGATTAATTCTTGCCAGACAACTCAGTAATTTTCTTGTTCCACTAGATTCCTCTTCAAGTTTTATCTCACAATACTCTCCATTTTCCATAAGATGTTTTGTGTAAATATTTCGAATATTTCCGTCCTCATCCTTTTCAATCCGAATATCTTTAATTGGAATATCCATTTCACTCAACATTTCAAATATAAGTTTTCTTTTTTCGTCCGTCTTTGGCAATACAAGTCGCTTCTCGCTTTTCGGATTATTATAATCCAGAATCTCAATGTTCAAAAACCAACTGATAATCTTATCTACGGTCTCTATATCGTAATTGACTGCAATATGTGCTAACAAAGGCATTGTATCACTTACTTTTTCTACTGGAATATTTTCTACTTCCTCTCCAAGAGTACATTCTTCTTCTGCACGTTCAAATATAAGTTCAACATCTCCACTCAACAAATTTTGTTTATATAGATTTTCTTCTGTTATCTTATCCTTCTGTAATGAAAGTTGATATCGATACTTTTCTTGTTCAATTTGAAACATAATATCAAATTTTGTCGGTAGATTTTTATATTCAGGAAGTAACTTGTAATAAGTCTCTTTCAGTGTCAACGATTCACGCTGGATTATCCTTTCATACTCTTCATTCCCTGACGCTTTTGTCATAATAATATACTTGATCAATACATTTCTCAGATCAATAATCGCCTCAAGAACTGTAGATTTTCCCCCACCATTTGGTCCATAAATTGCTATTACTGGCACATAACTTTCTTCACTATTTTTAGTTTTGATCAAACTCTCCTTATGCTCACTAATATTTTCAGCTATAAAATCTAACGTTGCTTCATTTTTAAATGCTTTATAATTCTCAAAGGTAAATTGATGTATCATTCATTATCCCTCCGTGAGATTTTTTCTCACACCATTTTTATTATAGTATCATCTTTTATCGCTGATTTCAATCATACTTTCCGATTTTTTCTCACCGTTATTTTTATGCATTCAAACTGCTGTTCAGTCTCTATTGTTCTGCTATTTTGGCTGCCAGTTCTTCTAAATATTCCCAGCGCTCCATTTTTTCTTCCAGAAGCTGCTCGGTCTTTTCCTTCTCTTTGGTGATCTCGTTTAGTTTTACAAAATCACTGCTGAATTTTAAAGTCTGCGCATCCAGTTCTTCTATTTTTTCTTCCAATGCAGCAATGTCATCCTCGATCGTCTCGTATTCCTTCTGCTCTTTGTAACTGAATTTCAGCTTTCGTTCTTTTTTCCACGTATCCATAGAACTTGGCTGCTTTGCTTTTTCTCCAGCATTGGAAAATGCTGTGGTATCGGAAGATACTGTGGTGTCAGAAGATACCGGGTTATCATTTTTTGCATCAAAAATATGTCCTGCCGGAACTTTTCCTTCCTCTGCCAATCGATTTACATATTCTGTATATCCACCTTCATACTGACAGATTTTTCCATTCTCCTCAAATGCAAAAATACGGTTTACCACACGATCTAAGAAATATCTGTCATGGGATACCGTGATCACGATACCGTCATAGTTATCCAGATAATCTTCCAATATCGTAAGTGTCCGGATGTCAAGGTCATTGGTCGGCTCATCTAAGATCAGCACATTCGGCGCTTCCATAAGCACCCGGAGCAGATTCAGTCTGCGCTTCTCGCCACCGGAAAGCTTACCGATCGGGCTGTACTGCTGCGAAGCCGGGAATAAAAACCGCTCTAACATATTCGAAGCGGACACAAGACCGTCCTTTGTCCTGACAAATTCTGCTGTATTTTTTATATAATCAATAACTTTTTCGTCCGGGTCCATATAGGCAATGCCCGCATCCTTCGTGTTTTCGATCTCCTGCGTGTAATATCCGATTTTGATTGTCTGTCCAATCGTCACCGTTCCCTCATCTGGCTCGATTCTCTGGTCGATGATCTTCATTAATGTTGTCTTACCGCTTCCATTTGCCCCGACAAATCCGATCCGGTCATTTTTCAGGAAAATATAAGTAAAATCACGGATCAGCACTTTTGTATCATAACTTTTTGAAATATGTGACAATTCCACCGTTGTTTTTCCCATGCGGGAACTGATCGAGCTGATCTCAACACTTCCGTCCGTCTGCGGTGCTGCCTGATCTTTGAGTTTTTCGTAACGCTGTATTCTGCCTTTCTGCTTTGTAGTACGCGCTTTTGCACCACGGCGTATCCATTCTAACTCTTTCCGCAGAATGTTCTGGCGTTTTCTCTCACTCGCCTGCTGCATCTCCTCACGCTCTGCCTTAAGTTCGAGATAACCGGAATAGTTTGCGTCGTAACTATAGATAGCTCCCTTGTCTACTTCCACAATACGGTTGCAGACGCTGTCTAAAAAATAACGGTCATGCGTTACCATGATGAGTGCGCCACGCCATTTTTTCAGATAATCTTCCAACCAGTCCGCCATGGCAGAATCCAGGTGGTTTGTCGGCTCATCTAAGATCAGCACGTCACATGGCACCAAAAGTGCTGCCACAAGTGCAAGACGCTTGCGCTGTCCCCCGGAGAGTTCTCCTGCCTTCTGCTCAAAATTCGTAATGCCAAGCTTTGTCATCATCGCCTTTGCATCACTCTCTAAATTCCAGTGGTCCATATGTTCTGCATGATTTCCTGCATTTTGATCCTGCCCTGATGTTCCTCCAACAAAATTCTGACTACTCTGGGCTAACACCGTATCAATTACTGATAATTCCGGATCAAAAATTGGATTTTGCGGCAGGTAGCGCACTACAATATGATTTGCACGGATCACCTGTCCCTCGTCTGGTTCCTCAATCCCCGCTGCAATTTTTAACAGCGTTGACTTTCCGGTTCCATTGATTCCGATCACACCTACTTTTTCTCTTTCCTGCAAATAGAAAGAAGCTTTCTCAAAAAGCTTCCTCTCTGTATATGTCTTCGTGATGTCTGTTACACTGATAATATTCATAAATCTGACTGTCTACCTTCCATAATCTTCCGGTGTCGAATTGAAATTGCGGATATACCGCAGACATTCCATTTCCGGCAGCGGTCTTCCATAATAATAGCCCTGTATATACTCTACGCCAAGGCGTTCCATTTCTTCGCTCTGCTCTAACTTTTCCACGCCTTCCACAACCATTGGGATTCCCAGTTTCTGCATGGTCTTGATCTCATTTCCAATAACAACCCTGGCTGTTTCATTATTAAAATATGCCCATGTCATCTCCCGGTCGATTTTCACTTCGCGGAATGGGAAACGGACGAGGTAGGAACAGTTTGCATTACCGGTTCCATAATCATCCATTGCAAAAGAAATTCCTGCATTTCCAAGTTCTTTCATATGATGTTCCATTAATACCGGAGCATTGATTGCCGTGCTCTCCGTCAATTCCAGTACGATCATGGAAGACGGAATATGATATTTCTGCAAAATTGGCAGGATTGCCTCTTTCAGATTCTGCTGCATACACTGTGCCACAGAAATATTTACCTGAATCGACCGGATTCCAAGCGACATATTCGACAGCACATGTTTGGATAAGAACTTGCAGCACTCCTCTAACACGATCTCACCAATGCGCACAATGTCACCGTTTTTCTCTGCGATCGGAATAAATTCACTCGGCGGAATATAGCCAAGTTCCTCGTCAAACAATCGCGATAATGCTTCCAGGGAAACAATTCTTTTTTCCTGCAATGAATAAATCGGCTGATAATACACCTGAATGGAACGTTCCCGGATTGCGCGCTCTAATATCATCTCAATCTTATTCTGCCTGTAATATCCCTCGATCATCTTCTCATCTGTCTCGATTGGATCTTTGACCGCACTTCCTGACGCCGCCGATAACAGGTAACTCTTGATTCCGAAAAATTCTGGAATCGATTTAAAATCCTTCGGATAATGCATGATCACAATGGCATAGTCGATCAGAATATGATTTTCCTCGATTCTCCATTCCTCCGCAAAACGATCTTCGATACTCTTTACAATGCCACGGTAATGCCCCTTGTCCGATAAAACCGCAAATGTATCCGACTCACTGCGGAACACATGAAACTTTCCGCCAAGATTGAATAAATATTGTCCGACTTCCGCCATGAGCATATTGCCGTTTTCGGTGCCAAACAGCATATTCATCTGCTGGTACTGCCGGATTTTAATGACAATGACTGTTCCCTCCTTGCTTCGTCCTAAAGCATCCTTTAACTGTAACTCCAGTGCTGCCTCGTTGCCGATTCCCGTGACTGTGTCAAGAAGGTCATTCGGATTCTGCATAGCCAGATACACCATAATGATGATCACTGAATTTCCAAAACTTGATAGCAGGATTGTCCGGTTAAAATACTGTACAATGATTGCAATAAACGCTGTGGCAGTGTAAAAATAGATAATATTTCTCTCCCGCATATTGATCACTTTCCGTCTTGCGATCAGCATTACAAAATTCAGTGCAAAAAACAGCATGACATAAAAATAACCAAAATTTGCGCCTCTTCCCTGATGATACACACCGTCCTGAAAATAATAATAGAATCCGATAAACGGTGTCAGCAACAGGAAAACATAGAAAAATACTGCCGGTATCAGTCCTGCCAGAGCAGCCCACTTTTTCTGCTTCGGGTCCAGTTCACTGATCACGACTGTATATTTATAGATCATCAAAAGGCTTAATCCTTCAAACGCAAAAAAGACAAACGCAAGCACTTCGTTCACAATCTGTGGAACGAATTCTGCGTTTGCCAGTCCTATTGATGATAAAACATTAAAGACACACTCTGCGATACTTACGATCAAGAGTGCCCGAAACACGCGCGTCTTTGCGGTAGGAAACTGCCGCACTGCCATAAAATGTATGAGTATTAACAACATAAATAGCAGTGAAGCTACCTCAAAGCTGTAATTAAACTGCATTTGTCTCTTCCTCCTGCGCCGCCCTTGCCTCAATGATTGCCTCGTTCAGCTGCAGCATCTTGGCATCCAACATAGAAACAATCTCAGAACATTCTCTTAAGTCCCTGCTAATGTATTCCGGTGCATTTCCCTCAAACTTGTAATAAATCTTATGCTCCAGACTTGCCCAGAAATCCATTGCCATAGTTCTTATCTGAATCTCAACCTTTGTATCTACCACCCTGTCCGATAAAAAAATCGGTACAGTTACTAACATATGATAACTCTTATAACCGCTCTCCTTCGGATGCTTGATATAATCCTTCACGGAAACAACCGTCAGATCATTCTGCTTGCCGATCATCTCTGCAAGCTTATAAATATCGGAAGTAAATGAGCAGACGATACGGATTCCTGCAATATCGTTAATATGATCCACCATATTATCAATGGAACTCTCATATCCGTAACGCTTCAGCTTCTTCACAATACTTTCCGGCGACTTGATCCTGGACTTAATGTATTCGATCGGATTATACTGATGCACCTGCTGAAATTCATCGTTTAAAATCTCAACTTTGGTGCTGACTTCCTTCAACGCGGACCGGTATAAAAAAATAATTGTATTCCAACTATCTACCCCTTCACTTAAGGTAAATGGTCTATCCATAATATTCCTCCAACTATATATTCCCCATGCATGAAAAAAACTTTTATCCATCAACCCTCATGCTCCTTAAGTATACCATACTTTTCTATGATATGGGGAGATATTTCAAAACTTTACAGTTTTTTAATGAAGGTTTTATGTTACTGTTCCATGCAAATATATCCTTTTTCACGCAGCTTCTCTCCGATGATATCTAACATCGGCTCCGTGTCTGCCTCCACCGTGTGCCAGTGTCTTCCTCCGGTCAGCACATTTAACGGCTGGCTCCTGCTCTTTCGGATACGCTCCATGAATTCATCCACATCCATCCGGTTGCAGAGCATCAGATCCACGGTGATCTGTCCGTAAATATCGTGCTCCACGACAGCATCTAATACTTTTCCACCGTAATCTACAATGGTGTATAATTCGTCCTGCATCTGTGCTGTTGTATGCTGCACGCAGAAACTTCTCTTTGGTTTTTGCAGTCCTTTTTCCGGGTGATAGAGGAAATAACCTTTATTGGTGCTCAATATGTTCTTATTGGTAGCGCGCAGCAACGCTATATCCTGAACGATCACCTGACGGCTCACGCCGAACTTTTTTGCAAGATCAGAACCACTGATCGGTTCTTTCTGTTCTGACATCAATTCAATTATTTTCTTTCGTCTGATATCGCCTTCTATCATGCCGGTTCTCCTTCTTTTATCCTTTAATCTTCCTCAATGACATGCATCTCTAAGAAGTCAAAGTCTATTGCTTCGATAAAACTGTCCTGCGTAAATCTGGTCTTTGCATGCCGTTTAAATTCTGCCACATTGGCATCTAACCAGATTGGTTTTCCTAAGTCAAACATATAGCACACTTCATCGATCGCCCGAAAAATTTTATGGGTACGTGTATCCTCTGATTCATCTGTAATCGTTGTATCACGAAGCAGATGATTATCCTTCATTATTTTAAACCAGATCCTCATTGTTTTTTCCTAATCCTGTTTCTTTTCTGTCTCATGAGCAGTTTTGATTGTTGTTTTTATTACAGTATTTCTGCACTTTCAAGTTACTGCTTTGTTTTTCAGCACATCTGTATTTCCAAACCACGATGCTTCTATGCGTGTCTGCGCTGCCGGTTTGTCTCATACATCAGAAGTGATGCGGAAATGGCAGCATTTAAAGATTCCACCTGTCCGCACATCGGAATCTTAATATAAGTGTCTGCAAGATTCGCAATCTCATCCGACAATCCGTTTCCTTCATTTCCGATCATAAATGCAGTTGCCCCTGTATAATCAGGCTCGTCATACTGCATCTTTCCCTTCAAATGGGCTGCGTAGGTTTTTATTCCGGCGTTCTTGAGTTCCTTTATGGTGTCTGCAAGATCATCTGTCACAAAAAAAGGCATACGGTAAATGCTTCCCATGGTAGAACGGATCGTTTTTGGATTAAACAGATCCACAGTCGTGCGGTTCATGACAACGCCAGTAATTCCTGCGCCTTCTCCAGTGCGGAGCATGGTTCCAAGATTGCCGGGGTCCTGTATGCTCTCTAAGATCAAAAGATGCGTCTCACTGCCTCTTAACAGTTCCTCCAGCGCATACTCCGGTTTCTTCACCAGACAGAGGATTCCCTGCGGTGTCTGCGTATCCGATATCGCTTTGAATACAGAGTCTGACACGATCTCGTAAGTATATCCCGAAAGCATTTCCTCATGCTCAGTGAAAAAGTTCTCAGACACATACACCTGTTTTAACCATTCTTTTGGAACTTCCTGAAACATTTTCCGTCCTTCGACAACAAAAAGTCCCTGTTCATTTCTCGCTTTCGCCTTTTTCATTAAAAGTGCCAGATTCTTCATCTGCTGATTGGCTGTACTTGTGATCATTCTTTTCTCCAAAAATATATGATGTTGCAAGAGGCAAACAGTCATAACCTGTCGTGTATCAAGTGTTCCACAAAATCTGCCCCCTAGTGATAAAAACTCCACGAATCAAAATCCGTGGAGTTTTTGTTTCCTGTCATTTCGATCAGAACCGCTCAACATTCATACATGTATGACGATCTTTAGAATCTGATCTCGTGAAATTCTAAGTTATACTAAATAGATAAGTCCTTAGCAATCTTATATTCGTACTCTGGAATCTCTTTCTTCATTGCAAGAGCTTCATCAATATCAAAATCAACAAAAGCACCATGACGATAACCAACGACACGGTTACTCTTTCCTTCGCACAGTAGATCTACTGCAAGTGCTCCCATGGTAGAAGCGTATACACGGTCTTTTGCTGTTGGAGAACCACCACGCTGCATATGTCCTAAGATTGTTGCACGTGTCTCGATTCCGGTAGCTGCCTCGATACGTTTTGCCATGCTTGCAGAATGTCCGATACCCTCAGCGTTTACAATGATATGATGTTTCTTGCCATGTTTACGTTTTTCAATAATGTTGTTCACTAACTTCTGCTCGTCGAAGTCATATTTTTCCGGTAACAGAATATCCTCTGCTCCGTTGGCGATACCACACCATAAAGCGATGTATCCGGCGCCACGTCCCATAACCTCGATAATGGAACATCTCTCATGGGATGTAGATGTATCACGTACTTTATCGATTGCTTCCATTGCTGTGTTAACAGCAGTATCAAATCCGATCGTGTACTCGGTACATGCGATATCTAAGTCGATCGTTCCAGGAAGTCCGATCGTGTTAATTCCTAAAGCAGCCAACTTCTGGGCTCCTTTGAAAGATCCGTCACCACCGATTACGATGATTCCGTCGATGCCATGTTTCTTGCAGATCTCAGCACCCTTCTGCTGTCCTTCCGGTGTTGTGAACTCCAGACAACGGGCTGTCTGTAAGATTGTACCACCACGCTCTATAATATCAGATACGTCTTTTGCTTCCATGTCAACGATTTCTTCCTGAAGAAGTCCTGCGTATCCTCTCTTGATTCCTTTTACCTTTAATCCTTTTACAATTGCTTCTCTTACAACCGCACGGATTGCTGCGTTCATTCCAGGTGCATCTCCACCACTGGTAAGTACACCGATTGTTTTGATCTCTTTTGCCATTTTATAGTTCCCTCCTAAAAAATAAATATACCCATTGAATATCTGTTTACCCATTTACAGATATTTATTTTCCAATGTATACTATTTTAATCTCTTTACGCTCTCTTTTCAATGCTCTTTTCTACAACTTTTACATTATTTTCACCCAAAAAGTTCGTCAAATTGTTCACAATCTCCTGATTCACGCAAATGTTGTAGTTATTTGGCAGTCGCTTCATCGCTTTTATGGATGAAATGTAAATGATAACTGCGTCCCTTCCGTCAGAATCATGAAGCTTTGCATAAAGCTCCTGCTCCTTTGCTTCAAATTCTTCCTTCGTAGCAAACTGAAGCCACAGCTCGCGTTTCACACTGTCAAAAGAGGTGATCTGCTCACAGATGATCTTGCCGTTCTTATCTTCCTCGACATTGGCACGGCCTGTGATAAATACTTTTTCATCCTCGTTTAAAAGCTGGCTGTACTTCTCGTAACTGTTCGGAAATACAATGACCTCCACTGTTCCAAGCAGATCCTCTAACGTAAGAAATGCCATGACTTTATTGTTCTTGGTGTATTTGATCGTTTTTTCCGTGATCATTCCACCAACGGTCACCTTCTGGTTATCCTTGATCTTCACCGCATTTGTCTCTTCGTCCAAAATAAAATCGGTCGTGACTGCGGATATATTTTTTCGCCAGCGTTCTTCATATTCCTCTAACGGATGACCGGTCAGATAGATGCCAAGCACTTCTTTTTCAAAACCAAGCTTGATCTCCTTGCTGTACTCCTCCAGCTGTGGAAGCCTGATCTCATAGTCTTTCTTATCTTCCTCTGATACAAGGTCAAACAACGTCATCTGCCCGGACATGCTCTTTTTCTTCTCCGAAGCAAGGTTATCCATAATCGTGGAAAAAACAGTGATCATCTGCTGTCTGTTGCCGTCTAAGCCATCTAAGGCACCGGCTTTGATCAGATTTTCCACGGCACGTTTATTCACCTCTCTGCACGAAACACGCTCCAAGAAACTTTGCAGTGTCTTATAAGTTCCATTCTCCGCACGCTCCTGCAAGATCAGATCAACCACCGGTCTTCCGATACTCTTGATCGCGTACAGTCCGTAGCGGATATTCTCTCCGACCGCGGTAAAGACGCCCTCTCCCTCATTGACATCCGGCGGGAGCACCTTGATTCCCATCTGTCGGCAGGTAAAAATGTATTCGGAAACTTTTCTTGTATTATCGATCACAGATGTCATGAGCGCTGCCATAAATTCTACCGGATAGTAATATTTAAAATACGCCGTCTGATAGGAAACGACTGCATAGGCTGCTGCATGTGATTTGTTAAACGCATACTTCGCAAAATCAACCATGGAATCGTAAATCTTATTCGCTGCCTGCTCACTGATGCCATTCGCAATACAGCCCTTAATTCCCTGTTCCTCGTTTCCATAGACAAAGTTCTGACGCTCTGCATCGATCACGTACTGCTTCTTTTTACTCATGGCACGACGGATATTATCTGCCTGTCCCATCGTATATCCGGCAAGCTCCTGCACGATCTGCATAACCTGTTCCTGATAAACGATACAGCCGTAAGTTGGCTCTAAGATTGGTTCGAGCTCCTTACATTCATAGGTGATGCTGTCACGCTCGTTCTTTCCTTTGATGTACTTTGGAATAAAATCCATTGGTCCCGGACGGTACAGGGAAATTCCGGCAATGACATCCTCTAAACTCTGTGGTTTCAGCTCCTTCATGAAGTTTTTCATTCCGGCACTTTCTAACTGGAATACGCCTTCCGTTTTCCCGGTTCCGATGTAGCCTAATACTTTTTTATCATTGTAATCGATGAGCACCGCATCCGGATCAGTATGATCGTTATAATCAATGTGGTTGACATCGATTTTGATCCCGTGGTTCTTATATACGAGATCTGCTGCGTCCTTGATCACAGTCAGTGTCCGAAGGCCAAGGAAATCCATTTTCAAAAGTCCAAGTTCCTCGATGGTCGTCATGATAAACTGTGTTGTGATTGTTCCGTCAGACGCTCTCGACAACGGAACATACTCATCCATTGCCTTCTGTGAGATCACGACTCCTGCTGCATGCATGGAAGTGTGCCGCGGCAGTCCCTCCAAACGCTTTGACATATCGATCAGCGTGCGCACATTCTCGTCTGATTCGTACATGCCTCGGAGTTCCGGATTCATCTGTAACGCTTTCTCAATCGTGATATTGAGTTCATTCGGGATCATTTTTGCGATCGTATCACAAAAACTGTACGGAAGATCCATCACCCTTCCCACATCACGGATCACACCCTTTGCTGCCAATGTACCAAACGTTACAATCTGGGAAACACAGTCTTTGCCATATTTTTCCACGACATAATCAATAACTTCGCTCCGCCTCTCATAACAGAAATCGATATCAATATCAGGCATGGTCACTCTTTCCGGATTTAAGAAACGCTCAAACAGCAGATTATACTTGATCGGATCAATATTCGTGATACCTGTCGTGTAGGAGACAAGGCTTCCTGCCGCACTTCCTCGTCCCGGTCCGACCGGAATGCCATGTGTTCTCGCATAATTGATAAAATCCCATACGATCAGGAAATAATCCACATATCCCATTTTCCGGATAACGTTCAGCTCATAGTCTAACTTCGGAAGCAGCTCCTCGTGTCTGTCCGGATACCGTTTTACGAGTCCTTCATGGCACAATTTATTCAGATAAGTCCATGAATCATAACCTTGTGGCACTTCAAAATGTGGCAGCTTCGTCACACCGAACTCAATCTCCACATGACAGCGGTCTGCGATCTTTTGTGTGTTGTCGATTGCCTGACTTGCAAAGGAAAAAAGCTTCCGCATCTCTTCCTCTGACTTCACATAATACTGGCCGCCCTCGTAGCGCATACGGTTCTCATCGGACAATTTTTTTCCAGTCTGGATACAGAGCAGAATGTCATGCGCTTCTGCGTCTTCCGCGTAAGTGTAATGCACGTCATTCGTCGCAACAAGCTCAATCCCGGTTTCCTGACTCATGCGCACAAGCTGCGGATTGACCATCTGCTGCTCCGTGATTCCGTGATCCTGCAATTCAAGGAAAAAGTTGCCCTTTCCGAAACAGTTTTCATACTTTTCGGCAACTTTTTTTGCCTCGTCGTAAAGTCCCTTGACCAGATAGCGCTGCACCTCTCCTGCCAGACAGGCACTTAACGCTATGATTCCGCTGTGATACTGCTGCAATACTTCCATATCCACACGCGGTTTATAATAATATCCATCGACAAATCCTTTGGATACAATTTTCATCAGATTCTGATAGCCCTCATTATTCTCAGCTAACAGCACCAGATGATAATAACGGTCCTCCCCATGAGCCGCTTCCCTGTCAAAACGGGAATTCGGCGCTACATACACCTCACAGCCAAGAATGGGATTGATTCCTGCTGCTTTCGCAGCTTTATAAAAATCAATGACACCAAACATCACCCCATGGTCTGTGATTGCCGCACTGTTCATGCCGAGTTCTTTGACTCTTGCTACATATTCTTTTATCTTATTCGAGCCATCCAAAAGTGAAAACTCTGTATGCACATGGAGATGTGTGAATGCCATTTTCTTTTCTTCCTATTCGTTGTATTTCTTAATCTGTTCTGCCAGAAAAGCCGGGTCATCGAAGTAGTTGATCTTCATGGCTGCTTTGACTTCACTCAATGTCTGCGCAGCGGTCTCTGCTGCCACTTCACTGCCCTTCTTCAAGATCTCATAGACACCTTCGATATTCTTCTCATACTCAGCTCTTCTTGCACGGATCGGGCTTAATTCTTCCTGAAGAACGTTATTTAAGAACTTCTTCACTTTGACGTCGCCCAATCCACCGCGTTTATAGTGATCTTTTAACTCGTCTAAATTAGCATATTCCGGTAAGTACTCTGCAAAATGTCCCTCATTGCTGAATGCATCCAGATAAGTGAATACTGTATTTCCTTCCAGTTTTCCCGGATCTTCGATACGGATGTGATCCGGATCTGTGAACATGGACATAACTTTTTTCTTCACATCTGCCTCAGATTCTGACAGGTAAATGCAGTTTCCTAAAGATTTGCTCATCTTTGCCTTTCCGTCGATACCCGGAAGTCTTAAACATGCCTTGTTGGACGGGAGCAAAATCTCTGGATCTACGAGTGTTTCCCCATAAACCGCATTAAACTTATGCACGATCTCTTTGGTCTGCTCTAACATTGGAAGCTGGTCTTCCCCCACCGGAACAGTCGTTGCCTTAAAAGCAGTGATATCTGCTGCCTGACTGATCGGATAATTGAAAAATCCCATTGGAATACTTGTCTCAAAGTTACGCATCTGGATCTCTGCTTTTACGGTTGGATTACGCTGCAAACGTGATACCGTTACCAGATTCATATAGTAGAAAGTAAGTTCTGTCAGTTCTGCCACATGCGACTGGATAAAGATATTGGATTTTGCCGGATCAATTCCGACAGACAGGTAATCTAACGCAACTTCCATAATGTTATCGCGGATCTTGCCTGGATTATCTGCGTTGTCCGTCAGTGCCTGCGCATCGGCAATCATAATAAAAATCTTATCAAATTCACCGGAATTCTGTAATTCAACCCTTCTTTTTAAGGAACCAACATAGTGTCCCACATGAAGTTTTCCGGTTGGTCTGTCCCCTGTTAAAATGATTTTTGGTTTCTTGTTTTCCATATTAAAAATATCTCCTTGCCTCTCAATTTCTTACTTGTTAACCGTTTTTATCCTCATTTGCTGCTGTCTGTCGTCCGTTGGAGCAACAACAGCACGCACCTGTGTTTCATTATATAATTTTATGGAAGATCACGCAAGAGGACGATTCACTGCTTCTCACTAAAAATACGGTAGATTTCTTTTACGTTGTCTTCTGAGCCTGCCTGCTTCTACGCACTCGCAGATTTTTCTGACTGTCTCCATCGAGAGAACCCTGCTTCCTGAATCGAATTCTCTCTGCTTTTATAATTGTGAAAACCAAGCATTGAAAATTCTTAGATCAACCCCTAAAAATAAAGTTGAATCTGATTTTAGAATAATGGCTGCTGCCATAAAAGAACCTGAGCAATTGCGTATGTAAACGCTTATCTTCACTCATTTAGAATTAAAATGCTTTGATAAAGATTATAGCATTTCCATGATTTTCTGTCGAGTTATTTTCAACGCTTTATACATTGTTAATAATTTGCAAATTATTAGTACCTCGTTCCAGTAACGGCAGTAATTTTTTATCGCATTTCTTATACATTTTGCAATAATCTGTATCTTTACTCTGACTAATTATGTGATAATATTTTAACAAAGCAGAGATACGATTCTATATGTTGTATAACCAAACACTTTTTATATGATTCAAGAGGGATTTCTATGAAAACAGGACTTGTAGTAGAAGGTGGCGGCATGAAATGTGCTTACAGTGCCGGAATTTTAGATAAATTTTTAGATGACAATATTACATTTGATTACTGTATCGGCGTGTCAGCCGGTGCAGCAAACACGCTCTCCTATCTCGCCGGACAGCGTGGAAGAAATCTGCGTTTCTATACCGAGCATCTGGATGATCCACGTTATTTGAGCGTGCGCAGCCTGCTCCGCACTGGAAATCTTTTCGGGCTGCAATATATTTACGGAACACTGACCAATTCCGACGGTGCCGATCCGATCGACTATGATGCCATTATGAAAAATCCGGCAGAATTTTACATGCCTGCGACAGACGCTGTGACCGGAAAAGCCACATACTTTTCCAAATATGATATCGTGCGTGACAATTACCGCACGATCATGGCAACCTGTGCGCTGCCGGGTTTCTGCCGCCCGGTTTCTGTGAATAACCATTTTTATTATGACGGCGGCGTTGCCGATTCCATTCCGATGCAGCACGCCTTAGATCACGGTTGTGAAAAGATCGTGGTTATTCTCTCAAACCCAAGGGATTTTGTGAAACAACCGGAAGCCTACCGTCCGGTCTACAAACGCATGCTCCACAAGTATCCGAAAACGATTGAAAGTATTGACAACCGCCATGTCAATTATCAGGCTTCCATCGACCTTGCAAATAAATTAGAAAAAAAAGGCAGCGCCTTTATATTTGCTCCAAGCAGGCATCTGCCACTTGGAACCTTTTCAAAAGACGCTGCTCTTGAACAACAGCTTTATGATCTTGGCGTTTCTGATTATGAAGAAACTGCCAGAAAGTTAAAAAGTTTTCTTTCAGAGAAGATATAAATCTTCTCTGAATTTTTATTTCACTCTCGCAGTCAGCTTATCCCCTTCGGTGTCGATCAGAATAGTATCGCCCTCTCTGACTTCGTCAGCCAGAATCAGTTTTGCGGAAAGTGTTTCCACATGTTTCTGTAAGAAACGTTTCAGCGGTCTTGCACCATAAATCGGATCATATCCGTGATCTACGATAAACTGTCTTGCACTGTCAGAAAGTTCTACAGTGATCTCACGATCAGCGAGACGTTTGTTCAGATCGTTCATCAGCAGATTGATGATATTGCCGATGTTGTCTTTTGTCAGAGGCTTGAACATGATAATCTCGTCGAGACGGTTCAAAAACTCCGGTCTGAAATGTCCACGCAGTTCATTCATGACAGCTTCCTCACATGCCGGATTGATATCACCATTTTCATCAATGCCCTCCAACAGATGAGCGGAACCTAAGTTCGATGTCATAATGATAATGGTATTTTTGAAGTCAACGGTTCTTCCCTGTGAATCCGTGATACGTCCGTCGTCTAATACCTGCAGCAGCACATTGAATACATCCGGATGTGCCTTTTCTACCTCGTCGAAAAGTACAACGGAATACGGTTTTCTACGAACTGCCTCGGTAAGCTGTCCGCCCTCATCATATCCGACATATCCTGGAGGAGCTCCGATCAGACGGGACACGGAGTATTTCTCCATGTACTCACTCATATCAAGACGCACCATATTGGATTCGTCATCAAAAAGACATGTTGCCAGAGCCTTTGCAAGCTCAGTCTTACCGACACCGGTAGGTCCTAAGAACAGGAACGAACCGATTGGTTTGCTCGGATCTTTGATTCCGGCTTTGGAACGGATAATCGCCTCTGTCACTTTTGTGACACCTTCATCCTGACCAATGACACGTTTATGCAGCTCCTCGTCCAGATGTAATGTCTTGTTACGTTCACTCTCGGTCAGTTTTGCAACCGGAATTCCTGTCCAGCGGGAAATGATACGTGCAATCTCTTCCTCGCTGACATTCTCATGTACCAGCGAAAGATCTTTATTCTTAACTGCCTCTTCCTCAACTTCCAGCTGTTTCTGCAGCTGTGGAAGTTTTCCATACTGCAGTTCTGCTGCTTTTTCCAGATCATAATTCTGCTGTGCGGTCTTGATCTCATTTTTGACCTGCTCGATCTCTTCACGAAGTTTCTGGACTTTTTCAACAGATTTCTTCTCGTTTTCCCACTGAACTTTTTTCGTGTTAAATTCATCACGAAGTTCTGCTAATTCTTTCTGTAAATCTGCAAGACGCTCCTGACTTAAACGGTCGGTCTCTTTTTTCAGGGCAGTCTCCTCAATCTCCATCTGCATGACACGACGGTTCAACTCGTCTAACTCTGTCGGCATGGAGTCAAGTTCTGTCTTGATCAGGGCGCACGCCTCATCCACAAGGTCGATTGCCTTATCCGGCAGGAAACGGTCTGAAATATAACGGTTTGAAAGCACTGCTGCGGATACTAACGCTGAGTCCGTGATCTTTACACCGTGGAACACTTCATAACGCTCTTTCAATCCACGCAGAATGGAAATGGTATCCTCCACGGTCGGCTCATCCACCTGTACCGGCTGGAAACGACGCTCCAAAGCAGCATCTTTTTCAATATATTCACGGTACTCATCTAAGGTGGTCGCACCGATACAGTGTAACTCACCACGGGCAAGCATTGGTTTTAACAACTGGCCTGCATCCATCGCACCATCTGTTTTTCCTGCTCCCACGATGGTATGAAGTTCATCGATAAACAGAATGATCTGTCCATCGGAATTTTTGATATCATCGAGAACCGCTTTCAGACGTTCCTCAAACTCACCACGATATTTGGCGCCTGCAACCAGTGCGCCCATATCCAGTGCAAATAATTTTTTGTCCTTTAATCCCTCCGGAACATCACCGCGGACGATTCTCTGTGCGAGTCCTTCAACAACAGCCGTCTTACCGACACCAGGCTCACCGATCAGAACCGGGTTGTTCTTTGTCTTTCTGGAAAGGATACGAACCACATTACGGATCTCTGCGTCACGTCCGATCACCGGATCAAGCTTCTGGTTTCTCGCACGTTCTACCATATCGTATCCATATTTTTCCAGTGTGTCATAAGTTGCCTCCGGGTTATCAGATACCACTCTCTGGTTTCCTCTTACCGTTGACAGTGCCTGCAAAAACCGTTCACGGGTAATTCCATACTCCTTGAAGATCTCCTTCATTGCCTTATTTGGATATTTGATCAGGCATAAAAACAAATGTTCCACGGAAACATATTCGTCTCCCATTGCTTTTGCCTCATCCTCTGCATGGACAAGTACCTTATTCAGATCCTGTCCTACATAAACCTGTCCGCCGGATACTTTTACACGGGCAGCTAAATGGCGCTCTGCGTTATCCACAAAATGTTCTTTCTGGATCTCCATTTTCTCTATTAATTTTGGAATCAGTCCATCTTCCTGACGTAACAGGGCGACTAAAAGGTGTTCCTGCTCGATCTCCTGATTTCCATATTCATAGGCGAGCTTTTCACAATCGTTAATGGCTTCTACTGATTTCTGAGTAAATTTCTGAATGTTCATACGCTTACCTCCCTCGTATTTATCTCTGTGATCTATGTGAAAAAGAAAAACCTTCTGAAAAACTTTCTGATGGAAAGAAAAGACCTTCCCACCTTGCTGGCTGGAACGTCTTCTGTCAGTTACGAAATTTCTTTCGCAGTGGTTTTCCTTTGTTACGAGTATGTTATATCACGAGTTGTTAGCACTGTCAAGAGGTGAGTGCTAATTTTCTGTGAAGATTTTGTGAAGCATAAAAAATATCGCCAGCCACAACATGGTTGACGATATAAACGCTTATTTATTTTTCTACGACATATGCTGCTTCTGTAAACTAATATATTGAATATTATTCACCACAAAATTATATTTTATTATATTCCTCTATCTCGCATTCATGCTCTTTTGTTTTCTTAAATAACAATGAATTTATTACCAGTAGATGCATTGATCTGTGATAAGAATGGAAAATTATATTTATATAAATAAGAAAAAGAGTACAGCCTAAACTGCACTCCCTTTATTAGTATGGCTATTCTTCTGCCTATTACTCAAAACATATTACATTCTTTCTAACTTTATTTTATTATGAAACCGTCTGTTTTGTAGCAAAAATTCTGCAAATTATATAACCTCCTCTTTCATTCTGCCAAATAACATTGAAATGCCCCATATAAATTTGCATCATTCTGAAATTTAGCACACACCACTTCAGCCTGTGGAACATTATAAATGCAATTTGCATACATTTGTTTCAGATGCTCTCTTATGTATTCCAAAAAGATTGGCTGGGCACTGATCCCACCACCAATTGCGATTTTTTCCGGATCAAACATGGCCTGAATATTAAAAATCTGAACCGCAATCTCTTTTGTATACTCCCTCAGACTTTCTATGGCATTCACATCCCCTTTGGAAACAGCATCAAATACTGCAACACCATTCACGCTTTCCTTCTCCAGACCTTTCTTTTTGGCGTATAATTCGCACAAAAAAGGTGTTCCACAGCGATTTCCCCATACATCCTGCCTGAAAGGCTCTCCATTTCTTATGGTGATTGCGTAAGACACTTCTCCTGCCGAAAAATGCTTCCCCCTATGCAGCTTATGATCCTTGATAAAGGCACCACCAATCATCGTTCCAAAAATCAATACAAACCCATCTGCCACCTCTTTTAAGCTGCCCTCTGCTGCCTCAGCCATTGCAGCGCATTTTGCATCATTTTCCATATGTATTTTTACCGGACACCGCTCATAGAGACTATGTCGCAAATAAAAATCATCATTATATCGAAGTGCACCACCCATCACACAATACCCATTATCGCTATCAATAATTCCCGGCATTGAAATTGCAATACCGTCAATCGGCTGCACTGTATCATATATTTTTCCAATCGTTTCAATCAGTTCTGCTCTTCCTTCTTGCGGTGTCGGCACCTTCCCCTTTGACAGAAACTGCATATCCTCTTCCATGAGCGCATATTTAATAAATGTTCCACCGATATCTAAGCATAATACCTTCATATTAACAGTCCTTCATTGTTTTTTCTGCTCCTACAAGCCCTTCAAAGTCATTAACAAATGCGGAAATTGCTGCATCAATTGCAACATTCTTCACAAACAATTCAATCACATCGCACGCAACCGTTGCCGCACCCACTCCGTATTCACAAAGATCAAGTACCTGCTGTGAATTTTTAAAGCTTGCTGCCAAAACCTCAGTAGGTAAATTGTTATTCTTAAAAATTGTATGAATCTTTTTTGCTATAGCCACGCCATCATATCCCATATTATCAATTCGATTAATATAAGGTGCCGCATAATCTGCTCCGCATTTGCCTGCCAGATATGCCTGCATTGGCGTATAAATTGCAGTTGCAGTGATATTGTATCCCTGAGCTTTTAATGCTTTCATTGCCTTGAAGCCTTCCGGCACAGATGGGATTTTTACATATGTATTCTTTCCCAACACCTCTGTAATCTTCTCAGCATCCTGAATCATACCTTCTGCTGTATCAGCGACCACCTGAACATGAAGCTCTGCATCCGGGCCAATCAGGTTCCGAATTTCTTTTAACACATCAAACGGCTGCCTTCCACTTTTTGCCAGAATCGAAGGATTGGTTGTCACACCATCCACCGGATAAAACTCATAGATCTTTTTAATCATTTTTACATTTGCATCATCAATAATTAACTTCAAAATTGTTCCTCACTTTCATATTCACTCTATTGTTTACAAAGTCTGTTCGGTTCTTGCGATAATATCATCCTGTGTTTTTCTGGACAGCACATTGAAAAATGCACTATATCCGGCAACGCGCACGATCAGATCCTTATGATTTTCCGGATGTTCCTGTGCATCCAGAAGCGTCTCTCTTGATACAATATTGTACTGTACATGGTATCCATGCAGACGATTGAAAAATGCACGAATCAGCATCTCAAGCTTCTGCTTGTTTTCCTCCGTAGACAGCATCTGTGGTGTCATCTTCTGGTTTAAAAGGACGCCACCTGTAATCTTATCTGTTGGAAGCTTTGATACCGATTTAAATACTGCAGTTGGACCATTCTTATCACAATTATGTGCCGGAGAACACCCTTCCGCCAGTGGTTCAAACGCATGTCTTCCATCCGGAGTCGCCTTAGTTCCCATTCCCTGACCAACATTGGCACTAATAGAAGATGTGCCACCGTAACGTATTCCACCGATTGGTCCTCTGTGATATCTGGTATTAGGATACTTTTTAATCTCATCGAGATAAGAATCATATGCCTCTACGACGAGCTGATCCACGTAATCATCATCATTGCCATACTTTGGTGCTTCCTTGATCAGCATTTCCTGAATCCTTTGATTTTCCTCCGAGGTAAAATCATCCAGAATCGCATCCCATAATTGTTTTCTTGTAATCTTCTTCTCCTCATAGACCAGCTTTTTGATTGAAGCAAGTGAATCCGCCATGTTGGCAATTCCAACCTGAAGACCGGAAATAAAATCATATACCGCTCCACCTTCTTTGATTGTCTTTCCTCTTCCGATACAATCATCAGTAAGTGCTGAACACAGTACATCTGGCACATCGCGTTCGCTTGCTTTATCTATGGAATTCTCAACGATTACGCTGTATCTTGTCATCTCTCTCACGGTCTTGTCCCATGCCGCAAGAAGCTCTTCGTATGTTTCCATCGTCTCAAACTTTCCATATCCCTTAGTGAATCGTTTGCCACTCGTCAGATCCACGCCATCATTCATAGTACAAAGCAGGACTCTTGGGAAGTTGATATAACTCATTCCCGTGCATCGATATCCCCATTTTCCAGGTACCGCTGTCTCTACACAGCCAATTGCACTGTAATTGTATGCATCCTCTTCCTTTACTCCCCAGTTAATGAAAGATGGAATAATAATCTCATCGTTGTTCAGCGCAGGCATTCCAAATCCAAGCTTCATGACCTCGACACACTCATCAAAAAACGCTTTGTTGATATTCTGATGATAACGCACGGTAAGGTTTGGCTGGGTGAGTCTTGTCTGTGCCACGGATTTCAGTACCAGAAAACTCAACTCATTGACTGCATCCTTCTTATCCGTTGTCTGTCCTCCGATCGTAACATTCTGATACATTGGAGAACCGGCTGAGCTAAGCGTATGAGCCTGCGATCTTACCTTATTAACCGTCAACGTCTTAATCCAGAGGCAGGTAAGAAGCTCCAATGCTTCCTCTTCTTTGATCTTTCCACTTGTAAGATCTGAGATGTAATAAGGATACATATATTGATCAAATCTTCCGTAGCTTAAGGAATGTCCATTTGACTCAATCTGCAAGATCAATTGGATAAACCATACAGACTGAACTGCCTCTTTGAAATTCTCTGCTGGTTCATAAGGAACCTTTGCACAGATTCTGCTAATTTCTAAAAGCTCTGCTTTTCTTACTGGATTGCTTTCTTTTTTTGCAAGCTCAGAGGTCAATTTGCTATAACGATTAGCAAATCCGCATACCGCATCAATGACGATCAAAACCGCCTTATAAAACATATTTTTGTCAATGCTTTCCGGATCTGTAAAATCAAGCTCAGATCTCAACTTTGTGACTCTCCCACGATACCCCTTTAAGCCTTCCTTAAGAACTCTCTCGTAGTTAACTGCCAGATGGGCATCTCCTGCATTGAGCTTTCCTTCCATACCAAAGACGCCGGTTTCCATAAATACATTCACTTCTTCCGGAAGAAGTGCTTCTCCCCTTGCCCTTAAGTTATTGTTTTCCCAAAATGGAGCGATCTCTCGGAGTGCCTGTTTTGTTTCTTCTGTAATATAGAATACATCGCCGTCTCTTTTCTCGAATAAATCCAATTCATTCATAACAAATTCCAGCGTGTATTCCGGAAAAACCGGCGCATTACAATTCTTCGTAGCCTGATTTCCTGCGATCAGCGATTTTTCTTCCATGTAAATCGTCATATTCTGAAGTATCTTCTCCAACATTCTTGCGCGAACCATAACTCTTGGTTGATTCTGGTTTTCCTTATAAGCCTCCGTAGCAAGTACAGCGCGTTCTGCATCAATATAGGGCTTTTCTTCTAATACTTCCTCCCGAAACTTCTTCATTCTGTTGGTAAGTGTTCCAAAATGTTTTATGTTCTCCATGAGTCAGCCTCCCTTATTGCATCGATTTATTTTCGTTTGAAACGCTATGTGTTTCGTTCGTAACTTAACTATAGTTGTATTTTCTGTATTTGTCAAGAATTTATTTCACATAAAATCATTTTTATTTTCATTCGTAATTATTTTCTTTTCAAATCAAACAATCTATGCTATGATGTCACTGGAAAACAATTGAAAAATATCCGTAACTGTGAAGCTGCTAAATAGTTACAAATGTTCATAAATAACAAGGAGGATTCTCATGGATCATAATATTTTATCAACCAGTGGTACGATCTTTAATATCCAAAAATTCAGTGTCAACGATGGTCCCGGTATTCGAACCGTTGTATTCTTCAAAGGCTGTCCGCTGCGTTGCAAGTGGTGCTCAAACCCCGAAAGTCAGGCTCTTACGCCTCAGAAAATGGGGGACGAAGTGAAGGGGATCAAAAAAACAGTCAAAGAAATTATGGCTGTCGTCATGCAGGATGAAGTATTCTATAAAGAAAGTGGCGGTGGGATTACTCTTTCTGGTGGAGAGATTCTCTCTCAGCCGGAACTTGCCAGAGTCCTTCTGATTGCTGCGAAAGCAAATCATCTTCACACCTGCTGTGAAACGACTGGATATGCGCCCCTGGATACGTTTCTATCTGTCATCGAAAATGTCGATATGATTCTTTTTGATTTGAAGCACTGGAATGCAGTGAAACACAAAGATGGAACAGGCGTATCAAATGAACAGATTCTTTTCAATATGAAAGCTGCTGTGAAAGCCGGAAAAGAAATTCTTCCAAGAATTCCGATTATCCCGGATTTCAACGATTCTTTAGATGATGCAAAAGCATTCTCCGATCTATTGAAGGAAATTGGAATTGATCACTGTCAGCTTCTTCCTTTTCATCAGTTTGGTGAAAATAAATACCATCTTCTTGATAAAGAGTACGATTATGAAGGACGTGACTCTCTGCACCCAGAGGATCTGGCAGAGTATTTAGAACTTATGACCAAAAATGGTATTCAGGCATTTTGTTAAAGCAAGTACTTTCATTTGAAATTCTATGATTGATAAAAGAAATCAGAAATGCTATGATATGAAATAAAATAGACATAAAGGCAAGGTATCACAACCATGAAGGAACGAAAAAATAAAATTTTAGAATTGTTGAGTGAACAGAATAAGGTTGAAGTAACCTTTCTTTCAGAAACTCTAGGTGTATCACAGGTTACCATCCGAAAAGATCTTGACGCTTTAGAATCTCAGGGAATTATTAAACGAGAGCATGGTTTTGCACTCCTTCGAAGTACCGATGATATCAACGGCAGAATCGCCTATCATTACGAGGAAAAAAGACAGATCGCCAAGGCCGCGGCAGAGCTTGTAAAAGATGGGGACACCATTATGATCGAAAGTGGCAGTTGTTGTGCCCTGTTAGCGGATGAATTGTCAAGAACCAAAAAAGATCTGACCATCATTACAAACAGTGCATTTATCGCCTCATATATTCGCGGCAAAAGTAATTTTCAGATTTTTCTTTTAGGCGGAATCTATCAGCAGGATTCACAGGTTATGGTCGGTCCCATGGTAAGACAAGGGGCAGAAAATTTCTTTGTGGAGAATTTTTTTATTGGAACAGACGGATATTCCAGTCAGATTGGCTTTACAAACAGAGATCAAATGCGTGCACAGGCTGTTCGTGATATGGCGGTACAATCTTCACAGGTCATTGTTCTTACCGAAAGTGAAAAGTTCAAAAAGATTGGAGTTGTTCCACTTAATCTAAAAGACAAAGTCAAAATGGTAATTACAGATTCCCATATCTCCGAAGAAACAAATGCAGACCTGATTTCCAAGGGCATCTTAATTCAATACTCTAAGTCCTAAAAATATAGCAGCATCTCCCTGACTCTCTCCATGTCCATTCCATCTAACACAAAGTCTGCATCCGGCATGATCTTCCGTTTTTTTTCGGTGCCATCCGGTAATGCAACGGTCTCTTCCGGCAGCTTTGGAGAAATATTCGAATGAATATAAAAAGTGTCAAGTCCAACACTTTTCGCTCCGGCAATATCGCTCACTGCGTCATTGCCGATCATAATGCTTTTTGTTATATCAAGATTATATTTATCAATCAACAGTTGGAAAAATCTGCTGTCCGGTTTTTTCACCCCGCAGGTTGAAGAGATAAAAATATCGTCAAAGTACTTTGCGATTCCAAGTGTGTGCATCTCATACTCTGTAAATATGCGCTGTGCGTTTGAAAGCAGATAAATCTTTTTGCCCTTCTTTTTTAATGCTTCTAACAAATCTTTCACTCCGTCATAGAGTTTTATATAATCCGTAGACAGGATGCGGAAGAACTGACCTGCATGAACGGCAAGTGTAAGATCTGCCTCCACACCTTTTTCCTCAAAAAGCTTCTGAAAGACCTCCTCGATCTGAACTTCCGGATGTGCCTCATGAGCATCATCTTTTTTCTCAGATTTCATCTTAGACTCCTCACCTGCAATGATTGCAGCATATCTTTCTTTTAATTCTTCCGATGAATAATCGGCGTCATAATAGCCATAAAAAAGCGCCAGCTTTTTCCATACCAGAGGATCATTCTCCTCGGTATGGATATCAACCAGCGTTCCATATAAATCAAAAATATAATTATCGTAAGCTTTCACGTTATTTTTCCTCCTGCTTTGTAAGTTCGATCCACTCTGTCATATGTACCGTTCCTTTCACTATATCACTGATGTTTTCGCTCTTCAAGATTTTCTATCTGCAAATGACGTTATGACTCCAGTTTTGCCCGGAGTTTTGCAAGGATTTTCCGCTCATTCCGGCTGATCTGCACCTGTGTCACTGCAAGTATTCCTGCCACCTCGCACTGCGTCTTATTTTCAAAATACCGCAGCCGGATGATCTGCTGTTCTGTCTCATCGAGTGTATCCATCAGCTGTCTGACCACCATTTTGTTTAAAACAGCCTCCTTCTCCGGCTCCTCATAGACATCGCTCTGATCTCCAATCTGGTCAATGAGTAAAAGCTCATCTCCGTCTGAGCCGCAGACCGGCTGGTAAATGGACTCCACCCCACGGTTAGCGTCCAATGCCATCACGATCTCCTCTGTGCCAAGTTCCGTCATGGCAGACAGTTCCAGAAGACTCGGCTCTCTCCCCAGCTCTGTTGTGAGAACTTCTTTTGCCCTGCTGATTTTGTATCCATTTTCTTTTAAACTCCGGCTCACTTTCACCATGCCATCGTCACGCAGGAAACGCCGTATCTCCCCTGTGATCATAGGCACTGCATAAGTGGAAAATGCAAGATTTAACGACAGATCAAAATGATCGATTGCCTTGATCAGGCCAATACATCCGATCTGAAACAGTTCCTCCCTGTCATGCCCTCTTTTTTCAAATCTGCGGACAATTGCGTGCACCAATCCAAGGTTATCTGAAATGACTTTGTCCCTGGCTTTTTTATCCCCATCCTGTGCCTGTCTGATCAGTTCCGCCTGCCGCACCATAGGCTAACCTTCCTGATTTCCCAGTTTTCTTACCATATGTACGCTCGTCCCTTTTCCCGGCTCGGACACGACCTCAAGCCTGTCCATAAATGCTTCCATAAAAGAGAAACCCATTCCGGAGCGCTCAAGTTCCGGTTTTGTCGTATAAAAAGGCTCCATCGCTTTTGACACATCCGCAATTCCTGCGCCGGTATCCGAAACAGTGATGGACACCTCGTCCCCCCGGATCTGGCACAGAAGTTCCACTTTCTGTTCCGGCTCATGGTAACCATGAATGATTGCATTCGTCACTGCCTCTGACACTGCTGTCTTAATGTCTGCAATCTCATCAAGTGTAGGATTTAATTCTGCAATAAACGCCGCAACCGCCACTCTTGCAAAACTTTCATTCACCGACCTGGCATCAAATATCAGTTTCATCTCATTCTGACTGCTCATTTTCACTTCCTCCACATTATTTTTTATTCTTTTACCCGAATGATTTTTTTCAGTCCGGATACGGTAAATATCTTGTCCACACGCTCGTTCAGATGACACGCACTGACATCCCCGCCGGAATAGCCGAGGTTTTTACACCGCCCGATGATCACCCCGATCCCTGAACTGTCCATAAACTCTGTCTCCGTAAAATCAAACACGAGATGTCTGACATGGTAGGTGTCGATCAGAAGATCTGTCTCCGTGCGGATGCTGTCTGCCTGATGATGGTCTAACTCGCGCGGCACATAGACAACTAAACATCCTTTTTCCATAATATACTGGCTCTTCATGCTCTTGTTCCTCTCTTTCCATTCTGCTTATGATTTTCAACAATAGAATGCTCGCTCCGCAGACATTTTATTGTCATGAATAAAAAAAGAAGGAGTCTCCCCGGAATTTCCGGTTTGATCTCCTTCGTACTTTTTAATATCAGTTTGTCTTTTTATTAATGGGCGGTGTCTGTCTCACTCTGATCCAGATAGTTCTGTGCGTTTGCAGCACGCTCTGTATTCGGATACAATTCTACCACTTTCTGATAATAGATTTTGGCATTTTGCGTATCCTCATTCTTGCGGTATGCCTGTGCAAGATAGTACAATGCATTTCCATTCTCATAATTCTCATCCATCTCAACGACTTTGGAAAGAGCACTGACGGCATCATCATACTTTTTGCCGGAATATGCATCATAACCTTCTTTATATAATGCAGCCATATATTCGGAATTCACCTGCGCATTGATGGTATCATAAATACTCTTTGCGTCCACACTCAGATCCTCCACATTGACACTGCCAAGCGCCTCCCCTGCTTTCTCAATGTCCCCTGTGGTGTATGCCTCATATGCAGTCAGAAGCTTGTCATAGCTTTCCAGCTTGTTGGCAGATTCCTCCTCGCTGTTCTTCGCATCCGTGATCTGGCTGGCAAGTTCATCCACCTGACTCTGCAGGCTTGTGATCGTCTGATTTTTGGAAGAAATCGTATTATTTGCATCCAGCACTTCCGCTTTCGTATTGTTAATGACGGTTCTCCGCACACCGGGAACCACAAGGAAACTGGTGATTGCAATTCCAATTGCGATTCCGATGACCATGTTAATGATCGTACCGACTGCAGAATTGTCCTTCAGATATTTTGGCTGGATGATTGTCTCATTGCCACTCTGATAGGAAATGAGTTCATCATTCTTCTGCTTCCTGCTCGGATTCTGCTCTCTTAAAGCGGTGTTGGCTTCTTTCAGATAACGCAGTGTCAAAGTGTTATTGGCATCGATTTTGCCGGCATTCCGCAATGACTTCTTTGCGAGATCATAACGTCCCTCCTGAATATATAAAAGCGCCAGAAGCTGATGTCCGCTCACTAACTTTGGATTTAGCGACAATACCTTTTTCAGCTGGATAATTGCGAGATCACGGCTGTTCTGCTTGCAGTAAAGCAATGCCTGATTGTATTTCTTGATTGTCTGGTTGACAGAATCAAGTCTTGCCTGGTTCTTCTGCACTTCATCTAAATACCGGCTTGCGAGATTGTCCTTTGGCTGATAGTTCTTGCTGATCACCCACTCCGTGAGGGCAGTCACGACCTCTCCCATCTCATAATAGACAAGTCCTAATAAGTTTCTTGCATCAATATTTAATTTATAAAAACGCAGACTGATCTTCAGGCTCTCAATTGCCCCTGACAAATCCCTGACACTGGCTTTCTCCAATGCATCATTATAATAGGCATTGGATGCCATTAAAATTTTTTTGTATACTTTTACATTCGTTCCGCAGTTCTGGCAGGCATCTCCTTTGCCAAGCTCTGCTCCACAATTATAGCATCTCATGAAAAACCTCTCTATCTGTTCTGCTGTTTTAATTCCTGCAGCATTTCCTGCATAACATCCGTCATATCTGTCAGCTCATGATTATAGATCGCCTGCTCTGCCTCTTCCACTTCCAGACTTGGTTTAAAGTTTTTCAATTCTTCTTCAAAATTTATCATATTAATTCCCGTACCTTTCCTGTACTGACTGATCATTTCTCTCCTGATCCGCCTGTGCATGCTTAACTGCAGACTGGCTGATCATTTCTTTCTCATTGATTGATTATAATATAGGAAGATTTTACTTTCAATGTCAAATTATAAAATTTCCATGAAAATAAAGTAATTTTTCGTCAATAATATAAAATATAAAAATAGCATTTCAGGAAATTTACGTTTTCAACCCGTTTCTCCTGAAATGCTATCTTATTTTTTAGGACCTTCTGCCTGTTATTGTCCGTTAATCCTCAGCTGTTCTTGTACAGATTTTTCCATTCAGATGATAGAACTCTACGCATTTTGCATTGTTCTTTACATTTAAAACCTGATCCCTGATCGCTATGGATACTCCCGGGAATACGTCTCTTGTCACACAGACCGTTGCATTTGCTCCATCTGAGATCATATGCTCAAGCCGCTTCACTTCGCCCTCGTCTCCTGCGAGTGTCGCCATATTCTGGATTCTGGTACGCAGAAGTGCCACTCTTCGTGGATCTTCCCGATAGCTGACACCACGCTCCTTCTCCATCTCTTCAAACTTGGCAAGTCCCTGTTCGATCTTGTCAATTTCCATTTTGGTTATTTCTAACTTCTTCTTCAGCAGGTTCAGCCTTGCTATGCAATCCGTGCCTACCCCAACAGAGACAGCTGTCCGCATCTCCGCTTCATTTCCAATCGTGGTAGCCCTGATTCCCTTGACTGCGCTGACATCTCCACCGATGATCTTCGCTGTTCTGCCCTGGATCAGAATAGATCCTCTGCACGCAACTGTGCAGTCGAGCAATACGTCAGCCTCCATATCTCCCTCTACCTGGATGACTGTATACTCAATAAACTTTGCATACAGATTTCCTTTGGTTCTGACATGTGCCTTGTTCCCTCCAACCATTCCACTTCTTAAAATGATATCCTTACCGGCTTCCAGATTACAGGCTTCCACGTTTCCATCAATCGTGATACTTCCGGTTGCCTTGATCGTAACTCCGGATTCCACACTGCCGTGGATCACAATATCCCCTGTAAAATCTATGTTTCCGGTAGTAAGATTCGCATCTCCGCTCACCTCATAGATTGGCTGGATTCTGATCTTATCATTCTCAATATCAATCTTCCCATCCATCAGGGAAAAATAGGTAAGGCAATCCTCACTTCGTCCAAAACCGGTTCCCCGAAGTGCACCCTGCTCTCTTGCAATCTTTGCTGCAATCGGTTTTCCGGAAACTCCGGTTCCATCTGTTCCCTTTACAGCCGGATGATATATCGCAATGACCTGATCCTTCTGAACCGACTGCACACTGTACATGGACCAGTAATCTACGGATCCGTCCGGCAATATCTTTGGCTTTTTCTCAATGTTCATATTCACCTTATACTCATAGAATCCATCCTGTCCCTCTACTGCCGGTATGCCTCTAGCCACCAGTACGTCCTGTTCATAGATTTCTTCATCGAGAATCTTCTGAAGCTGCGCTTCATCGATTCCATAATTAATCTGGTTCACCCGTAATACATCGTGCAGATACTCGATCGTATAGTGTTCTCCTTCTTCCAGTGCAGGGAGTCTGATCCATGCCTCTAAGTCTTTATTCACGGTCTTCACTTTTGGTGTAGAAATACTTGGTAATGCCATTCTTCCAACTCCCTTCTTCCTACAAAAATCGTATATATACTATATAATACTCGTTTCCGTTCTTTTTTTCAAGCAAGTTTTCTCTTTTTTCGAATATTTTCGACGTGGTTTTTGTGCATATTAACCAAAGCATTCTAACAATATAATGGTTGCAATTTAAGTTATACCCATGAAAAATAGCCGTCCTGCAAAAGCCGACGGCTATTTAAAATAGTTATTTGATTTTTATTTCATCTGTGCAAGACGCTCTTTGACCTGAGCCATCATCTGCTCATAGCCTGCAAGCTTGTCTTTCTCTTCCTGCACTTTTGCTTCCGGAGCTTTGCTTAAGAACTTCTCATTTGAGAGCATGCCCTTAGAACGTGAAAGCTCTTTTTCGAGGCGAGCCTGTTCTTTTAACAGACGTTCTTTCTCTTTCTCGAAGTCTACAAGGTCTTCTAATGGAAGGTACAGTGTTGCACCAGGGATCACAACAGAAACAGCATCTTCTTCAATTCCTGATTTATCTGCCTGGACAGCAATCTCACTTGCACCTGCGAGGTTTACATAAACTTCTTTGTTTACCTCAAAGGTATCTCTGATCTTTGCATCTTCTGATACGATAAAGATTTTTGCTTTTCTTGATGGTGGAACATCCATCTCTGTGCGGAGGTTACGGACACCTTTTACAAGATCCTTGCAATGCTCAACCATTTCTTCCTCTGCTGCAAAGTTCCATTCTTCTTTGTATTCCGGCCATTTTGCAAGCATAACGGTATCTTCTTCCGGATGCAGTGTGCAGAAAATCTCCTCTGTGATGAATGGCATGAATGGATGTAACAACTTCAATGCCTCTGTTAATACAGTCTTTAATGTCCAGAATGCTGCATTTGCAGAAGCCGGATCATTCTCTTTATTATAGGTACGGACTTTTGTGATCTCGATGTACCAGTCACAGAATTCATCCCAGATAAAATCGTAAACTTTCTGTACTGCGATACCCATTTCGAATTTATCCATATTCTCTGTCACATCTTTTGCGAGCGTATTAACTCTGGATAAGATCCATTTATCTGCTGCTTTTAACTCGGAAAGTCCCGGTGTTTTGATTTCTGCGCCTTCCAAGTTCATCATGATGAAACGGGAAGCATTCCATACTTTATTTGCAAAGTTTCTGGAAGATTCTACTCTCTCCCAATAGAAACGCATATCGTTACCCGGTGCATTACCTGTGATCAGTGTCAGACGGAGTGCATCTGCGCCGTATTTGTCGATCACCTCTAATGGGTCGATACCATTTCCGAGAGATTTACTCATCTTGCGTCCCTGGGAATCACGAACCAGTCCGTGGAATAATACCGTGTGGAATGGAGCCTTGCCCATCTGCTCATAACCGGAGAAGATCATACGGATTACCCAGAAGAAGATAATATCGTATCCGGTAACTAAAACGTCATTTGGATAGAAGTAATCTAAATCTTCTGTTTTTTCCGGCCAGCCGAGTGTGGAGAATGGCCATAATGCGGATGAGAACCATGTATCCAAGGTATCCGGGTCCTGTGTCATATGAGTGCATCCACATTTCGGGCATGTATGAGGTGCTTCTTTGGAAACAACCATCTCACCACACTCATCACAGTAGTATGCCGGGATTCTGTGTCCCCACCATAACTGTCTGGAAATACACCAGTCACGGATGTTATCTGTCCAGTTGAAGTATGTTTTCTCCATACGTTTTGGAAGTAACTGGATCTCTCCGTTCTTAACGCCTTCAACGGCCGGTTTGATCATCTCATCCATCTTAACGAACCACTGCTGTTTGATCATTGGCTCAACCGTTGTGCCACAGCGGTCATGTGTACCTACATTGTGGGAATGAGGAACAACTTTTACTAAAAGTCCTGCATCTTCAAGATCTTTTACAAGTGCTTTTCTGCATTCATAACGATCCATGCCTTCGTATTTTCCTGCTAATTTGTTCATGGTTGCATCATCGTTGATCACAACGATCTCTTCTAAGTTATGACGTTTTCCGACCTCAAAGTCGTTCGGGTCATGTGCCGGTGTGATTTTTACGCATCCTGTTCCGAATTCTTTATCTACATACGGATCTGCAATGACCGGGATCTCACGGTCTGTCATTGGAAGTTTTAACATTTTTCCAACGATGTCTTTGTATCTCTCATCATCCGGATTGACAGCAACTGCGGTATCTCCGAATAATGTCTCCGGTCTTGTGGTTGCGATCTCAACGAATCTTCCTTCCTCGCCAACTACCGGGTAGTTGATGTGCCAGAAGAATCCGTCCTGTTCCTCATGCTCAACCTCTGCATCGGAAATGGAGGTCTTGCAGACCGGGCACCAGTTTACGATACGGGAGCCTTTGTAGATGTAACCTTTTTCGTATAATTTAATGAAAACTTCCTGTACAGCGTCAGAACAGCCTTTGTCCATGGTAAAACGTTCTCTCTGCCAGTCAGCAGAAGAACCCAGTTTCTTTAACTGATTGATGATACGGCTTCCGTATTCCTCTCTCCACTCCCAGCATTTTTCCAAAAAGCCTTCTCTTCCAAGATCTGCTTTGTCGATTCCTTTTTCTTTTAAGGACTGGATGACTTTTACTTCAGTTGCAATCGAAGCATGGTCTGTTCCAGGCTGCCATAATGCATTGTAACCCTGCATTCTCTTGTATCGGATCAGGATATCCTGCATGGTGTTATCTAATGCGTGTCCCATGTGAAGCTGTCCGGTGATATTTGGTGGAGGCATCACAATGGTAAATGGTTTCTTACTGCGGTCTGCTTCTGCATGGAAGTAACCGTTATCTTCCCATTTCTTATAGAGGCGATCTTCAATGCCCTTCGGGTCATAGGTTTTTGCTAATTCCTTCATTTGTCTTTTCCCTTTCTTTTAAAAAATAAAGAAGCCCTTCACATCCATACGGATGCAAAGGGCGTGTCAACGCGGTACCACCTTTGTTATGTTGTAAAAACAACATATCTCTGCTGATTCGATTTTTCAATTCCATTATCCATTGAAAAAGAAATCACTGTCCGGTAACGGGGACAAATCGTTCTCGCTTACTTCGTTCATATATCTGTTGCTATGCTCCGCCAGCTTCTTATCTTCTGGCTTCCGGTTCGGCGCGACGGTTCAAAAGCTACCTTCCACACAACATGTTCTGGTGACATCTCTCAGCCGGTGAATGTCATTCTCTTTCAGTTGTCTGTGTGTACTCCTCTTTCTCATCACCTTTTTATATCTTTTTTCATGATAAAATCTATTGCGGTATTTGTCAACTGATTTTTATTTACATTTTTTTGAACCATTTATGATAATGTTACAGTTCACAGGTTACCCTGCGAACTGTAACTTCGCAGCCCCATATAAAGTTTTGCTTCGCAAAAGGGGGCTGCTCACACCCACATCACGTTCATACGCACCTGAACAGCATGGTGTTCAGGTGCTGAGTGAACAGTAACATGATAATATCCTAATATATCATTTCTATGTTAACTTTTAGAACAATTCTACTTTACCTAATAAGAAATCAATCAGATTGCAATGAAAAATACCGTCATCATCATAATAATTGTGTGATATATCCATTCTAACAACTACTTTTTTAAAGAAATCTTTCGTAAGCATTAACGATGCAAGTTCCGATGTTTCTTTCTTCTCGTCGTCCATGCGGAATGCCGATTGAATGTATATTTTCTTATCTGCCTGATTTACAACAAAGTCAATTTCTCTCTGTAGATTTTTTCCTCCTGTACGATCCGATATAACCCCTACATCAACACTATATCCACGTCTCAATAAGTCATTGTATATAATATTTTCCATAATATGACCGGGATCATATTGCCTAAAGTTAAGACGTGCATTTCTAAGTCCTATGTCCGTATAGTAATATTTGTATGGATATTTGAAATATGTCTTGCCCTTAACATCAAACCTCTTTGCCTCAGAAATAAGGAATGAATCTATAATGTATTTTACATAATTTGATACCATTGATGCTGTTATTTTTTCATTCTTTATACTTGTTATAGAATTGGCAATATTCGTAGGATTTGTAAGTGAACCAATCTGAGATGCAAGAAAATTCAAAATATCATTTAAAATATCTTCACGTTCTATTCTGTTTCTCTCAATAATATCTTTGACATAAAGTTCACTGTATAACGATGTCAAATATCCCTTCTTTTCTACTTCACCAGTAATAGTCAAAACTTTTGGCATACCACCATATAGCATATAGTTATCCAAAGCTTTTCTTTCATCTCCACCAACAAATGAGTAATATTCCTGAAAAGACATTGGGAATACATGAATCTGGGTTGCTCTCCCACGAAATTCTGTAGCGATATCATTGGACAGTCCTTTAGAGTTACTGCCAGTAACATATACATCAAGGTTTTTGTATGATTTCAGTTCATTCAGCATATCATAAATGGTAACATCAATATTACCATTCTCATGATCCGTCACCTTGGTTGTAAGCTGAACTTCATCAACAAAAAGATAAAATTTTTCATTTGTGTTATCAAGTACAATAGATTCCACATATTATGAATTAATTTTTGCAGATATAAATCCCTATTAATCATAATCTCACCTCGCACTTGCGTCGTATGCGTCGCTACTTCTTTGTACAGTATGACACATATCAAAAAAAATAGCAACTGTGCATTAACTCTTTGTTTTAATTATGCCCCTTAATCAATGAAACCAATCCCACGATTGCAAGCACGATCAGTGCCAGATATGTAAGACCACCTGCAAACATTCCAATAATGATGAGCGGCAGCAATACAATGTTCAGCAGAATCTTTGTGATTCCCCACGCTGCCTTAATCGCAAAGATTAACAGTTTGCCGAAAATAGTCAACAGCAGCACAACAAATAATAGTGTCAACATAAAACTTCCTTCTTTCTACTCTAACAATTTCAATATATTCTGATAAACATATTCTCGCAGAGTATCTGCCTCCAGGTCAGGCTCCAATTTTTTTTCTGCTGCGATACGATACATAAAATAGACCGAAAGCTGGGTTTCGACTGCGACTCTCCGCAGAAAAACATTCTCTTCCCGGATCAGGCCTTCGCGGACACCCTCCTCCACAATGCTGCCAATAATCTCGTTTTTCCCATTATCACAGCACTGGTGTTTCATGCGCTCATACTCGTCTTTCAGATTCTTTGGTATCTCATATGATTCAAGTACCATTTTGATCAGGAAAAAGACTCCCTGCTTTTCTTTTACATGCTCATCAATAAAATCCATGACCTCATTAATTTTCTGCTGAAATGTTCCTCCATCTGTAGAAATTACCTGAAGTTTTTCAAAGCAGACTTTCACATAATATAAGATTGCGGAAGAAATAATCTCTTCCTTTGAAGAAAAATATTCGTATGCAGTTCCTTTTCCAATGCCTGCCCGGCCTGTGATATCAGCTACTTTTAAAGTATTGATATCACAGCCTTCATTAATGAACCCAATGACTGCCTGATACAGGGCAAGCACTTTCTGTGATGGATCGTGGATCAGTTTCTGCTCATCCATCATAAATCCTCCTCGACCATGCTCTTATTGCGGTTGAATGCATCATAGATACATGGAACAACGATCAGAGTTAACAGCGTACCATATAACAAACCGCCAACCGTAACGATCGCCATTGGCTGCATCATCTCAGAACCTTCTCCAAGACCGACTGCCATAGTCGACATTGACAAAATCGTGGTAAGCGCTGTCATAAGGATTGGACGGAGTCTTGTTTTTCCGGATTCGATAATGGCATCTTTTTTCTCCATTCCGCCACGGCGGAGCTGGTTGATAAAGTCTACCATAACGATACCGTTATTTACGATAATTCCGGCGAGCATGACAAATCCGATCATTGCCACAACGCTGACTTCATTTCCGGTAAAGTAAAGTGCGAACAGACCTCCGGTAAATGCCAATGGAATTGTAAACATAATGATAAACGGCGACAGCAGCGACTGGAACTGTGCCACCATAACCAGATAAATAAAGATGACTGCCAAAAGAAGCATCAGATACAACTGGTTCATGGCATCTGCGATCATCTCGTCCTCACCTGCCATCTCGATGGAGTATCCTTCCGGCAGATCGATCTTATCTAACTCTTTCTGGATTTCATTGCTTAACAGACTGACATTATGGTCATCATCCACTCCTGCGGTCACACTGATATATCTGGTCTGTGCATCCCTGCTTATTGTTCCAAGTGTATAACCTTCCTCAAACTGTGCAATGTCAGAAAGTGCAACTTCCGTCTCATTTTCCTCTCTGTCTGTATAGGTGAAGGTCAGATTTTTAATATCATCCAATGTAACGTCAGACTGTTGCTCACTCTGCACGTAAACCTGATACTCGTTCACGTCCGTGGAAATTGTGGTTGCAGAGGTTGAGGAAGCCATTTTTCCATAAACAAGCTGGAATACCTGTGCAACGGTCATGCCATATTTCGCAGCTTTTTCCTTGTCTACAGAAATGGTGAAAGACGGTGTCGTATTGTCAAGTCCATCATCCACATCCACGGTTCCCTCGGTGTTCTCTACTACTTTTGCAACCTCTCCTGCAAGTTTCTGCAGTTTATCGAGATCATTTCCTTTTACATTGATCGTCAGTCCACTTCCCATAAGTGATGTCATATCAGAAGCAGAGGTGTCTGTTGTAACTTCGCAGTCCATGTCTTTGGTCAGTTCATCCAACTGTTCGATTACATCTGCACTTCTCACTTCAGATTCTTCATCCAGAATCATATACATGGAAATACTGTCTGTAGAACTGCTTCCCATCATGGAAAGAGCACTTCCGCCTGCCATGGCACCAATGGTCTCAATGCCATCGATCGTCAATGCTTTTTCCACGACTTCATCTGCCATTTCTGTCAGTTCGTCAAACGTTAGTGTCTGATCCTCTTTTGCTGAAATCGTCGCACTGATCTGGTTCGTTTCCATATTCATATCCATGAAAGAATATCCTCTGGAAAATGCTGCCACAACACTTGTTCCAAGCAATACGATCACTGCGATAAATACGACCGGCTTGAAACGCAGACATACCGCTAAAATTTTTCCATAAGAATCTTTTACTTTGTCAAAGAAATTATGCCTGATCTCTTTTGTATTTTTTAATAATCCTGCTGCCATCATCGGCACGAAAGTCAATGCCACAAGAAGACTGGCTGCAAGCGTAAATGCAATTGTCAGCGCAATATCCACAAATAACTGTCTTGTGATACCCTCTGTAAAAATAATCGGTGCAAATACACAGACGGTTGTAAGTGTGGAAGCTGTGATCGCTCCTGTCACCTGTGAAGCACCCTCCACGGCTGCTTTCCGGATGGAATACCCCTCTCCCCGCAATCGATAGATGTTCTCGATCACGACAATGGAGTTATCCACCAGCATACCAATTCCGAGTGCCAGACCCGACAGCGAAATGATGTTTAACGTAATATGCGTAAAGTACATCAGTACCACTGCAAAAACAACACTGAGTGGGATCGAGCATGCTATTACAAGTGTAGGTTTGATATCTTTTAAGAATAATAACAATACAATAATTGCAAGGATGGCTCCCACGATCATGTTTTCTACGACTGATTTCACGATCATGTCAATATAAATGCCCTGATTCATGAGAACGCTTAAATGTAATTGTGCATTTTCTGATTCCAGGCTGTCAAATTTTTCCAACAGTCTGTCTGTCACATCTCCGGTGGAATAGCCGGTCTGCTTTTCAATCGAAAGCATCACCGCCGGATTTCCATTTACTTTGGAATAGGAATCTCCGGAATTGTCAATGTATTCGATATCTGCCACATCTGACAGTCTGATCGGCTCGATGCCATCCATACCAAGATCCATCAGAACGAGATTTTCAAGATCAGCTTTGGATGTCATCTCATCTCCGACCCGCACCAGATACTGCTCGTTCCCCTCTGTCACATAACCTGCCGGCATGGAAAAGTTCTGCGCCGTCAGAAGGTTTTTTAAGGTATCCATTGTAAGGATCGTGTTCAGATTCGCTGAATCTTTTGCCTGCTCTTTTGCATCATCTAACTGGCTCTGCCCCTCTTCGATCTTATTTGCTGCAACAGCAAGATCCGCATAGCCTTTGCTCATCTCCATAATGCCGGATACCTGGGATTCATTTAAAGTAACTAACGCATCATCCAAAGAAGTTTTTCCGTCTGCCACCTGTGTCTGTGCAGATTCGATTGTCGCAATTCCGGTTGCGATCTGCGTCTTGCTCTCACTTAATTTTGCGATTGCAGCAGGAATGTCCTTGTATGAAGTGAGCGTCACGCCTGCATCTGCAAAAGAGGATGCCTGACTCATCAGCATCACATTGATGTCGTCGAGTTTGGACTGTAAGGTCACGATCTGGCTTGCAATGTCACTCTCACTTGTGTACTTCGTATCTGCCTGTGCATTGATCTGGGCAATGGCTGCGGATTCCATGTAGGAGACGAAGTCGGATTCGCTGGTTGCCTTTTTATATGCTTCCAACATAGCAGGATCTGCCTGCAGTGTTGTAATGACTGTTTTTAACTGATTTGCCTGTTCTTGCGTCATCTGACCATATTGAACGGCTGCCCCAAGTGCCTCATCTACTGACATATCTGCACCAGTAACAGGGTTTTTTGCACTTAAAATTGCCACAACACCGTCGTGTGCCTGATACAACTGCTTTGCCCCACTCTTTGCCTGTGCCACTCCGTCTTTTGCCTTCTGCAAACCGTCAATCGCACTCTGTAACTGCGTTGCACCTTCGTAAGTAGACTGTAAAGACTTGATTGCACAATCCATGGACGACTGGGATTTCTGAAGATCTGATAATTGTGTTGTCAGATCTGCCTCTGTATTAAAAAGCTGGATTTTATTATTAATGATCTCGTTTTCACCTGCTCCAAGCTGGCTTCCGAGCTGGCTCTGTCCGTCTTCTAACTTCTTTTTACCGCTGTTGATCTGGGAAGATGCCTTGTCTAACTCTGCCTGTGCATCCGTGAACTGCAAATCAATTTTGCTTAAAATCTGTTCATTCAAAGCATCGATTTTTTCCTGATTCATCGTTACCTGAAGGTCTGTATCAAGCACACCTGTTGCCGTCACAGATGCCACACCTTCGATACTTTCAAGCAATGGAAGCAATTCATTGTCTACATAATTGGATACCTCCGCCTGATCCATTCCGTCCACGTCCGCAGATGCGATCATAACCGGCATCATATCCGGATCGATCTGCATAATGATCGGTGATCCTGCTGTGTCCGGGAACTGCCCTGTCAACTGATCCAGCTGCTGCTGGATCTCAATCATGGCAGAATCCATATTGGTGCTCTGTTCATACTCCAAAACAACCATGGAATAGTTGTCATAGGATGAAGAACTTACATTATTAATATTGGAAGTCGTCGCCATTGCCGCTTCTATCGGCGCAGTCACGTCCTTCTCCACTTCCTCCGGGCTTGCTCCCACATCTGTCGTGACAACGATCACATATGGCAGATTCATTGCCGGCAGCAGATCTGTTGTCATTCTCGTCAGCGAAACAACACCTAAAACAATCACCAGTACAACAGCAACCAAAACTGTGTATGGACGTTTTACACTATACTTCGGAATCATTCTCTTTCCTCCTAAAAAAATACACATTCTGTTTTTTGTGCATGCAAAAATCGATTGATTTTATCCTTAGATCATTCCGCAAAATTTCAGAACCGACCAGTCGGTCGGTATTGATTAGTCTACTCTTTTTTTCATAAAATGCAATAAAAACGGTGTAGAATTTAGAATTATTTTAGAATCTGTCCATGCCTTTTGAAAAAAGAAAAAGCAATGAAAACTTTCTCACTCTGATCTGTAAGAAATCTTCATTGCTTTTCTCTGAATTATATGCTCTGACTGTATTTATTCTTCTTCGCCATCCTCGTCATCTACAATTGCCGCTGCAGCACCTGCTACAGATGAAACAACCGCTATCACGACAACGATCACAACCAGCAGTAATAAAATACCCATAAAAATTAAAAAACCGCCTTCTGTCATGTTTTCCTCCGTTCTGAAAGGATTGTGCAGATCCACTTCTCAACCATTTCTTTTTCCAAAATCTGCGATTATTATAGCACATTGTGACTAATTTTACAATCACATAATGATTCCCATTAGGGTTGACATCACGATCATCACAAGAGAAAATGTAAAGGAACTGACTGATATAAGTGTGGCCCGCTGTCCTGACGGAATCATATCATTTAAAATCACATCCGTGCGGACCTCCAGAAAGTCATCCGCAAAGGAACCAATGAATCCACCTAATATCATCATGTATGGATTTCCTGTAAAAATCATGCCAAACGCACACAGAACTCCTACGCCACTGAAAAGAATAAATTTCCTGTATCTTAATCCAGGAACGAACGCTACTGCCTTAGCGCCGAATGCAGCCCCAAGTCCCATAATAAACAGAGCTGGACCAAGCAACGTATCCTTCAGTCCCTCCAATGGAAGTTTTGCCTGCAGAAAAAACAATACAAGTGTCGATACCGCACCGATCACTGCATTTAAAAATATGATTTCTCTGGCTCTTTTATTTGCAGCCAGAAAAGTCCAGCTCTCTGAAATCACTTCTTTCCATTTCTGTTTTATGGATAAAATTTCTTTTTCAGACTCAATAGAAATTTCTTTCAGACTCAATGCAAATCCTGTTGCAATCAGTCCAAAAAAAATATCAATTACATACGCCCGTTTGTACCCAAGCCACAGGCCAAAGCCTGCACACAAGGTGGCAAGTGAACCGGTAAGTCGATACAGCATCATCTCTGTTGATGCAAATTTATTGTAATCGTTTTCCTGATTTACCGATTTCAGGCTGTCGTATGCCAGTGCTTCCCTTGTTCCAGATTCAAGGTTATAGCTTATCGCACTAAAACCTATCGCCAACGCTACTGTTCCAAAATTTACTGACAAAATCATAAGAAGGTTTGATGTCACGCTCACAAGTCTTGCCAATGCCAGCGTTTTCTTGCGCCCACATACATCTGCAGCCACACCGGAAGGAATTTCAAATATACTGCTCACAATATGAAAAATACTCTCTAAAATTCCTATCTCCAGCATCGTAAATCCTCTGAGTGCAAGAAGCGCCACCCATGACGCGCCCGCTATCTGAAAATACCCCACTGTCGTAAGTGCATACAATCTGTTTATCTGTTTCTTTATATTAAATTTACGCATAAAAAAGTTCCTTTTCAAAGTTTATTACAAAATTCTTTGAACAGGAGATATTGCGCTTGCTGTATGATATCTGATTTTACTCAGGCTATTTACCTAAAAAAGAGCGCACTATCCCTGTAAACAGCCAAAATGTTACCTTTCATGAGGTGAATTGTCGTTGTTTTCCAGCTCATATTGCGCTCCTTTCCCTTTTTACAGACTGCGGAACTCTAATTTAAGTTATCTTGCTTATGAAAAATCAACAAAATTTTTCACAACTTTTTTCTTTATTTATGAGTCTCGCAGTCATTATGATTTCTTGATTAATGGTATAACTATAAACATACCGATGATGTCTTGTCAAGCCATATTATTTTATTACTGTTCACTCGTGCCCCGTTCCAGTAATATTATTTTCTGATTTTTTTCTCACTGAATGCTGCTGCAAGAAGCACCATTCCAATAAGCAAAAGTAAATATGCACCTGCCGGATTCCAGTTATCTCCTGTCTTTGGTGCTGTCAGAACGGTTCCTGTACTGTCTACATCCTGATATACCAGAGCATAAATTGAAAACTTATCCGTTGCAAATGTGAAATATCCGTTTTCAAAAGTTCCGTCTAACACTTCTGCCTCTCCGTCATGAATACGGATGATTTTGTATACACGATTCACGGATGCGTCTGTATTTATAAGTTCCAACCTCGTAGTTATCCAGCTTCTGCTCAACTAACTGTTTTTCTTCCCTGCTTACAGTATCGCTGATGTCTTTTGTATTCATTTTGACATAGATTTTTGCCCCAGCTTTTACAAGTGCGAGTTCTTCCTCAGTCAAAAGTGCGACTGCCAGAGACTGACCACTTGTTTTCAATTCCGTTTTTGCTGCTGCATTTGTGTCATTGCTCATGGTAAGTTCTATTGTTGAATCAGAACTTCCCTGAATATAAAGGTATGCGTTGTAAACTCCTGCTTTCTCTGCAGTGATTGTCTGTGAAACTGTAAAGTCCACCGCATTTGCAGAATAATAATGTAATGCCTGTTTTCCGGTTCTTGGATCATCGGTCAGTTTTCCGTCCACATCATTTCCGGTAATTGCCCATGCATCGCTTCCTTCCTCAAATCCACCCTGTAAAAGTAAATTTTCCGGCAAAACAGCTACACTGCAGGTTGTATTAAACACAGATACATTTCCGTTGTCATCTGTATAGTTGACCACTCCATGAATTGTAAAATCTCCAAAAGTCTGAATCGCTGCAATGTCTTCTGCGTTCCATGCCACAGATGCTGTTCCGGTCGTCTTATCATTGTATCTGACGTTAACATTCTCCGGCAATGCTGCCTGAATATCCTCTCCGTAGCCAACCTTCACCTGCTCCAGTGCTGCGACTGCATCAATTCTTCTGGTTGTCGTTGCCCCTGTATTGACATATTTGAAAACATTTAAGGATGCAAGTGGTTTTCCTGTAAAATCAAATAATCCCTGATTGTCAACTGCTGAACCACCGTACCATTTTCCGACATCATCTGCATCATAAGGATTATTCCATACACGGATACGAACGTAGTTCACTCCGGCTTCCTGTAACTGATTGAAAAACTGCTGGTCTGAGATTTCATTTCCATTCCAGTCTTTGAATTTTACACCGCTGTCTACCAGACTGACGTAAGAAGAAACATCCACACCTTTGATAAAATCATCAGAAAGATTTTTTACTTTCTCTACGAAAATACCGTCTGCGCCGGAATCGACTACATCTGTGTCATCCTCTGTCTCAAGTGCGCCGTCACGATAAAGTACGATGTCGTCGATATCTCCCCAATAGCCTGCTGCTACCGTTCCACTGATTTCAACCGTAACATCTGATTCTGCGTCCAGTACAAATGCTTCTGATTCCTGAGAGTTCCACACATTCCACTTTACCGTTGCATCCAGATTTTTTTCTGTGCCAGCTACTTTGATAGAGAGCCCTGATGCTGCATTTTCCGCTCCGTCCTGACGGAATACCACTTTATAAGTACCAGCCGGAACTGATGTGATCGTCTGGCTCATGGAAAAGTCAACTGCTTCACTGTTGTTATTCCAGTAATTGAAATAATTTGTGGTATTGTTTGTCATCCCACTATCCGTCGTCACTTTATATCCAACGTTACTACTATCTGCATCTGGCATAGTGATCGTCCAGCCTGTGGTATCACCAGATTCGAAATCTCCATTCTGAATCAAGTCTGTGGCATCATCTATTTTTGATGCATCAATGTCTGTTTCATCTTTTTTCTCAAAGTCATCGGTTGTTTTTGTCAAAGATAAAGAGTCAAGACATACCCAAGCTCCTTGTTCTGAACTAATTAAAAATCCAACTTTGTAATCTGTCTGCACTTCGTCTAGTGTGAATGTGAATTGAAATTTTGTAAATTCACTTGTTATCTCAGCGTTACCTTCTGCCTCTTTTTCTTCTGAACCATAAAATCCTTTGATTGTACCACCTTTTCCTTTTGTTTCTTTTGCATATCCTGTTACCTCATAAGATCCTGCCTCTAAACTTCCAACTGATTGATACATTGTAACTGTTCCAGAAGCATTGCCATAATAAATGCCCAGTCCGCTGCTTGTATCATTTGCTGCAGCACTCTAATCATAATTGATATTCGATGCAGCACTCCATGTATCATCTGAAAAATACCACATTCTGTCGTTCGCCCAAAAACTGCTGCCGTCGTCCCCCAAATCACCATCTGCAAATAAATTAACTATTTCCGCTTTTGCTTCCACATCAATTCCTGAAACATTCGCTCCCGTCAGCACAAGCGTTGCTGCCAGCGCAGATGCTGCTACCCTTTTCCAAAATACCTTTCTCATATTTGCCTCCCATTCCTTTTCCCCTGACTGCACTCCTTGAATGAATCCTGATCTGTTATTATGACTTGTAAATCGTTAGACACATTTTCCATCCGCCCGTTTGCACAATCGGTTGTTCATAGAATGAGTGTAGCTTCAGTATCTCTTATTGACAATTGACCCTAATAATGATTTTTCTTTTCTGTTTTTATGCATAATATACAATTTCGATTGTTTTTGCGTGGTTTATGGTTGAAATAAATTGCGCAAAAGAAGAACCGCTGTGATATGGGGAATCACAGCGGTTCTTCGGGAAGTTTTTTCATTTGTTACTATATTCTAATTTATCCTTTCACACTGCCGAGGGCAACACCCTGTACAATGTGTCTGGATAAGATCAGATAAATGATGATTACCGGGAATATGGAGAATGCGATCATCACATAAACCTGACCCATATCAAACTTCAGCCAGTCTGCTGCACGAAGCTGTGCGATTAAGATTGGCAGTGTCTTTTTCTTGTCATTGTGTAAGATTAAAGCCGGTACAAAATAATTATTCCAGCTGCTTACGAATGTAAAGATTGCCTGTACTGCAATTGCAGGTTTCATCAATGGAAGTACAATCTGGTTAAATGTATGGAACTCACCGGAGCCGTCAATTCTGGCAGCCTCGATCAGAGATACCGGCAATGTACTTTCCATATACTGCTTCATGTAAAAGAATGTTACCGGAGCAGCGATCGTTGGCACGATCAATGGAATGAATGTATCTTCCATATGTAATGTACCGACTAATTTTACAAATCCAAGTGCAGTTACCTGTGTAGGGATCATCATGACTGCTAAGATAAATGCATAGATATATTTTTTCAGTTTAAAATCATATGCATGAATGGCGTAAGCCGTCATGGTTGAAAAATAAGTACATAACGCTGCTGACAGTACCGATACGATCAGACTGTTTATCATACCCTGCCATACCGGGAGTGTTCCGTGTACCAGATTGTTCCAGTTTTCCAACAGATGTGTGCTTGGCAGTGGTGTAAATCCGGCCTGCAGTTCACCGTTCGATCTTGTCGCATTAATGAACAGCACATAGAACCAGAACAGGCAGGCAAATGTAACAAGAATCAGGACTACATAAGCGATAAATCTTCTTGCATGGATTCCAAGTCCTTTTTTCAGATTTTTATTTTCGTTCATAATAACACCTCACCTTTCCATTCTACTCATGCTTTTCTCTTATCGTTTCCAGTTACCTTAAAGACAATAAGACTTAAAATTGCGGTGATGATGAACAGGATTACGGATACTGCACCAGCCATTCCGTAGTTCTTGCTGTACAGATGTTTATTTAAGAACATGATCAATGTCATGGTCGATCTCATTGGATCACCGGTACCATTGGTCAAAATCTGCGGTACATCGAATAACTGTAATCCACCGATCAGTGATGTGATCACAACATATACTAAAATCGGACGGAGCAGCGGTAATGTAATTTTGTAGAATACCTGTGTAGAAGTTGCTCCATCCACTTCTGCCGCTTCAAATAAGGAAGTATCGATACCCATCATACCTGCCATTAAAAGAATGGTCGTATTACCAAACCACATCAGGCAATTCATAAGGGCGATCAGTCCTCTCGCACTTCCTGTGTTTGCCAGAAACTTATATGGCTCTGAAATAATTCCGATCTGCATTAAAATCGAGTTGATCGGTCCACCATCCGAGAACAGTGTAAAGAACAACATGGAAAATGCGGATGCCATGATCAGGTTTGGCAGATAGATCACGGTCTTGAAAAATCTGCTTCCTTTTAATTTCAAACGCACATCAGAAAACCATGCACCTAACAGTAATGACAAAATAATCTGTGGCACAAAACACATGATCCATAAAATCATGGTATTCTTTGCGTAAATCCAGATATCGCCCTGTGTAAACAGCGTTTTGTAGTTCTCCAGTCCCACAAAGTTTGGTCCGATCTGTGTCAGACCCGATAAATAATTTTCAAAAAAGCTGTTATAAATGGTATTAAACAGTGGTATAAGCTGGAATACAACATACACCAGAATAAAAGGAATCAGAAAAATGTAACCCCATTTGTTATATCTGACTGCTTTACTGCTTTTCTTCATAACGCCTTTGCCCCCTTCTTTTTATTTTTCACAGAGTTCACAGCATCCCTTCACGGACATCTTTTTGTGCAAATCTGCTGTCAGCTCTGCGCTTTACGCCGCTGACTGCTTTCTCTCCGTCCGGAGATAGGTATAAAGATAGCCGCACCCGCCGGTCTGGCAGGCGCGGCTTATTATTTTAATATGTTAAGTCCGGATATTTCTCAACAACTGCTTTGTAGAATAAGTCAAGTGCATCATCAAGTGAAGCATTGCCTTCAAAGTAGTTCTTCATAGCGTTCTGGAACTCTTCGTTACATCCCTGATCGTATGCAGAAAGATTGCTTAAATCAAGTTTTTCTACACTTGCACAGTACATAGACAATGGGTTCTGTCCGCCTAATACTTTACTCTGGTAGCTTGTATCTGCTGCCATTGCTTCCATAGCTGGTTTATTGTTAACGAAATCATCATCTTTTACTACGATATCTTTCATGATCGTCTCATCTGTTGTCATCTTTAAGATGATATCTTTTACAAGACCTGGGTTATCTGTACCTGTTGCTCCACAGATCCATGTACCGCCCCAATAGAATCCCTGAGGTCCTGGTGTAGCGCCCCATCCACCGTTGTAACCGATAGATCCTTCGGTGTCGGCTGCCATAGAGAAGTTCACGAACCATGCTGGTCCAAAGTAGCAGAATACTTTTCCTTCCGGATAGAAACCTTTCTTCCAGTCATCGCCCCAGAGTTCATATGTCTCTGTCTCGCCTGCATCATAAAGCTCTTTTGAATCAGATACCCATTTCATAATGTTATCATCAATATTGATCTTGCCATCTTCTACCCATTTAGAAGTAACGTTGTTAGAGTATACACGGTAAGTATCATTGACAGAAGATGTCATCTTGTATCCGGCAGCTTTCATTGTCTCTGCTGTATCATTGAAAGTATCCCAGTCTGAAACATATTTCTGAACTTCGTCAGGATCGTCTGTTCCAAGAACTTCTTTTGCTGCATCACGGTTATAGAATAATACGCCCGGGCAGCCCTGCCATGAAACACCTTTTAATACACCGTTAGAATCTGTAACGATATCTTTTGTATACTGATACTGGTTTGCAAGGTCTGCATCTGTGATTCCAAGATCTGCGATCGGCATTGTATAATCTGTATCGACATATTTCAGTGCGTAGTCAGCTTCTACTAAGAATAAGTCAATCTTGTCATCGGCTGCCGCTGATTCCTGTTTTAATAATGTTGCATCCAGATTGTTCTGATATGCGTTGTCATCACTTGGTGTGATGTTCCATTTTACGGTAACATCCCCAATCTTACCAGTTGTGGCATCCACTTCCTCATATCCAGGATAGTGATCTGTCAGACGGCTCTTAAACTCTTCATTCCAGCAATAAATGTTGAAAACTTTTCCCTCATCACCTGTTGTATCTGTCTCCGCTGCATCAGATCCAGATTCTGTTGCCGGTGCTGCTGCACCTGAGTTGCTGTTGTCTGTGGATGTTGTGTCTGATGATCCGCCACATCCTGCTACCATAGTTGCTACCATGGATACACATAATAATGCGCTAATGATTTTCTTTTTCATAGAAAACCCTCCTCCTTAATTTTTTGGCTTCCGCCTTGTTTACATTGTTATTTTTGTTCCGGAATCTTTCCTACCGATTGTCCCGGTATGAGGATTCCTTCTATAACGACTCTCTCTATGAGAGTTGTTTTTGGTTTTTCAATGGAACCGATCAGCCGTTTTGCAGCCTCTCTGCCAATCTCTTCTGTGTCCTGCCTAATTGTGGTAAGCTTCGGATGTAAAAGCTGTGACATCCTTGTTCCGTCGTATCCTGCTACCGAAATGTCCTTTGGTATCCGAAGTCCCATCTCTATAATGACATTTCTTCCACCGATCAGTGCGGTGTCATCAGGATAAATGATACAGGTTGGCGGATTTTCCAGATTCAGAAGTTTCTTCGTCTGTTTTGCCGCTTCCTTTGTCTCCAGGTAACCTGCTGTACGGATGTACTCATCCGGGACTTCCAGCTTCAGTTCATCCATTGTCCGGTAAAAACTTGTCAACCGGTCTTTGGTAACTGCCGAACCATTCTGCTGTCCGTGGATGTAAGCGATCCTCCTGTGTCCCTGAGAATAAATATATCTGACCAGATCTTCCATGCCCTGAATGTTGTTCGAGCTGACCGCCGTGCAGTTGTGATGCAGGTAGTCGATGGTGACAACCGGTACTTCGCTATTCATCAGTTCCATGACGCCAGGGTCGTTAAAATCCGCACACACAATTGCAACTCCTTCAAAATTCCGGTATTTGCAATGTTCCAGATAAGACATCTTCCGGTTTTCAAAACAGGTATTGATAAATGTAATGTCATAACCCTGCTTCTCTGCCTGGACTTTCAGACCATTTAATACTCCTGAAAAATATTCATGCTGCAAACCACTTCCTGCTTCCTCTTCAAATAGAACTCCGAGGTTGTATGAATGGTTGGTCTTAAGTGATCTTGCTGCTGCATTCGGAAAATATCCTAATTGCTCTGCTACTGTCCGGATACGACTCTTTGTCTCTTCACTGATATCTTTTTGATCGTTTAACGCCTTACTGACAGTGGCAGTTGATACTCCACACTTTTCGGCAATTGTTTTTAAAGATACCATTGAATCCTCCAGGTACTTCTTCCAGACTTTATTATGTATGACCTGTTGTCTAGTTACTTAAGTCTTTCGAAGTTTTTACTTAATCGTTTTCGCACTTTTAATATAGCTCTTATGCAAGTGGATTGCAATACTTTTTTGACATTTCGGCTAATTTTACATTTTTATTTCTAATTTTTTGTGCATTTTTTATGATTACTTATGTTTTTTAACCGTTTGCGCAGCAAAGTCTTATACGTTTTCGTATTTTAAGCTTAATCATCCAGCTTAACCCTCTTTTGTTGCTTTCTTCCATATTAGGTTGTGATTTTTGTTAAAAGTGCTATTTTGCTTATTTCAAAGGATTTTTTGTTGATTTTTATAATTCTGCAAGATATAATTTTAGATAAGGAATATTTACTTAATCGTTTTCGTTAAGTAATATATAAAACAAGGAGGCTAAATCCTCTGCTCACCAGAGGGTTCGCATTTTCCTACGGAAAACAAGGAGGATTTATATGAAATTCGGATATTTCGATGATCATGCAAAAGAGTATGTCATCACTTCCCCAAAAACACCACTGCCTTGGATTAATTACCTAGGCTGTGAAGATTTCTTTTCATTAGTTTCAAACACATGCGGCGGCTACAGCTTTTATAAAGATGCAAAGCTGTTACGTCTTACCAGATACCGTTACAATAATGTTCCCGGAGACAGCAACGGACATTACTACTATATTAAAGAAGGAAATACCATCTGGAATCCGGGCTGGATGCCAACCAAGACTGATCTGGATTCCTATGAATGTCATCACGGTATCGGTTATTCCATTTTTAAAGGAAGCAAAAATGATCTTGCCGCAGAGCTGACAGACTTCGTTCCAATTGGAAGCTCCTGCGAGATCAATAAGCTGACCATGACCAACCACAGTAAAGAAGAAAAACATTTTTCCATTTTTTCCTATGTAGAGTTCTGTCTCTGGAATGCAATGGACGATATGACAAACTTCCAGCGTAACTACTCCACCGGAGAGGTTGAAATCCATGGTTCCGCCATCTATCACAAAACCGAGTACCGGGAAAGAAGAAACCATTACGCTGTTTACGCCGTCAATGCTCCGATTACCGGATTTGATACAAGTCGTGATGCATTTCTTGGTGCGTACGGTGAAAATTCGGCTCCTGAAGTTGTCGTATCCGGCTCCTGCAAAAATTCTGTTGCAAGCGGCTGGGCTCCGGTCGGCAGCCATCAGTTAAATGTAACCCTTGCCCCGGGCGAATCCAGAACTTATGTATTTGTTCTCGGTTATGTGGAAAATCCTGCAGCAGAAAAATGGGTCGGCAGACCGGAAGATGGTATCATCAACCGCGCTCCTGCCGAAACATTATTAGAAAAATTTAACACAACAGAAAAAGCAGACCAGGCACTTGCTGATCTGAAAGCTTACTGGGAAAAACTACTCAGCCATTTTACTGTTTCTTCCAAAGAGGAAAAGCTTGACCGCATGGTAAACATCTGGCACCAATATCAGTGCATGGTTACTTTTAACATGAGCCGTTCCGCTTCTTATTATGAATCCGGTATCGGTCGTGGTATGGGATTCCGTGATTCCTGTCAGGATCTTTTGGGCTTTGTTCATCTGATTCCGGATCGCGCACGTCAGAGAATTTTAGACATTGCTTCCACACAGTTTGAAGATGGAAGCGCTTATCATCAGTACCAGCCACTCACCAAAAAAGGAAACTCGGACATCGGAAGCGGTTTTAACGATGATCCACTGTGGCTTATTGCCGGAACTGCCGCCTATATCAAAGAAACCGGCGACTACTCCATTCTGGATGAACGCACGCCTTATGATAATGATGATTCCAAAGCAACAGATCTTATGGAACACTTACGCAGATCCTTCCACTATACCATGGAACACCGTGGTCCGCACAAACTTCCGTTGATCGGACGTGCTGACTGGAATGACTGTCTGAACTTAAACTGCTTCTCTACAGAGCCAAGCGAATCGTTCCAGACCTTTGGTCCATCGGAAGGGCCTAATGCAGAATCTGTTTTTATTGCCGGAATGTTTGTCCGCTATGGAAAAGATTACGTGGAAATCTGCAGACACCGTGGCATGGCTGAGGAGGCTGCTCTTGCAGAAGAAGCCATTGCAGATATGGAAAAAACAGTTTTGAATGCCGGCTGGGACGGAGAGTGGTTCCTACGTGCATACGATCATTATAAAAACAAAATCGGATCCAAAGAATGCGAGGATGGCAAGATTTTCATTGAGCCACAGGGTTTCTGTGTCATAGCAGAGATTGGTCTAAAAGAAGGCAACTGCTTAAAAGCAATGGAATCCGTTGAAAAATATCTGGATACCAAATACGGTATTGTATTATTGCAGCCACCTTATCACAGATATCATGTTGAACTCGGTGAAATTTCTTCTTATCCACCTGGATACAAAGAGAATGCCGGTATTTTCTGTCACAACAACCCATGGATCTCCATTGCAGAAACTGTTGTTGGCCGTGGAAACCGTGCATGGCAGGTCTACACAAGAACCTGTCCGGCATATATCGAAGATATCAGTGAAATTCATCGCACAGAGCCATATGTATACTCCCAGATGATTGCCGGTAAAGACGCTCCAAACTTCGGAGAGGCAAAAAATAGCTGGCTGACCGGTACTGCTGCATGGACATTCTTAAATGTTTCCCAGTATATCCTCGGTATCCGCCCAGATTATGACGGTTTGATCGTAGATCCTTGTATCCCTTCCTTTATGGACGGCTTCACCGCAAAACGTGATTTCCGCGGCACGACTTACCTCATTGAGGTTGAAAACCCGGATCATGTAGAAAAAGGTGTTGCTTCCGTTACCGTGGATGGCAATGCGATTGAGGGAAATCTTATTCCTGTTGACCCTGGCAAAAAAGAAGTGCACGTTAAGGTTGTTATGGGCTAACCGGAGGTTATTTAGGTAATGTAGGCAGATTTTGTAGCTGCTTTATAGGTTATGAAAGGCAGCTATAAGATTCCATACACAAGTCAATATTATAAAGAAAAATCGTACAGACGAAATATGATGTTCCTGTTCGCAAAGCTCACAAAGGAAATCATATTTGTCTGTACGATTTTTCTTTTATTTACACTATGAATGACTTGTACATGGACGCTGATATCTGCCCTTCTTTACGTTATGAATACAACCACAAAATCTGCCAAATTACGTTGTTGGCTCCGGTTTTCAATATCTTTGCAAAACAAATTCAACCCTAACAAACCTTATTCCTGCTTGTAACATAGACATGTCCAATCCCAAATATTACGGCAAATATGATCAAAAAGTAATGTAACATTGTTATACCACTTAGTAAGAAGATACAAGTCGGTATAACAGCCAATGCTATTTGCTTCCAGTAAGTCTGTTTATTAAAGTAAAGCATCCAGATAATCCAATATGAGAGCATTAGCACTGCATTTCCAACAAGATAAATGATAAATGCATTTATGGAAGGAAACCCAGATTCAACTATGCCAATATTGAATATCATAAGAAACATGCATCCATAACGTCCTATCTGTTCCAGAATATTCATGAATTTATTGGTACATTTATTTTTCTGATCCTTCACCCTGACTGCATATATAATATTCGGAATTAAAAGAAGAATCACTAAAACCAACCCAAACGTACTAAGCCAGTTCATTCCAATCTTTCCTGCTACAAAAACAGATGTTGGACCGTCTGCTCCACCAATTATAGATATATTATCTGACATTATTGTATCTCCCATAAAATAAATCAAAATTTAACAACTGACAAAAAATGTTTTTAGCTATATTATCTGGCTAGTTTCAAACCGATTTTATTATACCGGCAATATTGCTTTTTCAAGAAGTCCCTTATAAATCTTCTCAACATCATAATCCGGCGTATACTGGTCAATCATCTCGTAGATCTGTCTCATCAAATTTATCGGTTCTTCCAACATATCTGCTGTTTCTTCTGCACTACAGCCTTTTTTATACTTCTTGATGATAAGCTCAATTTTGGCTTCCATTTTTCCTTCTATTTTTCCTTCCCGTTTTCCAGCATTTCTGCCTTTCAATTCTGATTCACGCAAATCATCCGCAAATAATTCCCGTAATGCTTGACACATTCGCCTTTCCTCCTTTAATTCTTTCCAGTTGGCACGCATGATCGTATCTGCAAGTGCCTGATATAATTTTGATTCTTTCTTCTTTCCATACTGTTCGATAAAATTCCGGATTTCACCACCTGATTTCAAATCATTGCGTAGATTGTTCAGCCAGTAGTTATTTTCTTTTGATAGTTTTGGAATGATTATTAGCTGTATTGGAATCGAATCTCCAATCAGATAATAAATACCGTTTTCTATATTTTTTATTGACATTCTTTTGTCATATTCCAGCTTTTGCAGCATTTTTACCGGATAATGGTAACATACAAATGTAATGGTCAGTTCCGTTGCTGGTATCTGATCTACACCACCTGTTTCGGATTTATAGAGACAGGCATATCCGTATGTTTTGTAAAAATCGTCAATATTCAATTTGTCATCCGGTGATTTGTACTCAATAATATTATACTGCCGGAAGATTCTTCCGATATTCTTTTGGATTTTTACATCCTTCTTATTCTTTACCAACACATCAATCTGCATTGGTTTCTTTGAAAGCAAATGTTCCGGCTCAAATTCCAAATACTCTGCTTCTGCTTCCAGCTCAATCTGTAATGCTGCATCAAAGGCTGGATGCCATTGGATTTTGTCATCGTTTGTGTTCAATCATTTTCCCCCTTTATGATAGTTGAATTTTCCGTGTTTTTCAATGCATAAGAGATATTTTTATTATGAAATGCCATACCATAGAAAAAGTAATTCAATCATAAATATAAAAATCTCATGCATTGAAAATATTCATCAAATTGGAATCTCGTGCCGAATCGGCTGTGAAACTTGAGATATCATTCCTTATCAGAAACCTGATTTGGGATTTGCAGACATGAATTTTAAGAAATAACACAGTTACTCTTTAATTACCATGCATTAATTGCCTGCGACTTTGATGTATCCACAGTATAAACTACTCTGTACAAAATATCAATTCCAAAATTGCCGTTTCATCTCATAATGCGAATAGCCGGAGGTTAATAGCGTAGTGTAGGCAGATTTTATGGCTACGTTATAAGCTGTGAAGGGCAGAGATTAGTTTTCCCTCACAAGTCAATCTAAATAGTTATTAAAAAGAAAATCGTACAAACGAAATATGATGTTCCTGTTCGCAAAGCTCACAAAGGAAATCATATTTGTTTGTACGATTTTCTTTTATATACACTAATAATTTGACTTGTGTGGACTCTTTTATCTCTGCCCTTCATAACCTATAAAGCAGCCACAAAATCTGCCTACATTACTATGTTAAACTCCGGGTTAGTTTGCAATTACAACTCCATTTTCGCAGTCAACTTCCACATAGGCGCTTGTCTTTAACACATCCAATGCATTTTTTGCTGCGATAAGCACTGGAATATCAAGGCTTAAGCCTGCGATTGCTGCATGACAGTTTGTATCCTCTGCTTCTACGATCAGTGCGGAAGCCTGACGCATCTGTGCCATCATTTCATTTGTGGTGTCTGCTGCAACGATAATGTCACCATCTTTGAAGCTTTTTAAATCTTCTGCGCTGTGGTATACACAAAGATTTCCGGAAATTTTCTTTCCATTCAGTCCTTTTCCAGTTACAAGGATGTGTCCTGCCACCTGAACTTTGATAAGGTTTGTTGTGCCGGATACGCCAAGTGGTACTCCACCTGTCAGAACAACTAACTCTCCTTTGGAAACAAATCCAGCCTGTTCAGCCACGTCTACTGCTTTTTCAAATAACTGGCTTGCATCCTGTTCCTCTGTGATGAGGATTGGTTCTACGCCCCATTCAAGATTTAACTGACGACAGACTTTTTCTGTCAGACACTCGCCGATGATTGTGCAGTTCGGGCGATATTTGGAAATCATTCTTGCAGTACGTCCGGATTTTGTCACGGTCACGATTGCTGCTGCACTTAAATCGCCTGCCATAGTGCAGGTAGCGTGTGAGATTGCATTTGTGACATCCGGGTTGCACATTGCTTTACGCTGTCTGAATCTCTGTAAATAATTGATATCCTGCTCGGTACGGGTTGCAATACGAACCATTGTCTTCACTGCCTCGATCGGGTACATACCTGCAGCCGTCTCTCCGGATAACATGATTGCACTTGTTCCGTCATAAATTGCATTGGCAACGTCTGTGGACTCTGCTCTTGTTGGTCTTGGATGTTTCATCATGGAATCTAACATCTGAGTTGCTGTGATAACGATTTTTCCAGCCTCACATACTTTTTTGATGATCATTTTCTGCATTACAGGAACATCCTCTAACGGGATTTCCACACCCATGTCACCACGGGCTACCATGATACCGTCGGACACGCGGATGATTTCATCAATATTGCGGACACCCTGCATGTTCTCGATCTTGGAAATGATCTTAATATCCTCACCGCCTTTTTCTGCAAGGATTTTGCGGATTTCCATAACATCCTCAGCGGTACGGACAAAGGAAGCTGCAATAAAATCATAATCATTTTCTACCGCAAAACAGATATCTCCGTAATCTTTTTCACTGATAAATGGCATCGTGAGGTCAACGTTTGGAACATTTACACCTTTTTTATTGGAAATCACACCATCATTTAACACTTTACAGACAATATCTCTTGCGTTGATCTTGGTATTCACTGGTTTTGCAACCGGTTTGATCTCTACAACTTCCAGTCCTACCAGGCCATCATCGATCAGAATATGATCTCCCGGTTTCACATCATCTGCAAGGTTTTTGTAAGTGATGGACACACGCTCATCGGTTCCAAGAATATCATCGGTTGTCAGTGTAAAAGTCTGACCTGTCTTTAACTCTGTTTTTCCTTTTTCAAATTCTACGAGACGGATTTCCGGTCCCTTTGTATCAAGTAAAGCTGCAACATATTTTCCCAATTCTTTGCGCAGTTTGCGAAGCATTTTTAATCTTCCCATCTGCTCGTCATGCGGTCCATGCGAAAAATTGAAACGTACAACGTTCATTCCTTCTTCGATCAACGATCTCATCACCGCTTCATTGTCGGTGGATGGTCCTAACGTACAGATAATTTTTGTTCTTCTTGTCATAAATTCTTCCTTTCTTTTTATGGTTTCATTCTTTAAGTGTTCCTGCTTCCTGCTGATTTTTATTCATTCGAAGTGCGTATGCCTCTCCTGATTTCTGTTATAGTTTTAACAATCTCCTTAAACCAGCACGGAGCCGGCGAACCAGTCTCTGCAAAACTTAAAACTTATACACTTTTCACAATAATACAGTCTCTTCTTTCCGTTTTTATTCGTATTCTTGTGAAAAATGTATAATAAATTTTAAGTTTCTTCTTTGGTACGGCGACTCCATCTACGGAGAGATTATACGAAATAAACATAAAAAAAGCAAGCTTTCTTTTGTAAAAAAAACCTGCTCTTTTTGTAAACATTATGTTAAAAACATTATTTTGTAATCATGGTTCCCATACCGCCATGAATATTAGAACCATCTTTGTTCAATTTTGTGATCAGAACGGATCTGATCGCAGAATCACCGATGAAATCAATGGCAGCTTCAATCTTAGGAAGCATATCGCCCTCTCCAAACTGTCCCTGTTCCATGTATTTTTTTGCCTCTGCAACCGTCATGGTTGATAAAGGTTTCTCGTCTGGTTTTCCATAATTCAGGCATACATTGTCAACACTTGTTAAAATGACAAGCATATCTGCGTCTAAAAGTTCTGCCAGTTTTCCTGCTGCAAGGTCTTTTTCAATGACTGCGCTGGCACCCTTTAAGTTGTTGTCCTGCATTAATACCGGGATGCCGCCGCCTCCACAGGCAACTACGATCTGATCAGCATCGGACAATGCTTTGATTGCATCGATCTCCACGATATCCATTGGCTTTGGTGCTGCAACGATTCGTCTGTACCCGCCTTCTACTTTGACAACGTGGTTTCCTTTTTTCTCCTCTGCCTCTGCTTCTTCCTCTGTCAGTACACGACCGATCACCTTGCTTGGTTTATAAAATGCCTCATCATATGGATCTACTACAACCTGTGTCAGGATTGTAGAAACGGTCTTGTAGATTCCTTTGTTCAATAATTCAGCGCGGATCGCATTCTGTAAATCGTAACCAATGTATCCCTGACTCATAGCAGAACATACGGACATTGGTGTTGCGGTATATTCCGGATATAATTTACAAAATTCATTCATAGCTGTATGGATCATACCGATCTGTGGTCCATTACTGTGTGTGATAACCACCTGATAATCGTCACGGATAAAATCAGCTACTGCTTTTGCAGTTCTCTTTGTAGCCTCTTTCTGTTCAGGAAGTGTTGTTCCTAATGCTTCATGTCCAAGAGCAATCACAATTTTCTTCTTTTTCATCTCTACCATCCTCCGATGCCTTTTCTATTTGCAGAGCACTCGGAAAGTATCTCCGGGTGCTGCTATCTCTCATAGTTAGTGTATCCTATTCAAAAACGCTCCAGCAAAAGTCAGAAAAACCTGCGGTTTTTCTGACTCGCGGGCGCATTCACATGAAACACATCCGTCCACCGCATGCAAGCATGCGTGTCCGTATTGTTTCATGCTCACTTTTGCCTTCGCGTATATTTTACCATGAACATTTTCCCTGCGCAATGTCAATTTTCATCAGGATTCCGCCTGCTCTTTTGCAATATCATCCGGCGCATTTTCCTCTGGGAGACAACATTGCTCGATCACCTCCCACAGTTCATCCCTTCCCTGCTTTGTCTCAGATGAAAATGGAATAATAACTGTGCCCGGTTTTACCTTAAGTCCTTCACGGATTGCCTTGACATTTTTCTGGATCTGGCTGCGCTTGATCTTATCCAGCTTCGTAGCAATGATAATCGGTGCAAATCCCTGATAAACCATCCAGTCGTACATCATTTTATCATTGGCAGACGGATCATGACGGATATCGATCAGTAAAAAGACCGCCTGCAGTTTTTTGGAAGTATGAAGATAGTTTTCAATCATTTTTCCCCATTTTTCCTTCTCGCTGGCTGAAGTCTTCGCATATCCATACCCCGGAAGATCCACCAGATACATGGCATCATTGACATTATAAAAATTGATTGTCTGCGTTTTTCCCGGCTGTGCGGAAGTTCTTGCAAGCGATTTGCGGTTCAACAACGCATTGATCATGGATGATTTTCCTACATTTGACTTTCCTGCAAATGCAACTTCGTTCAACAGATTGTTCGGTATTTTACTTGTAATACCGCAGACAGTCTCCAGATTTACACTTCTAATTACCATTATTTTTTCCTCTACTTATTGCAGTGTGCAGACCGCACACCACATCCTACCTATATTTAACCTATTTCTGTTCCTTTACAAACGCCACATCCAGCACGTCTTTCATCTGCTCCACGAACACGATTTCCAGACCTTTTTTGATCTCCGGTGAAATCTCGTCAATATCCTTCTCATTCTTCTTCGGTACACAGATGGTCTTAATCCCTGCATTTTTGGCTGCCAGTGTTTTTTCTTTCAGTCCACCGATCGGAAGCACACGGCCGCGAAGCGTGATCTCGCCTGTCATCGCGACATCAGCACGGACCGGTGTCTTTGTGATCGCCGACAGCATGGCTGTCGCCATCGTGATCCCGGCAGATGGTCCATCCTTCGGCACTGCTCCTTCCGGAATGTGGATATGTATATCATTTTCCTGAAAAAATTTCTTCGGAATATGATATTCCTCACTGACAGAGCGGATATAACTGATTCCTGCCTGTGCAGATTCCTTCATTACATCCCCTAACTGTCCGGTCAACTGGAACTCACCTTTTCCCGGCATAATGTTGACTTCGATCTCCAATGTATCGCCGCCAACGCTTGTCCACGCAAGTCCACGTACAATCCCGACTTCGTCTGTATCGTTTTTCTTATCAAAACTGTATTTTTCTTTGCCGAGGAACTTCTCAAGATTCTGCTCTGTGACTTTGATCTTCTCTTTGTCACCTTCATAAAGCGGTCTTGCTGCTTTCCTGCAGATCTCGCCAAGCTTACGCTCTAAATTACGCACTCCGGCTTCTCTTGTATAACCGCTGATGATCTTCGCCATGGCTTTGTCCGTGATTGCAAGCTGCTCCGGTCTGATTCCATTGCGCTCCATTTGTTTCGCAAGCAGATGTTCCTTCGCGATATGAAGCTTCTCGTTCTCGGTGTAGCTGGTCACTTCGATCAGTTCCATACGGTCTAATAACGGTCTTGGAATGTCCTGCACTGAGTTTGCTGTGGCAATGAATAATACTTCTGAAAGATCGATTGGGATTTCCACATAATGATCCCGGAATTTCTTATTCTGCTCTGCATCAAGTACCTCTAGCAGTGCTGACGCTGTGTCACCCTTGTAATCACTGCTCATCTTGTCGATCTCATCTAAAAGCATGAGCGGATTTTTTACACCGGCACTGCGCAGCCCGTTCACGATACGTCCCGGCATTGCCCCGACATAAGTTCTTCTGTGTCCGCGGATTTCTGCCTCATCCCGGACTCCGCCGAGACTGATCCGCACATATTTTTTATCTAACGCTTTTGCAACGGATCGGGCAATACTCGTTTTACCGGTTCCCGGTGGTCCCACCAGGCAGATGATCGGGCTTTCGCCCTTGCTCGTGAGATTGCGCACTGCAAGGAACTCTAACATACGCTCTTTTACTTTTTCCAGACCATAGTGATCCGCATTTAAAATCTGCTCCGCATTTTTCAGATCCTTGTTGTCTTTCGATGTCTTATTCCACGGAAGCTCCAAAAGTGTCTCAATATATCCTCTCGCCACTGCACTTTCCGAAGAACTGGAACTGATATTCTTGAAACGGTCGATTTCTTTTTTGATCTTCTCTTTTACCTCTTTGTCCGCTTTCAGTTTTCCTAACGCGGCTGTAAACTGTTCTGCGTCTGACTCTGTATTATCTTCCCCAAGCTCCTCACGGATCACTTTCATCTGTTCCCGCAGGAGATATTCCTTCTGGTTCTTATCCACATGCGCCTTGACTTTCGCCTGGAAATCATTCTTGATGGCTGTGATCTCGATCTCCTTTAACAAAAGTGCCATGAGAACTTCATAGCGCTCTGTTAAGGAAAAAGCATCTAAGATCTTCTGTTTTTCTGCAAAATGTACCGGAAGACTGTTGGCAAGCTGATTCATCAGTTTCTCTAAATCGGTGATCTCACCTAACTGACGCTGCAGTTCTTTCCCCATTTTCGGATTGACCACCGCGTATTTTCCAAACGTCTCCTGAATACTGCGAAGCATTGCCTCTTTCGCTTCTTCTGGCAGTCCGTCATCCACTTCCTCGTCAAATCGTATGATCTCCGCAAGCAGATAGTCCGGATTTTCAAGAAAAGCGGACAATTCTGCCCGCTCTTTTCCTTCTACCAAAATGCGTACAATATTATTTTGTAACTTAATTACCTGCTTTACCTCGGCAATGATACCTATTTTATATAAGTCTTCGATTGCAGGATCTTCCTGCTCCACATCTTTCTGTGTCACAAGAAAAATCTTCTGTTCGTCCATCATGGCTTCTTCCACTGCCTTGATCGATTTTGTACGGCTTACATCAAAATGGGCTACCATTCCCGGCAGAATTACCATTCCGCGAAGGGCAACTGCAGGCATTTTCATAATCATTGTATCCATTTTTTAATTCCTTTATCTGTAACAGCCTAAAAAATGCTGTCATCTTTTCCTTAAGAAGCCTGTTCTAGCTTCTCAACCAGTTGTTTTTCTTCTTTTTCCTCGATTGCAAGGTTCTTTTCTACATCCTCTTTGGTAATCTCGCATCTGGTAATGCTCTCATCCGACGGAATGTGATACATCAGATCTAAGGTGACTGCTTCCATGATCGCACGTAAACCACGGGCTCCTGTCTTTCTCTCAAGTGCTTTGTCTACGATTGCCTCCAATGCATCCTGATCAAATTCCAGTCCGACGCCGTCTAATTCGAACAATTTCTTGTACTGTTTTACCAGTGCATTCTTCGGTTCACATAAAATACGGATCAACGCATCTTTGTCTAACATATCCAATGTAACAGTCACCGGAACACGACCGATAAATTCAGGAATCAGTCCGAATTTTACAAAATCCTGTGGAAGCACATGTTTTAACACTTCTCCCACATTGTACTCATCCCTTGCATGCACCTCGGCATTAAATCCGATAGATTTCTGGTCGAGACGTGTCTCAATGATCTTCTCTAATCCATCAAAAGCACCACCACAGATAAATAAAATATTGGTAGTATCAATCGGGATCAGTTCCTGCTGCGGATGTTTTCTTCCACCCTGTGGCGGAACAGAAGCAACCGTTCCCTCTAAAATCTTAAGTAACGCCTGCTGTACACCCTCGCCGGAAACGTCTCTTGTGATGGAAACGTTCTCAGACTTTTTTGTAATCTTGTCAATCTCATCAATGTAAATGATACCGTGCTGTGCACGCTCAATATCATAATCAGCAGCCTGGATCAGTTTCAAAAGGATATTCTCGACATCTTCACCCACATAACCTGCCTCGGTAAGTGTGGTTGCATCTGCGATTGCAAACGGAACATTCAACACTCTCGCCAAAGTCTGTGCCAAAAGTGTTTTACCGGAACCGGTTGGTCCGAGCATAAGAATATTACTCTTCTGCAATTCTACATCTGAATCTGATCCTGCCATAATTCTCTTGTAATGATTATAAACTGCAACGGACAAAACTTTCTTCGCCTTATCCTGACCAATGACGTACTCATCTAAAAATGCCTTCATCTCCTCCGGCTTGATCAGATTGATCTGCTCCGCAGGCTCTTCCTGATTTCCGTCAAATTCATCATTCTCCAACTCTTCGTCTATAATCTCGGCGCAAACATCGACACACTCATCGCAGATATAGGCTCCGTTTGGTCCCGCAATCAATTTGCGAACCTGATCCTGAGTCTTACCGCAAAATGAGCAGCGCAGTCTCTCGTCATTTCTTCCTGCCATTTCTTATTCTCCAATGTCTATATTTATTAACGGCTTGTGATCACATTATCGATCAGTCCGTATTCCATTGCTTCCTGAGCGGACATGTAATGATCTCTCTCTGTGTCCGCTGCAATCACATCATATGGTTTTCCTGTGTTTGCAGCTAAAATTTCATTTAATTTTTTCTTTGTCTTTAAAATGTTCTCTGCTGCGATCTGAATCTCGGTTGCCTGACCTTTTGCTCCGCCGGATGGCTGGTGGATCATAATCTCTGCATTCGGAAGTGCAAGTCTCTTGCCCTTTGCTCCGCCTGCAAGTAAAAATGCTCCCATGCTGGCTGCCATACCGATACAGATGGTAGATACATCACATTTGATGTACTGCATCGTATCATAAATAGCAAGACCTGCTGTTACCATTCCACCTGGGGAATTGATATATAAATGAATGTCTTTTCCAGGATCCTCGGACTCTAAGAAAAGTAACTGTGCAACAACAAGGCTTGCTGTTGTCTCATTCACTTCTTCTCCAAGGAAAATAATTCTATCTTTTAATAATCTGGAGTAAATATCGTAATTACGCTCTCCTCTGCTTGTCTGTTCAATGACGTAAGGTACTAAACTCATATCTCTTACCTGCCCTTTCCTTTTCATAAATATGGTTGGAATCGCACTATGATTGAATCCACACTTTTTTCACTATTGCAATATATCGGTCATACACTGCACTGATAAATATTATCCCACAAATGCAGAGACGTTGGAATAGGAAAAAAACATGTTTTATGAAAAATTAATATCTTGTTCGAATTTTCAAAAAATATTGAACTTTTTTCTCATCAGATGCAATCTGTCATAAATCTCAAACAGACCGGCTCATAAGAGCCAGTCTGTCGTATTTGCTGTACATTGTTCAGAAATTATTCTTCTGTAGCTTCCTCAGCTTCTTTTTCTTTCTTTGTCTTAGCTTTTGCTCTTTCTTTTACGTTCTCCATAATTAAGTCAACTGCTTTTGTCACAGATAAATCTCTCTTAATGGATTCTTTCTCAGCATCTCCTAAGTACTCTTTTAACTTGTCAGCTTCCATTCCGTACTGAGCTGCCATCTTCTCAATTTCTGCATTGATCTCATCTTCAGAAACTTCGATATTCTCATCTTTTGCGATCTGCTCTAATACAAGGCTGCTCTTGATACGAGTCTCAGCTTCCGGACGAACCTGCTCTTTTAATCCGTCGATCGTCATACCGGAGAACTGCATGTACTGCTCCATGGAAAGACCGCTCTGTGCGATTCTCTGTGCGAACTCGTTGATCATGTTCTCACACTGTGTCTCGATCATAGCTTCTGGAATCTCCATTGTGGATTTGTCGATGATCTTCTTGATTGCTTCATCTTCTTTTGTACGTTTTGCTTCGTTCTCTTTCTCAACTTCAAGATGTTTTCTTAAGTCTTCTTTGTACTCAGCTAATGTATCAAACTCAGATACTTCAGAAGCAAATTCATCATTTAATTCTGGAAGTTCTTTTGTTTTGATCTCGTTGATCTTAACTTTGAATACGGCTGGTTTTCCAGCTAAATCAGCTGCCTGATATTTCTCTGGGAAAGTAACGTTAACTTCTACTTCATCCCCTGCATTGTGTCCTACTAACTGATCTTCGAATGTATCGATGAAAGAGTGGGAACCGATCTCTAATGGATGATTCTCTCCTTTACCTCCTTCAAATGCAACACCGTCAACAAATCCTTCGAAATCGATGACTGCTGTATCACCGTTTGCTACTGGTCTGTCTGTTACAGTTACAGTTCTGGAGTTTTTCTGCTGCTCTTTCTCAAGTGCTGCTTCTACTTCTTCGTCTGTTACAGTTGTGTCAATCTTAGTTACCTGAACACCTTTGTATTTTCCAAGTGTTACTTCTGGTCTTACTGCTACTTCTGCTGTGAAGATGAAAGGTTTTCCAGATTCGATCTGAACAATGTCAATTGTTGGTCTGGAAACGATGTCCTCTTTGCTCTCTTCCATAGCTGCTGCATAATTATCCTGAATTAAGATGTTTGCTGCTTCTTCATAAAATACAGCTGCACCGTACATTTTCTCGATCATAGCTCTTGGAACTTTACCTTTACGGAAACCAGGGATGCTGATTTTGTTCTTCTCTTTCATGTAAGCAGCCTGTAAAGCTTTTTCTACTTCCTCTGCTGGTACTTCAACAGTAAGTTTTGCCATGTTTTTTTCTAATTTTTCAACCTGTACACTCATTATAATGATTTTCCTCCTTATATATATAAAATATCCATGTACATTTCACGCTTAATGCGCTAATCGAGCCACGTCCAAAGTCGCATAAACCCGCGGTTTTTCTGGCTCTGCCTAAAAATGGGCGTACTACGACTATCGCAGTCATTCTAGGATTATAGCACACACTTTTGCAAAATACCAGTGTTTTTTATGGTTTTACGAGGTTTTCTGCGATTTCTGCTCTTTTGCCATGCAATTTATCATATACGACATTACAAACCACTGTATAAAGAGAGGCAGTCACATTGATTCCAGACCGAAGCAGCAGTGCCATCGGCAGTCCGAATAATGAAGCTGCAATTGCAAGCGCTCCAAACGTGTTAAAAACCGTCTGCCATTTATATCCGGCAGAATAACCCACGCCGATCCCACCAATAATTCCGATCATACTTCTTCCTGACTCCGGCAGTATCAGATAAAGGACGAGAAACAGCGCACATCCGGCAATATTAAACACGCCCCTGTCCACCGCCCTCATTTTTCCATCCTCTGTAAATGGAAGGCAGACTGACATACATGCGATCCCTGCCCACATTGCTCTCGGAAGTCCAAGCAGCGAAACGATCAGCATTGCACTTGAGACGATCAGTGTCAGTTTCAGATACCATTGATTTCTCGCAGACCGGACATCAAATTCCCGGAATAAATCCTTAAATGTTCTGCGATAAGGTCTGTTTTTCTGATTTTTATAAAAAACCGCCATGCACACAAGCATTCCCGCCGTAAGTCCGATCACCCGCATCTCAAAAGCTCTGCCACTCACATCATATCCATATAAGAGCAGATACCCGAGCACAAACGTGGAATGATTATGCATAATGACATTGTGACACCCAAAAATCATAAGAAGCAGGATACAGACACAATTTATAAAAAATGCTCCCACCGGAGATACCATATTTGCCAGTCGCGGGCCAGCCATCATGATCGTAAATATTCCCACAATGGACAACAATCCATGACTCGTCCGTATGCCAAAATCTGCCTGTCTCAGCACAAGCAGCGCCAACAGGACCGTTACTCCTACAACGCTGTTTTCCTGCCCTGTCAGTTTTGTATACAATGTGACAACCGCCACACAAAAAGCCATAACAAGATATACTTTAAAATTATAGATAAGAATATGACGCCATTTTTCTTTTTTGTCTGTCGTATTTTTGATCAACTGTTTTGAACCGGCAGAACTAAGCTGTAACTCCTGATAAAATGTCATTTTGTAGTCTCCTTCTCTTCTCTTTTGAATCAGCAAAGCGAAGAGTACTATACTTCAAAACATGGAGTCTGGCAAGTATAAAACCTCATTTTAGAAAAATTTTGGAATGTTTACTTTTTTTTCATATAGAAATATTTTCCGAACAGACTTGATTTATGCTAAAATGTGATTATCCGGAAAGGTCTGTACAAATGAGGAGAAAACTATGGCAGTCACAAAATCCAACGAAAGAACAAAATATGAGCTGGCAGATGCCATGAAACGCTGTATGAAAACTGCACCTGTAGAAAAAATCACTGTGAAGGAAATTGTAGAGGCATGCGGTGTCACAAGACAGACTTTTTACCGTAATTTTCAGGATAAATATGACCTCATCAACTGGTATTTTGACAAAATTCTCTTAGAATCCTTTGAACATATGGGGGAAGGAAAATCTGTCTATGAAGGTCTTGTAAATAAATTTACCTACATTCAGGAAGAAAAGCTGTTTTTCAAGGCTGCATTTAAAAACGATGACCAGAATTGTCTGCGCGATCATGATTTCCAGTTGATCACCGCTTTCTATACGGATCAGATTGAAAGCCGTACCGGCAAAAAGATTTCTCCGCATCTGCAGTTTCAATTGGAAATGTATTGTCAGGGTTCTATCTTTATGACTGTCCAATGGGTACTTGGCTGCCGGAAATGCACACCGGAGGAACTGGCCAGATCACTGGCTGGCGCTATGCCGGCAGAATTGAGTGATGTATTCCGTGATGTTGGACTAATCTAAACCGGAGATTAACTGGGGAATATAAGCAGTCATGCTATTATGACCTTCCAACTTAACAAAACCAGCAGCAGTATACAAATCCACTTCTTCCCTATTATCTACATCAACAACCACCATCATTTGATTTGGTCTGTTTAATTCTATTGCGTTTGCCAACAATGCCAGTTCATAGCCTTGAGACACCACTTCAGGCTTTACATACAATGCATAGATTTCATTAATATCGTAACAACTTTGAACATCCAAATACCCAAGAACCTGTTCATCTTTTACTGCAAGAAAAACTCTAAATTTATCTAAAGCAGAAACAATACGCTTAGCAGTCCAATACGTATCAGTATTATGAAGATCATAGTACTGCTTCATCCACCTATCTGATAATGTTTCAATATTACTGGTTGATACATTAGGCACAAATCCACCTTGAATCATTTTCATTTGTTCCGGTTCAAATATCGCTCCCTTCAACTTCAATGGTTTATAAATTGCCATATTTTGTGGATTAAACACAAAATCCATCTGATATCCACAATAATTCCTTTCCATATATTCAAGCATTTCAATAAACGCTTCTTCTTCCTTGGTAAACCCTATAAGCATCTCAACATATCTATCATCTGGAAGAACAATAAAGACAAAAAGCCCTTTAGTAATTCCATTTTCCAAAACAACATAAGCATGCTTATCTTTAGACTTTAATGAACAATATAGATTATTCTTATCGTAAGTAAAATGAGGATCTGAATATTGAGGATGTTTAGCTAATTCATTGACAAACCCCTCATATTCATCAAACGAAAATATCTTTTGAATCATCATTTACACCTCCACTAGCATCATTTCTTATAGTTATATAAACATGAATTTGTATCACAGTTCCTTCTTGAGAATTATTTTTTCCTCTGTTCGGTATTCTTCCACAAATCCATGTTTCAGAAAAAGTGTAATAGCGGGGTTGTCAATTGCAATATCATCGTAGAGAACTGAAATCCCATTGTTTTTCGCTACGAAACACAGCAGATCCAACGCCTCGCTTCCATAGCCCTTTCTTCTGTATTTCGAATATATGATAACATCGGCTATCTCATGCTGTGTTTCGGCATCGTAGTGATACGCAATTTCTCCAACGAATTGACCATCTTCATTTTTTAGGTACCGATAATACCGCTTGTCCTCGTGGCAAGCGATCCAATAATTGTACCAGCCGCTCCATTTATCCTCCGGCCAGGGGATTGTCCCGCCCCACGCATGATTGTAGGACATGGTATCTTCATCGGCCAGCATCATTTTCCGAAACCACAAGTCCTCATATTTTGGCTCATATAAAGTAAGCATCCTTACCTCCTGTAAATTCCGATTGAGATTTCACCTGTTTTAAATCATTTTTGCTATTTTCGCAATAAGATTGCAAATAAAACGATTAGAACTAATCCAACAACTCGATTAACTTATCAAGAAATGCCTCTTCCTACAACTATCTACACTGAAATTTGAATCACTATTTACTTATGCTTCATAGTACCTGACACCTTGTATAATTATGAACTCAGTAGTTTGTACTATTCTCGTAACCATCTACAGATATCAACCACTTGCACTCCTTTATAATCATAAATTTCATGATGTGTTCTTGCAATTATCATCTTAGGATATGCATCTCTTATTGCAAGCAACGGTGAATATTCTCTTTCAAATGTTTTTTCATCTGAAATATTATCGCTTACCTGAATATATATTTGAGCCTCACGTTTCTTTGCTACAAAATCCACCTCCTTTTTATAAAGTTTTCCCACATATACCTCATATCCTCTCCTACGCAACTCCAAATAAACAATATTTTCGTAAACTCTTCCAAAGTCCATGTTTCGTGTACCATTGACTGCATAACGAAACGATGTATCACAAAGATAATATTTACTATTATTTGCCAGATATTTTTTCCCTTTTAAATCATAACGTTTTGCCTCATAGAACAGAAATGCATTTTCCAAATACCCAATGTATTTTGACACCGTCTTTCTGGTTATCTCGCTCTGGTCATTTTTTAAAGTTTTGCTGATATTATTAGGCGAAAGTAAATTACCGATGTTATCCATCATGAATTCAGATATATTAGTGAACTCTGATTTATTTCTTATCTTATACTTTTCAACCAAATCTCTGATAAGAATGGTTGAATACACATCCCTAATGTAATCATACTGTCTGTCCTCCGTCTTATATACATAAGATCCAGGCATACCACCAGTTCGGACATACTGATCAAAAGCTTCATCATACCTGTCTGTAATTCCATAATAAGTTAGATATTCCACGAAAGAAAATGGATATACTTTTATTTCCATCGTTCTCCCTGTAAAAAGTGTTGCTAAATCTGAGCTTAACAAAAATGCGTTTGAACCGGTAATATAAATATCATAAATTCCTTTTGTATAAATACTATTAATTGCAAGTTCAAACTGCGGGCATAGTTGAACCTCATCAATCAATAAAACATTCGTCATTCCCTCTTTGTACTGATCCAAGATATACTTATGCAATGCATGATACTCCAACAAATGATCAAACTCTAATTCCTGAAGGTTTATCATAACAATATTTACCGTTTCCTCTAATGACTGCAGATAAGAGACAAACTCTTGCAGCAATACCGATTTACCGCTTCGTCTGATGCCTGTAATTACTTTTATATCTGGTGTCCCATACAATTCAATCAGTTCATCTAAATACTTTTTTCTTGCGATAATCTGCATGGCAAAATCTCCTATTCCCATTTTTTGAATAATTTTCATTTTTCGGTAATATATTTCATAGACTGATATTATCACACTCTGCGCATTCTGTCATTATTCTATTCCCACTTTTTTAAAATTATTCATTTTTTGGTATTAGTTTTTAATTTTGATTTCCTAGAAATTTCCCGTACTCTTCCAATGGAAAAAGTGGAAATTTTCTCTATTACCGTTATTATGCAATTTTATTCTAATACTTTGATCGAATCTGTCTGTCAAGTCTACAGTATAATGGTTTTCAATAGCAGCGCCTATCGATAGCGAATCACAAATTTCCAAGGCTGTCTGTTTTTGGCAGATGGGGCAAGAGTCGCACTGTAAATTAGGCAGATTTTGTGGCTACATTCATAACGTAAAGCAGGGCAGATATAAGAGTACATGCACAAGTCACTCACAG
>ERZ1034691.46-NODE-46-length-95537-cov-8.007614_pt1 | contig 95537 bp, 80 predicted proteins | sample MGYA00520638_ERZ1034691 | MGnify/ENA primary metagenome ERZ1034691 (study PRJEB33766, sample SAMN09781763) | gut metagenome | biome: gut microbiome | host: Homo sapiens | place: Madagascar | study: EMG produced TPA metagenomics assembly of the PRJNA485056 data set... | reverse complement strand
ATATAAAAAACGTCGCGAGGTTTTTATAAAAAAGTCCCGATGTTTTTTCAAAAAAGTCCCGAGGAAATTTAAAATCTATCGTGGCGCTATGATTCTTGCGTTACGAGAAAAATAAAAGAGGGCCAAGTTTTAGCCCTCTTCTTTAATATGTAAACGGATCTAGAGATGCATCCTATGATGCGAGGATGATCTCTGCGATGATCTCTGCTGCCTTGCCTTCGAAGACCTTCATGTCGGTAATCTCCACGTAGTTGAAGTTCACGAAACGGAGAAGTTGAGTGGCAAGGAATTGCTTGTCGTCTGAGAGGCAAATGTCCAGGCGATAGTTGCCGATGCTTGACTTCTTGATGTCCTTGGCAGGAACGCCCACCTCGACAAGTTTCTCAGGAGAGGTGAGGAGGGTGTCTTCGAGCAGTTTGCCGTTGCTGGCATCATACTCGTTCTGGATGATGTGTATCTTGCTGTTGGTCTTCTGATATGTCATGCTGGTGCTGAGACCGAAGAAGCATTTCTTGATTTCTACTTGTGGGAGGACTTTGAAAGCCGCTGCCATCTCTAAATGATTGATATTAGCCATAATTCTTTTTGATTTTTAGAAATAAAACATCTGTCCCATCTTCACGGAGAAAATGGGTAAACATAGGGGTGTAAAAATAGGAAGCGGGTATGGCTAACACCTGAGATGCCTCAAGCAAATGACATAATACTTGCTTGCGACATCAAAGTGGAAAGGTGCCGTCTCCTGGCGTGCCCTTCCACCAAACTGGGTGAAAAGAGTGTGATAGAACTTGTGATAATATGGCAACTTGTTACCCTGCCCATGGCTGGAAGTCAGCCAGGTGGGAACAATTCTCTGGGGACGACAGTTGCACACACGATATACATTGGAGGCATCGGTGAGCACGGCATCATGACTGTTCTCCTTCTGCTCCACCTTCTGCAACTTGTCATTCCTCTGGGTGGATGCCGCAGACATCGTGCCATGACCTCCGAAGGCCATGGAAACGATGAGCATGATGAGGAATAACAAATGTTTCACCTTATATATATATTAATATTAATAGAAGGATAGATGTATGTCTATATAATAACGTCTATCGGAAATCTTATTCTTCTGGAAGTGTAATCTCGCCTGCGAGCGATTGTTCCAACTTCTGTCTTACAATCTTGTTGTCGGCATATCTGCCTTGGAGGTACATCAACTTGGTGACGGCAGCCTCCACAGTACTGTCTCGACCACTGATGACGTGGGAGAGTTTCAGCTGGAATCCCGCTCCATATCTCTCCATCTCCACGCATCCCGTGAGACACTGGCTGATGTTGATGATGTTGACACCTCGATGAGCGGCTTGGTCGAGCAGTCGCATGATCCAAGGAGCGTGAGGTGCGTTGCCGGAGCCGTAAGTTCGCATCACGATGCCTCGCAAGGAAGGCGATTCCAAGACATGGCGTACGATGCCATCCTGGATGCCTGGGAAGAGGCTGAATACAATGACGTTCGGATCGAGCTTGAGGTGAGGCACCATAGGCTTGCTGTAGTCGGGAGTCAAGATGTGGTGCTCGTGGAATACGAAGTTGATGCCGACATCGCAGAGGTGCGGATGGTTGAATGAGTCGAAGGCATGGAATCCCTCTGCATTGATCTTGGTGGTGCGATTGCCTCGGAGCAACTTGCCGTTGAAGAAGATGCACACTTCTGGCACCATCGGCTTGCCATCGGCATTCTTGAGCGAGGCAATCTCGATGGCAGTCATCATGTTCTCCTTTCCGTCTGTGCGAAGTTCGCCGATAGGAAGCTGGCTACCCGTGAGGATGACTGGCTTGGTGAGGTTCTCAAGCATGAAGGAGAGGGCGGAGGCGGTGTAAGCCATCGTGTCGGTGCCATGCAGGATGACAAAGCCGTCGTAATCGTCATAATTGTTGGAGATGATACCTACGATCTCAGCCCATCTCATCGGGTCCATGTCGCTGGAGTCGATGGGTGGGTCGAACTTTCTGACATCGATGTCCGCCTGAATCAACTGAAATTCTGGCATTGAAGAGACGAGGTGATTGAAGTCGAGAGGCTCCAATGCGCCCGTGATGGCATCCTTTCCCATACCGATGGTACCTCCTGTATAAATGATGAGTATTCTTGGTGTTGTCATCTTGCTTTTATATTAATGTGTATTAATTCGAGTGCAAAAATAGCAAAAAAAAATCTAGTATGAAAAAATCTTGCATTTTTTTTCGCTTAATACAAAAAGAAATGTTACTTTTGCAACCGATTTAATAAAAATACTAAGTTGTTATGGTAAAAATCACATTCCCAGACGGTACTGTTCGTGAGTATGAACAGGGCGTTACTGGCTTACAAATCGCCGAGAGCATCTCACCGGCTCTCGCTCGCAACGTTGTATCTTGCGGTGTTAATGGTGAGACAGTAGAGTTGAACCGTCCTATCAATGAGGATGCTAATGTAGAACTCTACAAGTTTGAGGATGAGCAGGGTAAGCACACATTCTGGCATACATCTGCCCACTTGTTGGCTGAGGCTCTTCAGGAGCTTTACCCAGGCATCCAGTTCGGTTTCGGTCCAGCCGTAGAGAGTGGTTTCTTCTACGACGTGATGCCAGCCGAGGGTCAGGTGATCTCAGAGAATGATTTCGCCAAGATTGAGGCTAAGATGATGGAACTTGCCAAGAAGAACGAACCTGTGGTTCGCAAGGAGGTGGCTAAGGCTGATGCGCTCGCTGAGTTCAAGGCTGACGGTCAGACTTACAAGTGCGAGCATATTGAGCAGGACTTGGAGGATGGTACCATCACCACATATACCCAGGGCAATTTCACCGACCTTTGCCGTGGTCCTCACTTGATGAACACTGGCCTTATCAAGGCTGTGAAGATTACAAGTGTGGCAGGTGCTTTCTGGCGCGGTGATGCCAAGCGCGAGCAGATGACCCGTATCTACGGTATCAGCTTCCCTAAGAAGAAGATGCTCGACGAGTACTTGGTAATTCTCGAAGAGGCTAAGAAGCGTGACCACCGTAAGATTGGTAAGGAGATGGAACTCTTCATGTTCTCTGAGCGTGTAGGTAAGGGTCTTCCTATCTGGTTGCCAAAGGGTACACAGCTCCGCCTGCGTCTGCAGGAGTTGCTCCGTTCTCTCCTGAAGCCTTACAACTATCAGGAGGTTATCTGCCCAGGTATCGGCGGCAAGAGTCTCTATGTTACATCTGGTCACTATGCTCACTATGGCAAGGATGCATTCCAGCCTATCCAGACTCCTGAGGAGGATGAGGAGTATATGCTCAAGCCAATGAACTGTCCTCACCACTGCGAGGTCTACGCTCGTAAGCCTCGTTCTTACAAGGATCTTCCTTTGCGTATCGCAGAGTTCGGTACCGTATTCCGCTATGAGAAGAGCGGTGAGCTCCATGGTTTGACTCGTGTTCGTACATTTACTCAGGATGATGCTCACATCTTCGTTCGTTCAGATCAGGTGAAGTCGGAATTCGAGAATGTAATCGACGTGATCCTGAAGGTATTCAAGATCTTCGGTTTCGAGAACTACGAGGCACAGATTTCTCTCCGCGATCCTAAGGATACCGAGAAGTATATCGGTTCTGATGAGATTTGGGAAGAGAGCGAGAACGCTATCCGCGAGGCTTGCAAGGAGAAGGGTCTTGAGACTCGTGAGGAGATTGGCGAGGCTGCCTTCTATGGTCCTAAGCTCGACTTCATGGTAAAGGATGCCATCGGCCGTCGCTGGCAGTTGGGTACCATCCAGGTGGATTACAACTTGCCTGAGCGCTTCAAGCTGGAATATACCGCTGAGGATAACTCAAAGAAGACTCCTGTGATGATTCACCGTGCACCATTCGGTTCATTGGAGCGATTCACAGCCGTTCTCATCGAGCACACAGCCGGTCACTTCCCATTGTGGTTGACTCCAGACCAGGTTGCTATTCTTCCTATCTCTGAGAAGTTCAACGACTATGCTCAGAAGGTACGTCAGTATCTCGACAAGCAGGGTGTTCGTGCTCTCGTAGATGATAGAAATGAGAAGATAGGTCGCAAGATTCGTGACAACGAGTTGAAGCGTGTACCTTACATGGTCATCGTAGGTGAGAAGGAGAGTGCTGAGGGTCTTGTATCTATGCGTAAGCAGGGTGGTGGCGAGCAGGCTACCATGAAGATGGAAGAGTTTGCTCAGCGTATCAACGCCGAGGTGGCAGATCAGTTGAAAGCTGCAGAGGAGTAAGACTTCTCCGCTGATACTTATATCTACCCACAGGTGTCATGGAATTTGTTTCTGTGATGTCTGTGGATTTTTATCATCAGAATTTATTCGGAACCGTTTGGATTCCGACTAAGTTCCGATGGAAAATCAAAAAAAATGATAGAAAACAGAAAATTAACCCCTTGAAAATTTGGTGGTTCGGCGAAAAAGTCGTAACTTTGCAGCCGTTTAATCAAAATGAACACAAAAAAGACAACATCGAATAGTTAATGAAAAATGACAAAATGAAAAATCAGTACCGTGTAAATGAACAAATACGCGTACGTGAAGTGAGAGTAGTAAGTGAGGGCGGATCAGAAGTGATGCCAACACGTAAAGCTTTAGACATGGCTCGTCAGCAGGGTGTTGACCTTGTGGAGATTTCTCCTAACGCTCAACCACCAGTGTGCCGCATCGTTGACTATTCGAAGTTCCTTTACCAGCAGAAGAAGCATGCTAAGGAAATGAAGCAGAAGCAGGTGAAGGTGGAAACGAAAGAGATTCGATTCGGACCTCAGACCGATGAGCACGACTATCAGTTCAAACTCAAGCATGCCATGGAGTTCCTCAATGAGGGCAACAAGGTGCGTGCATACGTTTTCTTCCGTGGTCGAAGCATCCTCTTCAAGGAGCAAGGTGAGGTTCTCCTTCTCCGTTTTGCCAACGATTTGGAGGAATACGGCAAGGTAGAACAGATGCCAAAGCTCGAAGGCAAGAAGATGTTCCTCTACATGAGTCCTAAGAAGGCTGGTGTTGCTAAGAAGAGCCAACAGAAGATGGACCGTGAGAAGCGTGAGGCTGAGGCAAAGGCTGCTGCTGATGCAGAGCGTGAGGCTAAAGCTGAGAAGAACGGCTTGCTCGCCAATGCAAAAGGTGGTGATGCTCTGAAGAAGCTCGATTTAAGTGAAGAGTGAAGATTCAATGGCTAAGGCTGATAAGTCAACACTCGACATTCATATTGAAAGAAAAAGAGATGCGTAACGCCCTGGTATATGCGTTGCCATCCGTATTAAATAAATAACAATTAAATTAAAAGTAAAAATGCCAAAAGTAAAGACTAATTCCGGCGCAAAGAAGAGATTCCGTTTCACCGGTACAGGTAAGATCAAGCGTCATCACGCTTATCACAGTCACATCTTGACTAAGAAGACAAAGAAGCAGAAGAGAAATCTCCTCGGCGAGACTCTCGTAGACCGTTCAAACTTGAAGCAGGTTCGCGACTTGCTCTGCCTCCGTTAATTATTAACTTTTTAGTCGAACTTTTAAAGAAAAAAAATTATGCCAAGATCAGTAAATCACGTTGCATCTAAAGCAAAGAGAACAAAAATCTTGAAGCTCACTAAGGGTTACTATGGAGCTCGCAAGAATGTATGGACAGTAGCTAAGAACACTTGGGAGAAGGGTCTTACTTACGCTTATCGTGACCGTCGTAACAAGAAGCGCAACTTCCGCGCATTGTGGATCCAGCGTATCAACGCTGCTGCTCGTTTGGAGAACATGAGCTACAGCCAGTTGATGGGTGCTCTTCACAAGGCAGGTATCGAGATCAACCGTAAGGTCCTCGCTGACCTCGCTGTTAACAACCCAGAGGCTTTCAAGGCTATTGTTGACAAGGTAAAGTAAATCTTTTCGGCTTTGCCGAGTGATTTCGAGAATAAGATTGCATTCCTTTTGAGGGGATGCAATCTTTTTTTTGTTTTCTATTGTGACATCCCATCTTTATCCGCTTATTTCATCGGGTGCTCACTTTCCTTCTGTTGTTTTACCTTAAATTTACTTAATCTATTTTGCGGTTTGGTAGATTTTATATAATTTTGGAGGTCAAACAACATGAAAGTATATGAATTACAAGATAAAGTTAATTTCTATATTATTTATAGCATCTCCTGTGTCGCTTTATGCACAGAAGATTTATTTGGGTTCTTGTACTACCAGAGATGGTGGTCAGTACAAGGGCGAGATGTCGGGCGGCAAACCGAATGGCAAGGGTACTACCATCTTTAAGACAGGTGATACTTATGAGGGATCCTATCTCAAAGGTAAGCGTGACGGTTATGGCGTCTATACTTTCGCCGATGGCGAAAAGTATGAGGGACAATGGACGCAAGACCAGCAGAACGGACGTGGCACCTATTATTTCCAAAATAATAATAAGTATGTAGGTCTTTGGTTCAGAGACTATCAGCATGGTCATGGCATCATGTACTATTACAACCATGACAAGTATGATGGCGATTGGTATATGGACAAGCGACAGGGTCGTGGTACTTATACTTATTCCAACGGTGCTTACTACAAAGGTCAATGGGCTAATGACATGAAGAATGGCAATGGTTTCTTCGACTGGGGTGATGGTACTACCTACGATGGACACTGGGTCGATAACCAGCGTTCGGGCAAGGGAACCAACAAGTATGCCGATGGCGATGTATATATCGGCGACTGGAAGGATGATATCCAGGATGGCAAAGGCATCTACAAGTTTCGTAATGGCGATGTCTATGAAGGTGACTATGTGCAAGGCGAACGAACGGGCGAAGGCATCTTCCGTTCTGCCAATGGCGATAAATACACAGGACATTTTCAAGATGGATTGCGAAGTGGACAAGGTACGTTCATATGGAAGAATGGCGACATCTATGTCGGTTCATGGAAGGATGACCTTCAGAATGGACGAGGTAAGTTGACCAAGAAAATGGGCGACATCTTCGAGGGTGAGTTCTGCAATGGTCGGGTCAATGGTGAGGTCATCATCCATTATGCCAACGGCAACCGCTTCAAGGGCATCTTCAGAAATGGTAAGCGTGAAGGTGCTTGCATCGAGGAAAACAAGGAAGGAAAGCGTTTCGAAGGTACTTATCGCAACGACCAGAGAGATGGCAAGTTTGTCGAGAAAGATCGTAACGGACAGGTTACCGCTCGTGGTACCTACGAGAACGGAAAACGTTTTGAGGACTAATATGAATCAAAAACTAAGATAATTTGTAGAATATTAAATTTTTATATCATGATAGTAGATACATTAGACAATCTGGAGAAGTATGTTTCTCTTAATCCTCTCTTCGCAGAGGTAGTGAAGTTCTTGAAAGAGAACGACCTTAATAAGCTTGAAGATGGTAAGCATTTCATCAGTGGTGATGACTTGTTTGTGAACATCACAACAGCCCATGGTAAGACCGTGGAGGAGGCTGCGTTTGAGACACATAAGAAGATGCTCGATATTCAGATTCCTTTGGACAATGAGGAAACCTATGGTTGGCTTCCTTTGGAGAATCTGCCTGATGCCGAGTACAATGAGGCAAAAGACATCACCAAGTATCTTGGAGCTGTGGCATCTACCTACATTACTTGCCAGCCAGGCGAGTTTGCGCTCTTCGCACCTCAGGATGGACACCAGCCTTGCATCGGTACAGGCGACATCCACAAGGCGATTTTCAAGATTAAGGCTTAAATGCCTTAGCATCTGTTAGGCAAGATTTCTAAAAATCCTTAAACTTATGGCAACAAAGAAAACAACACGTGCCAAGGCTTCAACTCAGAAACCTAGCACACCAAAACATATTGGGCTCGTCAAGCACGACCCATACCTGGAACCTTATGAGGATGCCATCTGTGGACGTCATGAGCATGCACTCTGGAAGATGAACCAGTTGACCAAGAATGGAAAGCAGTCTTTGAGTGACTTTGCCAATGGTTACGAGTACTTTGGTCTGCACAAGACCGCTCGTGGATGGGTCTTCCGTGAGTGGGCACCTAATGCCACGGACATTTATCTGATAGGTGACTTCAACAATTGGAAGGAGACCCCTAAGTACCGTGCTAAGCGTATAGAAGGCACAGGAAACTGGGAGTTGAAACTCTCCGAGAAGGCAATGAAGCACGGCGACCTCTTTAAGATGAAAGTTCATTGGGAAGGTGGCGAAGGCGAGCGAATCCCTGCTTGGGCAAGAAGAGTGGTGCAGGATGAGAAGACCAAAATATTCTCTGCCCAGGTTTGGAATCCTGAGCCTTACGTCTGGAAGAAAAAAAACTTCAAGCCAAAGACCGCTCCGCTCTTGATCTATGAGTGCCACATCGGTATGGGACAAGATGCTGAGAAGGTGGGAACTTACACGGAGTTCAAGGAGAACGTTCTGCCTCGCGTCATCAAGGATGGCTACAACTGCATCCAGATCATGGCGATTCAGGAGCATCCTTATTATGGCTCCTTCGGTTATCACGTGAGCAGTTTCTTTGCGGCAAGCAGTCGATTCGGCACTCCTGAAGAACTGAAAGATCTCATAGACACTGCCCACCAAAAAGGTATAGCCGTTATTATGGATATAGTTCATTCTCACGCAGTTAAGAATGAGGTGGAAGGACTTGGAAATTTGGCTGGTGACCCTAACCAGTATTTCTATCCTGGTGATCGCCATGAGCATCCAGCTTGGGATAGCTTGTGCTTCGATTATGGTAAGGACGAGGTGATTCACTTCTTGTTGAGCAACTGTAAGTATTGGCTCAGTGAGTTCCATTTCGATGGCTTCCGTTTCGATGGTGTCACCTCCATGCTCTATTATAGTCATGGTCTCGGTGAAGCATTCTGCAATTATGCTGACTATTTCAATGGTCATGAGGATGATAATGCCATCTGTTACCTCACGTTGGCAAACTGCCTGATACATGAGGTCAACAAGAATGCTATCACTATCGCCGAAGAGGTGAGTGGTATGCCTGGCTTGGCGGCTAAGTTTGAGGATGGCGGTTATGGTTTCGACTATCGTATGGCGATGAACATTCCTGATTATTGGATCAAGACTATCAAGGAGTTACCAGACGAGGCTTGGAAGCCAAGTAGCATCTTCTGGGAGGTGAAGAATCGCCGTGCAGATGAGAAGACCATCTCTTATTGCGAGAGCCATGACCAAGCCTTGGTAGGAGACAAGACCATCATCTTCCGATTGATAGACGCCGATATGTATTGGCACTTCAAGAAAGGAGATGAGAATGACAAGGCGCACCGTGGAATTGCCTTACATAAGATGATTCGACTGGTAACGGCATCGACCATCAATGGTGGTTACCTCAACTTCATGGGCAATGAGTTTGGACATCCTGAATGGATTGACTTCCCTAGAGAAGGAAATGGCTGGAGCTATAAGTATGCACGCCGTCAGTGGAACCTCGTTGACAACAAAGACTTGTGTTACCACTATCTAGGCGATTTTGACCGAGAGATGCTCAAGGTCATTAAGAGTGAAAAGAATTTTAACAAGACACCAGTGCAAGAAATCTGGCACAACGATGGAGACCAAGTGTTGGCATATATGAGAGGCGACTTGTTGTTTGTCTTCAACTTCTCTCCAACGAAGTCGTTTACCGATTACGGCTTCCTCGTTCCTACGGGTTCGTATAGTATCGTCTTGGACTCAGACAATCCTGCCTTCGGTGGTAATGGGTTGAATGACGACACGATGACGCATCTTACCAATTACGACCCTGTATATTTGGAAGACCACAAGGAATGGCTAAAGCTTTACTTGCCAGCTCGTTCTGCACTTGTGCTGAAGAAAAACTAAGGAAAGAAAATGAATAAGAAAAGAAATAGCACGGCGACGCTTCGGCTCGCCTGTGCTATCATCTTTATTGTATTTACCTATTTATACTTGAATTGCTATCAAGCCGACATCTTGGCGGTGGCACAACATGAGCTTTCGGATGGACTGACAAGCTATAGTTACACCATCTCGCCCATCTTGACCACCTTGGTGTTGTTCTTGTTGCAACTGGGAGTATATACTGTGACGGGCGTGAAGAAGATGTTTCACACTCTCACTTACTTGCCATCGTTATTGGTATTGACGTTTATCACGGATGTTTCCTGCCATGTTGATACGTATCGTTCGATAGGTGCCTGGGCATGGATATTCCCGCTCGTTCTCTTGCTCTTTGCTGGGGCAATGTGGGTGATTCGTCAGTTGGAGCCATACGAAACGGAAGCGCGTACAGGCATTTGGTTGTCTAGACGTATGTGGGTGAACATGTTGCAGATGGTGGTTATGTTCCTCTTGGTGGTTTGCATCTCGAATGGTAATCAGGTGTTTCATCATCGCATGAAGATGGAACGACTGATGATGGAACGTAAGTATGCCGATGCCTTGGAAGTAGGAAAACTTACGGAGGAGACCGATTCTTCCTTGACTATGCTTCGAGCAGCATGTCTGCATCGCACGGGGCAGATGGGCGACAAACTCTTCACCTATCCGCTCATCGGAGGAAGCAAGGTTTTGATTCCTGACAGTGTGACGACCAAGGCATTGATGTGGCAGACACCTCGATGGATGCACCCGATGAAGAACGGAAAGCTAAGATACATCAAACCAACTGATTATCTGCTCTGTGGTTTGTTGATGGACAAGAAACTAGACCAGTTTGTGGCGGAAGTTCAGAAGAAATATTCGCTCAACGATAGTGTCGCCTTGCCGAAGCATTATCAGGAGGCTCTGATTCTCTATACCCACCATCGTGCTCATCCGAAGGTAGTGTATCGTAACACGGTGATGGAAGCTGATTTCCAAGACTTCCAAGCGTTGGAATGTAAGTATGCCAATCCGGTGCAGAGGAATTCAGCCCTTCGTGATACATACGGAAATACTTATTGGTATTATTATCAATATGGACAGAAATAAAGTTCATGACAATAGACTGACAAAATAGGTAATGGTTTCATCGTAAGACCAAAGATGAAACTTGTTTGCAAACGAATAAAACGAGGATGAAAAGATTGATATTGATGATAGGAGTTTGCCTCTCTTTCTTTTGTGTCACGGTTTCGGCACAGAAGAAAGAGATAGCTACTGCTATGGATCAAGTGAAGAAAGGACAGAACCTTTCACAAGCCCAAGCCAGTATGGAGAAGCTTCTGAAAGACTCTGCCAATCAGGACAACAAGAAGATTTGGGCTATACTCTATGAGGCGGTGAGAAAGCAATATGAGCAGGGAAATGAGAAACTCTATCTCAAACAGTCATATGATACGGCAAACCTCTTCAACTTGGCTCGTCAACTCTTTGTCGTGGCACAGGGCATGGACTCCGTAGAGATGATTCCCGACAGAAAGGGTAAGGTGAAACTGGAGTATCGAAAGGCTCATGCCGAGTATTTGGACGTGATACGACCTAACCTCTATAGTGGTGGACTTTGGTTTGTCAGAAAGCAGAAGTATGACCAGGCTTACATGCTCCTCGACCAATATCTGCATTGCGCAAGCATTCCTCTTTTCAAGAAGTATTCTTATCGCCAAAACGACAAGTTGATGCCAACTGTGGCTTATTGGGCTGTATATTGTGGATATAAATTGAAGAATCCGAAGGCTACTCTTCACCATTCTTACGAGGCTCTGAAAGACACCGTGCATTACAACTACATGTTGCAGTACTTGGCAGAGACGTATAAGTTGGAGAATGACACGGCGCGCTATCTCAACAGTTTGAAGGAAGGGTTTGAGCATGCACCTGACTTTCCTTTCTTCTTTCCTCGCCTGATAGAATATTATGTGTCGGAAAACCAGTTGGATTCCGCAATGGTCGTGGCAAACAAGGGTTTGGCGATGAAGCCGGATGATCCCACTTATCTTTTGGCGAAGAGTTCGCTCTTGCTCAACCAAGGCAAGAACTTGGAGTGCGTCGCCGTGAGTGAGAAGTTGATTCTGCGTCAAGACACTATCCCTGATGCCTACTTGAATATGGGACTAGCATACTTCAACATCGCCATTGAAATGGACAAGAATACGCTCTTGTCTCGTAAGAAACAACAAGAAATCAAGGAATATTATCGTAAGGCTCAGCCATACTTGGAAACTTATCGCACCTTGGAGCCCAAGGAAACTTCCAAATGGGCATTGCCGCTTTACACCATCTACCTGAACCTAAACATGGGTAAGGAGTTTGACGAGATAGATAAACTGATGAAGACCATCAAGAAGTAGAAGTCTTTTGATGGAACGATTCATTCCAAAAGAAAAATCAACACATTATTATAAATAAAGAAAACCAAATGATAGACAAAATATTAGATAAGTTGGGCATCCAACTGAATCCGATGCAGGAAGAGACCATGCACGCCGTATTGCACGGCAATAAGGACGTGGTGGTATTGTCGCCTACAGGAAGTGGAAAGACATTGGCGTACTTGATGCCATTGGTGCAGTTGATTGATCCAAAGGTGGACGAGCCCCAGTTGGTGGTTGTGACACCAGGTCGTGAGTTGGCTTTGCAATCCACGGAAGTGCTCAAGTCGATGGGCACTGGATTGAGAACCATAGCCTGTTATGGAGGTCGTGCCGCTATGGATGAGCATCGTGTGATGAACAAGGTGCTGCCTCAGGTGATATTCGGAACTCCAGGTCGATTGAATGACCATCTGGACAAGGGAAATTTCTCTGCCGAGCATGTCAAGTACTTGGTGATAGATGAGTTTGATAAATGTCTGGAGATGGGTTTCCAGGACGAGATGGGTCGTCTGATAGCTTCATTGCCTTATTTGGAGCGTCATTTCTTGCTCTCAGCTACGGAGGCGGAGGAGATTCCGAGATTCGTCCACATGGGTAGGGTGGAAACCATCGACTACCGAATGGATGAGGAGCAGGTGCCTGAACGTATCCGCATCTATCAAGTGAAGAGTCCTCAAAAGGATAAGTTGGAGACGCTGGCTCAGTTGCTCCTAAGCTTGGGTGATGAGAGTAGCATCGTCTTCCTCAATTATCGTGATAGCGTGGAGCGTACCAATGAGTTCTTGCGAAGCCGAGGCTTTGCGACTTCAGCCTTCCATGGAGGATTGGAACAGCATGAGCGTGAGGATGCCCTCTATAAGTTTAGTAATGGCAGTGCCAACATCTTTGTGAGCACCGACTTGGGCGCACGTGGTCTTGACATCCCAGACATCGACAATATCATCCATTATCATCTCCCAGAGTGTGAGGACAGCTATATCCACCGTGTGGGAAGAACGGCACGATGGGAAGCAACGGGAAAGGCTTTCTTCCTCTTAGGACCATCGGAAGACATCCCTTCGTATGTGGATGCTGAGGTGGAAGACTATGAAATTCCTTCAGATTTGCCTGCTCCAGCCAAGCCTCGTATGGCGACTATATATATAGGTAAGGGAAAGAAGGACAAAATCAGCAAGGGGGATATCGTGGGCTATCTCTGCAAGATAGGTCAGTTGCAGTCTTCCGAGATAGGCAAGATTAATGTCAAAGACCGCTATGCCTATGTGGCAGTGTCACGTACCAAGCTCAAGCAAGTGTTGAAGTTGACGGCAGGTCAGAAAATCAAGGGCATCAAGACGGTCATTGAGGAGGTAAGATAAAATGTATAAAAATACATCTAATAAGCACAAAAGACTGACAAAACGTTAGATTTTTGCCCATTTTGCTAAAAATGTGCAGAAAAATTTGGTGGTTTCAAATAAATATTGTAATTTCGCCGTCGTAACACAATCTAATCGGTTACGCTATCTCCTCTTTGGGATGATTGCGTTCTTATTCTTCTGCTAGCAGGAGCATAATACCGTTAAAAACTTAAATAATTATACAAAGATGAAGAAGTACAATTTTAACGCAGGTCCATCAATGCTTCCACGTGAAGTGATTGAGAACACAGCAAAGCAGATTTTGGATTTTAATGGTTCAGGTCTTTCATTGATGGAAATCAGCCACCGTGCTAAGGATTTCCAGCCAGTAGTTGATGAGGCAGTCTCCTTATTCAAGGAGCTTCTTGACATTCCTGAGGGTTATTCCGTAATCTTCCTTGGTGGTGGTGCGTCATTGCAGTTTATGCAGATTCCAGCAAACTTCCTCATCAAGAAGGCTGCCTACATTAATTCTGGCACTTGGGCTAAGAAGGCAATGAAAGAGGCGAAGCATTTTGGTGAGGTCGTGGAGATCGCATCATCGTCCGACGCCAACTACACTTTCTATCCTCAGGTGCCAAACAATGTGCCAGCCGATGTTGATTACTTGCATTTGACAAGCAACAATACGATATATGGTACAGAACTTCGTGTGGATCCAGATGTCAATGTGCCATTGATTTCTGATATGAGTTCCGACATCATGAGCCGTCCAGTAGATGTTTCTAAATATACTGCCATCTATGCAGGTGCACAGAAGAACCTTTCTATGGCAGGTGTTACCGTCATCATCGTCAAGGATGACATGCTTGGCAAGGCTCCTCGTGAGATTCCTACAATGCTCGATTATCGTACTCATGTAGAGAAGGGTAGTATGTTCAATACTCCTCCTGTAGTTCCTATCTACACCTTGATGGAGAACCTCCGCTGGTTGAAGGCTAATGGTGGTGTTGAGGCAGCAGACAAGCGTGCTCATGAGCGTGCTGAGGTGCTCTATGCTGAGATCGACCGCAACAAACTCTTCAAGGGTACTGTGGAAGAGGCATCTCGCTCATTGATGAACATTTGCTTCGTGATGAACGATGAGTATGCTGAACTTGAGAAACCATTCTTGGAATTCGCTACAGAGCGTGGTATGGTTGGCGTCAAGGGTCACCGTTCGGTAGGTGGCTTCCGCGCTAGCTGCTACAACGCTCAGACCATGGAGGGCGTAAATGCACTCGTTAAGGCTATGCAGGATTTCGAGGCGCAGCACTAATTTGAAATTCATAATTAAATGATTTGCACATGAAAGTATTAGTTGCAACAGAGAAGCCTTTCGCAGCAGCTGCTGTGGAAGGCATCAAGAAAGAGATAGAGGGAGCAGGCAATGAATTGGTCTTGCTCGAAAAATATACAGAGAAAGCACAGCTCTTGGAGGCTGTCAAGGATGTGGATGCGATGATTATCCGTTCTGATAAGGCTGACGCAGAAGTGCTCGATGCCGCCAAGAACTTGAAGATTATCGTTCGTGCTGGTGCAGGTTATGATAACATCGACCTTTCAGCGGCTACCGCTCATAACGTGGTGGCTGAGAATACTCCTGGTCAGAACTCCAATGCCGTTGCTGAGTTGGTATTCGGCTTGTTGGTTTATGCCGTTCGTAATTTCTACAATGGAAAGGCTGGCTCTGAGTTGAAGGGCAAGAAGTTGGGTATCCTCGCATTTGGTAATGTGGGTCGCAATGTGGCTCGTATCGCCAAGGGCTTTGGCATGGAAGTGTCTGCATACGATGCTTTCTGTCCTGCTGACGTCATTGAGGCAGCTGGTGTTCACGCTGTGAAGTGCCAGGACGAGTTGTTCCAGACTTGCGACATTGTTTCTTTGCATATCCCTGCTACTCCAGAGACCATCAAGAGTATCGACTATAAGACTGTCAATCAGTTGCCTAAGGGCGGTATCTTGATTAATACGGCTCGTAAGGAGGTCATTAATGAAGAGGAAATCTTAAAGTTGATGGCTGAGCGTGAGGACTTGAAGTTCATCACTGATATCAAGCCTGATGCAGACGCAGAGTTTGCTAAGTTCGAGGGTCGTTACTTCTCCACACCTAAGAAGATGGGTGCTCAGACAGCTGAGGCAAACATCAATGCAGGTATTGCTGCAGCAAAGCAGATCAATGCCTTCTTCAAGGATGGTTGCACCAAGTTCCAGGTAAACAAGTAATAAAAGAATAATAGATGAGCTCGCAAGGGGTGTCTCGTACAGACATCCTTTGTGGGCTTTTTGTTTTAAAATAGCTTCGTCATCCTCGTATGATGGGGCATAAAAGTATCAATTATGGCAATAGTAAAACCTTTCAAGGGTATTCGTCCACCTAAGGAGCTCGTGGAGCAGGTGGAGTCTCGTCCGTATGATGTCCTCGACTCCGAGGAAGCTCGTGCGGAAGCTGGCGATAACGAGAAGAGTCTTTATCATATCATCAAACCGGAAATCAACTTCGAGCCAGGTACTTCTGAGTACGACCCTCGTGTCTATGAGAGTGCTGCAGAGAACTTCAAAAAGTTCCAGGAGAAGGGATGGCTCGTGCAGGATGATAAAGAACAGTATTATATCTATGCGCAGACCATGAATGGCAAGACGCAATATGGTCTTGTCGTGGGTGCGTATGTCAATGACTATATGACGGGTGTCATCAAAAAACATGAGTTGACTCGCCGTGACAAGGAAGAGGATCGCATGAAGCATGTACGTGTTTGCAATGCGAATATCGAACCGGTCTTCTTCGCTTATCCTGACAATGCCGTGCTCAATGAGATTCTTGTGCGTTATGCAAGCACCCAGCCTGAGTATGATTTCATCGCACCTATTGATGGATTCCGCCATCAGTTCTGGGTAGTGAGCGATGACAAGGACATCGCCACTATCACTGCTGAGTTTGCCAAGATGCCAAGTCTCTATATTGCTGATGGTCACCATCGTTCAGCTGCTGCTGCCTTGGTGGGCGCAGAGAAGGCAAAACAGAATCCTAACCATACTGGCAAGGAGGAGTACAACTATTTCATGGCTGTTTGTTTCCAGGCTAGTCAGTTGACCATCCTCGATTACAATCGTGTGGTAAAGGATTTGAATGGATTGACCTCAGATGAGTTCTTGACAGCATTGCAGAAGAACTTTGAGGTGATAGTGATTGATGCCATCAATGTGAATGTGAGTGGAGACGAGGATGGCATTCCTTGTTATGAGAAAATGTCATTGGATGATGCCATTAAGGAGTGCGGTCTCGATGTCTTGAAGCCAGCCGTCTTGCATAGCTTCCTCCTTTATCTCGATGGCAAGTGGTATGGCTTGTATGCTAAGCCAGGCACTTACGATGATAGCGATCCTATTGGAGTGTTGGATGTTGACATCTCGTCTCGCTTGATTTTGGATGAGATACTGGGCATCAAGGACTTGCGTTCCGACAAGCGTATTGACTTCGTTGGTGGCTTGCGTGGATTGGGCGAGTTGAAGCGCCGTGTGGATAGTGGCGAGATGAAGATGGCACTTGCCTTGCATCCTGTCACCATGCAGCAAATCATGGACATTGCGGATAGCGGCAAGATTATGCCTCCTAAGGCAACTTGGTTTGAGCCAAAGTTGCGTAGTGGTTTGATTATTCACAAGTTAGATTGATGATAGACGAATACAAAACGATAACAGATACCATTGGCGAGGGATATTACACAGAGAAACGAAGTAAGTTCCTCGCCTTTGCCCATCATGTGACATCGGTAGATGAGGTGAAGGAGATAGTGGGTGCCTATCGCAAGAAATACTACGATGCCCGCCATTGTTGCTATGCTTATATGTTGGGTCCTGAACGTCAGGAGTTTCGTGCCAACGATGATGGAGAACCTTCTTCCACTGCTGGCAAACCAATCTTGGGACAAATCAACAAGGCAGAACTGACTGATATTTTGGTGGTTGTCATTCGTTATTTCGGTGGTGTGAAGCTTGGAACGAGTGGTCTGATTGTCGCTTATAGGGAAGCGACGATAGATGTCTTGTCGCATTGTGAGGAGGTGACGAAGCAAGTAGAGGAAATCGTGAATTACGACTTCACTTATCCGATGATGAATGATGTGATGAGGATTGTCAAGGAGATGAATCCTCGCATCGTTGACCAGCAGTTTGATAATACGTGTAGCATCCAACTTTCTATCCGAAAGAGCGAGGCTGAACAATTAAGAACCCGCTTGAAGAAACTCTCCTTTGAATAAGGGAGTTCTTCAAGCGGGATTTTTTATTTCTAAAAATCATAAGCGACATCTTCCAAGAACAAGGCATTGCCTGGCATGCTTTCGCCGGCATCACTTCTCGAACCATTGTGCAAGATGTCCTCAAATTGTTCCATCGTCATCTTGCCTCTGCCTACCTCAATCAGTGTACCAACGACCGCTCTCACCATGTTTCGCAAGAATCGGTTGGCTGTAATCTCAAAATACCAAGTGGTAGGGGAGGTCTGTACCCATCGGGCTTGTGTGACGTGGCAGATGGTGGTCTTGTTGTCACCTCCAGCCTTGCAGAAAGCCGCATAGTCCTCGTGCTCCAAGAACATTTGTGCCGCCTCGTTCATCCTTGCGAAATCCAAAGGGTAGTTCATCTGCAAGGAATAGTGACGCTGGAAAGGATCTTTCTGTGTATGTATATAATAATGATAGGTACGCGAGGTTGCTGAGAAACGGGCGTGCATGTCATCGCTTACAGGAAACACATCCAGCACGGAGATGTCGCGAGGGAGGATCCTGTTCAGGCGATACACCAGTTGGTCGCAAGGCATCGGAAGCCCTTGGTTGTTTCCATCGGCATCCAAGCTCTCCCAATCGAAATGTGCCGCCATCTTTCTGGCGTGAACTCCCGTGTCAGTACGTCCAGCTCCCACTACTTCCATGTCTTTTCTCAACAATATCGACAAGCCACGTTGCAACTCTTGTTGCACCGTATTGGCATTGGGTTGGATTTGCCAACCATGGTAGTGGGTACCATCATAACTGAAGGTAATAAAGTATCTGCTCATAGGTGCAAAAGTACTAAAAAAATGTGATATTTGCGATAATAATACCAAATAAATTCATTTTTGATACAATTATGAAAGAAAAGTAACCTTTTATTTTGCAAATTGGCAATAAATTTGTACTTTTGCGGATGATTTTGTAATACTGAATTATGGCACAGAATATTTTTAGAGGCTTAGGTATAGCTCTCATAACCCCATTCAAGACCGATGGCTCGGTTGACTATCAAGCTTTGAAGCGCTTGGTTGAGTTCCAAATTGACAATGGTGCAGACTTCCTTTGTATCCTTGCCACAACTGGTGAGGCTCCATGCTTGACTAAAGAGGAGAAGGATAACATCACCCAACTTGTCAAGGACGTGAACCATGGTCGTGTGAAAATCCTGAAATATTGTGGTGGCAACAATACTGCTGCAGTTGTCGATGAAATCAAGAACTCGGATTGGAGTGGCATCGATGGCATTCTCAGCATTTGCCCTTACTATAACAAACCTTCACAGGAAGGACTTTATCAGCATTTCAAGGCGATAGCAGAGGTGAGTCCTCTTCCTATTGTATTATATAATGTACCAGGCAGAACGGGTGTCAACATGAAGCCAGAGACCACTTGTCGTATCGCTCGTGATTTCCCTAACATCGTGGCTATCAAAGAAGCTAGCGGTAGCTTGGAGCAGGTAGATGAAATCATCAAGAACAAGCCTGATAACTTCGAGGTAATTAGTGGCGATGACGCTTTGACATTCTCTATGGTAGCGAGTGGTGCAGCAGGTGTCATCTCTGTGATTGGAAATGCTTTGCCAAAGGCATTCAGTCGTATGATTCGCTTGGAATTCCGTGGCGAGTATGAGCCAGCACGAAAGATTCACCATGCTTTCACCGAATTGTATAGCTTATTGTTTGTGGATGGCAACCCTGCCGGTGTCAAGGCATTGCTCAACGATATGGGCTTCATCGAGAACGAACTTCGTTTGCCTCTCGTTCCTACTCGTATCGCAACCAAGCAAAAGATGAGCGATATTATGAAAGACTTACGCTTCTAATGGCGTAAGTCTTCCTACATAATTTTATTAATTAATCACTGATATATGGCTGAAGAAAGAAGAATCATTCATGAGATCACCCCGCTGATGGGTAAAGATGTGCTCTACATCGCTGATAGGCACAAGAAGGAATTTACTTATCCTATCCACAATCACTCCGTATTTGAACTCAACTTTGTCGAGAATGCCAAGGGAGTAAAGAGAATTGTCGGGGATTCGCAGGAGGTGATAGGCGACTATGACCTCTGTCTGATCACTTCGCCAGACTTGGAACATGTGTGGGAACAGAACGAGTGCCATAGTGAGGATATTCGTGAAATCACCATACAATTCGACTTCAGTATGGGCACGGAGACGCTCTTCGGCAGAAACCCATACGCCAGCATCACTCGAATGATGCAGGAGGCACGCAAGGGATTGGTATTTCCGATGAAGGCCATCTTGAAGGTGTATGGTATGTTGGATACATTGAGCACCGTGAAGGATGGTTTCTATGCCGTGCAGCAGTTCTTGACTATTCTTTATGAACTCTCTCGTTGTGAGGGAGCCCGTACACTTGCCTCTAGCAGTTATGCAAAGGTGGCAGTGGAGGATGACAGCCGAAGAATCCTAAAGGTAAAGAATTATATCTCCAAGAACTATATGGACGACTTGCGCTTGCCTGCTCTTGCTGACTTGGCTGGTATGAGCCCGAGTGCGTTCAGCCGATTCTTCAAACTTCATACGGGGCGTAACATCAGTGAGTATATCATCGACTTGCGGTTGGGATATGCCGCTCGTATGCTGGTTGATACAGCCAAGTCAATCAGTGAAATCGGTTTCGATTGCGGTTTCAATAACTTGAGCAACTTCAACCGTATCTTCAAGAAGAAAAAGGGATGCTCGCCGAGTGAGTTCCGTGAGAACTATCACAAGACGAGGATTATCGTATAATCAAGGCGATGTTTATGGTCTGAAAATGCATTAGGCTTCATTGCACTATGGAGTAAGGTTCGATGACCCACGAAGTTAACTTCAGTGGTCATCGAACCTTACTGCTTTTATATATATACGTAATCGTTTAAGTTTATAAATGTTATTTTTCCACTTTTAGATTTGGTCGTTTAGAGATTTTGTATTAAATTTGCAGTTGAATTGATGATTTTGCGGTTCTAACAGACAAAACATTTAAAAACTACTATACGATTATGAAACAATTTATGGATGAAAATTTCTTGCTCGACACTAAGACTGCGCAAGATCTTTTCCACAATCATGCGGCAAAGATGCCTATCATTGATTATCACTGTCACCTCATCCCTGAGATGGTAGCTAATGATCACAAGTTTAAGAGTATCACAGAGCTTTGGCTCGGCGGTGACCATTACAAGTGGCGTGCTATGCGTACCAATGGCGTGGATGAGCGCTACTGCACTGGTACTGATACCACCGACTGGGAGAAGTTTGAGAAATGGGCAGAGACAGTGCCTTATACATTCCGTAACCCTCTTTATCACTGGACTCACTTGGAGCTCAAAACTGCTTTTGGTATCGAGAAGCAACTCAGTCCAAAGACTGCTCGTGAAATTTTCGATGAATGTAACGAGAAGTTGCAGTTGCCAGAGTACAGTGCTCGTGGCTTGATGCGTCGTTATCATGTAGAGTGCGTATGTACTACAGACGACCCAATCGATGATCTTCGCTATCACAAGCAGACTCGTGAGAGTGGTTTCGAGATCAAGATGATTCCAGCTTGGCGTCCTGACAAGGCGATGAACATCGAGAAGCCAGACTTCGCTGAGTATATGAATAAGTTGGGTGAGGTAGCAGGTGTTACTGTTACTACCTTCCAGGATATGGTAGATGCTCTTCAGAAGCGTCATGACTTCTTCTCTGAGAATGGTTGTAAGTTGAGCGACCATGGTATCGAGGAGTTCTATGATGATCCATATACTGATTCTCAGATTGAGACCATCTTCTCTAAGGCTATGCGTGGTCAGCAGCTTTCTACTGTAGAGGTACGTCAGTACAAGCACGCATTCTTAAAGGTTTGCGCTGAGATGGATCATGCTGCCGACTGGACTCAGCAGTATCACTATGGTGCTATCCGTGATAACAATACTTTGATGTACAATAAGTTGGGTGCTGATACCGGTTTCGATTCTATCGGTGAATTCACTACAGCCAAGGCTATGAGCAACTTCTTGAACGAATTGAACATGGAAGGCAAGTTGACACGTACTATCTTGTATTGCTTGAACCCATGTGCCAACGAGGTAATTGCTACTATGCTCGGTAACTTCCAGGATGGTTCTTGCCCAGGAAAGATTCAGTTCGGTTCAGGTTGGTGGTTCAACGACCAGCTCGATGGTATGACCAAGCAGATGAATGCCCTCTCAGTATTGGGCTTGTTGAGCCGTTTCGTAGGTATGTTGACCGACTCTCGTTCATTCCTCAGCTACCCACGTCATGAGTACTTCCGTCGTTTGCTTTGCAACTTGCTCGGCAACGATGTAGAGAAAGGCTTGTTGCCTAACGATATGGAGAGTCTCTCTCGCATGGTAGAGGACATCTCTTACAACAATGCTCGCAACTACTTCAAGTTCTATTAATATTCGATGGAAAATACCTAGCGCATAGGTGAATTTCTATTGGTACTTGATAGAATCATAAGATAAGTTCAATATATAGAAAGTCCCTTCACTCAGAACCCCGCTGATAGGTTTATCGGCGTTTTAGAGTGAAGGGACTTTTTGGTTTAAGTGAGGTTTGGCTGATGGGAAATCGACCTTCTAGATTTATGCTCCTAGGCTTGTAAGTTAATTCTCTTAGGCGGAGAAGTTGACACACCTAGGCTCCGTCGGGATCGCCGCTAGTGCCAGCCGCTCGTCCCATGGGAGTCGAACGAGCGGCTGACTCCCGTGGAACGAGCAGCTGACGGGAGTGACACACCTTACGGATCAGTATTCTTAATATGTCTAGATATAGTTGATTTGTTACGCTGGAATAGTTCTGCCATTTGGTTACAGATAACCATGTGCTGTTCAAGGATGATGTCAACTATATGGACAAGTTGATAAAGATGATACTTCATTAAAATCGGTAGGCCTTGGGATTTCCCTAACAAGGCATTCTAATAAACGTCGGTAGGCTTTCAGAAAAACCTCCCGACGTTTTTTCAAAAACCTCCCGAGGAAATTCCAAAAACCTCCCGACGTTTTTTCTCCCGACTAGCGTGACAAACCTTGGTGAATCGAAAGAAGGTTTGTATCTTTGCAGCAGATAAAAATTCAATTACTATGGGAATACAAGTAAAAGCTGTCGAGAGAAATATCTCGTTTGAAAAAGGAAAGGAAGAGTTTGCATACGTGATGCAAACGAGTAACTACAACTTGCTGGATGCAGACAAGGTCATGCAACAAGCTGCTCTCATGACAGGACTGCCTAAGCCCATTCTGCAAGCCAGTTGGTATGGCATAGGGGAGGTCATCAAGACGTGGGTGACGGAAGGTCATTGCGTATCGTTGCCAGGCTTGGGAAATCTGCGCTTCGGAGTGAGAGGGGCTAGCTTTAAAAATCCGGCGAAAGCTGATGATTCTCTCATCACCTCCCGCCGGGTCATATTTATTCCGAGTGTTGACATCAAGCGTGCCTTGGCAAACACTCCTGTGACGATTACTTGTTATAATCGCAAGGGTGAGGTGGCGCCAATCAAGCCTAGAGAAGCGTAAAACTTGACCTCATGCAATGATGATTGTAGCCAAGGTTAGTCTTGATAATCCACCTTGATAACAATCACTCTGATCACTTGGTTGTCAGTGTCATTCGCTACCTTGGCAATGTGCCAGTCGCCAGGGAAGAAGATGAAGAACTCGCCTGGAGTGCTGTCGTAGAAGCGAGTGCGGCTCTTGTCGTAGTCGTAGTGGATGACATCAGGGCGATACTTGCAGTTGGGCTTGCTGGTATAGTGGTCGATGACACCAAAACGCTCTGTGCCTTTCACCACATACTGGAAGTCGATGTGATGGTAATGGCTTTCGCTGCCTCGCTTTTCGAGCGGCTCGTTCTCGCTGTCCTCCACGCTCACCGTCAGGTTGCAGCCTGGAATCTTGTGCTTGCCCTTGGCGATGGTGAGAAGGTCGGTCTTGGCGATGAAGTCGAAGAGTGCCTTCCACTGCTTTGGGTTCTTCTGATACTGCAAGTAGAAATCTACGAGGTTGACACTGCTGTGTGCATCAGCCTTGTCGAAACCATTGCGCCATTCTCCCTTGGCATACCAATCCTTGGCAGCTTTGATGAGTTCTGGCTTGTTGCCATAATACTGGGTGTAATAGCCTTGGGCAGAGTTGTTGGCTTTGCAGGAATGATAGCCTTTGGCTAGAGAAGCAATAGGGGCTGAAAATGTCATGCCCAACAGTAGGGCTAAGCCCATCATGAAGTTTCTTTTCATCTGATTTAGTTTTTTTTTGATTCGTTCGTATATAGAGAAAGGCTACTAGCAATCCATGCTAACAGCCTTTCTTAGTTTTTCTATTTTTGATGTCTCGTCTCTAGGCTTATGAGTTCATCGACAGCAAGAACTCATCGTTGTCACGAGTACGCTGCATGCTGGTATGGATAGTGTTCATCGCCTCGATAGGATTCATGTCGGAGATATACTTGCGGAGAATCCACATGCGGTCGAGGGTCGTCTTGTCTTGCAAGAGATCGTCGCGACGAGTAGAAGAAGCCACTAAGTTGACTGCAGGGAAGATGCGCTTGTTGCTGAGTGAGCGATCGAGCTGCAACTCCATGTTACCCGTACCCTTGAACTCCTCGAAGATGACCTCATCCATCTTGCTACCGGTATCAATCAATGCGGTGGCGATGATGGTGAGCGAACCACCTCCCTCGATGTTACGTGCCGCACCGAAGAAACGCTTTGGCTTCTGAAGGGCGTTGGCATCGACACCACCGGTCAACACCTTACCTGATGCTGGAGCCACGGTGTTGTAGGCACGAGCCAAACGAGTGATGGAATCCAAGAAGATGACCACGTCGTGACCACATTCTACCATACGCTTTGCCTTTTCCAATACGATGCCGGCAATCTTGACATGGCGTTCTGCTGGCTCATCGAATGTAGAGGCGATGACCTCTGCGTTGACGGTGCGAGCCATGTCGGTCACCTCCTCTGGGCGCTCGTCGATGAGCAGCATCATGAGGTATGCCTCTGGGTGGTTGGCAGCGATGGCATTGGCGATGTCCTTCATCAAGATGGTCTTACCAGTCTTAGGTTGAGCCACGATCAAGGCACGCTGCCCCTTACCGATAGGAGAGAACAAATCGACGATGCGGGTGCTCAAGTTGGTTGTGGCACGGTCGCCGCAGAGCGTGAACTTCTCGTCTGGGAAGAGTGGGGTGAGGTGCTCGAAAGGAACACGGTCGCGTACCTCGGATGGATTACGACCATTGATCTTGATGACACCCGTCATAGGGAAGTACTTCTCGCCATCGTGTGGAGGACGAACATTGCATTCCACTACGTCGCCCGTCTTCAGACCATAACGCTTCACCAAATTGGCAGCTACATACACATCATCAGGAGATGAGAGGTAGTTGTAGTCACTGCTGCGCAAGAAACCGTAGCCATCAGGCATTACTTCGAGCACACCGTTGGAGGTGATGATATTGCTGAAGTCGTATTCAGGCTCTGCAGGAGCAGTTGGCTGAGCGACTACTTGCTGGCGTGGAGCGCTAGCAGGAGTGCTGGTAGGACGATCGAAAATATCGTAGGTAGGCATGGCAGCCTGGTCTTCTATCGGCAGGTCGATGACTGGGATGAAGTCTGTTCCGTCTCCTGGGTCGCCTTCCCAAACGTTGCTGTTCTGGCTTGGATTGGCGTATGCATTCTCTGCGTGATTGTCAGCAGGCTTCTCGCTGTTCTGAGCATTCAACTTTGCTTGCAACTGGGCGATGAGTTCTTGGTTGCCCTCGCTGCTGCCTTCCGACGCTGTCTGGAACTGTGCCTCAGGGATGAAAGCTCCTTTCTCTGCGTTGGCATCGTTAGCTTCCTCATTGGCGGCTGGTGCTGCTCCATCGGCAGGAACAGGCTCTTGTGCCTCAGCAAGTGCTGCTTGTTCTTGTGCGGCTGCATTCTGAGCGGCGAGCTTTTCCTCGTGCTGTCTCTTGAGTTCAGCTGCCTTGGCTGCAGCGATAGCCTCTAGCTCAGCCTTGCTCTTTCTGCCTCTGTGCTTGGTGACGACAGGTGCAGGCTCAGGGCTGTTGCTCTCTGCAGGTGTTGCTTCCTCAGCTTTCTTCTTGGAAGCGGCAGACTTTTTCTTGGAGGTTTTGCTTTCTTCAGTGGTTGCAGGTGCTTCTTCCACCTGTGGTGTCTCTGGCGCATTCGCATCGGTCACGGGGGTCTCCTTGAAGAGGCTAGTCTCTTGAGGGAGGTTAGGACCAGTGGCCTGATTCTTCATCACGTCATAATTCTCGCCATCCTTACCTTTGACGGAATATACCTTGTCCTCTTTCTTGGAAATGCGGACACGCTTTCTCTTGGTAGGTTGCGCAGTTTGCTCAGCCTGGGCATCAAGGATGGCATAAATGATGGTCTCCTTGTTGTCGCTAGACTTTATCTTTGCGCCTATTTCCTTGGCAATGTCTTTCAATGTTGCGACATTCCTAGATGATAAATCGTCTTTGCTATACATTATTAAATAATTATATATTGTATATGTTTCTTGTTGAAATATAAGGTGTTTCAAGAACTGAAACACGGGGTTGAATTAAATTTCGTGTGCAAAGATACTTAATTTTTTCTTTTCTACCAAATTTTTTTGCTAACTTTGCAAACAAAAATGTAAAAATGGCAAATCAGATACCCTATTTGGACGTTCAAAACCTGACAAAGCGCTTTGGAGCACAGGTTCTTTTTGATAACATCTCCTTTTCTATCGCCGAAGGACAGAAGGTGGGACTGGTAGCTCGCAATGGTACGGGCAAGTCAACCTTGATGTCTGTCTTGATGGACAAGGAGGGGCATGAGAGCGGTGATATCATCTATCGCCGTGACCTGAAGGTGGGCTACTTGGAACAGTCTCCTAAGTTTGACCCAGAGGAAAGCGTACTCGATGCCTGCTTCAATCATCAAGGCGATGAGGAGAAGCTCTTGAAGGCGAAACAAATCCTCACCCAGTTGCACATCATGGACTTAAATCAGCCGATGGGACAGCTCAGCGGTGGTCAGCAGAAACGTGTCGCCTTGGCGAATGTCTTGATAGAGGAACCTGACTTCTTGATGCTCGACGAGCCAACCAACCACCTCGATCTGGAGATGATAGAGTGGCTGGAGGGTTATCTGAACCGTGGCAACAAGACCATCTTCATGGTGACGCACGACCGCTTCTTCCTCGACAAGGTTTGCAATGTCATCCTCGAACTGGACGACAAGACCATCTACACATATCGTGGCAACTATGCGTACTACTTGGAGAAACGCCAGGAGAGAATGGACAACCTTCGTGCCGAGATTCAGCACTCCAAGAACCTCTATCGCAGGGAGTTGGACTGGATGCGCCGTCAACCTCAGGCTCGTGGTCACAAGGCTCGCTATCGTGAGGAGGCCTTCTACGAACTGGAGAAGGTGGCTAAGCAGCGCATCGAGGACCGCCAGGTGAGACTGAAGGCATCCACCGTCTATATCGGCAGCAAAATCTTTGAGTGCCAGTATGTCAGCAAGGCTTTTGATGACCGAGGACAGAAGAAGGTGATTCTCGATAACTTCTATTACAACTTTGCCCGATTCGAGAAGATGGGCATCGTGGGTAACAATGGTGCTGGAAAATCCACCTTCATCAAGATGCTCTTGGGAGAGGTGCAGCCCGATTCGGGCAAGTTCGACATTGGTGAGACGGTACGCTTTGGCTACTTCTCGCAGGAGGGGTTGAAGTTCCGTGAAGACCAGAAGGTGATAGATGTCATCACGGAGATAGCCGACTATATCGACTTGGGCGGTGGCAAGCACATGACGGCATCGCAGTTCTTGCAGTTCTTCCTCTTCACGCCAGAGGAGCAACACAATTACGTATATAAGTTGAGTGGAGGCGAGAAGCGCAAGCTCTACCTTTGCACGGTATTGATGCGCAATCCTAACTTCCTGGTGCTGGACGAGCCTACCAACGACCTCGACATCCAAACCTTACAGGTTTTGGAGGAATATCTGCAGGATTTCCCTGGTTGCGTCATCGTCGTGAGTCATGACCGCTATTTCATGGACAAGGTGGTCGATCACTTGCTGGTCTTCAAGGGGGAGGGCGAGATACAAGACTTCCCTGGCAACTACACGCAATATCGTGAGTGGAGCCGCCTTCAGACCAAGGAGGAAGAAGCTTCTGCCAAGGGCAAGTCTGCTGCCAATGCTCCTGCCAAGACGGAAAACAATGCCGCAGGAACCGCCAAGCGAGATGCTTCTTTCGAGAACAAACGCAAGATGACCTACAAGGAAAAGCGTGAGTATGAGCAACTTGCTAAAGACATCGAAGCCTTGGAGGCAGAGCAGAAGCAACTGGAAGAAGCTCTATGTAGCGGCACGCTGAGTGTGGATGAACTGACGGAGAAAAGCAAGCGCCTGCCTCTCATCAAGGATGAACTCGATGAGAAGGAAATGCGCTGGCTGGAACTGGCGGAAATTGAAGGATAATTCTTAATTAAATAGCGATGGAAATCAAGAAATCGGAATTTACAATATCGGCTCCACGTGTGAGCATGTGTCCTAAGGACAATAAACTTGAGTATGCTTTTATCGGACGAAGCAATGTGGGAAAGTCTAGCCTCATCAATATGCTTTGCAACCATAAGGGCTTGGCTAAAACTTCAGCCACACCGGGTAAGACGTTGCTGATCAATCACTTCATCATCAATAATGAGTGGTATTTGGTTGACTTGCCTGGCTATGGATTTGCCAAGCGCTCGAAGACGGTGCAGAAGCAGTTGGAGCAGATGATATCCAGCTACATTTTGCAGCGCCCACAGTTGGCTAATGTCTTCGTACTCATCGACGTGCGCCACGACCAACAGAAGATAGACCGTGAGTTTGTCGATTGGTTGGGCGAGAGCAACATCCCGTTCTGCATCGTTTTCACCAAGGCAGACAAGCTCGGTCCGGTGAAGGCTCGTATGAACGCCGAGAAGTGGATGAAGGCGCTGGAAGACCGCTGGGAAGAACTGCCACCTTATTTCATCACCAGTAGTGAGAAGAAGATGGGCAGGGATGAGGTCTTGGACTATATCGACCAAATCAATAAGTCGATAGCAGAGGAATGATGCTCAGCATTCGTTTTGCTGACATGTATAATAAGGTAAAGACGATTTAATATAATCAACAATGAAAGAAATCAAGTGGGGATTTATCGGTTGCGGTGAGGTGACCGAGAAGAAGTCGGGACCTGCTTTCAATGAGGTGGCAGGTTCGAAGGTCGTGGCAGTGATGAGCCGAAGTGAGGACAAGGCTCGCAGCTATGCGGAGCGTCATCACATCCGCAAATGGTACACGGATGCCCAGGAACTCATAGATGATCCTGACGTCAACGCCGTCTATATTGCCACTCCTCCGTCTTCTCATGCCACTTTCGCCATCATGTCGATGAAGGCTGGCAAGCCTGTCTATGTAGAGAAACCATTGGCTGCTAGCTACAATGAGTGCATCCGCATCAACCGTGTGAGCGAGCAGACGGGTGTGCCTTGCTTCGTGGCTTACTATCGTCGATATTTGCCTTATTTTCAAAAGGTTAAGGAGATTATCCAAAGTGGAGGTATAGGCGAGGTTATCAATGTGCAGGTACGTTTCTCTGTGCCTCCTCGTGACTTGGACTATACCAGCGGCAAGGAGATGCCTTGGCGTTTGCAACCGGATATATCGGGTGGTGGCTACTTCTACGATTTAGCTCCTCACCAGATAGACCTCTTGCAAGACTTGTTTGGTGTCATCACTCGTGCGCATGGCTATCCAGCCAATCGTGCTCATCTGTATGGAGCGGAGGATACCCTTTCGGCATGTTTCTATTTTGAGAGTGGCATACCGGGCAGTGGCAGCTGGTGCTTCGTGGGGCATGAGAGTGCCAAGGAAGACCGCATCGAGGTCATCGGTGACAAGGGTTCGTTGTCCTTCTCCGTCTTTAATTACGACCCAATCATCTTGATCAATAGTGAGGGACACCGCGAGATCGTTGTGCCGAATCCACCATACGTCCAGCTTCCTATCATCAAGAATGTGATAGAAGACTTGCAGGGCATTGGCACCTGTTCATGTACAGCGATTTCAGCCACGCCAACCAACTGGGTTTTGGACAGAATACTCTGGAAAAATTAATCTTTCACGAGTCATTTATCATTTTTGGAGAGGATGATCCTTCCTAGGGAATAAGACAAAAACAACCAAAAGAGAAATAGATATAGATGAAGAAAAGGATGATATTATCCGTATGTTTGCTTTCTTGCTTCGTGGCACCCGTCAGTGCTGCGGAGGAGGCGGGTGGTGATACGATAAGATTCAGTACGCTTTTCAATAAGACCATATTTCAAGGCTCTTCCGCTGATAGCTTGACGAGGGCTAGGCACAAGAAGACTTTCTTTCATCGAGTGGGCGCTGTGTTCACCCGATTCTTCCGGGAGTTTAGCACCATCGACACCAACTATGTGGAGCCGCAGCATTACAACTACACCGTGATGCTGCAAAACACTAACACCTACGAGCAATATACCTTGTCGAGCAAGGATGGACAGAAGATAGTTTTTGCTCCAGACCCAACTTTCCGTCTCGGGCCGTATGTGGGATGGCGATGGGTGTTCCTAGGTTATACGCTCGACTTGAAGCACATCAGTTTTAAGTCAGACCATTCTAGCAAGAAAGAGTTCGACTTGAGTCTCTATAGCAGTATGCTGGGCATCGACTTGTATTGGCGACAGACCGGCAATGACTATCACATCAACAGGATGAATGGGTTGGACGACGCTGATTATTCCTCCTTGCGCAATGTGCCTTTCGAGGGCTTCAAGGCGAGCATCAAGGGTCTCAACCTTTACTACATCTTTAATCATCGGAAGTTCTCATATCCAGCGGCTTACTCTCAGAGTACGGTACAAAGGAAAAGCGCAGGCTCTATGCTTCTGGGTATCGGATATACGGAGCATAACCTGAAGGTGGATTGGGATGAACTGGGTAGTATCCTAGACCAAAGATTGGGAAAGAAAGAGAATGGCGAATCCAGAATCGACCCTGACTTGAAGTTCTCGGAAATCAATTACTTCGATGTATCGGCATCTTGTGGGTATGCCTACAACTGGGTGTTTGCGAAGAATTGGCTCTTCAATGCTTCCTTGTCGGCAGGCTTGGCTTACAACCAGTCGAACTCTGATACGGATGGCAGTCATTCACATCTGAGGTTCAAGGATTTCAGTTTCAAGAACTTCAACTTGGATGGCATCGGTCGTTTCGGTGTTGTTTGGAATAATACGAAGTGGTATGCTGGTGCCAGTACGGTGATTCACTCCTATAACTATAAGAAAGAGCAATTTTCTACCAACAACTGGTTTGGTTCGCTCAACATTTATGTCGGTGTGAACTTTGGTAAGAAGAGAAATCAATGATAAGAAACGATGAGAAGATTGAGTAAAATAGCTTTTATCGCTTGTTTGGGTATGCTGCTTTTGGGTGGAACAGCATCGGCTCGCTCTGCCTATTCTACGTATAAGAAGCAAGATAGTGTCAAGATTGTGACTTTGTTGAAGGAGGCTTCGCGCCTAAAGACGAAGCCAAAGATTTGGATGCTCTATTTTGGCAAGAAATTCCTGGGCGTGCCTTATGTGGCAGGCACCTTGGATGCGGCGAAAGATGAGCGATTGGTCATCAATACCACCCAACTGGATTGCACGACATACGTTGAGATGGTGGTGGCGTTGACGAGATGCGCCGAGAGCAAGAAATATACTTTCGCTGACTATTGTGAGCAACTGAAGCACGTGAGATATATCGGTGGTGACGTGGCTTACGAGAAGCGCCAACATTATTTTACCGCTTGGATCAATGACAATGTGGAGGAGGGTATTGTGACTGACATTCAGGTAAATCCACCTTTCACGTCGGTGCAGCATATCAACGTGAATTGGATGACCACGCATCAGAGCAGTTACAAGATGCTCAATGGCAATGCTGTACGCCTGAAGGGAATCAAGGCATTGGAGAATAGCATCAACGGCAAGAGTTATCGCTATATTCCCAAGACAAAGATAGCCAACAACAGCCTCTTTCGCAAGACCATCCTGGATGGCGACATCATCGTCATCATCACCAATAAGAAGGGACTCGATACCACCCATATCGGCATAGCCTCTTGGCATTCAGATGGCTTGCATCTACTCAATGCCAGCAGTATTCACAAGAAAGTGATTGATGAGCCTATGACATTGAGGACTTACATGTCTAAGCATCCGAGCCAAATCGGAATCCGAGTTTGCAGAGTGAGATAATCATTTTTCCCTTATCACACGCTGAAATTTGGTGATACGGAAAATTTGCTGTACCTTTGCAATCGTAATCAAGGAAGATAACGCAAGTAAACTGCAAGGACACTGGTATGAAGAAAAAGAGTTTGTCACAAATTCTGCGTTGCGACAAACTCTTTCTCTCTTATCTCTTACGCTTGTTGTTGCGATTGGCAGGCTGACCATTGCTCCAATTTCGTTGCTGCTTCGGTTCGTTTCTTTGTTTTCTATGATTGTCGGAATCGAAGTTAGGGTTGAAGCTCTTCTTCTTTTTGTCCTTGAAGAAGCCCGAACCCTTGTCGGCTTTCAACTGCGCCTTTGTCAGCTTCGCCAGTTCTCTAGGACTCATCCTTGCCATATCTCTTTGGTTGAGCGGCTTGCCGTCGTTGAGGTATTTCTCCTCATCATAGCAACCTACGTTGCCATAGCCCTTAGGCTGATAAGCAATTCTGCCTCTGGCACCTCTTCCCACGCCAGGGTTGTCGTAGGTGGAACCGATGGCTTTGTCATCGTAATGCGCTTTGCCATGTGGCTTCCCATAACTGGCTTTGTCGTAGAGCTTGGCTATCAGGTCGCTTCTGCCTATCTTCCTCAACTCGCTCTCGATGGCACGACGCTCCTCAGGCTTATACCAGAAGAAGAACATGCGCTGGGCTAGTTTCTCCTTCGGGGTCTTGGCACTGAACACGGGCTCCAAGGTGTATGGATCGTAGCCCGTGTACCACGTCTCGGTCGAGATGGTCATTGGGGTAGGCGTGAAGTCCTGCACCTGTTCCAAATGGAAGTCGAGACCCTTGGTGATGACCGCCAGCTCTGCCATATCTTCCTCGTGGCAACCGGGATGGCTGCTGATGAAGTATGGGATGATTTGCTGGTTGAGGCCCTCTTCCTTGTTGATCTTGTCGAAGATGCGCTTGAACTCGTAGAACTGTTCGAACGATGGCTTACGCATCAGCTTCAGCACCTTGTCGCTAGTATGCTCTGGGGCAACCTTCAAGCGACCGCTCACGTGCTTGGTAATCAACTCACGTGTGTATTGGCGAGCCGCCTCGTTGCTCTTCTCGTCCTTGCTCTTGTGCAAGAGAAGGTCGTATCGCACACCACTTCCGATGAAGCTCTTCTTGATGCCAGGAAGTGCATCCACGGCATGGTAGATTTCGAGCAACTTGCTGTGGTCGGTGTTGAGGTTCGGACAGATTTGTGGGTTCACGCAGGAAGGACGCTTGCAGTGCTCGCATGCCTTCTTGTTCTTGCCGCCCATGCCATACATGTTGGCAGAAGGACCGCCCAAGTCGCTTAGGTAACCCTTGAAGTCGGGCATCTGGATGATTTTCTTCACCTCTTTGAGGATACTCTCCTTGCTTCGACATACCACAAACTTGCCTTGGTGGGCTGAGATGGTGCAGAAGGAGCAACCGCCGAAGCAACCTCGGTGGATATTGACGGAGAACTTGATCATCTCGTAGGCTGGTATCGTCTTTCCCTTATATTTCGGGTGTGGCAATCGGGTGTATGGAAGGTCGAACGACGCATCTAGCTCCTCGGTGGTCATCGTAGGATAAGGAGGATTGACGACCACCACCTTGTTATCGACCGCCTGAATCATGCGCTGGGCATGAACCTTGTTGGATTCTTCCTCCAAGTGGCGCACGTTCTCGGCTTGTCCCTTCTTGTTGTGCAAGCACTCCTCATGGCTATGCAAGATGATGTCATCGTCCTTGTAACCGCCAGGAATCTCTTCCTCCTTACAGAGGAATACTGTCTGGGGCATCTCTCGAATTTCCTCTATCTTCTTGCCGTTGTCGAGTTCCTCAGCCAACTGGATGATGGATTTTTCGCCCATGCCATACAATATCAAGTCGGCTCCCGACTCGCAGAGGATGCACTTCTTGAGCTTGTCCTGCCAATAGTCGTAATGACTGATGCGGCGCATGGAAGCCTCGATGCCTCCGAGTGCCACAGGTACGTCGGGATAGAGCTTCTTCAGTATCTGGGTATAGACGATGGAAGGGTAGTCGGGACGCATGTCGTGGCGAGAGTCGGGGCTGAAGGCATCCTCGCTTCGCATACGGCGATTGGCGGTGTAGCGGTTCACCATGGAGTCCATGGCTCCTGGCGACACGCCGAAGAAGAGGCGAGGTCTGCCTAACTTCTTGAAGTCACGGAAGTCGCCATGCCAGTCGGGTTGCGGAACGATAGCCACCTTGTAGCCATGCGCCTCCAAGGTTCTGCCAAGCACGGCAGGACCGAAGGCTGGATGGTCGATGTAGGCATCGCCTGAGAAGAGGATGATGTCCAACTGGTCCCATCCTCTCAGCTCACATTCCTTCTTGGTAGTGGGGAGAAAATCTGTTAATTTATAATCCATCAATCGTCAATTAGTCATTCACTGCATCAGGTTCGGCTGTCTCAGCAGCCTCAGCTTCCTTCTTGTCCTTCCAATCTACATAGAGCAATACGAGGTTGTGGAGTCCGAGCGCCTTCATATTGTTGTTGTAGATCACGTCCAGGCAGAGGTCGAGTAAGTTCTTGTCTTGGCAAGAAGATGACTCCAGGAGGGAGCGTACGTTGAACTTCAACTTGTCGAGCACTTCCTCGTCGATGATGCCATTGCTGTCAACGAGGTTGCGAAGAAGTTGGTACTTGTCGATAGTCTCTAAATGGAGGTCGCTCACTTCGATGGAGCGAGTGCCTGATTGGTTTGCTTGAATCTTATACATAGTTCTTTATTCTTTAATTATTTTCTTTGTTTTCTTTAATTATTTTCTTTGTTTTCTTTCAGTTGCTTCTCAAAAGCAGGGCTTCTTATTCTTCCGTCAAGTATTTGAGGATGCCAGCCATCAGTTGGCTACGCAATCTCTCATCCTTGATGCACTCGAATGGGAATCCCATGGTGAAGGTGCTGCCATTGCCCGACTTGAAAGCCACTGCCGCACAGGCTCCACTCTCATATTGCATGGCGCAAATGGCGTGGTCTGTCGCAGGCTGGAGTATCTCTGGATGCGTGGCTGCATAATGGGTTTCATTCAGCGTATTGTAGTAGTTGAATTTCAATCCGAGTCCTTCTACATCCGCTGTAGGTGCGATGCTGTCGTTGGGAGCGTAAGCCACCTTGAGGGTGTTTGCCAAGAAGGCTTTCTCTTCGGTGGTCTGCATATCGCTTCCCAGGTAAGAACCGCTCACGAAGAGGCGACCGCCCTGAACAGCGTAGTTCTGTAGGCGATTCATCAATGATGGCGAGAACGACTTGTAGTACTCAGGTGTGTAACCATCGTATCTTTCCAAGCCATTGATGAGGTCAACGACCATGTAATGTTTCATATCTACCTTGCCGGAAATGATGGCTTCGCTCGAACAGCTGGCAATGTTGTATTTCTGTGTGGCTGCGATGGCAGAAGCATGCTCGCAAGTATAGTTGAAGTCATTGCCTGCCACAAACTGTCCTATCATCTCGTTGCCGCAATATCCCAGTCCGTTCTCACTCTCGTCTCCCATTCTCGACTTATTGAAGACTTTCTGCTTGCCGCTCCATCCTGCCGTCAAGCCATAGCTGACACCTGGGTCGGCATCGAGGTCGAAGCCCTGCTCTGTGGCGTTGTCGATGACTTGTGGTGAAGCGAGGCGGTGGAAGTTGTTGACCACGAGCACCGTCTTCTTGGCATTGGGGTTGTACAAGGCAGAGAGCGTCTCGGAAGGGAAACTCTCGCCACCCTTGTTGAAGGCGGTTACCTTGAAGCGATAGAGCTTGCCTGGCTCCAACTTCACTTGGCACGCTGCGGTCTTCACCATCTGTCCGTTGTCAAATCCACCTCTTCCTTCTGCTATATATAATAGGTAGGAAGATGGGATAGCCGAAGGCTCCTGCTTGTCGGTTTGTGGACTCCATGATAGGGTAGCGACACCCAGTGCATTGACCTCTACGGAGAAATGATTCGGTGGCAAAGGTTGCACCGTGTATTTGCTACCATGATTGGAAGAAACGTATCTCAGGATGGATTTATAAAGTGAACGGGCGATGGTGAACTTGCCCATTGGATTCTGTGCCAACTTCATGTCCGGGAAACTCTGGTGTGAAAGGGTCTCGATGATGGCGGAAGGAACTTCTGGGAGACGTGTCTCGGAGTAGTTCCTGTCCCAGAGGTATCGCTCTCCAAATTCTCCATACTTCGCCTTCATGTCGGTGACGAGATTCTTCAGCAAGGTCTTGGCAAAGTCCTTGGAGGTGAATCGGGAGATGCCACTGTTGAGACGCTCATCATTGAAGTTGGTCGTGCAGATGGCGAGTGCGCCCCAAGTAGATTTGCCGTCCTTGTTGTAACCTGCGTCACTATGTATGGCGAGTGAGAGTTCGATAGGCACTTTCTTGCCGTCGATGGCAGGCATATAGACGCTGCCGCCGCCCAGCCAGTTGGTCATCAGCGAACGAGTATTGATGTCATCCGCATAGTCGTTGGTTCCCTTTCTGCCTCCATAGACAGAGTAGGGAGCGCCAGCCCACTGGGCGTAGTATCTAGCACCTTCTAGGCAACGAGGCAAGCGGCTGTTGTATTCGCCTCTGACGATGTTGCCCATGCCACAAATCTCACGGCGTCACTGGTGACATAGCCCTTGGAAGAAGCTTGGTTGGTGACTACGACACGATTAAACATGTTGCAGCCTTTATCGAAGTCGAACGTACCGAGATATACCCAAGTGCCGCCGCCCATCTTTTGGTTGACGGAAAACTCGGTTGCTTGTCCTTTGTGATACACGATGTACTTGGCGTCGCTCACACTTTTGGACAGTGACTGGTAACTGACATACACGGCATATCTGCCAGCCTCAGGGATTTGAGGTTGGTAGCTGATTTCACTATGATTCTTTTTCTTGGTGGCTTTTGCCTTCCTCACGGACCCCTCCTCAAATGGATTCTCGCCATCGGAGTAGAGTGCCTTTGTGGCGGCAAAGCCCGGTTGTTTTCCCTTTTTCCACTTCTTGCCGTTGACGGTCTCGACATAAGAGTTGCCCTTGATGGCATCATCGTTGTCAACGATCACTTCATACTTTTGCCAGTCTCTCTCACGAGGAGTGAACACGATGGCGCCTGCATTCTGAAGCATTGGAATCAAGTAAGGGATTACAATGGTTTGGGTGAACAGGTCCTCTGTGGTGCAAAAAAGATTAGGACGCTGCCACTTCCAGGTGTGCTTCTCATTGTCATAATATCTGCCATGGGAAGCCCATACCGAAAGATGCCTGTTTTGAAGTCCTTCGGTAATGAAATAGGGATGAGATGTATTGAAAACCCAAGGGTCGTCTTGGTACTCGATGTTGCCCCAAGCCCTTGTGTTTCCTTCTAAATATTGAGCGTGTAAGGTGGCTGCCGTTGTAAGCAAGCAACTACCTAACACGCAAAGTCTTAAACGGTTTCTGTTATTCAATTTCTTCAATCTATGTTACCTATTGTGAACTTCTCTGGTTTCTTGCCCTTGAAGTCCTTGAAATAGAGTTTGATTTCACGCATGTCCTTCTCTACATCTCCCGATGGGATGATGGTCTTGGTGCATTGGATATGTCGCTTTTGGTAATCTATGCCATAGAGCAAGATAGGCAAACCGGCTTTCTGAGCGATGAAATAGAAGCCCTTTTTCCAATCGGGGTTGAGAGAACGAGTACCTTCTGGTGTGATGCAGAGTACGAAACTATCTCTCTTCTTCGCTTCCTCAGCCAGGTTGTCGGTCATGCTGGTGTGCTTGCTTCTCCATACGGGGATGCCTCCCATCTTGCGGAAGATAGGTCCCAAAGGCCAGAAGAACCACTCCTTCTTCATCAGGAAGTTACTCTTGATTCTTTCGGCATGGGCATAGAGTTGCCCCAATATCAAATCCCAGTTGCTCGTGTGGGGTGCCAGGCAAATGATGTATTTCTCTGGTATATCCACGGTCACTTCCTTGGTCCATCCCAACTGCTTGTACAATATCCAATAGCAAATTTTCTGTATCATTATATATAATAAGGTGAAAAGACTATGCTAGGTTGGTGATTTGGTCAATAATCTCACTCGACTGCTTGTTGAAGTCTGTGATGAGATTCTTGAAGTAGAGCGTTGGCTTCACGCCTGGCTCAGGATGAGAAACTCGTTTGATGAAATCTGTATTGAGCATGACGATGGCTGAAAGGATGCCATCGACATCAGCCTGTTTGGTGTCTCCATTGTACAATGAAGCTGCGACACATTCAGCGAAAAGCTCGCTTGTAATGTAATTGATAGTGCGTTTTAAGTCTCTTTTGTTTGCCATAATTCGTAGAGTTTAATGATTAAAACTATGAAATTGATGCTCAAAGTTAACAAAAATCTCCGAAATCCAAGCAGAAGAAACAAAAAAAAGCGTTGATTAACTCTATTTTAGATTTTTTCTTTCCATATCTCACGGAAAAAGGTTATTTTTGCATTGTTTTTGAAGTTTCAACTTTTAAATATAAGAAAATAATTATGGAAAAAAGTGCATTGCAAATTGCAAGAGCTGCTTATCAGCCAAAGTTGCCAAAGGCTCTTCAGGGCCCTGTTAAGGCAGTAGAGGGTGCAGCAACACAGTCAGTAGGTAACCAAGATGAGATCAAGGCATTGTTCCCTAACACATACGGTATGCCTGTCATCACATTCGAGGCTGGCGAGGCTCAGGAACTTCCTGCTTTCAACGTAGGTGTTATCCTTTCTGGTGGTCAGGCTCCTGGTGGTCACAACGTCATCTCTGGTCTTTTCGACGGTGTGAAGTCTCTCAATCCTGCTAACAAGCTCTATGGCTTCATCCTCGGTCCTGGTGGTCTCGTTGATCACAAGTACATGGAGATTACTCCTGAGTTGATGGACGAGTATCGTAACACTGGTGGTTTCGATATTATCGGTTCTGGCCGTACTAAGTTGGAGAAGGAAGACCAGTTTGAGAAGGGTATCGAAATCCTTCGTGAGCTTGGCATCAAGGCACTCGTTATCATCGGTGGTGACGACTCTAACACCAACGCTTGTGTACTCGCTGAGTACTATGCTGCCAAGAAGTATGGCGTACAGGTAATCGGTTGCCCTAAGACTATCGATGGTGACTTGAAGAACGAGCAGATTGAGACTTCTTTCGGTTTTGATACAGCTTGTAAGACATACTCTGAGTTGATCGGTAACATCGAGCGTGACTGCAACTCTGCACGTAAGTACTGGCACTTCATCAAGTTGATGGGTCGCTCAGCTTCTCACATCGCCCTTGAGTGCGCTCTCCAGACTCAGCCAAACATCTGCTTGGTATCTGAGGAGGTAGAGGCTAAGAATATGTCTCTTGATGATGTTGTAACATATATCGCTAACGTGGTAGCTGCTCGTGCTGCTGAGGGCAACAACTTCGGTACCGTGCTCATCCCAGAGGGCTTGATCGAGTTCATCCCTGCTATCAAGAAGTTGATCGCTGAGTTGAACGAGGTATTGACCGACCCTGCAACAGGTGAGTCTCGTGAGTTTGCTTCTGCTGAGGAGCAGATTGCATTCGTTAAGGGTGCTATCGCTAAGGACAACCTCGCTGTATTGGAGTCTCTCCCAGAGGATGTGGCTCGTCAGCTTTGCCTCGATCGTGACCCTCACGGAAACGTACAGGTATCTCTCATCGAGACAGAGAAGTTGCTTTCTCGCATGGTAGCTAAGAAGTTGGCTGCTTGGAAGGAAGAGGGCAAGTTCGTAGGTAAGTTCTCTGCTCAGCACCACTTCTTCGGTTACGAGGGTCGTTGCGCAGCTCCTTCTAACTACGATGCTGACTACTGCTACTCACTCGGTTACAACGCTTCTCGCTTGATCGCTAATGGCAAGACTGGTTATATGTCTATCATCAAGAACACAACAGCTCCTGCTGCTGAGTGGATTGCTGGTGGTGTGCCAATCACTATGATGATGAATATCGAGCGTCGTAACGGTGCCAACAAGCCTGTTATCCGCAAGGCTCTCGTAGAGTTGGATGGTGCTCCATTCAAGTTCTTCGCCTCTAAGCGTGAGCAGTGGGCTAAGGAGACAGCATACGTTTATCCAGGTCCTATCCAGTACTGGGGTCCATCTGAGGTTTGCGACCAGACCACAAAGACTCTCCAGCTGGAGCAGGCTAAGTAATTTAGTATAAATACTATATGTCAACAAGACGAACGACTTCTACACAGAAAAAAACTTCCATGTCGAGAAAGAATACAACTCGGCGTGGTGGGGGACATGGCAGAAGACGTTCGTCTTCTTTTTTGCCCAAATTCATGCATCGTTATCCGCGATGGGCTTGGTGGATAGGCGGTATCGCCATCATCCTTGTCTATATTTGGGCTTTTTATTATTTCTTCGTCAGTCCTACCGGTTTCAGGTGGAGAGCTTTGTATGGTGATGCCGAATACCCTGAGGGGTATGAGATTCATGGCATTGACATCTCGCATTATCAGGGAAAAATAGACTGGGAACAGCTCAAGAACGCTATGATAGAGGGATGTCCCGTGCGTTTTGTCATCATCAAGAGTACCGAGGGTGCATCGCGTCTTGATGATCATTTCAGAGAAAATTTCAATCAAGTACGCGACTATGGTTTCATCCGTGGTGTCTATCACTTCTGGAGCAACAAGTCTTCGGCTCGTGAACAAGCTTATTATTTCTTGGACAAGGTACATCTAACGGAAGGCGACTTGCCTCCAGTGTTGGATATTGAGCATAAGCCAGCCGACAAGAGTGTGGATGATTTTCAAAGGGATGTCTTGACATGGCTGCATATCGTAGAGGATAAGTATCATGCCAAGCCTATCATCTATACGTATTACAAGTTTAAGGAGAAATATCTTAGTGCGCCCGTCTTTGACGACTATCCTTATTGGATAGCCCACTATTATGTAGATAAGGTGCAATACCAAGGAAAATGGAAGTTTTGGCAACATACTGATGCCGGCAAATTGCCAGGTATCAAAGGGTATGTCGATTTCAATATCTATAATGGAAGTTTCTATGACCTTCGCAAATTGTGTATCGGCTCCAAAGGGGAATCTCTCCTTGGCGCTGAGGATGAGGATAGTGAAGAATAATGTGGGCTTCGACACAAAAAAGGCTAGCTTGATTGGGCTAGCCTTTTTTGTTTTTCTGTAAAAACGTATCTTTCTCTAGAAATATTGTCTTACTTAGAACTATATCTTTTTCTAGAAAAATTATCTTTTCTAGAAATGCTGTCTTTTTATTTATTTTTCAAAACGAGGCAAGCCCAGTTGTTGTCTGTTCTTCGTCCAGACTCGTATAGTCCGAATTCCTTTGCCTTTTCTAGTAGGACAGGAATGTCTTCCTCATAGAAACCGCTGAGTATCATGTAGCCACCTTCGTTGAGTACACCACGGAACGACTTCATGTCTTCTAGCAGGATGTTGCGATTGATGTTGGCGAGAACTACGTCAAACACACCGCTGATATGGTTGATGACCGATGCGTTGCCGAAATAGACTTCCAAGTTATCTACGCCATTGAGTTGGGCATTATGCTTGGCATTTTCCACGCTCCATTCATCGATGTCATAACCTACCACTTCGTTCGCCCCTAGTTTGGAGGCAACGAGTCCGAGAATGCCAGTTCCGCATCCGCAATCCAAAACTCTCATCTTATAAAGGTTCATATTTAATAAGGTGGAGACGATCATTCGAGTGGTCTCGTGATTGCCAGTTCCAAAAGCCAACTTCGCCTCAATGCCAATTTCGATGTGGTCGGGTGATGTGGTCGGGTGGAGCTCTGGATGTTTGGCATCATAGATGAGTACTTGGTCATCCACGCAGATCGGGTCGAAACCTTGCTCTTCCCATTCTTCATTCCAGTCTTTGTCCTCAGCATCTTCGATGGTGTAGGAGATGTCGGTTCCCTCGATAGGAAAATCGGCGATGGAAGCATCGAGGGCATCCTTGTCAAACAATTCTTTCTGCACATACGCCTCCAGTCCTTCCTGAGTTTCCTCGAAGGATTCGAAACCTGCCTCTGCGGCACTATCTGCCAAGAGGTCCTTGCACACTTGCAACAAGTCTTCGCTCGTTGCTATCTTAAATTTGGCTACTAAATATTTCATATCTTGCTCTTGATTTCTTGTTATTGTCTAAAAAACACTGCAAATTTATAAAAAATAGGGAAAAACCTACCATTATTTAGGGTTTTTCTTTAATTTTGCATAAGAATAAGCAATAATTTTGCACTCAGATGATTTTAAGAGTGACGAATGAGGCTAAGAATGCTCTTCTCGTGATATGGGATGGCTGACTAGCACATTCAGGAATCAACATCTGAAAAGAATTAAAAGAAAAGGAGCAATATAATGAAAAAGTTAGTTCTTTGTACAGTCCTTTGGGCAGCGTTGCCATTGGTGTCAATGGCACAGGACGATGACCTCTATTTCAATCCGAAACAAGAGGCCAAGAAGGAAGCTGCCTTGCGTGAGCAGAGAATCAAGGCTTACAACCAGCAACGTGCTCGTCGTGATAGTATCTATGCAATATATTGGTCGGGTAGCCCTCGATCTGTTGATGAGTACAATCGCAATGGCCGTATCCTCAGTCACTATCAGGGTATCACAACGGATTCCCTGGGCAACGACATCATCTCTTTCCGTCTCGACAAGGGTGTGAAACCTGATTCTATCTATGATGATGCAGCTTTCGCCAAGAAGTACATCAACCAGGATGAGGATTTCGAATATACTCGTGACCTGAGCCGTTGGGATGGCTACTACAATCCTTGGTTCTATGATTATTATGGTGTAGGTCCATACTATTGGCGTAGTGGCTACTGGGGATGGAGAAATCCTTGGCGTTATGGCTATTATGCTGGATGGTACGACCCTTGGTTTGATCCATTCTACGATCCTTGGTACTATGGCTATGCAGGCTACTATGGTTGGTACGACCCTTGGTATTATGGATGGGGTGGTTACTACAGCCCTTGGTATTGGGGAGGACCGATGGTAGGGCACGTAAGCTATGGAGGATTTGCTGGCAACAAGCGCTATAACAATCCAGGAAGAATAGATGGCTCTAACCATCGTTATGGTGTGAGTGGAAACAATTCCAACACATATTCACGTCGTAGTAATTCTAATCGTAGTTTTGGACAGCGTCAGGGCAACAATAATAGCAGCAATAACTCCTCGTGGGGCACTCGCAGTAACTCCAGCTTCGGCAATGGAGGAAACTTTAACAATGGTGGAGGAAGTTTCGGCGGAGGAAGTTTCGGCGGAGGACGTTCTGGTGGCGGCAGCTTTAGTGGTGGTGGCGGTCATTCAGGAGGTAGCTTTGGAGGTAGAAGATAAAAACTGGTCTAGAATGATTACTATAGGTTAGAAAAAATATGTTTTCTTCGGATTTTGAATAGATTTAAAGTTTAGATAAATTATGAACAATATGAAGCATATACTTTTCGCTAGTTTACTAATGACTAGTATGGCAGCAGCAGCGCAAGAAACTTACCAAGATGCAAAGTTGACCGCACCTCAACTTACAGGAACTGCTCGTTATGTAGGTATGGGTGGAGCTATGGAGGCTTTGGGTGCTGACATTTCGACGATTAGTACGAACCCAGCTGGTATTGGACTATTTCGTAAAAATCAAGTGAGTATGTCGGCCGGTGTTATGGCTCAAACTGACGCTGAAAAATTCACTCGTTATAATAATCAGACCATCAACTTCAATGGTGAAAAGTCACATGTTACATTTGACCAGGTTGGTATAGTCTGGTCGCCAACTCGCGGTCGTAGCAGCTATCTGAACTTGGCATTTAACTATCACAAAAGTGCAGATTTTGGTCAAATTCTAAATGCAGCTAATTCATTGAAAAATGTGTCTCAGAATAAATTGACCGCAGCTAAAAACAACAAAGAGTATGCAGGATGGACTGCGGTTGATGCAAATTATGGTGGTTACAATAACAATCAAGGAAATTATCAGTCTGGCCTCTTTAACGTACCAACAACTGGAGGGTTAGCATATGCAGAAGCTCAAGACTTTTTATTTGGTCAGTACCAACATGGTTATATAGGTACTTATGACTTTAATATCAGTGGTAGCTTGAATAATCGTGTTTGGCTCGGTTTGACTATAGGAATACATGATGTTCATTACAATAGTAATTCATTGTATAGCGAGGATCTTGCTGATGGCAACATAGCAGATTCACATGAACAGCTAAGAATTTCTGGTACAGGATATGATGTCAAAGCAGGTTTGATATTCCGTCCAGTTGCAGATTCACCTTTCAGAATAGGTGCTTACGTGAACAGTCCGATATTCTATGATCTCACACTCAAAGGTGATAATGATATATCTATTTATGGTGACAATGAACCAGCAACGTATCAAGAAACCGATGGGACGCAAGCTCCATGCTATACCAAAGGAGATAGAGGACAGTCTGTAGATTATGATTTCCGCTTAAATACACCATGGAAAGTTGGTGTAAGTATGGGACATACAGTTGGAAAATCTCTTGCTTTGGGTGCAACTTATGAGTATGCTTGGTATGATCATATGGACAATCGAGAAAAGACGGGTACTTACTATGATTATTGGGATGGTGCAGGATATGAGACAAGTACTAGTGACGAAGCAATGAATCATGATACTCGTCTAAACTTGAAGGGTGTCAGTACATTCAAAGTTGGTGCAGAATACAAGCCAATAGACATGCTTGCAATTCGCTTGGGATATAACTATGTTTCTCCGATGTACAAAAATGATGCATTCAGAGATCAGACCTTTGATAGCAATGGTGTCTATGCCTCTACTTCTTCTGACTATACAAACTGGAAAGCGACCAACCGCATCACTGCAGGTTTGGGATTCAACTATCAAGGATGGGGATTTGATGTTGCATATCAGTATAGTGCTCAGAAGGGAGACTTCTATCCATTCCAATCTTTTGAGGAGATGAATTGTGTAGCCCCTGTAACGGAGGTAAAAAACAATCGTCATCAGCTCTTAATGACTCTCTCTTACAAGTTTTAGTAATTATTTTCACTATTTTCTGTAAAAAAGTACAGAAAAATTTGGTGGTTTCGAAAATTTACTATAACTTTGCAACTGTTTAGAAAAAGATATTGTTAACGCAATATTGAAAATATTAGTTTTTTTAGTGGTTAATTTAGTTTTAGTAAGTATGTAGGTAGAGCTTGTTGTGAAACAAGCTCTATTTTTTTGTCCGCTATGAGACCAATAGGCTCATAGCGGAGTTGTTGTTACTTTTTCTTTACTCCCTTCACCGCCATGCTCTCCAATGGATTCTCAGGCCAAAAATGCTTGGGATAGCGACGCTTCAGTTCTTTTCGTACCTCGAAGTAAGTACCTTTCCAAAAACTAGAAAGATCTTGTGTCAACTGCACGGGTTTGAAACCAGGGGATAGCAATTCCATCAATACTGGTTGTTTGCCATCGTTCACACAAGGAGTTTCCTGCATCCCGAAGCATTCTTGTAGGCGTACACTCAATATGGGTGCGTCGGCTCCTTGACGATAATCCACTCGAATCTTGCTACCCGAAGGCACTTGGATGTGTGTAGGTGCGAGATGTTCAATGGATTGTTGCAAATCGTAGGGTAGGATATTCCAAATCATCTCATGGAGTGGCAACTTCTTTAACTCATTGGCATTCGACTTTACTTTGTCATTCTCCTCTAGATAGAATGGAAGCCATTCGCTAGCTGTGTTTAAGAGATAATCGGTTGAAAGGTCGGGAATGTCAAGCTCCGGATGCCACTCCTTTACTTTAGCCACACGCAGTTGGAGCCTTTGCACGTCGTTATTCCAGTCGAGTAGGCTCAATCCGTCTTTCTTCACAGCCTCACAGACGATAGCCTTGATTTTCTCCTTGTCGATGTCGTGCATTGGTTTGCTGTCGAGCACAAGCAAGCCGATACGTCTCTCCTCTCGCATTACTACACCCTCTAGCTTTGAGTCCCAAGAGATACGTTGGTGAGGAATGGCGATTTCTTCTAGTGTCTGCTCATCAAGGGGTGCGGCGAGGAATACTTTGCCGGCATTGCCTGTAGCGTGAAGTGATGTTTGGCTGCTGTTGCTCATGGTGTGGAGCGAGGCGATGGCTATCCATTCTTTTGCAGAAAGGGCATCGGTAGAGTCGATTCGTACCAGTTGACCATTGGCCAAACGAAAGTTGCCGAGGTTATCGCTAGCTTTGGCGATGCGTTCCGGATAGGCATAGGCGACTAGTCTGCCAATATCCTCTGCAGTTATATCGGTATGAGCGTCCTTGGAATCTCGTATTGCTTTCTTCGTCTGGTCTGTGTTCTCTTTCTTTCGGCACATCCTTTGGTATTCTTGTGCAATTCGTGCGATTCGAGCCCATTTGCCCAGATTCTTATTTTTTCTTGCGCTTCTGAGATAGCTGATACGTAGGCTCATGTCGCAATCCTCTTTATCTGCTAATGGATCCTTTTCTTCCAAGAGGGCTGCAATATCGCAAGCCAAACTCTTCTCGCTGGTTGATGCTGCGCTCAAAATCATTTTCGAAATACGAGGGTGACAAGGCATTTGTGCCATCTTTTTGCCGAGGGGAGTGATTGAGAGTTCATCGAGTGGTGAAATGGCACCTAATGCTTTCAATGTTTTCACAGCTTGCATGATGTGCCCTGTAGGTGGAGGGGTAAGCCAAGGGAGTGAGAGTACATCGCTTTCACCAAAGGCTGCAATGGCGAGTGCCAAGGATGACAAGTCGGCTTCTTCTATCTCAGGCTTGCGTTGCTCTTGCATCTGATGTTGGGATGCCAAGGTCCACAGGCGATAACATGTGCCTTCGGCGAGTCTTCCAGCTCGTCCCATACGCTGTGTCGCCATGTCTTGACTGATAGTTACGGTCTCCAAGTGACTGAGGTCTGTGCTCGCCTCATAGACCAGTTGACGGCAAAGTCCAGAATCCACGACCACTCTTACGCCATCGATGGTGAGAGACGTTTCTGCAATGGGCGTGGCAAGGACAATCTTTCGTTCGCCCTTACGAGAGGGGGCGATGGCTGCACGTTGCTGCTCTTGTGGGAGATTGCCATATAACGGATAAATGCTCGTTGTGATGGGCTGATTTGCACCTACGTTATCATTCCATTCTGTCGCAAACGCCCCTTTCAGCATTTCCTCGCATCTTATGATTTCTGCTTGTCCAGGCAAGAAGGCGAGGATGTCGCCATCATGTTCTCTATAGGCTCTGACAATGGCACTCGCTACTGCTTGTGTGATATGGAAACGGTCGGGTGTCTCTTGGGCATATTTCACTTCCACAGGATACATCTTTCCTTTACTCTCGATAACGGGAGCTTGTATTGCCTTGCTGATGTCTTCCACATTTATGGTAGCCGACATAATGACGAGTTGCAGGTCGTCACGGATTAGTAGCTGTGTTTGGCGGGTGAGGGCGAAAGCTAAGTCTGACTGGAGGCTTCGCTCATGGAATTCGTCGAAAATCACCATGTCGATGCCATCCAGTGTTGCATCGCCAACTAGCATTCTTGTGAGGATGCCCTCGGTAAGCACTTCTATTTGGGTGCGTTCAGAAACCTTGCTCTCGAATCGCACTCGATAGCCCACTGTTTCACCCACCTTCTCGCCCAACATGTCTGCCATGCGCTCAGCTATCTGTCGAGCGGCAATACGGCGAGGTTCCAGCATCAAAATCTTGCCTCTGGTTTTCATACCTTTCAAAAGGGTGAGGGGGAGTAAGGTGGATTTGCCTGCGCCAGGAGGGGCGGTGATGATAAGGCTCTGATGATGAGCCAAAGTGTCATTTACTTGGACGGCGATTTGGGAAGCAGGCAACTTCCCAAACTGCCGTATCAGTTGTTCTAATGTCATATCTGTCGGTTACTTAACTTCTATCACTTGCGAAACTTCTATCTGTTACAAGTCAGCTAGATGGCGCTCAATAGGAATGCCACGGTTCTTGTCCTCGTTGTCTTTGTTGATGTCTATCCAGTTGCGCAAGGTATCCATGGCGACACGGGTGGCATGCTGTAGGTTGTCGCCATCGGTGAGCCTTCCCTCAATGATGCTGGAGAAAATGTCACCTGTACCGGGAAATTGTACAGGAATCTCATCGTATGGCAAGACAAAATATTCGTCAGTCTCGTGATTGAATCCCACAACAGCATGCTGACCGTCCACGATGCAAGAAGTGATGAGCACTGATAACGAACCTATTTCTCTCAGTTGGTTGACCAGTTCGTATACTTCGCTCTTCGAGATTCCTTTCTCGCTATATTCAGCACCTGTGAGCAGGCAGGCTTCTGTATAGTTAGGAAAACAGAGGTGCGCCACACTGAGCATCTCTCTCATGCAGCGGATGGTGCCCTCATTGGCTCCGCCATAGAGTTTGCCATAGTCGCCCATAACGGGATCAACGAATATCTCTGTTCCCAATGCAGCTTGCTCTCTGCAATAGCGAGCGATAAGTTGCGCCTGTTGCTCGGAAGGGATAAAACCAGTGGTGATAGCATCGAAATGTATGCCAAGCTCATTCCATTTTTGGAGGGCTTCCTCGATGTAGGAAGTACATTCTAGGATAGCATACTTGCCGTATGGAAAGGTATTGCTGATGAGCATTGTGGGCAGATTGAATACATCGTGTCCCATATATGACAATATGGGCATTTGTACAGCCGCTGATACCTTTCCGTAGCCGCACATATCGCTGACAATCAGAATGTTGCTTTTCTCTTTCATTCTTTATTTTTCTCTTATCTCTTTTTCTTTCTCTCTTTCAACTAAATAACTGCAAAAGTGGAAGTTGAATGGTTTAATAACTGGCAGTGCAAGGGATGCCGAGGGCTTCTACACGAGTCTTGATGGCATCGAGCACTTCACGTGGTGCTTTCTCCAACTTCTTATCTGGAGTCTCACGGTCAATGGTATAGACCATTACTTTCTCTGGATGTATGTCTTTTACTGCTTCGAGCCAAGGACCTATATATTTCTCGGTAGTATTGTCCATATTATCTCCACGAAGAAACATCGTCTGAATGATGACATGACCTTTGAACATCTTGAGATACTTGATGATTTCCTTTACATCATAGTTAGGCTGCTGTGGACGGTCCAACTTCTTGATGTAATCCATATCGACCGTGTCGAGCTTCAAGATATTGTTATCGACAAGCATGAGGGCCTCCCGCACTTCCTCCTTATATATATAGGTGGAATTGCTGAGAACAGAGAGTTTTGCCTCTGGAAAATACTGGTTGCGTACAGCCACTGTGTCCTCTACGATAGCCTTGAAGTCGGGATGTCCTGTAGGCTCACCATTACCTGCGAAAGTTATGTCGTCGAGAGGCTCGTGATTCTTGTGTCGATTCTCTAAGACCTCGGCAAGTCCTGCTTTCACTTGTTCACGAGTAGGACGTTTGTGAGTAGGTCGGAAATCAGCATTGAAGCCGCATTCACAATAGAGGCAGTCGAATGAACAAACTTTGCCATCGTCTGGCATGAGATTGATGCCAAGTGAAACACCCAATCTGCGGGAGTTCACAGGACCAAATATAGGGGAGGGATAAATAATCGTTGACATAGACGAATGAAATTATAAATAATAATGAATTAATAGTAAATATCACTTTCTGAAAATCTTATCGACCACGATGGCGATAGCACCGTCTCCAGTCACGTTGCAAGCTGTGCCGAAGCTATCCATGGCGATATACAAAGCTATCATGAGTGCTTGCATGTCGGCATCGAAACCCAAGACAGAAGCGAGTGGACCAAGGGCTGCCATAACGGCTCCTCCTGGTACTCCAGGGGCTGCAACCATACAGACGGAGAGCACGAAGATGAAGTTGAGGAAAAGCGGCAAGCCGTGTGGCATTCCATTGAGCATACAGATTGTGAGGGCGCAACAAGTGATTTTCATCATCGAACCAGATAGGTGGATGGTGGCGCAAAGAGGAACCGTAAATCCGGCTATGCCGTCGGTGACGCCATTCTTCAGTGTTTGCTTCAATGTGACAGGTATCGTGGCTGCTGATGAGGAGGTGCCGAGTGCCGTAAAATAGGCAGGCAACATGTTGAACAACAACCGTAAAGGGTTCTTGTGAGATAATCCGCCTGCTATCACAAACTCATATAGTAGGATAACCACGTGGAGTACCAAAATGACGAGGATGATTTGGGCAAAGACCACCAAGATGCGATATGCCTCTCCAGTAAACATCATGTTGAGGAAGATGCCGAAGATATAAAGTGGCAAGAGAGGAATGATGATCTTGGAGATGACGCCCGATATGATGTCCTTGAATTCTCTGAAGACATTGTGCATTGTGCGGCTCGATTTGTAGGCAATACCAATGCCAGCGATAAAGGAGAATACAAGTGCACTCATCACATCCACCATGGCTGGTATTTTCAGTTCGAAGAACGGTTTGAGTTCCTCTATTTTATCTACGGTTACATGTCCTGTGCGAGCTACCATGTCAGGAAAGCATAGCGATCCCGTTCCGTAAGCCAATAAACCTGCCAAGATGGTGTCGGCAAATGCCAAGCCCACAGTGACGAGGAGCAATTTGCCAGCTCCATGACCGATGTCGGCAATAGCTGGAGTCACCAGTCCGATAATGATAAGAGGTATCATAAAGCCCAAAAACTGACTGAAAATACCATTGAAGGTGAGGAAAAGTCTTACCCATTCTTCCGTGAGAACATTTCCCAGTACGACGCCCAATACGATGGCGATGATTATCTTGCCGAGTAGCGGTATCTGCATTCTTTTCATTCTTATCTTTGTATCTTTTTGATATGAAACTTTTACTTTTTCTTTGCAAAATTAATCAAAATGTAAGGGAAGAACGAGCATTTTTTGTTTTTTAACTCTAAAATGCTCGTAATTGGATTATTTTGCCTACTTTTGCAGTATGAAAAGTAAAAGATTAGCAATATTCCCCTTATCGCTCTTGATAAGCAATGGTTGTTTGGCTCAGGAGGTGAGTGAGCCTGTCGCTCATCAGTATAAGAGCTATCATGGCGATGGCATCGACAATGTGTTGGAGTATGTTCCTACGGCTGCTGTCTTCGGACTAAAACTCTTGGGTGTACCAGCTGAGAGTTCTTGGAAACGACGACTTACGGTATCGGTTGTATCGTTTGGCATCAACGCTGCTGTCACTTATTCCCTCAAGCATACAATACATGAAATGCGACCGGATGGCACCGACAACCATTCGTTTCCGTCGGGACATACGGCTGTAGCCTTTTGTGGCGCTACCACATTGATGCATGAGTATCGTAAAGTGTCGCCTTGGATAGGTGTCGCGGGATATGCTGTGGCTACCACAGTGGCTGTGGATAGAGTGCGTCGCAATCGCCATCATTGGGGGGATGTTGTAGCGGGTGCAGCCATTGGCGTTGCTTCTGCCGAAGCTGGATATTGGATAGGTGATATCATCTTGGGAAAGGGTAAAAAAAAACAAGATGTCAGCCTTTCTGTTGCACCAATGGGAATGACGTTGGTAGCTCGCCTTTAGAATGAATGACAAAAGCTGAAGTTTAGCTTTTTAATGTTTGAATAATAAAAGATATATTATATGATAGCAAAATCTAGAATCGCTGCTTTCTTGATGAGCGCAGCATTGATGGCTTCCTTGAATGTAAATGCAGAAAGTATTGAAGTCCAAAAATTTAAATATGCCGGTCCTTATCCGGTCAGTGTGCCTTGGATGGCTGATAGTGTGAACGTGAAAGCTGAGAAATACTCGATGGACGGCGTGCTCGATTCACCGCTCAACTTGAGTGTGCTGAACCAAGCAAAGACTGTATCTGTGCTTCCCAATGGCGGTCAGGATGCCTTGCATCTCAGTTCATTTACATTTACCAATACCTCTCGTACTAAGGTAACAATTGCGGTGAACGGCTTGAAGGATTATCGCTTGTTTGTGGATGGTGAACCAGTGAAAGCAAATGGTGGCAAGTCTGAGATGACATTGATGCCATCGAATCATACCGTTGTCATCAAATATCTGACAACGAAACTGTCTCCTTCATCTTCGTCCTCGAACTCCGAAGGGACAACGTCTGTTAATGCTGGTCCTTGCCATGTAAGCATTACGGCAGAGGATGGGAAAGCCGTCATTATTGGCGAAACATCATCGTCGGCGAAGCGTGCATACAATATTTATGACGTGATGCAGATTCCGACTTGTTCTGGTGTTTCCATCTCACCTAACGGAAAGTTTGTCATCGATCGTAAGACATGGCTTGACAATCAAGGCAATAATCATGTGAAGAATGAATTGCGTAATTGTCTTACCAACCAAATTGTTGCCTCCTTTGACGAGCGTATCGCATGGATGCCTCGAACCAATAGATACTATTTTACGGAAAAGAACAGCGAGGGCAAGTTACAGCTCATCACTGTCAATCCGCTTAATATGCAACGTGAAGTTTTGGTGGAGGAGTTGCCTGAAGGTTATTTCCAGTTCACGCCTGATGAGAAGTCGCTGGTTTTTACTGTTACGACTGAGGGTAGAAAGAAGGATGCACAGGTATTTGACATCAAGTCGCCTGATGATAGACAACCGGGATGGAGAGAACGAAGCAGCCTAGCCAAATACGACTTGGCTACAGGTGTCATGCAACCACTCACGTTTGGTTATCACAATGTTTATCTCAATGACATCTCTGCCGATTCTCGTTACATTCTGATGAGTAAGAGCGAGGAACGACTCACCAAGCGTCCTACCACCCTGACTTCCATCTATCGTCTCGACCTCAATACCTTACAGGCTGATACTTTGGTAGATAAGGATGGATTTGTGAGTGGCGCATACTTTTCTCCAGATGGCAAGAGTGTGTTGCTTACGGGTTCGCCAGAGGCATTTGATGGCATTGGAAAGAATGTGGACGAAGGTCAGACACCTAGTATGATAGATACTCAACTCTACGTCATGTCGCTGGCAGACAAGAAGGTGCGCCCACTGACCAAGGACTTCAATCCAAATGTACAGAGTGTGGAGTGGAGCAAGGGGGATGGCAATATCTATTTCTCGGCTGAGGATAAAGACTGCGTGCATCTCTTCCAACTTAACCCAAAGAGTGGAAAATTTACGCTCATTCAGTCGCCAGAAGAATATGTCAAGAGTTTCTCTGTTGCCACGGCATCAGGTGAGATGGCTTTCTCCGGTCAGAGTGCATCCAATGCAGATCGACTTTACAAGATGAATATAAAAACATTGAAGGGACAGTTGATGGAGGACTTTGGGCGTGAGGCTTTGAAGAATGTCGAGCTAGGTGATTGCAAGGCTTGGAACTACATCAATTCCCGAGGAGACACCTTATGCTGCCGTTACTATCTGCCGCCTCACTTCGATGCCAACAAGAAGTATCCCATGGTAGTCAATTATTACGGCGGTTGTAGTCCTACAAGTCGTATGTTCCAAAGTCGTTATCCTCATCATGTATATGCTGCGATGGGATATGTGGTCTTGGTGATCAATCCAAGTGGTGCTACCGGTTTTGGACAGAAATTCTCAGCTCGACATGTGGATACGGCAGGTGAAGGTGTAGCAGAGGACATCATTGCGAGCACGAAGGCTTTCTGTGATGAGCACCATTATGTGAACCGTAAGAAGATAGGCTGTATCGGTGCCAGCTATGGTGGTTTTATGACTCAGTATCTTCAGACTCAGACCGACCTCTTCGCCGCAGCCATTTCCCATGCTGGCATCAGCGACCACACCAGTTATTGGGGTGAGGGCTATTGGGGCTATAGTTATAGTGAGGTGTCGATGGCAAACGAGTATCCATGGACCAACAAGCATCTCTTTGTAGATCAGAGTCCGCTCTATAATGCCGATAAAATTCACACGCCATTACTTTTCCTCCATGGCACGGCAGATCATAATGTGCCAGTGGGCGAGAGCATCCAACTTTATACAGCTCTGAAACTCTTGAACCGTCCTACTGCCATGGTGCTGGTGAATGGAGAGGATCATCACATCACTGACTATCAGAAACGAATCAAGTGGCAAGACACCATCTTCGCTTGGTTTGCCAAATGGCTTCAGGATGATGGCTCTTGGTGGAAAGAGATGTATGGGGAAGAGAAGATGTAAGAGGTAAACAATAAAAAAAGGTTGCCACTTTGCGCAGAAGTATTCGCTGTGAATATCAACATGCAAAATGGCAACTTTTTACTTGCTATTGTTTTCTTTTTGTAAATAATATTACTTCTTGATGTGAGAGAAGTAACATTCTTCTATATGAGTTTGGCTAACTTTTTCCAAGTCACCCAATTTTACTTTGTTTTGCTTAATCACTTCGTAAGGCCAACCATCAGGATAGCAGCTTATTGCAAACCAAGACGAGTTTTTGGCATCAACATTAACTTGCGAATCAAACTCTTTTTCAAAATTTTCAGAGATGCTCTTGTCTTTGAGGGCGCCCACAAAACCGCTTAGCAACGCTTTGATGTCTGATTGCGGTATTACACTGATAACTTCTCCCTGTATTGTATAATTGCCATCTTCATCGATAGACACGGAACGGTTGGAGTCTGACTCGTAGGAATTTTCAGTGGCATCTTCGTGCTCTTCTGTTTCTCCTATCTTATATGTGTTGCCATGGCAAAAAAATAAATCTTTCAATTCTTCAACGTATCCTTCTACCAATTCGTCTGTGGACACATTCTTGCTGATGTCTGAAATGTCGAAACCTAATTCTTTCATGAATTTCATTTCTGGCATATTGGCAAGGTCTTTCATGCAGTCTTTGAAGAGAGTTTTAGCTTGCTTCTTGATTTGACTGAGGTTATGAATTTTAGTGATGGTCCCATATTCATCAGTTTCAAACTCTATAGTTGTACCAATGACCGTCTTTCCGACTCTTTCGGCAATCGCGTTGGCTAGTTTTGCTTCCAATGAGTTGGTGGTTGTGTCATTGTCGATATCCATGAATGTGTAATTCATTTTGTAGCCTGTAGCGGTCGAATCTGTGACAACAAGTCGAATCTTTGTTGCGATGTCTGCAGTTTTGATCGTATCTTTGCCATTGATTTTCCATTTGGTTTCGGAAATCCAATAGTCGCATGTGTCTCCTTTTGCGAAGTAGGCGATGACGTCCAAAGTTGTATCAGTAGCGGTTGTGTCTGCCTCTACAGTTTGTTTACTTTGGTTTTGCTTGCCTTGGGCTTTAGAAACGAGTAGTCCGCAGGCTATGAAGCAGACTATAAGCATGGACATTAATCTTTTCATTTTATTGCAGATTTTAGTTTATGTATTCAGCATATCATTTCTTCTCTCTTTCCTTGATGAATCCATGACGGTAGGCGAAGAGAAGCTCTTCCAAGTCGGCGATCTGCTTGCGCAACTCGACACCTATGTCGGTATCGGCTACCAGCATCCTGCGGTTCGACATCTCTACGATCTGTGTGGTGCTCTTGATGTCGGTACCTCTCTTGATGGCATCCTCTGTGCTTGTGAATGGCTCGTGCTGAACGAGTTGGAACCCACGGGAGTGATAGACCAAGGTATAACCGGCGATACCGGTCTCGTTGTGATAGGCTTTAGAGAAACCACCATCGATGACCATCAACTTGCCATTTGCCTTGATAGGGTTCTCGCCCTTGGTCGTTCTCACAGGTACGTGACCATTGATGATATGACGGTTGGGGCCCGTCACCCCAAAGGCATCCATGATGTGGTCGATGACCTCCTCGCTGTCTCTCAACTTGAAGTAATAGCCCTTTTCCTCCTTGTGCGTCTCCTTGTCGGTGATGAAGTAACGCTCGAAGGTAGCCATCTTGCTCTTGTCGAAGAGTGGACTGTCGGGACCGCACCAGAGATATAGGAAGTAGTCGATGGCATAGGCTTTCTCGTCGGGATCTGAATCCTGCTGGAATGCCGTGCGTATCTGCATGCCCGTATGGTGCATCAAGTCTCTGCCACTGTACTTCTTGCCTGGATAAATCTCCACCTCTCTCAGACTGCCGTCGGCATTGAGCGGACATGAGGCGTGGAAGAGGAGGTTGTTGTTGAAGATGGCGTACATACAACCATGCAGGAGCATCACCTTGATGTGCTTGTGCAACTTTTCGCAGACGGAGAAGGAGTGATGGAGTTTCTTCATCAATGTTAGCTCTTCCTCAGAGAGCTCGGAAGGATTCTTTGGGTCGATGGTAGGGAAGTGGCAAGAGGTCATCTCGTATTCCTTGCCATCTATCTCGATGGTTTCCTTCTTGTAGTCGATGTGCTCGAAGAGCTTGCGACCCTCCATCTTCCATTCCGGATGCTTGGAGATAATCTGTGCCTCCACCTTGAACTGGATGACGGAGATGGCTTTGTGCATCTGTGCCGTGAGTCGCTGGGTCTTGTCGTCCAAGACGCAGGCTCCACCATTCAACTTAGGCAGGAACTCCGTGCAAGGGTCGTCCTTGTATGTCTCCATCGCAAAGGTGGCAAGAGGCACCAAGTTGATGCCATAGCCATCCTCCAAGGTGGTGAGGTTGGCATATCGCAAACTCAGTCTGATCACATTGCAGATGCAAGCGTCGTTGCCTGCAGCAGCACCCATCCACAAGATGTCGTGGTTACCCCACTGGAGGTCCCAACTGTGATAGCGCTTCATCGTGTCGAGGATGATATGTGCGCCTGGGCCACGGTCGTAGATGTCGCCGAGGATATGGAGGGAGTCGATGGCGAGACGCTGGATCACATTGGCGATGGCAATGATGAAATCGTCGGCTCTGCCGGTCGAGATGATGGTATCTACGATGACATTCACATAGGCAGCCTTGTCGTGGTCGTCGGTACGCTCATGCAGCAACTCCTGGATGATGTAAGAGAAGTCGGTAGGGAGCGACTTGCGAACTTTCGAGCGAGTGTATTTGCTCGATACGTCTCGGCATACGGCTACGAGTTGGTGGAGCGTGATGTGATACCAGTCGTTGATGTCTGGTTCGTTCTGCTTCACTAGTTCCAGCTTCTCCTCTGGATAGTAAATCAGCGTACAGAGTTCGCGCTTCTCCTGTTCACGCAGGGTGGTTCCGAAGAGTTCGTTCACCTTACGCTTGATGTTACCGGAAGCGTTCTTGAGTACGTGCTGGAATGCCTCATACTCACCATGGATGTCGGCGAGAAAATGCTCCGTTCCCTTAGGCAAGTTGAGGATGGCTTGTAAGTTGATAATCTCTGTGCTGGCCTCAGCCACAGTCGGGAACGACTGCGACAGAAGCTGCAAGTATCTCATATCTTGGTCTATATCGTAATGTTTCATATACTGCTGAATATCTAGTTGTTATACGATGCGGTTAATTGCTTAGTTCATGTTGTGTAGTCTTGGGGTTATTCCATAGGGAAGAGACCGAACAGCTCTGCGTCTATCTGGTCGGTAATCTTGCGGAAGTCCTCTGGGTTCTCCTCGAAGTTGAGGTGGTCACCATCGATGATGATGAGCTTGCCCTTGTAGTTCTTGATCCATTCTTCGTAGCGATTGTTGAGTCCCTGAAGGTAGTCGATGCGGATGCTCTTCTCGAAGTTTCTGCCTCGGCGCTCGATGTGGCTCACGAGGGTAGGGATGCTGCTTCGGATGTAGATCATGAGGTCGGGCAACTTCACCAGACTGATCATCAAGTCGAAGAGGTCGGTGTAGTTGGCGAAGTCACGGTCGCTCATCATGCCAATCTCATGCAGGTTGGGAGCGAAAATCTTGGCATCCTCAAAGATGGTACGGTCTTGGATGATATTCTCCTCACTCTTGGAAATCTCTACCACGTCGTGGAAACGTTTGTTGAGGAAATAGATTTGGAGATTGAATGACCAACGCTCCATATCCTTGTAATAATCAGCAAGATAAGGGTTGTTATCTACTGGTTCGAAGTTTGGCTTCCAACCATATCGTTTGCTCAGTAATTTGGTGAGGGTAGTCTTGCCGCTACCTATGTTGCCAGCTATTGCTATATGCATAGTGTCTTAATGTTATAATGGTTTGTATGTTTTGATTTGATACATTCGTCTCTTGAGGTGGGCTACTTGTCCTCTTTGGAGAAGAGACCGAACAGATTGGCGTCTATTTGGTCGAGGATGGCGCCAAACTCCTTGGGATTGTGCTCGAAGTCGATGTTATCGACATCTATTACGAGTACCTTGCCCTTGTATTTTTGGTAGATGAACTCCTCGTAAAGTGTGTTGAGACCTTGCAAGTAGTCCAGCGGAATCTGCTGCTCGTAGTCCCTGCCTCGCTTCTGGATGTTGGACACCAGGTGAGGTACCGAAGAGCGGAGGTATATCATCAGCTCTGGTGGACTGACCACTTCCATCATGGAGTCGAAGAGTCCCATGTAGGTGTCGAAGTCTCTCTCGTCCATATATCCCATCTTGCGGTTGTTGGCTACGAAGACATACACACCTTCGAAGATGCTTCGGTCTTGTATGATGGTCTCTTGGCTCTGCTGGATGTCGAGGAGGTTCTTGAAGCGCTGCTTCAGGTAATAGACCTCCATGTTGAGCACCCATCGGGGGATGTCCTTGTAATAGTCGTCAAGGTAGGGGTTCTTCTCCACTGGCTCTAGGAACTTCTTCCAGCCGTAATGCTTAGCCAGCATATTGGTGAGCGTGGTCTTGCCACTACCTATGTTGCCTGCGATTGCTATGTACATTGTCTTTTAATTTATGGTTGCTTTGTGAACAGCTTATGTAAACTGTTGCATGAATTGTTCTTCTGTGATGATGGCGATACCCAGTTGATGCGCCTTCTTGTTCTTGGTGCTTTGCGACTCGGCGTCGTTGTTGATGAGGTAAGTGGTGCTCTTGCTCACGCTTCCTGTCACCTTGCCACCCTGGCTCTCGATGTAAGCCTTCAGTTCGTTGCGATTCTTGTAGTGATGGACGTCGCCTGTTATCACAAAGGTCTGTCCCTCGCACTTTGTGCCCGTCTCGCCTTTTTCCTCTTCCTGAATGGTCAACTCCTTCAGGAGATGGGTCACTCGCTCGAAGTTTTTGTCGTTGTGGAACCATTCGATGAAGCGTGCGCTCTTCTCCGGACCGATGCCGTCGATGCTGGCAAACTCGTCATCGAAGAGTGAGGTGCGTGCCGTCTCTATCAGTTGGTTGAGGTGATAGCGTCCAAGCAGTCGCTTGCACACGTCACCTCCGCAGAGCGGAATGTTGAGTGCAAACAAGAAATGTCTGGCATCCGTTTGGCGACTCTTCTCGATGCTTTCGAGCAGGTTGTGTACCGACTTTCTTCCGAATCCCTCCAATGTGATGATTTGGTGGGCGAAGTCCTTGAGATGATAGAAGTCGGCATATTCCTTGATCCATCCCTCATTGATGAAGGTGGAGACGGTCTGTTCGGAGATGCCGTCGATGTCGAGTCCATCCTTGCTCACGAAACGAGTGAATTTCTTCAGTTGCTTGGCGGTACAGTCGGGATTGGAGCAATGCAACGTCTTCGTGCCACTCTCGCTTTCGATGATATGGGCTGAAGCGTCGCACACCGGACAAGTCTTTGGTATCTCCAAGACGCCGATGCTCTCTGTTATCTTGATGATTTTCGGAATAATCTTGTTGGCCTTGATGACTTGCAACTTGGTGCCCTTTCCACCGATGCCCAGTCGCTCACACTCGCTGATGTTGCAGAGTGATGCACGGCGCACGGTCGTGCCTTCTAGTTCCACAGGTTCGAAGATGGCAACAGGAGTGATGGTGCTTGCGGCACACGACCATTCGATGTGGTCGAGGGTGGTGTCAGCGTGCTCGTCTTGCCATTTGAAGGCGAAGCCAGCACGAGTAGCATGATGCCCTGTCACCGAACCGGTCGAAGCAAACTGGGTGTCATCGTAGGTGATGACAAGACCATCTACAGGGAATGGGTTGACATTTTGGGTTACCTTTAGCGTAAATGCATCAATGTCGGCTTGGATGTTATCTGTTGTTGGCTGTTGGATGTCAACTCGCTCTACCGTCTGGAAGCCCATCTCGTCGAGGAACTGCATTCGCTCGCCCCATGAGTTGATGTCCTTCTCGGTATAGACGAGCGTGAAAGGAATCCACTGGATGCGTCTTTGCTTCACCTCATCCACGTCTTTCAATGTCAGAGAGCCCGAAGCCAGATTGCGTGGGTTGGCGTAGTCTCCTTCCGTCTCGATGAGAAAACGCTCAAAGTCGGCGTATGAGATGACTGCCTCGCCTCTGATCACCAGGTGTCCCTTCTCGGAGATGGTAGGGAGCACCCCCTTGATAGCGGGAGCAAGATGTGTGATATTGGTACCGATGTGGCCATTACCACGAGTAACGATTTTGGTGAGCTTTCCCTCATCGTAGGTCACGACGAGTGTGAGACCATCCAACTTCCATGACATCCAGATAGGTTTGCCGTCTGCCCATTTCACCAATTCGCTTACTTGCTTGGTCTTGGCGAGAGAAAGGGCGGCAAACTCATGCTCTTCCTTCTGTCCGGAGATGGAGTCCTCTGAAACCGTATTGGTAGGAGAGTCGGGGAGTACGACACCGGTCTCTTCCTCCAATGATTTCAGTTGGTCGAACATCGAATCCCACTCGTAGTCGGTCATCAGTTCGCCCTTGCCGTTATAATAAGATTCTGAAGCTTGGTTGAGTTTTTCCACCAATTGCTTCATCAAGAAGTTTCTTTCTTCCATAAAAGTACTGTTATTTCTTTTGCAAAGATACAGCAAAAATATGGTTTCTCCAAATCTGCTTTGCACAAAATGGAAGAAAGAAGAAAAAAAGCGCTAGAAGTTGTTGACAGCATCCATATTGAGCGTTACATATTCGAAAGCAGCGCGAGTGCCGCGGGTGCCATAATCGATGATGCCACAATAGCAGAAGCCCAAAGAAGACAACAAACCGATCATCTTGAAGTTCTTGATGTGCGTGTCAACCTTGATGCTTGGCACCTGCTCCACTTCGCAAAGACCTCTCACGCATCTGATGAATTTCTGTGCCAATCCCTCACGCTGAAATTCGGGTAGGGTAGCAAAACGATGTATCACGTAATAGTTGCCATTGGTCTGCCAATTGCCTGCGATCGTGTCATAACAAGGCTCGCCATTCAGGATGACGGCTCCATAAACTGCTATCTCATTATCTATCGTGAGAACATGTGCCACCCCATTATTGATGTCGTTGAGTACATCATCGCCCGATGGGTAACCATCGTTCCATTGATGCAAACCTGAGTCGATCATCTGCGTTCTTGCCTTGTTGATGATGTTCAAGCAAGCATCGTAATCTCTCAGTGTTGCGGTTCTGAATTCTATGTTCTTATATGCTTTGTCCATCTACATTGCTTTTTAGGGGCATATTATTATTGTAATATCGGCTGCAAAATTAACAAAAAAAAACGATACTCGTACATAAAAAAAGGGAAAAATGACAGTTTTCTGCCGTTTTTCCCTAATTATTCTTTCTATCTGTCAGTATTTTCATGAAAGACTCTGTGTATGAGTCTCATTTTTAGTCCCAAAGACACTTGTCGAGTTCGGCAGTGATGGCTTCCCTTTGCAAGTGCTGACCGATGAAGACAATCTTGATCATGCGGTCGCCTACCTCTGGGTCCCATTCCTTTCGGAGTTGCTCCTCGCGAGCCAACAACTCGTCCAACTGGTCTTTTGGCATAGTGGCGAGCCACTGTCCAGCCTGCTTCACAGTCTTTTGCTTACCTGCCTGCTCGAAGACATAGCACATGTCCTTCTCGTCGGCGAAGTAGCAGATACCCTTGGCACGCACGACATCACGAGGCCATTTTCTAGCGACAAACTCGTCAAACAATCCGAGGTCGAATGGCTTGCGGCTGTAATAGACGAAGGTTCCGATACCATATTCCTCTGCCTCGCCTTCCTCATGGTCGTGATCATGATGATGGTGATGTTCGTGGTCGTCGTCATCGTGGTCGTGATGATGATGCTCGTGCTCATCGTGCTCCTCATCGTCATCGTCGTCATCGTGGTGGTGATGCTCTTCCTCTTCTTCCTTCTTGCCGTTGCGCTCAGCTTCGATTTCCTGAATCCATCCTGCTGATGTGGCTACGGTGTTCCAGTCGAACTTGTGAGTGTTGACAATCTTGTCGAGATCTACATCGCCGTAGTTGCACTCGAAGATTTCAGCCTTTGGTTGGATGGCACGAATGATTTGCTTGAGCTTCTCCAGTTCCTTAGGCTCTACCTCGGCAGCCTTGTTGAGCAAGATGATGTTGCAGAACTCAATCTGCTGGATAACCAAGGATGCCAAGTCTTCCTCGTCGATGTTGTCTTTCATCAAATCATCGCCGTTGGCAAACTCGTCCTTCATGCGAAGGGCATCCACCACTGTCACGATGCTATCGAGACGCAGTACGCCATTCTTGATATACTCAGGACCGAGGGATGGGATGGAGCAGATGGTCTGTGCAATAGGAGCTGGCTCGCAGATACCGCTCGCCTCGATGACGATGTAGTCGAACTTCTTCATATCGACTATCTCCTTCAACTGCTCTACGAGGTCCATCTTCAGCGTACAGCAGATGCAACCGTTCTGGAGAGCTACGAGAGAATCGTCTTTCTGACCTACCACGCCGCCTTTCTCAATCAAGGCTGCGTCTATGTTGACTTCGCCGATGTCATTGACGATGACAGCGAACTTGATACCTTTCTTGTTGGCGAGAATCTTGTTGAGCAAGGTGGTCTTACCACTGCCCAGATAACCTGTAAGCAATAATACAGGAACTTCTTTTGTGTTCATTGGCTTGCTTATTTTAAATTTGTTGATTGATTTCTCTTGATGTGACATCGTAGTCATGCCTTCAAGACAGTATGCCACACGAAAATTTCGCTTACAAATAGTGTGCCACAAAAAGAAAAACCGAAGGATGAGAGACGACTTGTCACACTCACACCTTCGGTTTTTATCGTTATTATGAAAGAATTATTTTTCTTTGTGTCATTCCTATGTCAGGTCTTTATTTTCTAAATGCGTCAAGACCCTTGTTGAGGAAGTCGAGGTAAGCAGGTACGTCCTCCTTGTAGCTGAACGATGCGGTCAATGGGTTGCCATCGTTGTCAACTGCTACGTAGAATGGCTGGGCGTTGGCTCCGAACTTGCTAGCCTGGAGATAACTCCACTTGTCGCCTACGGTACGCAAGGTCTTCTTCTCGCCATTGAAGGTTACCTCCATTGGCTCTGGGAGAGGAGTCTTGTCATCCACGTAGAGGGAAATCAAGACGTAATCCTTGGTCAACTTGTCGGCTACTGATGGGTCTGTCCATACAGATGCTTCCATCTTGCGGCAGTTGACACAACCAAATCCGGTGAAGTCGATCAGCACTGGCTTACCGGCTGCCTTGGCTGCTGCCATACCCAACTCGTAGTCTTTATAGGCAGGCTCTACAGTCTTGGTGTTGAGGTTGAAGTCCTGTGTGTTAACAGGAGGTGCAAATGCGCTCACTGCCTTGCAAGGAGCACCCCATAGACCAGGAACCATATAGATGGCGAATGCCAAAGAGCAGAGACCGAGCATGATGCAAGGTACTGGCATTGGTTTCTGAATGTCGCCGCCGATGGCATCTACCTGGAACTTCAACTTGCCGATGAGATAGAGACCCAAAGCACCAAAGATGACAATCCAGAGAGCGAGGAATACCTCACGATCCATGATGTGCCAGCCGTATGCCAAGTCGGCTACTGAGAGGAACTTCAATGAGAAAGCTAACTCCACGAAACCCAAGACAATCTTGATGGTCTCCATCCATGTGCCTGACTTAGGTGCAGACTTCAACCAAGATGGGAACAAGGCGAAGAGGGTGAATGGTAATGCCAATGCGATGGCGAAACCAAACATACCGACTGTAGGAGCCAACCAGTCGCCTGAGGTAACGGTCTGAACCAACAAGAGTCCGATGATAGGAGCGGTACAAGAGAAGGATACCAATACCAAGGTGAATGCCATCAAGAAGATGGAAATCATGCCGGTAGTGCTAGATGCCTTGTTATCTACTGCATTTCCCCAACGATCTGGCAATTTGATTTCGAACCATCCGAAGAATGAGAAAGCAAATACTGCCAAGAGCAAGAAGAGGATGATGTTGAAGACCGCACTGGTAGAAAGTTCGTTCAACTTGCTAGGACCGAAGATAGCGGTAATCAGCAATCCCAAACCGAGATAGATGATGACGATAGAGAGACCATAGGTCACCGCGTCGCGAATACCTTTCTTCTTATCGTCCTTTGCACGCTTCAAGAAGAAGCTCACGGTCATAGGGATGATAGGCCAGATACATGGCATCACCAAAGCGAGGAGACCGCCGACGAGACCCATCAAGAAAATATAGAAGAGGGAATGGTTGGCGATGTCGTTGGCACCGCCAAACTGCTGCAATTCCTTGACTACAGGCTTCCAAAGTGACTTGGTGTCGAGTGTTTCCATCGCACTAGCCAATGCTGCTGAATCCACAGCTTGGGTCGTATCTACCTCAATGCCAAGGGCAGCCAACTTAGCGAGAGAGTCAGCCTTTGCCCTGGCTAGAGCAGCTGGGTCAAGCTTGGCTTCCTCATTTTTTTTTTCGTCCTTAGCCGCCTTAGCATCTACTGCAGGAGCTTTGCCTTCGCCCTTGAAGGTAGCCTCGCTAGGTGGCATACAGTTTTGGTCGTTGCAAGCACCGTACTCTACATATACATCTATATTATAGGTTGGCTTGGTAAACTTAATCTTCTGAACGAATGTGACGCTACCCTCAAAGTAGCGAAGCTTCATGCCGAAGAGGTTGTCGAACTTGGAGATTTCATTACCTCTTGGTTGCAATCCGCCTACCTTTTCTGCACCATCCATCTTGTTGACATTGAATGTCGCTGAGATAGGACCATCGTTGCCTAAACCTGTTGAATAGACGTGCCATCCTGGTTGGATTTTGCCTGTAAATACGATCTCTGCTTCTGCGGTGCCATTGGTCTTCAGCGAAGACGTGAATTTCACTGGGTTCATCATCTGAGCCTGGGTGAAAAGCACTACGAGCAGTAACTGCAAGATTACTAGAATTCTTTTCATTGTTTTATTTGATATGATTTAATTTGTCTGCAAAGATACACAATTTTATATTATAAACATACAGAAAATATGTCTTTTTTGCGATTTCTCGCCTTTTCTGTCCTTTTTTCTCTTTTAATACGTTGTACCACTTGCTTCAGGGTACTGACGACAAGTTTTTTTAAGAGAGTTTTACATTTTTACTTACATAATGATGCAAACGGACAGGTGTTGCAACGCATTTTGTTGTCCGTTGGCGAGAATGGCAGGTCTTTGTCGTATATCTCTGCGATGAGACCGCTCAGTCCTACCATGAACTCAGCCTCGTAGGTGGCGGCATCCATAATGAGATCCCTGCCAAACTTGAGGGTAGGGTCGTAGCCTTGTGCGCCCGATTGCTGGATGAAGAGCAATGCCGGACTAACTGGGTCTTCTGCTGGATTCAACTTCTGGTCATGTTTCACGATGAGTGAGTAGAGCATCGCTTGCAGATAGTAATCGGAATGTTTCTCAATCTCCTTGCTATCGAAGAGACTTTCTGCGGTCTTTGGGAAGGAGGACGGAGTGCGACCGGTCTTATAGTCGATGACACGGATGCGCTCAGCGATATTGTCGATTCCCGAGTTGCCATTAGCCGATACAGCATCCAGTCGGTCGATGAATCCGCCCAGTTCCAATCGTTTCTTTCCATCTGGAGTATCGAAATCGAAATAGGAAGACACCTTCAATTCCAAGCCCTTGATGGTGAATGGCGCAAGTTCCTCGTCTATCTTCAACAACTGTCGGAGGTAGCTGGTGATGACCTCTCGGTTGATGAGTTGGAGTCCGTTGTAAGCAGGATGGTAACCATTCTCCTTCACCTTGAAGAGTTCTTCACGGAAGGCTTGATCCACCAGTCTGTAGAGCAATGCCTCATTCTTGATGGCATTGGCGATGTCACCCTTCATGATGACGATAGGGTGTATGAGCTGTTGCTCACCCTTCTCGTTGGTAGCGATGTCGGATGGACTGGCAAACTGAAGATAGAAGAGTTGGGAGGCTCTATGGAAGATGTTACCAAAGATACGATTGTCTATCTCATCTTCTATCTCGTCTAGTTCCTTCAATCCAAGTATGTATCTGTAATAGAATCGCTTACTGCATCTGATGAAAGTATTGAGATAAGTAGGCGTGATGACATGCTCACGGTTGAGTATCTGCATCATACGCTCGGTCTTTTTGATCTCGTGATAGTCAGGACGGTCAGGATTCTGACCCGTGGTGAGCGACTCTCGTTGGATGTCGTGCTTGCTTTCCACCATCAGTTGCAACATGAATCGGCTCATCTCTCCCGAATGTCCATCTTCTGTCGCATTGTTGTAAGTGAGCGTGATGTCATCTGCTCTTTGCAACATACTCAAGAAGTAGTAGGCGAAGATGGAAACCTTGTTGTCGATGGTGGTCAAGCCATTCGCCTTGCGGATGGAATAAGGGATAAAGGATGCGTCGCTCACTCCCTTCGGGATGTTGCCTTCATTGCACGACAATACAAGGATGTGCTCGAAGTCGAGGTTTCGAGTTTCGAGTACACCCATGATTTGGATGCCTTCGGCTGGCTCGCCATGGAAAGGAATCGAGGTGGTCTGGAAGAGTTGCAATATCAAACGCTCCAAGGTGATGATGTCCACGACCAAGTCGCCAGAGGCGATCAGACCTCTCAGACGGTTGATGAGCGTATAGGTGCGGAACAAGGATTCCTTGAACAATGGTTCTTGCTCTTCCTGAGTTCGGGTACCGATGCACTTGAGTATCGCCACGAGATAATCAGTCAATGCTAGGTTGAAGTTCTCGTTCGCCTCCAGGTCAGAGAAGAGGATGCCCAGTCCCTCGTCGCCTTCCAAGCAGAGTTCCTCTCTTGTCGGATAGAAATGCTTCTTGGCTTCCAAGTTTTCGATGAGTGCTTGACTATGCTCGGAAATGAAACTGGCGTATGGATGGCGCAACACCTTACTTATATAATGGAGACGGTACGTGCTGCTGCCCTTGGGATGACCAATGGTCTGCAGGTTCACCAACTGCTGTATCAAACTGAAGAATGGGGTCTGCTGGAGTGGGTAACCGAGGGTGATGTTCACCTTATCTACCTCCTCGGGCAAGGAATGGATGACGGAAGGCAACAAACTTTCGTCAGCGAGTACGATGGCGGTCTTTCTGCCTGCCTCGTATCTGCTTACCCATTGACCGTCTTCTTGCTGATGCTTCTTCTCCATGAGCCAGTTATAGACATAGCGAGCTTGCACATTCTCAGTTGGTGCACTGATGAATGTGATGCTCTTCTCACGGTTCATATTGTTGTAGATGGCATCGTGCTGAGGATGGTCACCCAACTTGTTGCCATATATGCCAAGATATTGACTTATGTAGTGTCCTGCCTCATTCTTGATGTTGCGATCTTTTCGGTCGAGAGAGCGAATGTCTCGATGATCGTTCACATAATACTGGTCGTAATCCCAGTAGAAATGGCAATTTGCCTTGCCTTTGAGCTGGGCATACAACTTTAGCTCTACCTCTTGCATCATGTTGAAACCGATGAAGAGGTAGGTCTCGTGTTCGAATGTAATCTCCTTGTTTTCAGCCACCTTGCGATAGAGTGCACCCTCGTAGGCAAGTCCTTGCGCCTCCAGTCGTTGGTTGAAATTTGTATAGATTTCACCAAGATGACTCCAGAGCTGCAAGAATCTTTTCTTAAGTTCACTGTCTTGGTCGTCACGGAAGTTGCCGAAGAACTTCTTGAGTATCTTGCGCTGCTCCTCGGTGAGGTAACTATCGTCATCGAGCGCATGAAGGTTTTCCACATTGAAGAATACTTGTTGTGCGTCAGCCATGTTCTTGTCGATGTCGTCGAAGTCGGCTAGCAAGAGCTGCCCCCAGCCATAGAAGTGATCGAGCGTCTCGTCGGTCTGTACTGCCTCGATGAAGGTCTTGTGCAAGTCGCAGATGAGTTTGATAGGGTCAGCCACTTGCAAGTTGGAATGGCGACGGAAGAGGTCGCTGATGGTGATATAGGTAGGGCACCAGATAGGATGACCTACCTGTCGCATCAATTCCTCGTTGAGAAACAGGCTGGCACGCTTGTTTGGGAAAACCACAGCCACATGACTGAGGTCGGTGCCATATTCCTGGAGGATATCTTGTGCTACGTATTTGAGAAATGATTCCATTTTTTCTAGTTTATTTTACTTCTTCTACTTTGTTGGGATATACATACCAAAGGTAACCTTTCACATTTGGATGTCCCATCTCTTTGATTTGACTCATATAGCCTCTCACTTGGTTGTGATATTCTGGCTTCGGTTTACCAAACTTGAAGTCGATGACGATGATTTCGTTCTCTCCGATGAGCACTCGGTCCGGTCGGTCTTGCTTCACCTTTCCCTCGGCATCGATGTAGAGGAGATTACACTCGTTCATCACCTTCCATTTGTCAGAGAACCAATCACTTACAAGGTCGCTGTTGAGTCGTTTCCTCAGCATGTTTTCGATTCTCTCTTTCGAGATGTTCTCATCGTAGAGCACACCGTCTAGTTCCAGTTGCTTGAGAGCTTTCTCCACATCGTCCTTGGTATGGATGGTGGAGAAGAGGGAGTGTAGCACAGTACCCAACTTGATGTAGAACTGCTGTTGGTCGTCCTCATCCTCACCTTGTATGAAGTCGAGACTCTTTTGGCTAGGTTTGAACTCGCGCAGGTTTGGCATGGTCTTGATGACCGCCTTGATACTCTTAGCCTTTTTCAGGAAGACGTTAGCCTCCTCCTTGGTATCCTCGTTTTTGGTCTCCGTGTCGATGATGCCATACTCAAATTCCACATCGCCAGCCTTGATGTCCTCACCACCGTCTTGATAGTTTAATGGCAAGGCATCCTCGCCACGCTTCTCATTGAGCTTTGTCAACTCGGTGCTCACGGCTTTCAGGCTATTCTCGATGGTGTGGCTACGCAAGGTGTCGTAGCCTCTTTTGCCATATACGAAGAGGTTTCTACCAGCACGTGTGAAGGCGACATAGAGCAGGTTGAGGTTATCGACCATGTTCTGCAAGTGCTCTTGTTTGTAGTCTTGCTCATAGACGCTGCCCATCATCTTCTTGCTGCTGAAATCCACGGGAACGAGCGGCAACTCATTGTAGGGTGCCTCGGTAGGTGAGCACCAGATGGTATCACCTTTCTCCATGGTCCAGTCGCAGAATGGCATAATGACGTTGTCAAACTCCAGTCCCTTACTTTTGTGGATGGAAATCAGTTGGATGCCATCTACCTTGTCGCTATGGATGCTCTTGGAGTGAATGCTCGAATCCCATTCCGCAAGGAAGTCGTCGATGTCGCTGCCGTTGTCGGCGAGATAGGTACTCAACTGGTCGAAGAAGGCGCACACGTAGGCACTCTGTTGCTCGATTTCATTGAGATGGAAATGGCAAACCAATTTCTCTGCCAAGTCGAGGAGAGGCTCTTGTAACAGTTCCTTCCTCTGTTCGAAGAAGATGCTGGCTATCTCTTCATTCTCCAGATATACTCTGGCAAACTTTCTGATGGCACTTTGCGCTATCAAGTCATCAGGATGGGTAAGATGATAGAGCGCCGTCACCAACAGGTTGACCGCTTGTGAGGCATCGAGACGGAAAGCCTCGTCGGAAACCAACGGATAGTCGGTGTGACTCATCAAGTAATCGGCGATGTCCTGGATGATTCGGTTGCTTCTCACTAGGATCGCTATCTTGTTGTATTTTACGCCTTTATCCAACAACTCTTGAATGGTTTCTTGAGTCATTCTCATCATCTTGTCTTGGTAAGACTCGCCATCCTCGCTTGATGTCTTGTTGTTGGCGGCGGCGAAGAGTTGAATGCGCACGTAGCCTTTGTCGCCTTTTTTCTTCGGCACATCTTGCCTGACATCTTCATTGTCATAAGCTTTCTTGAGTTGCTCTGCGGAATCGTCCAACTGGCTGAGGGCTTCGTACTCCTTGTCCTTCGCCGCAACGAAGAAGGCGTTATTGAAGTCGATGATGTTGCGGTCGGAACGATAGTTGGTCTTCAATGGCTCTTCGTCGATGGTATGACTTGGCGTAAACTGCTCCTTGATATTGTTGAGCAATCGCCAGTCGCCCGAACGCCAACGATAGATGCTCTGCTTCACGTCTCCCACGATGAGGTTGGCAGGATTCTCGTGGCTCATTGTCTCCAAGAGGAGAACCTTGAAGTTCTTCCACTGCACTGTACTCGTATCTTGGAACTCATCGATCATCACGTGCTCCAACTGCGTACCTATTTTCTCGAAGATGAATGGGGAGTCGCTGTCTTGTATCAATGAGTGGAGAAGATTTTGTGTGTCGCTCAAGAGGAATCGGTTGGCATCGTGGTTCATCTCCCTTACCTTTCGGTCGATGCTGCCAAGAAGTCTGAGCTGGTTCATGTGGCGCAAGGTGAGGTCGGTACTCTTGTAGATACGAAGCAACTTCGGACGAGTTTCTTCGGAATGGCGCAATACGTCCCACATGAATGAGCAGACCATGTCGTAAGCCGGATTGCCTGGCTTGGCATCCGATTTCTTGACCCATGCCTCAGGACTTTCCAGACATTTCTCCACGGTGCTGTTTCGTAGGTCGTCGGCATCAAACTTGCCTGTTCTCAACTTGTTGAAGTAGCTCCAGATGCCTCTTGTCTTGTTTTGAAAAACGTCAGCAGTGAGACCGTTTTCTTCCAAGGCATCAAAGAAGGTGGCGGCGATTTGCTCGAAATGCTCCTTTGCCTCCTTTTGCATGTTCCTCATCTTGGAGGTGAATGCCTCGAAGAAGCCTTCCTTGTTCAAGCACTCGTTCAAGCGCTCGGCATTGTCCTTGTAATAGTCCTTGAAGATATGGCGACCGAAGTTCTTAATCTGTCCGATGACATTCCAACTCTTGTCGTCTGCGATGTTCTCCTTGATGTATTCCATGATCCAGAAGAGTAACTTGTCGGTGTCCTTCAGTTCCTCTATCAACTCATCCACAGCCTGTTGCTCCACCTGCTCGTCGTTGAGTCCGATGCGCAAGTTGGCAGTGAGGTCGAGTTCTCTTGCCAGGTTGCGAAGCACACTTTGGAAGAAGGTGTCGATGGTCTCTACACGGAAGTAATTGTAGTTGTGGATGAGGTTGCTGAGGGCGGTTCCTGCGTTGTCAACGATCAGTTGCTCTGAGTAGTCATCCCCTAGAATCTCTTGGATTTGCTCTAGATAGTCCTTGGCATCAGGCAGACGATGTGCGATGCCATACAGTTTGCTGAGGATACGCATCTTCATTTCCTCGGTCGCCTTGTTGGTGAACGTGACGGCGAGGATGGTGCGATATGCCATAGGGTCCTTGATGACGAGCGTCATGTATTCCTTGGCTAGGGTAAAGGTCTTACCCGAACCAGCGCTCGCCTTATAGACGGTAAGTTGATAACTCTTATCTTTCTGTATTCCTTTTTCTTGTTGCATGGTCGTATGGATAAAAGTATGGTATGTTCTGTTTTTAAAAAGGTATTACCAATTTCTGAATAATTCGAAGCCAAACTTGAAGCCTACGCCGTCAAACTTCTCGTTGCGGAAGGCGGCAAAGACACCTAGTGATATGGCTCGTGTGGTGCAACCATATCCCCATTCTGTATAGGGATGCAAGTTTCTCACCAATAGCGAGTTGACGTAGAATCTCTCTCGCTCGATGAACCGTCCTACCAAGGGTAGCCAAGCGGCGAAAAGCGTAGGCGATTCGAAGGTGGCGTTGCCTCTCACGTAGTAGTCGGAGGCGTTGTACCAACTGGAACTGAGCAACTCAAACTCGCCGCTCCAGTCATCATTCCAACCTCCCGGTATATTGTTGTCCCTGAAGTTGGTGTAATCCACGAAGTACCAGTGGTCGCCCTTCTGCGTGTAGAATCCCGCACCTCCTCGCAAGGAGATGGAGCGTCTGCGCTTGGCATTGATGATGCCTTGCGCATCCAGTTCCCATCTATCGTAGCTGGTGTTGGAACCAAAGAGATTCTTGTAGCTCCTCTCGAAGTCAAGCTTGATGACGGGACCGTGGTTTGCCATCGGATGCCACTCCACGGCGATGGCAGGAGCCACCGAACGATAGGTGGCAGGGAAGTTGTTGTCCTCGTAGAACTTTGGGTTCACGGCTTGTCGATGGTGAGCCACCAGTCCGAGTTCCATTCCCCAATGCTTGTTGAACATCCAGTGGTTGGTGATGCGCAAGTAGTTGTCTTTGAAGTCCTTGTAGTCTCCGTAAGGGAAGTTGATGAGACTGTCTCGGTCTTTGCTGATGTCGAGTACACGACGTGCCACCACATTCGAACTGATGCGGTTGCCCTTACCGAGCTCCACTTCCAAGAATCCATCGTGCTTCTTGTTGTAATTGAAGGTAGCTGGCAGTCGGAAGAAGAACTGATGCAGCTTGAAGCTGTAACCAGCCTTGAAACGTAAAGCCAACTGGATGTTCTCATTGAAGGAGTAGCTGCCTCTGATATCAAACTTATAGACAAATCCCTTGCGATGGGAATATCCCATGTAGAGAGGGTTGAGAATCGGACTGATACGGAGATAGCCTTGGTCCTGGCTTCCGAAATTCTGTCGGATGCGGTTGAGCACATTGTCGCCGATGGCATCCCAGAGAATATCCTTGGCAAAGTCTTTCTTCTTAGGGGTGTTCCTTGCGATGGAATCTTGAATGTCTCGTTTCTTTTGGTATGCACTGATGATGCTTTGCTCCTCCTGGGTCAATGGGATGGGACGAACTTTCGACATCAAGGCAGTGTCGGTCACGTTGATGAGCGAGTCTGACAGTATCTTCGGCAGGTTATATACAGAGGTGTACATACCTGTAATCTGGTTGCCCATAAATCGGAAGTTGGCCCTCAGGTCGCACTTCTTTGGCAGGAGCGAACTGCTCTCCTTGCCACTGTTCATGGTGACGGTGATGAAGAAGCGGGTCATGTCGTATTCTCCTTCGAAATCCACCAAGTTGATTTGTCCTGTGCGGTAATCTACGATGGCTTTGCTCCTCACTAGCTGGGTGTTCTTCAATTTCGGATAGACATAGATTTGTGCCTTTCCGAAGGGGAGCACGGTCACGGCGTAGATATAGTATTTCTTGTTGGAACGATGATAGGGCGAGAGAATGTTGTCTTGAAAGAGTGTCTCGTCATAGACGTTGGGAGTCAGATAGTTGAGTGCCGACGACATGATGTTGCGACGGCGTGGCACGGTGCTCAGGGTGAGCAGACGGTGTGTAGCGTTTTCGTTCTTTTCGTTCTTATAGAACTTGGTGTAATATTCACCCATGTATTGCCTTCCTCCACCATGGGCGATGGCGTACATCGTAGGTACCAAGGCGAGGGTGAAGTTACGATGATTGGTGCGCATCACAAACTTGGTGTAGGCATAGGTTGCTTGGTCGGTGGAAAAAGTGTCAGTCCGATGTACCGATGCGTAAGAGAATATGCGGTTGACCACCGAGTCACGAAATGCGTCCTTCGATGTCAACTTCCTTGCAGCCATCGTCTCTGGCATCAGCATGAGGATAGTGATGATAAGATATAGGTATGCCTTCATCTCTGTCAATAATCGGGGTAGTTGTCTTTTTCCGAATGCAAAGATAGTGAAAAAGAACCTAACACAAGAGGAAAAAGATTTATTTTTTGCAAAAGAATCAGAAATTATCTTGTGGATGGCGACAGGTGCTTGCTTATTCCATTGTTTTTCCTTATCTTTGCATCAGTTAGGCTGCGGCTTTCTTGAGATACATTGCTCCGTGGCTGCTATTATATATATAATGTATAAGAAATGAGAAAGACTTTGTTTTTGCTAATATTGTTCCTTGCTTCCCTCAAAGTGTCGGCGTTCGACTACCTCAGGGCAGTGAAGGATGAGATTCCTGGAGGTTACAACTTCTGGGTTTATACACCTGTCGATTATTTTTATTCCATGGAACAGACACCTGTCATCATCTTCTTGCATGGGGCAAGTCTTTGTGGCAGAAATCTGGATAGGGTGAGACGATATGGACCTCTCGATGCCATCGTCAAAGGGCGTGACATCGATGCACTGACCATCGTTCCCCAGAATCCAGGCGGTGCTTGGAGTCCGAAGAAGATCATGGATGTGCTCGACTGGGTGAAGACTCATTATGCCTGTGATACCACTCGTGTGTATGTGCTTGGCATGAGCTTGGGTGGCTATGGCACGATGGATGTCTGTGGCACCTATCCCGATCGCATCGCTGCCGGTATGGCTCTCTGTGGAGGTTGCTCTCTGAAGGATGTCAGTGGACTGGGCAAGTTGCCTTTCTGGATTATCCATGGCACAGCGGATAGGGCAGTGTCCGTGAAGCAATCGAAGGTGGTCGTCAAGAAGTTGAAGGAGGGCAGCAATGACTCTCGATTGATATATGACTGGTGGCAGGGCGCCAACCATGGTACGCCTGCTCGTGTCTTCTATCTCAAGAAAACCTATCAGTGGCTCTTCTCTCATAGCCTTGTTGACAAGGATCGCCCGGTCAACCGAGACATCGACATCAGCATGGGAGATATTAGAAAAGCATACCATGATGTCAACCGCAATGTGCCGAGTCCGGAACTCATTGATGGTCCGAGCATTGTCAAGGAAGAAGGGGATGAATATTAATCCATCGTATTCGCAGCGTGGTAGCATTCATACTACGCTATGGTAATGACCTTACCGAATTTTGGTAAGGGTGTTACCATTCTTTGGTAATGAGATTACCACACTGTGGTAATCCGATTACCAAAGTGTGGTAAGAATCTGGTAAAATAAGAAGGAAACCTCTATAAATACTCTGCTAAACTATCTTAGTTTCCAACTTGTCAGAATGTTATATTGTTGAGCGCAAATCCATAAACAATGGCTCTGTAAAACCATTCGACATTCCTTTTGTGAGCGGTTGAAAACCATTCTTTATATAGGATGGGATGTTTCCACATAATCTGTTGGTTTCAAGATTTCATATTGGAAGTTGTCTTGAAACTCATCTAATGTTATTTCCATTTTCGCTTATTTTTAAGATTGTACAAATGTCTTTTCGAAGACTTTATACCATTTTTGAAAATCTTCTTTCTTTTCCTTGCTCCATTTCGGAGGATTCTCCATTCTCTTCATGAATCTGCGAGCGTCCTCTCCATAGAGGATTGGGGTCTCTCGCCAAGCTGGTTTCAATGGTTTTCCCATGATTTGTCCTTTCTTTTAAATTGTTAATAATCAAGTTTGTGCGATATAATCTCATCACATGGCTGCAATGCAAATGCAAGCGAGCGCAATGAAAGCGTGCTTTCTTATTGCCGAGTGCAGCTTTGCTTCTGTTTTCAAAATGACCCCAACTTCCCATATTATATTTATATATATACATTATACCATATTATAGGGCAAAAAATGACTCCGTAACTATCGGATAATCAATCATATGATTACGAAATAATTTGACAAGAGCCGTAGAGAAAAAAATCTCTACGGCTCTACTGATATTCATATTTTGTATAGTACAAGTCACCTTTTCGTTATAGTTTTGCCATGTGATACCCCAACGACTTCAGTTCGATGGCGATACCCATGAGATACATCTGACGAAGTGCGGCGATAAAGCCACGGAAGGCTGACTCGGTGCCTGGCTCCAAGCCTTGATGGGTGAGGAGGTTGAGCGTGCGTGAGGCACATTCGGCGACAATGCCCGAAAGGGTCTTGTGTTCCTTCTCATCCAAACCTAATACTTGCTCGCAGATATAGTCATCCATGTGGTCGAAGTCCTTGCTGTCACGCAGATGCGTATAGTGGTCTTCCACCTTGCTGTAGAGTTCCCAGTCCACGTCCCAGTACTTCGCCATCGCCATTCCCACGAACATAATCCAACCGAGTGCAACCGTTGGATACTTCGGAAATTCGCGCATGGCATCTGGGAGATAACTTTCTCCTATCTTCGACCAGAGTTCCTCCAAGTCGGGAGCCTCCGGCAGGTGTTCATCCACTCTCTTGAGGGAGAGCAAGTACTGGTGAAGGTCGAACTTGAACAATTCTTCCAAGTTTTTTTGGTTGATAATCATTTCTCAATACGTTTTTAGACAGAAACTCTCAACTCGATGGGAATTGAGAGTTTTGTTGTATATAAATCCTGGGGATTAGAGTTTCTGCAAGAAGCGGTCAGCCTCGATAGCAGCCTTGGCTCCTGAGCCTGCAGCAACGATACCCTGGCGATATACTGGGTCGGCTACGTCGCCTGCGGCGAAGACGCCTGGCACATTCGTGGTGGCAGTGCCTGGGACAACCTTGATGAAGCCTTGCTCGTCGAGGTCGATATACTCCTTGAACAAGTCTGTGTTAGGCTTGTGTCCGATGGCAAGGAAGAATCCGTCGATGGCAATGTCGAAAGCTTCCTCGTTGGCCTCGCCCCTATGACGAACCAAGTGAGCACCCTCCACGCCATTCTCGCCGAAGAGTCCAACGGTATTGGTCTCAAACAAGATTTCGATGTTTTCCTTCTCCTTCACACGCTGCTGCATGATTTCGGCAGCACGGAGGTAAGGCTTTCTCACAATCATATATACTTTCTTCGCCAAACCAGCGAGATACATGGCTTCCTCACAAGCGGTGTCACCACCACCTACGACAGCTACGGTACGCTTGCGATAGAAGAAACCGTCGCAGGTAGCACAAGCTGATACGCCTTGACCACGATATTTCTCCTCGTCTGCCAAACCGAGATATTTTGCGGATGCACCGGTAGCGATAATCACAGTCTGTGCCTCGATTTCGTTGCCACGCTCATCGGTGACATGGAATGGACGCTGGCTGAAATCTACCTTTGTGATGCTGCCATCACGCAAATCAGCACCGAAACGAGATGCCTGCTCACGCAAGTCCATCATCATCTGGTTGCCATCCACACCATTAGGATAACCTGGAAAATTCTCTACAATCGTAGTGGTGGTCAACTGACCGCCTGGTTGAATACCTGCATAGAGCACAGGGTTGAGGTCGGCTCTACCTGCATAGATGGCGGCTGTATATCCAGCAGGACCGCTGCCAATAATCAAAGTCTTTACTTGTTCCATAGTTTTATAGTTATGTGATGCAAAGGTACGTTTAATCAACAAGATACCCAAATTTTTCGGCTAGATTTTAGATAAATTACGAATAGAAAGTGCATAATATGCAAGAAAGCCGCTAGCGATGAGGGGATTTATGGGAAAAAATGATTAACTTTGCAGCCGAAAATAAAACAACTTAAATAGATGAATACAATTAAGAGAATCGTATTGACTGGCGGTCCTTGCGCTGGTAAGACTACAGCACTCGTCAAGGTGATAGAGCATTTCTCTAGCCTCGGTTACAAGGTGTTCACCATTCCGGAGGTGCCTACCATGTTTACACAGGCAGGCATGAACTACCTCACCTCCAACAAGGCTTTCTTCTTCGAGGGTGAGAAGGCTACGCTTCAGACACAGTTGCACCTGGAGGATTGCTTCTACAAGATGGCACAAACCTTGGAGCAGCCTGTGCTCATTGTCTGCGACCGTGGCGTGATGGACATCTCTGCTTATTTGACGTCTGAGGATTGGCAAAAAATTATCGGTGAGGTGGGATGCACCCAGACACAACTTCGTGATGAGCGATATGACGCCGTGCTTCACTTGGTTTCTGCCGCAGATGGAGCGGAGCAGTTTTATACTACAGCCAATAACGCCCAGAGACTCGAACAGGCAGACGAGAAGGGACTTCAAATCGCACGTGAGTTGGATAAGAAGGTCATTGAGGCTTGGACAGGTCATCCTCACTTGCGTGTCATCAACAACCATGAGGACTTCGACAACAAGTTGAATCGTGTGCTCAAGGAAATCTCCAATGTCTTGGGGATTCCACAACCTATCGAAGAGGAGCGCAAGTATATCGTCAAATTGACAGGGGAAATACCTAGCAGCATTGACAGTGACATCGTCCAGACTTATCTTACCGGTGAGCCTAATACGGAGATTCGTTTGCGCAAGCGTCGATTCGAAGAGAAGGAGGTATATGTGCATACGACCAAGAAGCGCATCTCTGAGTCTGAGCAGATAGAGACGGAGCGACAGATCAATCAAAATCTCTACGAGTCTCTTCTTCAGCAAGCCGATCCTTATCGCCAGACGATCAGCAAGCATCGCAAGAGTTTCATTTGGAAGGGTCAGTATTTCGAGCTTGACATCTTCGAGGCTCCTCGCAAAGACTTGATGATTTTGGAGACGAAAGGAGTAGCCAAGCAGGAGAGCGTGAAATTCCCTCCGTTTATCCAAGTCTTGGAAGATATAACAGGAAATACAAATTATTACAACTACAACATAGCTCTCAAGGGATGATTCCTTTGAGAGTTTTTTTCTTATTTTCGCTGATTGGGGGCGCGAGTTCTTCTCGTATCTATAGATGATGTCAGAAAAAGCAGTGAGATAGAAAAAAACTGAAAACAAAAAAGGAAGTCCTCGAAAGAACTTCCTTTTGAGAGGTGTCTAGCGGAGTCGAACCGCTCTACACGGTTTTGCAGACCGTTACCTAACCGCTCGGTTAAGACACCAAATGCTTTGCTTGAGATGTTGTATTTCTCATTTGCGGTTGCAAAGGTACTGCTTTTATTTGGTTCCACCAAATTTTTGCCCAACTTTTTTCTTATTTTTTTCACATTTCTCGTAAAAAGGGCATCCAGCGCACTTATATTCCTTACATTTCCTCGCAGAATCGACTGCTTTCCATATAGAAAAGGTGGCATACCCAAGGCATGCCACCAATATGATAGCGATGATTATATACTGCGTGATCATCCTACAGCGTTATAACCATTTGTTGAGTTCTTGCGCATGATGTCACGGATGTTCATCTCCTTGAAACCGTCGGCACGACGCTGCTCTTCCAATTCCTCCTCTTCCTCGATGTCCTTCTCGGAACGAGTAAAGGTGAATGTCTTGTACTTAAACTCTGCGATTGCCCAACCGATAATGGCTACGACAATCAATGCTACAAAACCAAATAATGCGTTCATTTCTATATCCTTTTATTTTATTTTTCTGTTCTCTGTCTGTGATGAGACCTATCCTTGCGATTAATATTCGTCATCGTCGGCTACGTCGGTAGCATCATCAAGTCCCAAGTTCTCTGGGTCTTCGAAGGTGGTGCGGTAGCTTTCCTCTGTCAACTTGTCATCGTCGAAGGCATCGTCGTCCTCGTCTGGGTCATTGTAGTGATCCTCAATCTCTGGTGCGTCCTCATCGTCGTCCTCCTCGTCCTCACGGCCACGAAGCTCGTCCTCACGATCCAACTCATCCTCGTCGGCGAATTTCATACGTACTTTCTCTACCTCTGGCTTCTCCTTGGCGAAGATGGCCTCGGTCCATGTACCCTTAGGTATCTCCAATACCTCGAATCCATCATCCAACTTCTTCTCGTAGAGACCACCCGGCTTATGCAAGCGATCCTTAGGAAGGGTAGTGGTGCTGATGTCGAAACCACTCTCGATGATGTCCTGGATGCTCTGTGGAAGAGACTCCCAGCCACCGCCGAAGTTGCGCTCCAACACCTCGATGAGCTTGCTGGCACTGATATGGCGGATGTTCTCGTATGTCAAGTCGGTGACACGGAGGATAGGACGCTTCTTGATGGCGTACTTCACGTTGGCGTCATCGATGCGGAAGTAACCAATCTTGAAACCACGCTGGATGTATTTCTCTATGACGATTGGTTTATCGACCTTCACCTCCTCAATCTCGAAGGCACTGCGGATGACATCTACGTATTTGCGCTGATTATCCTTTAGGTCGGCATCCTTCTCTGCGGCTTCCCAGAGACGGAATACATCATTCTCTTGTATCTCCCAAACGCTAGACTTGGTCAGCGACTTGAGGCTAAGTGTTTTTTCTCTTTTCATCGTATATGTTTATTTCAAGTGCAAAATTAAGTACTAAATTTCTAAATACCAAATTTTACTTGCTTTTTTTTCAATTTTATTTCATTATCCTACGTAACGAGCCATTTTTACAATCCGCTCCAGTCGATGGTACGGATAAACTCCAGTGATTTCACCCAGTTGCAGTCGAGGCAGAACTGTACGGGATAGTCCTCTCTATTGTAGTATGCCATGGTCACCTCGGTGTCCTCGTCGTTGAAGTAAGGATGGTCTTTGGTAGCCATCTTGAAGAGCTTCATCACCACGTCCTTGTTCTTTTTCTTGGCTTCCTTGAGACGCTTCTCGTAGAGCGTCACGTATTGGTTCATCGCCAAAGCTTGCTCGTTGAGCGTGCGGATGATTTCATTGAACTTCTTCAAATCCACGTTGTCGCTCAGCACGGCTGATGCTGGCAGCATCTTGGAACGAAGGTAGGTCATGGCATCATACTTGAACACGGCAGTCTTGCGAACCACTATGTTCTGTGTGGTGTCGTTCACCGTAGCTTGTGACATCTTCACAATCTCGTTGAGCACGTCTTGTGCCGATGCTGGAACCATCATGGTTGCCAAGAGCCCCAATGTTATGATATACTTTTTCATGTCTTCTATTTTTGTTAGGGATGATTTCCTATGAAATGCTACTGTGCCTGATGCTATGCGTGGCGTACGAGGAAGATGCTGTTGTCGATGCAGGCTGGCAGTTCTTCCTTGTAGTGTGTCACCATGATCATCGTCTTGTTGTTGCGCTTGCAGAATGCCTCGATGACATCCTTCACCAGTCGGCGGTTGATGTTGTCAAGTCCGTGCAATGGTTCGTCAAGAATCAAGAGCTCTGGGTCCTTGACGAAGGCTCTTGCCAAGAGAACCAAGCGTTGCTCGCCACTGGAGAGTTTGAGGAACCCGACCTCTTCTTTTCCTTCGAGACCGAAGACCTTCATCCAGAAACGGCACTTGTCCATATCCTCGTCCTTTGGTTTGACGTAGAGACCCACGGAATCCATCAGTCCGCTGGCTACGATACGGATGGCTGGCAAATCTCGCTGATAGGAGCGATGCAACTCTGGCGAAACGTAGCCGATATGCTTCTTGATGTCCCAGATGCTCTCGCCGCTTCCTCGTGGATTACCAAAGAGGGCGATGTCGCAGGCGTAACTCTGTGGGTTGTCTGCGCATACCAGACTGAGCAAGGTTGATTTGCCGGCTCCGTTCTGTCCGCTCAAAGCCCAGCGCTCTCCGTTCTTCACCGTCCAGTCAAGGTCTTTGAGGATGGTACGCTCGCCGTAGCGGATGCAAACCTTGTTCATCTTCACCACTTCCTCGTTGTGATATTCTCGGTCGCTGTAGGGTAGGTCGATGATGGCTTGCTCCAAGGCATCGTCGAGTACTCTTGTTGGGAGGGCAGGGCGACTGACGAGATATTCATCCTTGGTCACCTTTGGCATCACCTTCATGCCCTTCACCTCTACGATGTGGGTGATGAAGTCGGGGATGTCATCGCTCTTGCTGAGCACGAGGATAATCTGCAAGGCACGCTCGGAGGCGAGTGCCTTGAGCAACTCTTTCAGTTGGTCGCGTGTCTCGGCATCCAGTCCGATGAAAGGATTGTCCATGATGAGTACACGAGGCTCGGCGAAGAGGGTGGAAGCCAACTTAAACTTTCTCAGCTCGCCACTCGATAGGAGGATGGTATATTTGTCGAGCAGGTGCTCCATGTGGAAGAGTTCATAGATATGCTTTTGCAAAGCTCTGCGTTCTGGCGTGTCCTCACCTGCCATCTGGTAAGCCTCCTCCAACTTGTCCTTGACGATAGGAGTAGATTCGTCGATTTCCAACTGATTCCATCGTTGTTGCAAGAAGTAAGTGCGGTCGTTGTCGCCTCCGTAAGTGTCACGGAAGGTGATGTATTTGATGTTATCACTCACCATCTTCTTGGTACTTGGCGAGAAATCATAGCAAGGGTCGTGCATCAACAAGGGATGGCGACCCACAATCATATCGACAAACATGGACTTGCCACCGCCGTTGGGACCTACGATGGCGATGTGCTCTCCCTCGCAAGCCTCAAAATCTACGGGTTCCGCCATACGCCATTCTGGCATACGGGTAACACCTTTCTCTATTTTGATAATCGTTTGCATTGTCTTTATCTTGTTTCCTTCTGTTTCAATTCTTGTTACCTTTCCTTCGTAGGATTACACCTTTATTATATATAGGGCAGAAATGAGACTCCTTACTTGTGGGTCGTGCGATTGAGGGCAGCCATCAGTTGTGCTCTTGGTCCAGTCAACTTGGCACTTCCTTCCACTCTTCCTTGGTTTCTTGTGGCGAAGTCTTTCCAACTGCTATAGTGCTTGGCGTTCGTCTCCGGGCGACCCATCTGCAAAAAGTGGCAGTAGGCTGCACCCAAGGCGTCGGTGGCATCCATAAACTTCGGCATGTCATCATCGCTAATATGAAGCATCCTTTGCAACATGGCAGCTACCTGCTCCTTCGAAGCCTGTCCTTGTCCGGTAATCGCCATCTTGATTTTCAGTGGTGCATATTCATGGATAGGAACATCGTGGTGGATGGCGGCTGCGATGGCAACACCTTGCGCCCTGCCAAGCTTCAACATCGACTGAACGTTTTTGCCGAAGAAAGGAGCCTCAATCGCCATCTCATCAGGCAGATATTCATCGATGATACCGGTAACACGCTCGAAAATCTTGCCCAGTCGAAGATAGGGGTCACTTTCCTTGCGCATGTCGATGACACCCATCACCACCAGTTGAGCCTTGTTGCCCATCACCTTGATGACACCGTAACCCATCACGTTGGTTCCTGGGTCGATGCCGAGGATAATTTTCTCCGTGTTGTTGTTCTTGCGTATGTTCATCTATTATCTATCCATGTAAGGATTGTGCGCCAACTCCTCTCCAATGCTCGTAGCCTGTCCGTGTCCAGGCAATACCTTCACCTCGTCTGGCAGTTGAGCCAAGAAGCGTAAGCTGTTGATAATCTGGAACATTGAACCGCCTTTGAAGTCTGTTCTTCCGATGGAACCATGGAAAAGCGTGTCGCCCGTGAAGGCAACCTTCTCCTCGGCACAATAGAAGGTGACAGAGCCACGTGAGTGTCCTGGGGTCAGGATGATCTCAAACTGGTGATTTCCAAAACGGATGATTTCATCGTCCTCGAAGAATTTGCCGATAGGAGGGAAGTCGTAGTCGAGCTGCATCTGATAGAAGGTCTCGGCTTGCGTCTTTAAGTTCTTCATCAAACTTTCGTCGGATGCAGAAACCTCTGGCTTCAGACCGAATGCCTCATTAATGGTGTTGTTGCCAAAGTTGTGGTCGAGATGGCCATGGGTCACCAAGAGGTGAACAGGCTTCAACTCATTCTCTTTGATGTAGTTGACAATGGCTGTGCGCTCCTCAGGATAGAAGGCACCACAGTCTATGATGACACATTCCTTGGTTTCATCGCTCACAACGTAGCAATTCTCCTGGAGCATGTTGACTTGAAATCTTTCTATATGTAACATTGTTTTCTTGATTTTATGCTGGTACATAGACCAATTGTTTGTCTTGCTGAAACCATTCTTCCTCGAAGAAGGTGCTTAGTGGGGTAATCTCAGCCACGTTCTTGTAGGCTTTCAACTCCTCTTGTAGGTTGCCGCCTTTCAGGCAGAGCAGTCCGTTAGGCAATGCGTTCTGCTGCGCCTTCTTGAAGTTTTTCTTGATAATCTTCATCAAGTCGGGCAGTTGCATCACGGCACGGCTCACCACGAAGTCGTACTTGCCTTTCTCATCCTCGCCACGTAAGTGCTCAGCCACCAAGTTCTCCAGTCCGATGGCAGAAGCCACCTCATTGCAGACACGGATTTTCTTGCCAGTGCCATCAATCAACTTGAACTTGCAATCAGGGAAGAGGATAGCGAGAGGAATGCCAGGGAAGCCGCCACCACAACCGAAATCGAGGATTTCTGTTCCTGGACGGAAATGTATGGCCTTCGCGATAGCCATGGAGTGAAGCACGTGGTGCTCATACAAGTTGTCGATATCCTTGCGGCTGATCACGTTGATTTTGGCGTTCCAGTCACGATAGAGAGCGTCCAACTGTGCTATCTGTTCTTTCTGCTTGTCGCTGAGATTCGGAAAATATTTCTCTATGATATTCATGCTTATTGCTTTAATATTTGGGTGCAAAAATATAAAAAAAATACGAGATAGCTCCATCTTAGTAGCATATTTTACTTTCTTTTTCTGTTTTTCGAGGAAAATGATGTAACTTTGCACCCGTATTTAGAATTATTGAACAATAAGTACTATATAATATTAAGGTAAAAATGATAAAAGCAGCTTTATTTGATTTGGACGGCGTGGTCTTTGAGACTGAATTACAATATACCATTTTCTGGGGAATGATAGGTCGTGAGTATCATCCTGAGATGCCAGACTTCGCCCACCGTATCAAGGGACAGACCTTGGTGCAAATCTATGATAAGTATTTCTCCGACGCTCAGACCTTCGCTCATATCGAAGGATTTACAAGCGTGGCAGAAGAGCAAGCTAAGATTACGGTTCGCCTTGATGAGTACGAGCGCAATATGGCATACAACTATGTCGCAGGTTTCGAGGACTTTGTGAAAGACTTGAAGAAAAATGGCGTAAAGTGCGCTGTTGTAACCAGTAGCAATGCCAATAAAATGAGTATTGTCTATGAGTGTCACCCTGAGTTCAAGACTTACTTCGACAAGGTGCTCACCAGTGAGGACTTTGCCAAGAGCAAACCCGACCCTGACTGCTATCTGAAGGGTGCAGCTTACTTTGATGCGAAGCCTGAAGAGTGTGTTGGATTGGAGGATAGCTTCAATGGTCTGAAGGCTGTGAGGGCGGCTGGCGAGTTTACGCTCGGCTTGGCAACCACCAACTCCAAGGAGAGCATTGAGGAATACTCAGATTACGTGATTTCCAACTATATTGGCTTCTCTTTTGCAGATTTAGCTCGAATTTTTAGCGTATCTCGCAAATAATGTGTAACTTTTAATAAGGTACACTACACTCAACAATAAAAATAAATTAATTTATTTTGTATTGTCTTCGATTTGTAGTACCTTTGCACCCGATTTTAAAAACAAACAAAATGGGTTATTTATCTACTGATAAAAAGAAGATTACCGCCAAGACGTTTGCTGAGATGAAGCAAGCTGGCGAGAAGGTGACTATGCTCACCGCCTACGATTTCACCACAGCAGGTATCATTGATGCCGCTGGAATAGATAGTATTTTGATTGGAGACTCTGCTTCCAACGTGATGGCTGGCAATGCTGACACATTGCCTATCACCGTGGATCAGATGATTTATCACGCTCGCAGCGTGGCTCGTGCCGTCAACCATGCCATGGTGGTTTGCGACATGCCTTTTGGCAGTTACCAAATCTCTCGTGAGGAGGCACTTCGCAACGCTTGCCGTATGATGAAGGAAACGGGCGTTGATGCCCTCAAACTCGAAGGTGGCGTAGAAATCATCGACACCGTCAAGGCTTTGATAGATGCAGGAATCCCTGTTCACGGCCATCTCGGCTTGACTCCACAGAGCGTCAATAAGTTTGGTGGTTATGGCATTCGTGCCAAGGAAGAGGCTGAGGCAGAGAAACTCATCCAGGATGCCATCGCCCTCGATAAGGCAGGCTGTTTTGCGATAGTCTTGGAGAAGGTTCCTGCAAAATTGGCAGCTGAAGTAACACGTCAGGTAAAAGCTGTAACTATCGGTATTGGTGCAGGTAATGGCTGTGATGGTCAAGTTTTGGTTTATGCTGATGCGCTGGGTATGACCCAAGGTTTCAAACCTAAGTTCTTGCGCCACTTCGCTCAGGTGGGTGCTGAGATGACCAAGGGCGTGGAGGCATACGTAGAGGCTGTCAAGACGGGCGGCTATCCTAGTGTGGAAGAGAGTTACTAAGGCGACTCTAGGAGAAGTTAAACGAATGATTGGATAAATGGATACACAAAATACGCCCGTTCACATCAAGTTATGGCATCGAGAGTTTTGGATGATGGCATTTGCCAACTTGCTCTTGATGATGAGTGCTTACATGCTGATACCGGCTTTGCCTCCTTACTTGCTTCAGCAAGGTTATTCTTGCCTTCAGGTGGGATGCGTGATGGGAGCTTACGGCATCGGAGTGTTTGTGTTGGGTACCTTCTGTTCCTATTTGATTCAGCGTTATCGCCGCAATCATGTCTGCCAATATTCCATTCTGGCTGTGGCTCTTTGCGTGGCTGCCCAGTACTACCTCGACTTTATCGTAAATGTGAAGATGGAGTTTTGGGCGTTGGTACTGAGCAGATTCGCTCAAGGAGCTTTCCTCGGTTTGGCAGAGATGACGCTCGCGAGTACATTAATTATAGATACGTGTGAGTCTTTCCAACGAACGGAGGCGAATTACACGGCATCTTGGTTTGCGAGATTCGCCCTTTCATTGGGTCCCGTGGCATCCATCTTGGTGTTCCAGGTTTTCGATTACCAAGGGGTACTGATTGCATCCGTGGCTTCGGCTTTGGTTTCGTTCCTGCTGATTACCTTGGTGAAGTTTCCTTTCAAGGCACCTTCCGACACGATGTCGAAGTTCAGCCTCGATCGTTTCTTCTTGCCACAAGGTATCTTGCTCTTTGTCAACTTGGCAATGATTACGTGTGTTGTCGGTATGTTGTTCTCCCTACATGAGACGGAGACGTTCTATGCGATGCTGATGGCTGGTTTCCTTATCGCCTTATGGGCTGAGAAATATGTTTTTCCGGATGCCGACTTGAAGAGTGAGGTACTTACGGGCTTGGTACTCTTGATTGCAGCTATCCTGATACAGTTTACCGACCAGCGTCCAGCCATGGAGATGATTTCGCCAGCCATGATTGGTTTCGGAATCGGCATTATCGGCAGTCGTTTCTTGCTTTTCTATATCAAGTTGGCAAAGCATTGCCAGCGTGGTACGAGCCAGAGTTCCTTCTTCCTCTCATGGGAGTTTGGACTGAGTCTCGGTTTGTTCTTGGGTATCGGCTTCCTCGGCAACCATGCAGTGGGCGATATGCAGGGCTTGTTCCCTCAGGTTCATGCAGAACACAAATACATCTTGCTTACCTCGCTTGCCATCTTGGCAGTGAGCTTGGCTTTTTACAATTTCTGTGTCCACCCTTGGTACATGAAGCATCGCAATCGTTAATATAGGTTAATGGCACTGAATAATTTCACCATTTAGAAATATTTCATTACCTTTGCATTCGCTAAAAGGAAATTGCCATGATGGCTCAGTTGGTAGAGCAACGCATTCGTAATGCGTGGGTCGCGGGTTCGAGTCCCGCTCGTGGCTCCATTTAGTCTGTGTGCGGGATTAGCACATCGGTAGTGCACGGGCTTCCCAAGCCTGGGAGGCGGGTTCGATTCCCGTATCCCGCTCTTTTTTCTTAAAAATCAAACTCAACACTAATTTATTATGAACAACAATCTTTTCAACATTAAAGATTATGTAGTAGTTATTACCGGTGGTACTGGTGTACTCGGTCGTACCATTGCCAAATATTTGGCGCTCGAAGGTGCGAAGGTTGCCATTTTGGGCAGAAAAGAAGAAGTGGGCAACGCCATTGTAGAGGACATCAAGCAAGCTGGCGGCGAGGCTTCTTTCTTCAAAACCGACGTGATGAACTACGAGGTAGTAGAGCAGAACTGCAAGGACATCCTTGCCAAGTATGGTAAGATTGATACTCTTCTCAATGCCGCTGGTGGTAACATGAAGGGTGCAACGATTGCTCCAGACCAGAACTTCTTCGATTTGGATGTCAATCAGTTCCAAACCGTTCTTAATCTCAACCTCACAGGTACCGTCATCCCTACACAGGTATTCTTGAAGCCTATGGTAGAGGCAGGCAAGGGTAGCATCATCAACTTCTCTTCTATGGCTGCTTTCCGTCCAATGACTCGTGTGTGTGGTTATGCTGCTGCCAAGGCTGGTATCTCCAACTTCACTGCCTATATGGCACATGAGACCGCCAAGAAGTTTGGCGAGGGTATCCGTGTTAACGCGATTGCTCCTGGCTTCTTCATCACAGAGCAGAACCGTGCGCTCCTCACCAATCCTGACGGAAGCTATACAGAACGTGGCAATGACGTGGTTCGCCAGACACCATTTGGTAGAATGGGTAAGCCAGAGGAACTCTGTGGTACCATCCATTACTTGATGAGCGATGCCGCATCTTTCGTCACAGGTACAGTGGCAGTGGTAGATGGTGGTTTCAACATCTACGCTATGTAATTTGATTAGTAGGTATATATTTGTAAAATACTTTCCGAATCCCTCGTCTTTTCTAAGGCGAGGGACTTTTTTGCGCCTAACTAGGTAAAAATTCACGCCTAGTTAGGAAAGAATTTTTTCCTAGTTATGTATAAATCAAAGTGGGGGTAGGGGTACAAAATCGCCTGCTCTTACGCAAACCTTTACGCACGATTTTTGTAAAAATATGATGCAACGTATGGGAAAAATATATACCTTTGCAGCAGAAATAAAAAAACAAAAACATAAACAATAAAACAAATCATGAAAGAACTTAAAGCTTTGAACAAGCGTACAGCTCCTAAGAGCGTCGCTCCTGAGAAAATCATTCAGTTTGGTGAAGGTAACTTTCTCCGTGCATTCGTAGATTGGATTGTATGGAACATGAATAAAAAGACCGATTTCAACGGTTCAGTCGTAGTCGTTCAGCCTTTGGCTAAGGGTATGGTTGACTGGTTGAATGGTCAGGACTGCTTGTACCACGTTAACCTCCAGGGTAAGGAGAATGGTCAGGCTGTCAACACTTTGGAGCGCATCGACGTCATCAGCCGTTGCTTGAATCCATATTCACAGAACCAGGCCTTCATGGCTTTGGCAGAGCAGCCTGAGATGCGTTTCATCATCTCTAATACAACTGAGGCTGGTATCGCATTCGACGATTCTTGCAAGTTTGCAGATGCTCCTGCTGCTTCTTACCCAGGCAAGTTGGTTCAGTTGCTCTTCCATCGTTACAAGTTCTTCGAGGGCGACCCATCTAAGGGTATGATCTTGATGCCTTGTGAGTTGATCTTCTTGAATGGTCACCACTTGAAGGAGTGCATCTATCAGTATATCGAACTCTGGAAGGAAGACATGGGTGCTGACTATGAGGGCTTCAAGGAGTGGTTCACCAATCACTGCTATGTTTGCGCTACATTGGTTGACCGTATCGTTCCTGGCTTCCCACGTGATACCATCAAGGAGATTCAGGAGAAGGTTTGCTACAAGGATAACTTGGTAGTAAAGGCTGAGAGCTTCCACCTCTGGGTAATCGAGAAGGCTGAGAACATGACCATAGAGCAGATGCAGGAAGAGTTCCCTGCTCACAAGGCTGGTCTCCACGTATTGATCACTGACAACGAGAAGCCATACCACGAGCGTAAGGTTACTCTCTTGAATGGTCCTCACACTGTATTGAGCCCTGTTACTTATTTGAGCGGTGTCAACATCGTACGTGATGCTTGCGAGCACCCAGTTCTCGGTAAGTACATCCACAAGGTACAGTTTGATGAGTTGATGCAGACCCTCAACTTGCCAATGGAGGAGTTGCAGAAGTTCGCTTCTGATGTATTGGAGCGCTTCGAGAACCCATTCGTTGACCACCAGGTAACTAGCATCATGCTCAACTCATTCCCTAAGTATGAGACTCGTGACCTCCCAGGTGTTAAGGTATATTTGGAGCGTAAGGGCGAGTTGCCACAGGGTTTGGTATTCGGTCTCGCTGCCATCATCACTTACTACAAGGGTGGTGTTCGTGAGGACGGTGCTCCTATCCAGCCACAGGATGACCAGAAGATCATCGACAAGTTGGCAGAGCTTTGGGCTACTGGCGATACTCAGAAGGTAGCTGAGGGCGTACTCGGCTTCGACTACATCTGGCATGAGAACTTGAACGAGACTGTTCCTGGCTTGACAGAGTTGGTTAAGAAGGACCTCGACCTCATCCAGGAGAAGGGTATGCTTGAGGCTGTCAAAACTATCTTGTAATATCGAAGGCTTCAATAAAAGTAAAAGATAAGATGTAAAACGAACCAACAACGCAATGTTGATTCGACAAAAACAAAAAAAGGAAGAGGGTGAAAATCCTCTTCCTTTATTTTTGTTATTTATTGAACATTCGCTAGTTAACTTCTCGTATATGCGAAAGTTTAATTTCTATTCCTCGTGGCTTACAGTCTTGAATGTCAATTCCTCCTTGTTTGGATTCTTGCCGATGTTGATGGTGTCTCCCTTGTGGAGTGTGCCGCCCAGTATCAACTCGCAGACGCCATCCTCTATGTAGGTTTGGATAGCTCTCTTCAGTGGACGGGCACCAAACTGAACGTCGTAACCCTTGGTTGCCACCAACTCCTTTGCCTTGTCGGAGATTTGAATCTTGTAACCCATCTCGTTCACACGCTTGAAGAGACCACGAAGCTCAATGTCGATGATTTGCTTGATGGCATCGAGATTCAATTGGTCGAATGTGATGATTTCATCGAGACGGTTCAAGAACTCAGGCGAGAACTGCTTGCTCAGGTTCTTTTGGATGATGCTGCGTGCATACTCCTTGTCCTTCTCGTTCATCGTAGCTCCATTGATGCCTCCGGCATTGAAACCGATGCCGCTTCCGAACTCCTTCAACTGACGGGTTCCTGCATTGGATGTCATGATGATGACGGTGTTGCGGAAGTCTATCAATCTTCCGTTTCCATCGGTCAATCTACCTTCGTCCAATACTTGCAAGAGCATGTTATATACCTTGTCATGCGCTTTCTCAATCTCATCGAGCAAGATGATGGAGTATGGTTTGCGACGAACTTTCTCGGTCAACTGTCCACCTTCCTCGTAGCCTACGTATCCCGGAGGCGCTCCGAGCAGGCGAGAGGTATTGAAACTCTCTGAGTACTCACTCATGTCCACACGAATCATGGCATCGCTGGAACCGAACATCTCTTCTGCCAGCTTCTTGGCGAGATAGGTCTTGCCGACTCCCGTAGGACCCAAGAACATGAAGGCACCTATTGGATGGTTAGGGTCGCGAAGTCCCACACGATTGCGCTGGATGGCTTTCACCATCTTCTCTATGGCCTCGTCTTGGGCGATAACCTCTTGTTTCAAGGTTGCTGCCATATTCTTCAGTCGCTCGCCTTCCTGTTCTGCCATTCTCTGTACAGGTACACCTGACATACGACTGACAACGTCTGCCACATTGGCTTCTGTCACAGGGATGCGGTCCTCATTCTCAGATTTTTGCCAAGACTTTCGGTATTCTTCAAGCTGGCGTTCCAAGGCGAGTCCTTTGTCACGGAAGCTAGCAGCCAACTCGAAATTCTGGTTTTTGACAGCCTCGTGCTTCTTTTCGGCGATCAACTCGATTTCCTCCTGCAACTCGAGAATGCTGTCTGGCACTTCCACATTGGTGAGTCGAAGACGAGAGCCCACTTCGTCGATGACATCGATAGCCTTGTCTGGGAAGAATCGGTCGGTAATGTATCGAGCCGTCAATTTGACACATGCTTGCAATGCCTCGTCACTATAGCTGACACCATGGTGCTCCTCGTATCTGTCCTTGATATTTCTGAGGATTTGTAGTGTCTGCTCAGGAGTCGTTGGCTCCACGATGACTTTTTGGAATCTACGCTCCAAGGCACCATCTTTCTCGATGCTGTTGCGATACTCCTTGAGAGTTGTGGCGCCGATACATTGTACTGTGCCACGAGCCAAGGCTGGTTTCAGAATGTTGGCGGCATCCATCGTGCCACTGCCACTTCCGGCACCGATAAGAGTGTGAATCTCATCTATAAATATAATAATGTCAGGATTGTTTTCCAGTTCAGTGATGAGTCCTTTGATGCGCTCCTCAAACTGTCCACGGAACTTGGTGCCAGCTACGATGGAGGTGAGGTCTAGGTTGACAACCTTTTTGTTGAACAGAGCTGGTGAAGTCTGCTGTTTTACAATGAGTTGAGCCAATCCCTCGGCAATGGCGCTTTTGCCCACTCCCGGTTCGCCGATGAGGATAGGGTTGTTCTTCTTGCGACGACCGATAATTTCGAGCACACGCTGTATTTCTTTCTCTCTGCCCACTACTGGGTCCAACTTTCCTTCCCTTGCGGCTTGAGTCAAGTCGGTGCTGAAGTGGTCGAGGATAGGAGTCTTGTTGTTATTACGCAACTGTCCGTTGGTAGTGGTCCCTTTCTTTTGTGCAGACGATGTCGAAGAGGACGAATGCGCCTTGGCTTCGTTCTCGTTCATGAAAAAGTCATCGTCATCTTCTTCGTCAGGGAAGGAAAAACCATCTACAAAGGTGGTGCGTCCTATTTTTCTCTGGATTTTCATGCTTATGATGTCTTTGTTAATATGCTTGTTACTACTTGAATTAAAATGCTGCCGTTCCCGGCTTTTTCGTTGCAAAAGTACAACATTTATTGCAATCAGCAAAACTTATGCCAACTTTTTCAGGAGGCAGCAAAACACAAAAAACGCTAAAATGGCGCATTTTTTGCCTCAGAAAGCATATTGTTAGAAAAAATAGTTGTACCTTTGTCGGTGATTCCGATATGCCAAAATCGCTTAGAGCGCAAATAAATGCCCTTTTCGGCGATTTTCGCTCCAAAAAGGGGAGTTGAAAGCAATGGCATGCATCGGGATAGAATTTGGAAACTTAAATAATAACATTCATAATAAATGGACGAAAATCAAACACTTGATCATGATAGAATCATGAAAATCAACATCGAGGAGGAGATGAAGTCATCCTACATCGACTATTCCATGTCGGTGATTGTGGCTCGTGCCCTCCCAGATGTACGTGATGGTTTCAAGCCTGTGCACCGCCGTATTCTCTATGGTATGCTCGGTATTGGAAACACCAGTGACAAACCTTATAAGAAGTGTGCGCGCGTAGTAGGTGAGGTGCTCGGTAAGTATCACCCACACGGCGACTCCTCTGTCTATGGTGCCCTCGTGCGCATGGGACAGGAGTGGAACATGCGTTACACATTGATTGATGGACAAGGTAACTTCGGTTCTGTCGATGGCGACTCTCCTGCTGCCATGCGTTATACTGAGTGCCGCCTCTCTAAGATGGGTGAGCACATCATGGACGACTTGGACAAGGAAACCGTCGATATGATGAACAACTTTGATGACACCCTCCAGGAACCTTCCGTGATGCCTACCAAGATTCCTAACCTCTTGGTGAATGGTGGTAACGGTATCGCCGTGGGTATGGCTACCAATATTCCTACCCACAACTTGCGTGAGGTCATCGATGGCTGCTGTGCTTATATCGACAATCCTGACATCGATACCGATGGCTTGATGAAATATATTCCGGCTCCAGACTTCCCTACAGGTGCTACCATCTATGGTATCCAGGGTGTGAAGGACGCTTACGAGACCGGTCGTGGTCGTATCGTGGTACGTGCTACTGCCGAGATCGAGAGTGGGGATGCTCACGACAAGATTGTCATCACAGAGATTCCTTACGGTGTCAACAAGGAGCAGCTCGTCATGGCTATCGCCGACCTCGCCAAGGAAGGCAAGGTAGATGGCATTGCCAATGTGAACGATGAGTCTGGTCGCCAGGGTATGCGTATCGTAGTGGATGTGAAGCGTGATGCCAATGCCAATGTGCTCTTGAACAAGCTCTTCAAGATGACTGCATTGCAGAGTTCTTTCTCTGTCAACTGCATCGCCTTGGTGAATGGTCGTCCTCGCTTGCTCTCCTTGAAGGAGTGCGTGAAGTACTTCGTGGAGCATCGTCATGATGTTACCATCCGTCGTACACAGTTCGACTTGAAGAAGGCGCAGGAGCGTGCCCACATCCTCGAAGGTTTGATCATCGCTTGCGATAACATCGACGAGGTGGTACATATCATTCGTGCCAGCAAGACTCCATCCGACGCTCAGCGTAACTTGGAGAAGCGTTTCGAACTCGATGAGATTCAGAGCAAGGCCATCGTGGATATGCGCTTGTCACAGTTGACAGGTCTGCGTCTGGAGCAGTTGCACAATGAATTTAACGAGTTGATGAAGACCATCGACTACTTGAATCAGATATTGAACGACCCTGAGCTTTGCAAGAAGGTGATGAAGGATGAACTCAATGAGGTGAAGGAGAAATATGGTGATGACCGTCGTACCATGATTAAGCCTGACGACCATGAGTTCAACCCAGAGGACTTCTATCCAAACGACCCAGTGGTTATCACAGTTAGCCACCTCGGATATATCAAGCGTACCGCTTTGTCTGAGTTCCGTGAGCAGGCTCGTGGTGGTGTTGGTGCCAAGGGCGCTCGTACCCGTGATAAGGACTTCACCGAGTACATCTATCCAGCTACTATGCACCAGACGATGCTCTTCTTCACCAAGAAGGGACGTTGCTACTGGCTCAAGTGCTATGAGATTCCTGAGGGCGACCGCAACTCTAAGGGACGTGCCATCCAGAACCTCCTCAACATCGAGAGCGATGACCAGGTGAACGCATTCCTCCGCTTGCGTGGTTTGAACGATGCCGAGTTCATCAACAATCACTATGTCGTATTCGCTACCAAGAATGGTACCGTGAAGAAGACTTGCTTGGAGGCATACTCTCGTCCACGTGCTAATGGTGTGAACGCCATCAACATCGTAGAGGGCGATGAGGTGGTAGATGTTCGCTTGACCAATGGTTGCAACGAGTTGATTATCGCCAACCGCAATGGTCGTGCCGTTCGATTCCATGAGAATCAGATTCGTACCATGGGACGTACCTCAACAGGTGTACGTGGTATGCGCCTCGATGAGGGCGACGATGCTGTTATCGGTATGATTGTGGTCAACAATGCTGAGACTGAGAACGTAATGGTTGTCAGTGAGCAGGGTTATGGCAAGCGCTCACAGGTATTGGATTATCGTGTAACCAACCGTGGTGCCAAGGGTGTGAAGACACTCAACGTCACTGATAAGACTGGTCGCCTGGTAGCCATCAAGAACGTGACCGACGACAACGACCTCATGATTATCAACCAGAGTGGAATCGTGATTCGTCTCGCCGTGGCAGATTGCCGTGTGATGGGTCGTGCTACTCAGGGCGTTCGCCTCATCAACTTGACCAAGAAGAACGATGTCATCGCTAGCGTATGTAAGGTGATGAGTTCCGAGCTTGAAGCCTCAGTAGAGGAAGAGAGCCGTGCAGCTTGGGCAAAGAAGAGCGAGGAAATCGAAGAAGACACCAAGGGTATTCTATAAGGTTTTCTTGAAAACGTACCCAACCGGGCGTTTTTCTTCCACCTTCATATAATATATAACGAAATGATTCGTTGTTAGAAAT